>JAEEGF010537181.1_pt1 | contig 29819 bp, 17 predicted proteins | sample 9134171 | NCBI WGS metagenome assembly JAEEGF01 (sample SAMN16246542, study PRJNA631951) | gut metagenome | biome: gut microbiome; feature: rumen; material: AP-attached | host: Bos | place: Iran: Karaj | collected 2018-10 | reverse complement strand
CCTTTGCCTTTCAAAATGATCGGAATGCAGCTGCCGCAGCATATCATAGACCTCGTCGGTAATCTCTTTGACGAAGGCATGGACGACGAGACAATTTGCCGCGCCGTCCTTAAAGAATGGAGAAAACGTATGGAAAATCCCCGCCGGAGTGCGTTTGGAAACGACGACCCGGCGGGTGATTCAATCTATATTCAGGCGTGTCTGGAAGATACTACTGAAGGAAAATGTGCGTCTATTCCGGAAACAGATTGGTATAGGTCACGATAATTGGCGCGCCGTTTTTATCTTTAACGAACGGTTCAATTGTCCATGGCCTGTTGTATAGTTCGGGCTCAACCGCGTCAACAGAGACATCGTAGACCATGTACATTTGATTTGGTGTTGGATCTGGGTAGCCCATTTCTGCCATTGCCTTTTCGTTAATAATGGTTGGATTATCCTTAATGATCTTCATAATCCTGAGATCGCTGAAATCATCAGGGTTGTAAAGCAGGAGGTAGCGAGCCTTCAAATAGGATTCCTTTAACTCAATAGCGCCTTCGCGCTCTCCTCCAAAGCGGATATTATATTTACCCTTTTCGAGTATCCATTGTAAATGTTCTTTACTTTTATAACAACCGACAAGAACTGCAACCGCGTCTGCGAATACAGAATTCCCGTATGGTTCTGGGAACATCTCATAGAACGGCTCCGGCTCACTTGAATAAATATCATGTTCAGCAATAGCCACCTTTTCTCGTTGGCTATTTCGATCCATGAAATGAATAAAGACATCTCTGAGGAATCTCTTAAGAGCCGGGATCTGTTCATCCTCATGCCCGGGGGCAATGCAGAATGCGCCGAGACCTGGAATTATCTCATGAAAGCCTTTTCGGATCTTCTTCTCCGTTCCTGGATAAAGCACATAGGCACCACCAGTCCGCCGGATAGCATCTTTATAAGCATGCATTTTCAGCAGGTCGCCTCGTTTATAAATATTCTTCTCCCTGTTCTCCTTTTCCTCTTGAAGCTCCTTTTCTTCGGCATCAAGGTCGATCTCTTTGTCTTCGATAATGATTCTATTAAGCCGATACTTGGCGTCAAAATGGATGTGAACAATAGCGTCCTCTCGCTCGGCCTCTGCTTCTGACATCTCTCCTGGCCAAATGGATAGTGTATAATCAGGGCGCATGTTCATTGTCCAGGAACCGGACGAATAGATATCATCTGTATGACTGAAAGTCCGGTTGTAATACAAGCTAACATTGAGACGACGGTTTCCTGCTGTCGTCGTGCCATGAATCATCTTCGTATGGCCTTGGCGGAGTTCTAGGTTGATCCCATCATCATCCTTGCTGATAAGGCACTTCTTCTCGACCGTCGGTACATTAAAGACTTCGCTCACGCACTCCATTAGCTTGAAGAACAGCCAGTATTCATAAAGCACTGCCACATTTTTCTTGCCGGCCTCATAGACATCGTCACCACCGTTCCAGGTGAGCTTGGCAGCCAGGTCAAACATTAGCCAGGCCTGAAGGATTTCGCGGTATCCCTCCTTACGTTGCAGCACCGGGCTTCCAAGATTTAGCTGGGAGGGATTGCTGACATCCTTGAAGAAAAGCCCGTTCATGTAGCCTGCCAAGGTATTGCAGACGGCGTCAATTTCCATGCGAAGCTGAGTCGTCGCATTTTTCTTGGTTCCAAGACTGCTACAGAAACCATAGAACGACGTAAGCACATATTTGACGAACTGATTTTCCGGTGTATCAACGCTGTCCGTCTTGTGCGATACGTTAAGGTAACGGGGTAATGAGTCCAGACCTTTGATGGCTCCGGAATATGGAACACGGTCCGTTCTGGTAACAATCTGGCGGAGGCCGCTTTTAGATAGCTTACTTACAGATTCAATGTGGCGTTCAACCGTGGTTTCTGCCCATTTTCGGACAGGATTGGAAATAATCTTGTGGATCGCTTCGCCGAACTGATCATCCTCGACGATACTCTTCACAAAGGCGAACTTCTGATAAAGGGTCTGTTGCGGGGTATCATAGTCCACTTCGAATTTCTGTGTGACAGGAGCCCCCTGCTGCATCACAAGATCCGTATAGTAGCTCGTGATCTCCGACAACATATGTCGGTAATCTGACCTGTAACTAGCCTTGACGGACAAGACCTCGAAATCTACAGGTATCCCATCGTGGATACCCGACTTTATAACCTTGAAGTGTGCGGTTCCAACATAAATGCCAGTTGTGATTACTCCGCGATTCTTATGTCGGGGGTTTCTTTGGGTCATTGATGCCGGGCCTTCAAGAGACCAGTTAACAGTCTCATTAAAGGAATCATCCACAAGCTCATACTCATATTCTTTACCCTCTAATAGCTGCCAGCGAGATTCGCCATAGTCGGCCGCATTTTCATCCACGAAAAGCGGAGCGCCTATCGAATAGACCAATAACTTTACCCCAGGGCAAATAGGTATGATAAACTGCTCAACGCGCATTACTTATTACGCTTCCGCAAAACTGGTGAAGCCATTGTCAATAGCTCCACGATACATTCGAAGAAGTTTATCTGCCGTAAGAGGATACTTTGTTTGGGAAGGAACATTATCGGCCAGCTCTATTCCGATTCCAGCATCACACAGTTCCCATAAATTGGCGAGTATGGGAACCAATTTCTTTCTACTACCGTGCAGTTTCGGGAGCAGTTTCTGCATGATGGACGCATCCAAAATTTCGTCCGTTGACATTTTTCTCGTCGTGTCATCATTGCCTTTCGCCTGACAAATAAAACGGAATATTTCCATTGCCGAGCGATAGCCAAACTCCGCATTCACCCCCTTGAGTACGTCGAAGTATTTTTGAAGTACAGTCACCGCCTCCTCATCCTTAGCCAGCTCCATTTGGGCAGCTACTTTCACAAAGCTCTTCGCCATGTCTGCTGCTCTTCCGTTAATACCATCGCGGTTTATCTTCTGCATCTCGGTCAAGAATCCCGCCATCTCCTCACTCGCAATTTTGAACTCTATCACGTTCGCCCTGTCCAGCACTTTCGGAGAGAACATATACGTAGTCTCGTCTACGTTGATTGTACCAATGATAAAAAGGTTCTTCGGAAGTTCTACCTTTTGCGGAACGTAGTCAATTGTCTCCACATCGACTATGCCCTTCCACAGCGATATAGACTCGTGACTCTCCATCGCACTAAGGAAATCGGCGAAATACCTTTCCACGTAACTCATGTTCATCTCGTCCAAAATCAGGAAGAACGGTTTCTCCGCATTTTCTTTTTGGTTAGCCTCTATCAGCAAGTCTAATACACCACTCTCCGGCTTAACATACTGATTCTGTTGCAGTGCGTTAGGGAAACCCAGCAAGGGCTCGCGGTTCGTCCAGTCGGCTCCAACGCTAACCACGCACATCTGTTTCTCGCGGTCCTCCACCAGAGCACTAGCGAACGCCAGTGCTAGTTGTGTCTTTCCTGACCCCGCTAGTCCACTCAAAATAACAAATGGTTTTGTCAACAGAGAAAAAGCAAAACGCTTGATTAGACTTTCAGAATATACAAGACCCGTCTCGTTGATGTAATCAATAATAGCCTTAATTGAGAAACTTGATTCTATACCTTCCACCTTTGTCTCTGGATTGATCGGGAGACCTTCATCTGATTCCCCATATTTCAACGCAATATATTTTTCGTAGGCCTCTTTGAATTGCAATAGAAGCCCCTCACAATAATCATCGTCTTTGCCATTCCATTCATTAGAGTAGATGGCCCCGGCTTTGTATTCTTCACTATCTATCAGTTGATCGTTAAAATGCCGGCGAAGGGTGCTTTCGAGTTTAAGCTCACTCCTCAGAGTCTCACGGTTCGCATTTATATCTGCCATCGTTATTTCCGAGACGCCTTGAGCAAGAGACAAATAAACGCGATTCAAGTCTTTTGAAAAAAGGAAAACCAGATAAATGCCACGCTTTGTCGACGAGGTCTCTTTATTATGCATAATAGCGACCCATGGGCATTTGGATATGCGCCCTGTCCCAATAGACCCTTTAATCTTATATGTATCAGCGGGGAACTCTTCCTTAAGTATTTGTGGGATATCTTTTCGTAATACTTCTCCACTTGTTGACTCAAGAGAGACGCCTTTTCCTATATGCTTTTCATAATCGTGTCCCGCTTTCTGGAAAGCAGAGAATAGCGTGTTCAGTTCTTTAATAAAACCTGCCCTCATAGCATAATATATTAAGTATTGTTGACTACAAAAGGTCCCAAACTCAAAAGTAAACAATTGTCTGCAATATTTCAATGACGTCCTATAATACCAAGAGGCTTATGGGGCTATTATTGAAGCTTAATTATCCCGAGCCATCACAAGCAGAGTATACAATTCCTTTGCTACGGCTTCTGCTAATAATACAGGAACACCATTGCCAATAATTTTAAACTTGGCCGAAAGCCTTTCAGGTCCCCAAACATACTTATCATCAACACTTTGAATTCTTAAAGCCTCTCTGACTGATAAACGCCTGTTTTCGTATGGATGAAGAAACACTTCATTGTTTCCAAAGCATGTGGTAGGGCTGTAACGATAGCGGTGAAGACGCTTAAAAGAACGTCTCTTAGTATCCCCTTCATCAATACCCGTTCTGATATTCGCATCCCCATTGAATGCAAAGAACTCGTTGCCATTGGGTAGTTCTTCAGCACCTTCAACACAGCGTTGCACACATAAGTTCTTAGGAACGCCTTTGGGTTTCAATACCACATTCGCCCCAAAAGGAGTAGTATCGGGCCAATTATAGCGACTAATAGCATTAGGGTATCTTGGTGTTGGCCACGTAAAAATGAAACTCTTGATGTCGTCAATAGTTGATTCTTTTGTCTGTTCAATAATAAACTGGTCTTTTCGTAAACCAATGATAAAGACGCGTTTACGATATTGTGGAACACCGTAATCCAAAGCATTTAATGTCGCACGGTCCAAATAATAGTGTTCACTTAGTAATTTAAACAGTAGTGTGTCCAAGATTTGTTTTGGTTTCTTGCGCATTAACAACCCGACAACATTCTCCATGACAAAAAAAGAAGGTTTCATTTTCATTATGCGTTCAAAAAACACATGTGTCATTTTTCCGCGTGTCCCTTTAAACCCTTCTCCATTTCCGCGCATTGTGAAATCCTGACATGGTGGTCCGCCAATTATACCCCACAAATCAGGAACACCTTTAGGGAATGCAGTCTTTATTATATATTCAGGCGTTAAATCGGAAAGAGACCCAGTGCTGGTTATAGGGCAGGATTTCTTCTTATGCCTTCTAGCCCAAGAAGAAATACCTTCATCATGAAGCTCAGCAAAGACCCTATCATATTCATTAGCAAATACGACATCAAACCCGGCATTGATAAACCCCATATCCATAAAACCGCCGCCGGAAAAAAGAGATATGATTGGAATGCGTTTACCCATCCTATAATTGCTCGTAAACAAGAGTGTTTTCTGTTACTCTATATGTATAATCATCCGCCGTTTGAGAGGCACGGATAACGTTGACGAAGGAAAGTTGCTTCCCAATATAATCATTAGGAGATTCAACATTATATATGTTGAGTCCGGAAACATAATAAGTTATATTCCCGAATTGTAACACATACATATTTGTACTCGGAATAGCAGAAACTATTCCGGAAATAGTCTGGTAATATGAATCAGCAGGAATCTCACAGTATTTGCAAATATGGCGACAAGTGCAGATCGAGCACATCCCAAGCTTAGGCTTTGCGAGAGTCATAAAGTCCTTTGATTTCACTACTGAATTTAACAATTCTAGTGTGTCCTTTACCTCTGAAAGCAATAGGTTGCAATGCTCCATGGAGAATGGAACGTTATGATATTCTCCGTCAATATCCACGAGCGCTAATCTGCGGGGTGTACCCATAGACAAATATTGACACATTGCAGCATAAAGATGCAGTTGATCACAATACTCCGTCTTAATGACTCCACTATCATCCGTAACCTGCCCCGACTTAAAATCTACTATATCAACATTACCATTGTCTAGAATGAGTTTGTCTGCCTTACCTCTCAATCCTATTTCTGTGCAGTCAAGCCATTTCTCAGATAGGACGATACATCCATTCCGGGTATTAGGCTCGAACCGTTTATTTCTCATTATGCCCATTGCGTAACGTATGGCGCCGTTACGCTTATCATAATCGTTCAATGATGCATTACGCAATGTTGGATAAAGGGAAGCCAATTCATTTTTCTTCTCTGTAATGAGTTCCTCCCATTTGCTCTTCAATTCAGTTATTGACGTCAGCTCTCCTTTTATTGTCAATTCATATATTTTGTGGATGATTGTGCCCAGTAGAGCACTACGGCCAGAAGGCAAAGACAACGAGTTATCCTTGAAAGATTTAACCGCCTTTTGAAGCAGAACAGCAAACCCGCAGCCTCGATTCACCCACGAAAAAGTGCTCGGGGATAATGCCTCTATAGAAACACTATCCCACACATTCTCAATATTTGGAATCTGGGGAAACCTCATCACTGATTCTGCTTTTTTTGGATATATTCGTAGCAGTTGCTAGTTCTGCGCAGGAGATTGAATGTGTCAATAACAACCACATTATTCTCTGATAGAGTTGTATTAAGCATTATCTCTGCTTCTAATAATGTATCAGCCAAAATGGCTGTTTCTCTTACTCCGGCCCAGAGAGGATGTGCGGCTATAATTGGTTTCCGTATCCCATCGGGATCGTATAAGTAGGGGACACCTGTCGATGCAAGTTCCAAAACGAATGGTTTTGTACGATAAAACCCTTCATTTAGGGCAGTTAACCGATCAATGGCTGATTGTTTCCACCCCCGAAGTTCAGGATAATCAAAGTTCCCATCTGCTCCAGCCCGATAAGACGGATCAACCATAACACGGAACAGAGCTATTCCCAGTCTCCAATCAAGAAGACCGTGATATGGCATATTCCGATAGGTTTTTAAGCACTTATAACAGGACGAATCACAGTCATGTATGTGTTCATCGCTAAGCATCTTTTTAAAATATACATCTTCTCCGTCGAGAATTCGTCTTTTATACTCGGAGAAACGATCATAGAAGTCGGCGACAAAACCTGATCCATTAATCTTTTCATCAGCTAGGCAAACTTCACCAAGACCACCTGCCTTTGAAAGAACTTCAACCACATCGATCTCTGTCGGATCCACATCCAAACGAGATGCTATAGCCCGTTGAATCAAGAAAGACAAAGTATAATAAGCCGCCCTGACACCCTGGGTCAGGAAATCAAGCTTTCCTTCTTGATTACAGTGGAAAGGTTCTAAAACAAGTCCGTCAACGGCCGATTGGGGTGAGAGTGTTATAACATTTGTTATCTTCTGAGCAGCGAGATAGATATCTTCTAATGTTCCACGAGGTGTTATTTTCGTGGAAACATCTTTGTTGTCCGCCGTTCTAAGGTCCACACGTGTGCCAGAATTCAATGAAGAAGGAGCATCAGGGCCATTGTAAATAGGATTTGCAATCCATTGTTTTGCTGAAGACCAGAACGATGTCCCGCCCAAATAATATTGGACATCGCATTCGCAACCATTAATCAACTTATCACTAACACGCCATGTCTTGCCTCCTTGACGGAATGTGAGAACGCAGTTTTGGCCAGTGGGTGATTTCGGAGTTTGTGGAAGGATGGATGATTCCATGCGGATACCATTACGTTTCACAAGAATCTCTGAATCATCGCGTTGATCAAACCCTTTGGACAGACTGGTAATAAACGCTGCCGGTGTACAAATCGTAGAGTGATTCATCGGGGCTTGACAACAAGGGCAACGCTTGTCGGTGACATTAGGATCCGGTAATTCAGTGATAATATTATTACAGCTGGGATTTGAACATTCCCAGAAGGTCATCCGTAAGGGGAATACTGGAGCATCCGGATTCCCTTTTGTCTTAATAACGGGTCTCCCGCTTGCTCCTGTTCCATAAACAAGGGAGGCTTGAGAAAAACCAATAGCCGTTAAAACATGCTTATCCTTCGTGATGGATGCACCAGGAGCAAAAGCAGAGATTGCTTGATCTATAGGACGAGAAACAGTGGATATTTCTTCTCTTATTTCATTTCCTTTATTGCACTGAAGGCTATGATACAACAAACGATCTCTTGTCGGCATTCCGTACATTGGTAAGACGCCATCCTCGGCCAAGCATTCTGCTAGAGAATCGGCAACAACAGAATCATCCGCAACGGCCTTTTCTATACTATTGAACAAGCTGTCTGCTTGTGTCGTTAAGGCTGCATAATTGACTAGTTTCCGGATTAAATTCTGATCCCCTGTAAGTAATTTGGCCGTATCAATGAGAACATGTCGACTGGAGGAAGATGACAACCATTTGTTGATCTCATCCTTAATCCCGTTCGTATTCAGCTCCCATTCTTGTCGTAACCCGAACTCTCCATGAGTATTACCATCTAATCTTTTACCAAGAGTCGTTGCAAAATCCTTAAATGCATAATACAATACTTCTTTGGCAAACAGACGTTGTAGAATCTCGTATTGATCCATTGACAGGAATGGAGTGGGGGGTTGGTCTCCTGTAATCTGCTGCGGATTTAGGAAATAGTGCTCGTCATGGCTCCGACCACGACATAAGGTCAGAATAACAGAATAAGCCTGCCCTCTACGACCACCTCGCCCGACACGCTGTTGATAGTTAAACCGCTGAGGGGGCATATTGGTGAGCATGACGCCCTGAAGCGGTCCGATATCAACACCAACTTCCATTGTGGTAGTAACGCTTAGAACATCAATAGAGCGTGCTTTTTCCACATATTCAGAGTTGGGATCATTCGGACTGACACGAACAATATCACGGAACTCTAACTGGCGCTCTCCTTGGTCATCCGTCTGACCGGACAGTTCTTCACAGTGGAGGCGGCAAGCAGGACGCTGTTTGACAATGTTCAGCATCAAGTCTGTACGCTTACGCAAATCTTCAACTGTAATAGTGTTTTGAAGGTCTAGTGGCTGAAAACACCCGGAACAGACACCGGCGGACTTATGTAAATGAACCCGACCACATCTAGGGCAGACATAACCAAAATCATTATTGGAAACGCAACGGATTCTTAATGTATGTGGTTGTAAAAACAATTGTTTGTTGCCAGTAAGCTTAAGATAGTCAATTACGGCCTGCCCTAAACAATTGGGAAGCTTGACCTTGTTTCCGATCTTTTTTTGATATGGAATTCCATACTTATCACAGCAGGCATATATATAGGCACGGATAGGATCCTTGCCTCTTAGATTGGCAAAGTCGGCATCAGTGTCTTTGGGGAATATGTCATCCCCATAGGGGTTGTTGGCATAGCGAAATCCATTGCCAACCAAACGAATGACAGAGTTTACAATTTCAATAAAAGTCGGATGATCTATGTGGCGCGATAAATCTGGCTGCAGCGGATCAGCATGATAAGCTTCTGTCAGAACTTGATTAATTAAATCATCGTTATACGCCACAGTAACCCAACCAATACCGGAAGATTCTGCATTATAATGCAGGCGGCCGAATAAGACCCTCATTACATTTTGGGTAATGGCTTTGCCTACTTTCTTGTTTACACTGTCTTTGAGTAACGGTGAAGCACTATCATCAATCTCATACCACATTACAGGATCTGCGGTAGGAGTTTCTTCAAAATGCTGATTATTCGAGTCGCAACCTGCTGGATTTGTATGTAATTCCCTGAAAGCCTTAAATATGGGCGATTCAAAACAGTCGTTGGATTTAATCAAATCCTCGACAGGAACCGTGCGGGAAAGGACATCTTGTAATGCCACAATTTCGTCTTCAATGCTGTTGAGTAGCCACTGGGCTCGACGTTTATCTTGGCTAGTAGCATGAGGATCAGCAAGCGTATCATTAGCCGCCTTCTTCTCATTTATCAACTCAATCAGATCATTTCGTTTGGCAGCATAATCAATCGTCTCGTCTAAAGTGCATTTTTCAACAACGATATCACGCATTAAGTCGGTAAACTGTTCGCGTTCAATGCTATTTGCCACAACTGCCGCATCTTGACGGCTATCGGCGAATGTCACCAGTTTACGGTTATGCAGTGTCGGGAGCTGATAGAAAAGCTCACGAGCGTATAACTGAGTCACTTTATTAAAACCAGTTCGGAAACCTCGAATAGGGGAACGATATGCTCTCCCATATTTATTGGATGCACAGTATGGACAATGACAGGGTAAGGCTGGTGCATTAGTTGCAGCGTCAATGTTCTGTTCTCCATCTAGATCGGGTACTGTATAGAGAAAACCACGTATCCCGGGATGAGAAGCACCATTCGAAGAAGGAGTGACGAATCCAGTCTTTTCGTCTAAATATGCAAGTTGCCATTCGCAATCCGCATCACGTTCATCTTTCCCGAAGCCAAGTTTATGAAACATAGGGACTTCTTGCTCCCGGAGATTCCGGTCAACAAAGTCGTCGCTCCAACTGTCAGGGATTGGGTAGAAAACAGCAAATTCACGATAACTCCGCTTTTCAACCATCACCTGGCTCTGACGTTCGGGAAGATCCTCCAAATTTGAACTTGTGGGAAGAATGTCAGTTATCCATTTCCCACTTCCAAGTTCTCTGTAAGCATGTCGTTTCCCGCCGTAAAAAACTGTACCGCATTGTTCACAATAGAGCAGCTCAAGCACTCGTTTCTCCCCGTCTATATCACGGGAATGGGCATGAAGCTTACCAACAGGCCTATCGTTCTGTTCATCATATTTATCCAGTGTTGCCCAAAGTCCATCTATATTCCGATAGAAAAGATGGAAGCGGAAACGCTGCATGGCACCACAATCAACACCGTATGTTTTTTTGTCGAAAATATCATATAGACCACGTAATATTATAAAACCTTCAGCGGCTTTGGCCGTATCCTCTTCGTTTGAGTCACCGAAAAGGCTAGTGGCAAAATAATGTCCCCCCCATTCTTCTGGAGAATCTGTCTCGCCTTTCCCTTTGCAAAAAGGGAGGGCGCGATTGTGACCAATCTCCCCTAAATCAAAAGTGTCGGACAACCGCTTAACTATGGCAAGTTCATCTGAGGCTACAACATCCAGTAGCTGAACAAGTCCGTCGGCTTCTGGTAGTTTATAATTTGCATAAACAGCAAGTATTTGAGCGGCCTCATGGCAGGTTGCGTCCACATATTCCTTAACCTGGTCGTTGCTCGCGTATTCTTCAAAGCATAGTGGATTCTCGTAAAAGAGATTATAGACTTTAACAAAGGGATCAATTGGCAGAAGAGAGGAATAGCACTGTTTTGACTGTACATAGTGTCCTTCAACTACGTTTTCTGTCGTAAACTCACATCCAAAGAATCCCTTCAGGAATTTCAAACTATCGTCCTTTTTCTCCCCGCTGATCTCCAAAGATGCAGAGGAAGACAGAATACGAAGTTGAGGGCTATCAGGAGCCAGTCCCAAGCGGTTAAGTAGTAAGCGGATAAGATATGCCGTTTCTGTTCCAGATGTACCGCGGTTCAAATGCAACTCATCAATTACTAGATGGAAGATGTGTTGAGGTTTGTCGGCTTGATTAGATCGCCAGGGGTCATTCAATAACCACGCTCGCGTTTTAGCGAGAATCGGGTTGTCTACCTCTCGCATAAGCATCATGGCCAACATGGAATAGTTTGTGATGAGAATGTCAGGAGGCGTTTGCTGCATATCAAAACGGGAACGCATTTCTGAAGACGGAATCCCGTCACGGCCTTTGACTAGCTGAGAAATGGTTCGACGGATTATATACTTTTCTTTATTCCGTTTTATTTCTTCTTCAGAAAGGCCTGTCGTATCCAGCAATTTCAGCGTATCATCCGTCGTAGAATCGAGTTTGAGCATTGCCTTGAGCAAATTCTCATAAATACGTGAATTCACTGAAGACTCCTTGTATTTCGGGTATCCTGATGTCGGCGTAGCGCCATTGTAACGGCCAAAGAAAATACGGTTACCATTTAATCGCTTGGTCATCCACTTTTGGACATTGTCATTATCCAAAGCATCGCGAAGACGTGTCATCTGGTCTTCAACCAAAGCATTCATGGGGTAGATAATAAGTGCACGAACGGCAGCATCCCTTTGCTCATTAGGACGTTGCATTGCCACTGGGGCAAGTAATCCAGGAGTGCCCTTGGTTGCTCCCGCCGGAAAAATAAAGATATCATCTTTAGACAATGCGGCCCCGTTATTCGCTTTCCACCATGCGTTCTCGCTATAAGAAATAGGTTGTTTCCACTCTCTTTCCGCCTCTGCTATGATATCGGCAAGCATAGGAAGCATGAACGATTCTGTTTTACCCGAGCCGGTACCGGATGTGATAATGCAATTTTTCCCGGAAAGAGCCTTGCGCAACATTTCTGCCTGGTGACGATAGATCGGGTAATCGCCACTGATAAGACCTTGATTAATGAACTCTTTAAAAAGCTGCCGAGCGGAATCATTCAATCCAGGTAAGTCAGAAGGTCGTAAAGTGGAAATCTTAAGTTTCTCACCATTCTCCATGTCAACATTCTCATAGGAAGGGAGAGGCTCTATCCACGGCTCTCTGGAAGCCACCTGATCTGTGCGAAGGAGTTCGTCTCGTTCTTTTTCGATACTGGCATAGCGGGTGCCAAATGCAGTCTTAACATAAAGAAGGAAATTATCCTTTATGTCTTTGTATGCATAGATCGGGTTAATTAGATACTTTGCCATATTGTTGTTACATTATTGTCCTAGTTTCTTTAAAATGGCCTCTGGGCGGCTCCCAAAAGTAAAAGGATTTTCACCGATGCTGTAAGTCCGACTACCAAACACGGAATCGGGAGTCGTCCCGATCATAAGCGTAAGTGCTCTGGCATATAACAATGGAAGTCTAAATTGTTGCGGTAAACTGATTTGTGCCCGATCCGGGTCATGCAGAAGAACTTTTGCGTTGGATTTGAACATCCCTACAAAATATCCCCAGTACTTATCAATCTCCACCATCCGTCCATCGTCAATCATAATGGTCGTTTCATCCCGGGTCCCCGGGAAAAAGGTAACGACATCGCTTTCAGGATTAAAATCCTCTTTATCAATTTCGTAATTGGAGATTGCTTGTCCCTTTGCCTGCCTTTCCGGATATAGTTCGGCCATTCTCCGATAATCAATTACACGTCGGCTGGGAACGGCGAATAGGTCTCGTTCCTCACCGGTGGCTTTTTTGAAAGAGATATAATCTTCTACAGTTGGCAAAGATTCTAATAATGCATTTGCATAAATATTATCCTGGTACAGAAGGTCGCATCTTTCAGCGAGATTTCGAAAGACGGATCGTTCATCTGCATGAATGTAAATAGTTTGTGGTTGTAAGGGGTCGTTTATCTCAAGGTACTCTATCCGAAAGCCCAATGATTGTTGATACTTCTCAATTCTGTGTATTAACTCAATAGTCCGTCCACCGGTTAACAGACATTTGAAACTATTCTCCACACATGAGACAGAGACGATGTTTTTCCCTTGCAAGCCGGGGTGAATAGAGCGTGTGAATTTTGGTGTTAGGAGAATTAAAGTTGGGCGATTCGCAGTAAGAGAGAGGCCATCGTCCGTATAGGTATAGTTTATATATCCCATACGGAAATAGTCTGCAAGAGCATTGCTTAACGAATACTTGTCAGTGAGTAAACAGGTTGTGTCATCTTCAAACTCACTGGAAATTCTGTCTCTGATTTCTTTGATCCATTGCAGGGTGATAATCCTACGGGACGTTTCAAATGAAGCAGACGTTATGGCATAGAGCAAATAATCTTTCCCCATATATCGGCCCTGATTATTAGGAACCGTAGGCGCTTTTTGCATTTGCATTTTTAGCATGGTCCAATTAATCAGGTTTTTCCCAATGACATTAGTGGGCAATTCGAGACCTGATGACAGAGGAACCTCACTTAGGCCGCCCCACTGGTCTAGAGGCAACTCTCTGAAATGCGTTGGCAGCGAGAACTCTTTGAATCTATATGTTCGGCTATATGGGATAGGCATCTCATTACAATATAGCTGAAACTCGGTCTGGAGTTGAAAGAAATTGGTAAACACCTTTAGAATCCAAAGGTTCTTCTGAGTGTCATACGTTAATGCCGAGGAGAAACGATACGAAGGGTTAACTGATACAGCATAGATCCTGTCGTTGGAGATATCAACTCCAGAGATACTAAACTGAGCAGGCAATAGAGTAGATAAAAAAACGGTTTCAGTGTCCGAATCGGTTTTTATTTCAAGATTATTAATAGACTTACATCTGATTTCTGTTTTGAAACGGAGATTATTCTTGTTAGGTAATTCCGAAACGGCGTGTTCAATACGGAACACGGAATAATAACCACCTAAAGCATTATCCGTAATAAGGCTTGCTGCATTTTCTTTGAGCCATATAGAGAAATCATCGGTGGTATCATGTCTGATAATTGCAAAATAAAAGTCGCCTTTAACAAATTCATTCGTGGCAATATATCGATTCTTATATAGACGCAGAATATAGTAATCAGTAACCACATGTCTGGCTCTCAAAGAGTTATCCGTTTCTTCATGAACAGCATAAGCTCCTTGTCTGTTCGCAAAAATAGTCGGAAGTTCAGCCTCGTCTATACAAAAAAGCCGATTAGCAAACCCGTCATTTTTGATGTATACTTCAGGGTATTTCTTTTTGTTTGTATCCGCGACGAAAGTCATATAATCCATGTCGTCGATATCTGAACAGTAGAGCTGAAAAGCGAATGAACAGTTCAGGCTATTCGTGTCAAAGTCCATCTGCAGAAGCAGGGGATATGCGGTATTGCCAGCTTCTACCCGAGTTTTACCCGTACGGCGATCGCGCTCTTTTATTCGCGTCGTCCCATCCCAGTTCTCATATTCATTCCTCAGAACACTTAAGAGGTATTCGCGGAATTCTTTGCTGGTGAGTTGTCTGTATTTTGTTGGAGTGATACCGATACTCGAATAATAATTTGAAAATGCAGACAATAAGCGATCATCTTCAATATTGATTTTGGGTACAAGGCCTGCGTGGTCAAAAAGGAAACAGAACTTTTGTAATTTTGATGGAGAAAGGAGGGACTCTCTCATCAAAGAACGAACATACTGTTTTGTACCGTTTTCTGAAAGAACCCCACTCGATTGGAATGGAAGTCCATTATCAGCCGCCCAACGGTTTACCATTACCCAGATCTCGTCCAGTTTAATGTTGGCCAGAAAGTTTGAAGAATTAACTTTATCAGCAAAACGGTGTGACTGAAGAAAAGGAAGCAAATGTCCATAATAGTCGTTCCCGTGGAGTTCCAGTTCGTCATTTTCACAAAACGGCATGATTAAGATGGCAAGAATCGAGAGCAGAAGGACAAAGTTTCCCTCCATTTTAGCTAATGCCGTTATTTGATTAATCTTCCTTTCTAGGTCTTTTAGGCTCTTATTGCCACTAGGACAGATCCAAAATTTGTGCACAAAGTCCTTAATGAGATCCTCGTCATTAAAGGAGGACGCACATTTGTCTTTATATATTTCCACATCCTCATCTTTCGCAAAATCAAGAAGATCTTGCATAGAGATGTGTAATATAACTCGTTCCCTCGATCCTTTCTCGAAGTAGTACCGATAAATGAGATTACTCCAACCTTTGATATCCATAACAGTAAATCCTTGGTTGCGATTAATTAGTATCCAACATATACTCTGTCATATCATTTTAGGAGTAATACAGCTAAAGATCCCAAACAAGGGTTAAATGATGACGATAAAAGCCACCATTAACTCTTCTCGTTTCCAGGGTCTTATCTGGTATGTACAATTATATCAATGATTAACCTTTCAAAGGTAAGAATAATCAAGCTCTTCTCCAATGATTGCGAATTAGGAATGATAAAAGAGAGTTTGTATCTTCGTTAAGAAAAAGAAAACTATTAGATGTGTCTGACGTCCTTACAATAGAACAGCGCCATCGGAATATGGCAGCCATTCACTCCGCATCAACAAAACCGGAGTTGCAGTTGCGTAGCTCGCTCTGGCACCGGGGATTCCGTTATCGGGTGAACGACAAGCGTCTACTTGGCCGCCCGGATATCGTGCTTCCAAAGTATCGTACGGTTATCTTCGTGCATGGCTGCTTTTGGCATGGCCACAAGGACTGTAAGTATTATACTGTTCCCCAGACTAACACCGAGTTCTGGATGGCTAAGGTTGCCCGGAACCAGGAGCGGGATCAGGAAGTCTGGCGAAAGCTGGAGGCTAAAGGCTGGAGCGTGGTCATCGTCTGGGAGTGCCAGCTGAAGAAGGCGAACCTTGACGATACCGTCGCCCGGGTTTCTGCCGAGATTGTCCGGAACGGAGAAGCATATCGAGCCGCCCAAGAAGAAAGAAGAAAAGCTCGGGAAGAGTACCGGCAGGAGAGGAAGGTTCGGAAAAAAAGAGAACAATCTCTCTTGGAGGAGGTGAAATCCCTATAACCCTTTCCCCTTCGTTCTTATTCTGTTTTATTTTGAGTCACTCCGGGCCGGGTCCCTTGTTTATTATTGACATGATTATTCAGGACGGCATGTAAGATAAGACCAGATAAACAGTATGTATGTTAAGATTATCAAGATTGACATATGTATAAAGACACTTCTCTCTTGTCCATTGCCGACAACCTTATCAAAACCGACCGTAGCGGCTTAATTGCTCTATGCGGGGATCCTGCACCCGAACTCGACCTTAAGTATATTGTGTACTTCCACAGCCTGGGAATCGTTTATTTCAGTCGCGGAGATAGGGGGACGGAATACTTCGATTCCAATGCTCGGGTTTTTCTAGAGCGTTCAATAAAGGATTTCTCCGATTGCCCGGATTGCCAGACCGTCGCCGACGTTGCCATTGACGAAAATGCTTTCCTCAAGTCGGCTTTGGCTCGCCTTCTGTGGGATATGACTCACGACGAAACAGACGTCCCCTCTAGTTCTGACGAGGAGAAGAATCTTTCAAAAGCAGGACTTCGGTCTATCCGGGCGTTGGATGCGGACAGAATCTCATTCGTCGACGACGCCTTCACCCTCTTCGGGAGCGGCGATCTTGAGAAAGACATCGTGGAGTTTGAATACCGGATGAATGAGGAGCAAGACTTTACCGTGGCTAACCAGGGCTTTTCCCTGGGTTCCGTTTTTGAGGCCAGTGAGTCTATGTTATTTATACTAGGGCGTCACTATTCGGAAATCTTCGTTGATGAAGCGACAGGCGAGAAAGTTTCCGTTACACGCGTTGTTGAAACACTGTCCAGTTACGATTGGCGCACTTTATATGCCCGAGCGCGGACATTTATCTATTGGAACTATGTTAACCAGGACAATATGGTTAGAAATAAGTAGCGAGCAGTAAGAATCCAATCGCATATAAGTTTTTTGTAAAAAAGACATCAATATGACTGAGAAGAAGAACAAGAAATCTGACGTATTGGCCAAGCAGGCCTTCATCAAGGAACTCGAAACCCGCGGCTTTCAGGCCCGCGTTACCGGTGCCCCCGCCGATATTACCGCAACGCGCGACGGGCAGACCTGGTACTTCGAAATTAAGATGACACACCGTACCGACCGTTACTTCGGCGCAGCGACGATGACTGAGTGGAAGCAAGCCCTGAAAGATTCGGCGCACTATCGTTTCGTCGTAGTGAAGGCCGACGAGGCGGACACGGTCTTCGATTTTAAAGAGTACTCCGTGGAGGAGTTCATGCAGTACTCCACTATCCCTCCTTTCAAAGTCTATTTCAATGTGCCTGTTGACGGTTCTGAAGCTCCATTGAGAAAAAGGGGAGGTGAAACGCGTGCGGTTCTTCTGACCAAGGAGGGCTTCCATAAGTTGATGGCGTGCTACGAGAGTCTCAAGGACGCTTAGTCTTTGGCTTTATACACTGCTTTTTGCTTTGTGCAGTAAAAACTCTATCTTTAGGGAAACCACATGATATGGCACAGAAGTATGCGGTCTATAAGTTGACCAAAGTCGCTGGGAAAAAAGAATACGAAGTCTCTTCCGCAGAAGTCTGCAGGAGCCTCAAGGAGGCCTATCGGGTCCTGGAATTGTGGGATGAAGATCTAGATGGCCCGGTAACTATCAATAACAAGACGGGAGAGTTCGTCGCGTATAAGCTTTACGATAGGGCGCTTTTTGTCCCCAACTGGAAGGAAGTCCCTAACGGCAAGAAACTTATCGGGGCATACGCCCGTTTCCCGATATATTTCATCGACGTGTACCCGAATCCTTATAGACACTATATCGTTCGTCCCGAACGTAAGTGGGTCGGTTATTATGAACTGTCCATCAAAGGTGTCGTTTAGTGGGTAAGATTTTGTCTGGTACGCAGTATATAGGATAAAAGACCTATATATGATTGATACCAAAGACATTCTTCCGGGCATCCTCGATGCGGCTCAGGTGGCAGACCTTCGTTCCATCCATTCCTTCTTCATATCCAATCCCTCTGAGCCTCTTGTGGCAACCGGCTCGGGCGGGACGGAGTCTGCCAGTGATTTTGCGGCCTTGTGTTACGGGGCTCGTGGCGGGGTTGCCGTTTCCGTTTCACCGTATACCTTCAACTCATATAGTGACGCGGCACTGAAGACCGGCAAGATTCTGCTGTTCAGCAAGGGCGGGCACAACAACGATATCGTCTTTGCCTCCAAGCGTTCTCTGGACGTCAATCCCGGCAAGACGTCTGCCCTGTGCTTCTCCTCCGGTGACCGGAACGAAGCCCGGAAACTCTTCCTGAAAGCAGGCTCCGACAAGTGTTTCTGCACCCCGATGCCGAATACCGGCGAAGGATTTGTTTCTTCCGGGACCTCCTTCTCCTACTTCGCCGTCCTTACCCGGATCTTCCAGCCGGACGTGGACCTGAAGAAGTACAAGTCCCTTCCCGAGTATCCCTTCACCCTCTGCCTCAATGACGACACGCCGATGACTCCGGCGGACTTCGCCGGGGTGAAGAGCTTCTTCTTCCTACACGGCAGCTGGGGCCGTTCTGTGGCCAAGAACCTGGAAGGCAAGTTCATAGAAACCGGCATCGCCACCGGCTGTATCTGCGACTACCGCAACTACTGCCACGGCCGATTCATCCACACCTCCAACCACCTTGAAGACTCGGCTGTTGTGATGTTCATATCGCCCCGGGAGAAAGGCATTGCCAGACGCACACGCGCGTATCTGCCGGCCAAGACCAAGTTGGTTCTTATTGAAACTGAGCATGATGCGCCGGAGGCCTCGCTGGATCTCTTGATTCGTGCCACGGAGTTCTTCCACGCCGTCTGTCCGATTTACGAACAGGATCCGGTGAGTCCTCGCAATCCCGGTCGCATTGACAAGCGAAAGCCGATGTGGGTGTCGTTCATAGCCGAGATGAAACGCAATGGACCGCTTTCTCTATAATGCAATTAGAAAGCATTGTCTCGAGCAGATATAACGTCAATATCCCAAAAACGCACCCCAAAGGATGCGCTTCTTGGATGCTTAAACAAGCAAGAAGAATCTTAAATTCTATTCGGCCAGTAATCAGTACTCTTCGTCACGGAGTATACGTCCAATAATGTTAGCAAAGGACTCCGGCAAAGTGATATTTCTCGAATATAAATAAGCGTCTAAAAAAAGAGGCGCGATATCTCTCTCCTTAAATCCAGCAATACCGCACCCGACTTTTGTGACGAGGAATTCAAACTCGGGATGTTCGTTAGCGCAACGAGCAAAAACTTCTATGTGCGCTTTAATCTCGTCTTCCGAAAGCCCCATCGTTGGAAGGGCATAACTCTGACCTTGTAGCCCTTCACCTTGTCCCCAAATTGCCCCGAAACGCTCATAGGCATCTCTTGCAGCACCGCCAGAGTGTTGTCCCTCCAGGTTGCTGCCAAACACAAAGATTTGGTGAGGCTCAAGAGAAGTAATCTTTTCGGGAGTGTAATCTAATCTCTCCCATGTAGGAGGAGGTGGAACTAAGAGATCTACCCAAGGGGCAAATTTAACCCCGATTCTTTCCCCAAACTGATTCATGGCATCCTCCATAGAAGCCACGTTTTCAATAAGCGGTTTTGCCTCATAAGCTTCTACGACATAAATGGTTGCTCTTCCTTTCTGACCCAACGCAAAGAAGCAAGAAAGAGCGGGCCTGCCACTCATACTGCGGGGGTCGAACGAAAGAACATATGCTTTATCGTATGAAAAAGGCTCACCCACCGAGTAACACCGCCTCGTTGAATAACCCATGTAGCCCGAAGTACAGGAAATAAAGACGCCGGCTTTCCCGTCTTTTACGAAAACTCGTACATCTGGCTCGGGGTCATCGTCTAAAAACCAGGCCAGACGGGCTTCATTCATAAGATCATCAACGTAGTACTCTTTATTAGTCATATGTCTTAGTGTTTATTGTTCAAATATACGTTTTTTTCTTTACACTCCGCCTAACGAAACCCTATCCTGTTTCGCCCACCACCGATCTTCTCCTCTTCACAGTAACGGCACAGTTCTTCAATTCTTGCCTTGCTGCCACTCAGCACATAGTTTATGGCCACCTTTCGGGCAATGTTCTCAATATTGCCCCCGGAGAAAGTATAGTGGTCGGCTAAGTCTTGAGCGTCCTTATCGGAGAGGTCTTTAATCAGTGATTTCCAAATCTTTCCGCGTATATCGGCTTCGGGGGTGGAGAATTCTACCTTGAAGATGAAACGCCGGGCGAAGGCGTCGTCACAGAAGTTGCCTGCGAGGTTGGTGGTTGCAATCAGGATGCCCTCAAGGTTCTCCATGGACTCCAGGCAGATGTTCTGGATGGCGTTCATCATCTGGTCCACGCTGTCGGTGGGATTCTCGATTCGCTTGGAGAAGATGGCGTCGGCCTCGTTGAATAGGAGGATGGGCGTGCGCTCCTGCCTTCGGCACAGGGTGCGGTAACGGTCGAAGAGGGCCTTCATGTTCTTTTCGGAGTCTCCGACCCACTTGTTCTTGATGGCCGCCATGTTCACCGCCAGGATGTCCCGGCCGGTGCGCCGCGCCAATTCATACGCTCCGGCCGTCTTCCCGCAACCGGCACCCCCGCAGAAGAGGACGGCGACCCCCTTTCTCATCCCCATCTCTTCCAGACGCTGCTGGATGCCTTTGAAGTGATTGGGGTTGAGCAATTCGGCGAGTCGTTCCATTTGCGCGGCTTCTCGCGCGTTATAGTACAGGTCTCGTTTAACAATGCTCGAGGCCGGAACAATGTCTTTTCCCTTCAACTCGCTCTGGTGGGTGTTCGTGGAGACCTCGTCCAAGAAGGACTTCACGGCTTCGTCGGTTAAAGAAAGGGAATCAGGGTCCTGAAAGCCCTGTTCTCCTCCAAAGATTACCAACCCCGTCCGCTGAAGCGTCGTCTTCTCATTGGTGAAACGCCGGTGAAGGAGCCGCAAGTCTTCCAAATACTCCGTCAAGTGAAAGAGACGGTCGATGGCGACACACTCGTCGCCAAAATTCACGCGCCGATGGCAGAGATAGAAAAAGATGATCTGCTCGCAGAAGGAGTAGCCGTTGATCAGGTCCCGTTCTTGAACCCGACGGCAGAACGATAAATGAGGGTTGTCCTCGATGAGCCGATGGATGTTATTGAGCAGAAGCTCGATATCGACGAGATCCTTGTTGAAATCGGCGAAGAAGTGTCTTAGCCGCGCAAAGAAGGTATCGGCAGACAATCCCTTCAAGGGGACGGGCTCGAACTTCGTGTCCCTTTCAATCGCCTTGCTGGCCTCCCGGCTGAGGAAGTAGCAATGCTGATGAAAGTTACGCAAACTTTGCATCACGATTCCTCGGTTTACGAGCTCATCCAGGGCGGATTTGAACCCCATGAAACTGATGTTGGAACAGCCGACAAAACGCGCCAGTTCATCCTCTTCGCTGCCGCCGCCGGTATTGTGCTCGGTTATGTGGGCAAGCAATACCACGCCGTTGCGGGGAATCCCGAAATGGAGGGCCACAAGGTTGATGTCCTCCTCGAGAGAGGGGGACGATTCCCCGCGAAGACCGTTTTGTTGGACGGTCTGGAAGATACGGTCAAGGCTTCCGGCAAGTTTGGGAAGGGCCTTTTCGTAGTCAAGGAGGTTCTTGATCTGTGTCATAGCGCTATCCTGTATTCCCGTTCAAGTATGGGCAGAATCTGCTTCCGTTGCAGCGTAAGCGAGGAAGTCTTCTTCTTGGCCACGAGAAGAGGGGTATCGTACATGATGTCACGCATGACCTTCTCCATAATCAGGCGCAGCCCGCGTGCTCCGGTTCCCATTTCAATGGCAGCGTCCGCGATGGCTTCCAGCGCGTCTGGCGCGAAGTTCAGCATGACGCCGTCCTGCCGGAGGAGTTCGGCGTACTGCCCGGTAAGCGCGTCTTCGGGCTCCGTCAAGATTTTAAGCAGTGCGTCCCGTTCCATTTGCTCCACATGGGTAATGACGGGGAAACGTCCGATGAACTCAGGAATCAGGCCGAAGTCCCGAAGATCCTCAGGGGTGACGTAACGGAGAATGTCTTTCTCCTGCTCCGGCGTCGCTGCCGTGCCTTGACCGAAGCCGATTCGTCTGCTGCCGCAGCCCATTCTTCTGGCGACGATTTCGTCCAAGCCCACGAACGCGCCGGAAAGGATAAACAGGATGTCCGTAGTGTTTACGTATAGGAGGTCCTGTTCCGGATGCTTGCGCCCTCCCATGGGCGGGACACCTACAAGGTCACCTTCAATTATTTTAAGCAGGGATTGCTGGACGCATTCCCCGGAGACGTCGCGGGTGACGGATACACCGGCGTCCTTCTTGGCGATTTTGTCTCCTTCGTCCAACATGACGATTCCCTTGCAGGCTTTCTTCATATTATAGTCACAGGCCCGGAGAAGTCCTACCAGACAGTCTTCCACGTCGGAACCGACATATCCGCTTGCGGTAAGTTTCGTGGTATCCTGAATGTAACAGGGAACGTTCAACATTTTGGCAATGGTCTTCACCAGCAGGGTCTTTCCGCAGCCAGTAGGGCCCAGGAGGATGATGTTGGACTTTTCCAAGTGAACCTTGCTGGTGGGATCGTCCTTGTGCAGAATGCGCTTGTAATGGTTATAGACGGCAACTGCGAGCGTCTTTTTGGCTTCGTCTTGTCCAATTACGTGTCGGTCAAGGTACGTCTTAATCTGGTCAGGTCTCATCAGGGTGTTTTCGGTCATATCAGATAACGTGGTGGGTCATGTTGGTCTTCTGGTCTAGGCGGCAAGGTTGATTCGGGTTTTCACTCGGTGCAGAGCGACATATACGCAGCCAGGTGTCGTCGAAAGTTCCTGCGCAATCTCGCCGGAGTCATAGCCGGCCTCCCGCATACGGAGAATTATATGGTCTCGGCCGGAATACGCCTTGGAATGGATCTGCTCCCGTGCTTGATGCTCCCGGATAGAGGCGTCCGGTGCGGACTCGTGCCACAGGACAACGTCCGGACGAGCTTCCCAGCCGTCGTAAGAGACAAGGTGCATTCGGCGCGCGGCCTTGCTGCGAAGAGCGGTCCTGACCGTATTGAGCGCAATAGTCTTGACCCATGTGGAGTATGTTCCTTTGTCAGGATTGAAGCGGGAAGCATTCCGGAGGGCCTTGTAAACGACGTCCTGAATCAGGTCTTTGGCTTCTTCAACCGTGAACTTGTGTTTGTAGAAGCCGTTGACAATGCTATTGACAGAGGCTTTGGAGTACTGAAGGAGATTCTCTGGAGAAGGGAAGGGATTACTCATAAAGATATCGATGGTTTTGTTTCGAGGGGCGGCTTTTCCCAGACGGGGCCAGGGGCGGCTCCGCCTTGACGGTCTTGCCTGGCCGTCTGTCAAAGGATATGCGCAAGGGCGGTTATACCGTCGGCGTGAGGGTACTCCGGGAGACAAAGACCCGGGCTGGGAGGTGGTTAGCTAAGTTAGGATATGAAAGCTTGGATTTCATCGTTTTTTCTGCGTGCAAAGGTAAGCAAAATAATCGAGATTTCCAAATAAATCGCTGAAAATCAATAAGTTACGCGCGCGACTAGAATAATATAGCTTTTAGTTTGACATTTCCAAGTTTATTTAACGGTTTTTGGGGGGCAAAGAAAAAAAGGCAGTTCAACGTGTTCCGTTCCGGAATAGCCCAATGAGCCCTGTCCCAATTACAGTGCTGATGCTGTGGTTGATGTGTGAAGACAGCTAAGATTTGCCCGTCATTATCAAATCCCTTCTTCTATAAAAGGCGCTCATCTTCGAACAACTTTTTATGGGCCATTTTTGGCGTTTTTGGGATATTTTTTGGGATACTTTTTACTAAAAATGCCCTGCAGGGCGTTCTGCAGGGCATTTCAGCGGAGAGGACGAGATTCGAACTCGTGATACGGTTACCCGTATGCAGGTTTAGCAAACCTGTGGATTCAGCCACTCTCCCACCTCTCCAGTCTTCCCTTCGGTCGGTTTCCAAACGCGGATTCTCCGTTTCGGGATGACAAAGTTACAACAAATTCTTTGTTTTGCAATTATTTTCTGCCAAGGAGCTGAATGATTTTACGGGCGACGTCGCTGTTCTCCTGGACTCCGGCGAATTCGAGGGAGTGGGGGCCGTAGGCGAAGAGGGGTACCATCATCGGGGTGTGGCTCTTGGAGGCGAAGATGCCGTAGGCGTGGCCGGTCTCGGGGTCGGCGCGGTTGAGGATGGTGGCGCCGGTCTCGTGGTCGGCGCTGATGATCACGAGGGTGTGGCCGTCCTGCTCGGCGAAGCGGATGGCGGCTTCGATGGCTTTGTCGAAGTCGAGGGTTTCGCGGATGGTCTCCGGGAATTCGTTGGAGTGCTCGTGCTTGTCGATGCGGGCGCCTTCGACCATCAGGAAGAAGCCTTTCTTGCCGCGGGCGGAGAGGTAGTCGATGGCCATCTCAGTGGTCTGGGGCAGGTAGGGGCCGCGCTTGCCGCCGTCCACGGTCGGGGGCAGGTAGAGCAGGCGCTGGGAATTCCGTACGGCCGGGTCCCGGGGGTCGTAGACCACGGTGAAGCGGCGGCGGATGGCTTCCTGGGTGGAGATGGGCATGCTCACGAAGACGGCCTGGGCGCCGGCGGAGGCGAAGTCGAGCTGGCTGTTGGGCAGGTCGGCCCAAATGCCTTCCTTGGCGTTGCGGGAGTCCTGGTGGGCAAAGAAGGCCGCCGGGGTGGCGCCGTTGAGGTCGTCGGTGGACAGGACGCCGCAGGCATAGCCCTGCGGGGCGAGGATCTCGGGGATGTTGGCGATGGTCTCGCGGGCGGGATTCTTGCCCAGGAATCCGTTGTTGGTCTTCTGGCCGGTGGCATAGGCGGTGCCGGAGGCGGCGGAGTCCGTGGTGAAGTTGTCGGCGGACTGGGTGCGGACGAAGCCGATGGTGTGGAGGTTGGTCATCGTGAGTTCGCCGCCGTTGGCGTACATCGCGGCGTTGACGGCGCCCTGGCCCATGCCGTCGCCGATCATCAGGATGACGTTGTGCACCCGGGTTTTCTTGCCGTCGTGGGTGAAGGACGGGGTGTAGGAGCCTTGTTTCTGGGCATAGGCCTCGGCGGCCGCTGCTTTGACTTCACGGTTTCCCGTCTGGGCGGAGAGGCTGAGGGTGGCGCAGAGGGCAACAAGCAGGAGAGTGAGATGTCTTCTCATTGTTTTGCGGTTAATAATTATTTGTTAGTTGATCCAAATTTCGTCGATGAAGATGAATCCCTGGCTTCCGGCGCCGGGGTGCCAGTCGGGGATGGTGCCGATGTTCTTGGCGCGCACCCGGATGTAGCGGGCGCGGGTGGAGACGGGGACTTCGCAGTCCCAGATGCGGACCTCGTAGTCCCGGCTGTCCATCGTGTTGTCCACGCGGGCGAGCGGGGTGAAGCGGACCCCGTCGGCGGAGGCCTCGAATTCGACGCTGCGCGGCATCCAGATCCAGGAGCGGGCGTCTTGGCAGAAGCCGGCGCCGACCCGGGAGATTTCCCGCTCGGAGAGCAGGTCCACCACGGCTTCGAAGTCGGTGCCCTGGTAGCCCTGCCAGCCGCCCGTGCGCCAGTTGAGGCCGCCCCGGCGGCCGTCGATCAGGCCCTCGTCGCCGCCGGCGGTGTACTGGCGGCTGTAGCGGGAGTGGATGGCGATGGTGCGGTCGGAGTGGATTTTGTGGACGGTGCAGCGGGTGGTGAAGCTGCGGCGTCCGCCGTTCCGGGCGAAGGCTTCCATCGTGCAGGCTTCCCGCAGGGTGAAGGGGCCGTCGTAGCGCCGGAAGGGCTCCTCGCCGATGCGGTACCAGATCTCGCCTTCGCCGCTGATGGCCACGCGGGTGCTGTCGGCGAAGATGTCGCTGTCGAGTTCGAAGGCGGGGTTGACGACGATGGTCTTGGGGATGCGGGTGATAGATCCTTCGCTTTGCTCAGGATGACATAAGCCGGGGGTGACGGGGTAGCGGTCGAGGGCGGCGAGGATGTACCAGGCGGACATCTGGCCGCAGTCGTCGTTGCCGCAGAGTCCGTCGGGGGCGGCGGAGTAGAGGGTTTCGAGGATCTGCTCCACGCGTGCGCGCCGCTTGTCGCTGCGGCCCACATAGTCATAGAGGAAAGCCACGTGGTGGCTGGGCTCGTTGCCCTGGGCATACTGGCCGATGGTGCCGGTGATGTCGGCCTGGGTGCGGCCGGTGTTGCCCTCTTCGGCGTCGAACATCGCGTCGAGGCGCGCCTCGAGGGCCTCCGGCCCGCCGAGCGCGTCCAGCAACCCGGCGATGTCCTGGGGCACGAATAGACTGTACTGCCAGGAGTTTGCCTCGGTGTAGTTGTTGTTGACCTCGCGCGGATCGAAGGGGGTGAACCAGCGGCCGTTGAGCCGGGCGCGCATGAAGCCCGTCTCCGGGTCGAAGACGTTGCGCCAGTATTGCGCGGAGGTCATGTATTGCTCATAGACGTCCATCCGGCCGAGGTACTTCGCCACCTGGGCGACGCACCAGTCGTCGTAGGCGTATTCCAGGGTCTTGGAGACGCTCTCGTGCTCGTCGTCGGCGAGCACCAGGCCGTTGGCGCGGAAGCTGTCCAGACCGAATTCGGGCCGGGTGGAGGAGGCGATCAGGGCCTCCAGCGCCTTCGGGACGTCGAAATCGGTGAAGCCGCGGGCGATGGCGTCCGCGATCACGGGGGCGGCGTTGTAGCCGATCATGCAGTTGGTCTCGTAGCCCCAGAGTTCCCAGACGGGCAGTTTGCCGGCCTCGTCGTAGATGGACAGGAAGGTCTTGAGGAAGTCGTAGCTCCGCTCGGGCTCGAGCTCCCAGAGGAGCGGGTGCTCGGCGCGGAAGGTGTCCCAGAGCGAGAGCACGGTGTAGCGCTCCCAGCCCTCGGCGCGGTGTACCCGGCGGTCCATTCCGCGGTATTCGCCGTTCGCGTCGGAGTACAGCGAGGGGTGGATGCCCGTGTGGTAGAGGGCGGTGTAGAAGCGCCTGAGGTGCTCCTCGTCGCTCCAGGGGCAGGCGAGTTTGCCCAGGTAGGCCTCCCAGGCGGCCTCGGTCCGGGCGCGCAGTTCTTCGAACGAGGCACACTCCTCGGACTCGAGGTTCAGCCGGGCGTTCTGCTCGCTCACGGAGGAGATGCCCACGCGGATGCTCACCGTGCGCGTCCCGCGCGGGAAGGTGAACACGGCCTTGCGTCCCCCGTCCAGGAGTTTGCAGCGGGCGGGCGCGGAGAAGTCCATCCAGAAATAGATGTCCTGCCGGTCCGTCCAGCTGGTGGACTGGCGCCAGCCGCTCACGGCGTTGCGCCCCTCGGGGGTGATGCGCCAGTCGTTCAGCACGTCCCGGTGGGTCAGGTCGAGGGTGACCTGCGGGCGGGTCCCGGCGGGGAAGGTGTATTCGTGCCAGCCGACGCGCCGGCCGGCGGTCAGCCGGACCTGCACCTGCGGGTCCTCCAGGAAGACTTCGTAGTAGCCGGGGGAGGCCTTTTCCCGCTGGTGGGAGAAGGCCGAAGGCCCGGTGCCCGGGAGCAGCAGGATGTCGCAGAGGTCGTCGCAGCCGGTACCGCTCAGGTGCGTATGGCTGAAGCCGTAGATGATATGGTCGCTGTAGTGATAGCCGCTGCAGCCGTCCCAGTTGCCCGCCTCGGGGCGCGTGTCGGGACTGAGCTGCACCATCCCGAAGGGCGCGACGGCGCCGGGGAAGGTGTGGCCGTGTTCGTCGGTGCCGACGAAGGGATTGACGTACTGGATCAGGCCCGGATATGCGGGGAGGTCCCGGGTCAGGCCCGGGATGAGGAGCAACAGGGCGAGTAGCAGCGAGAGCATAGCCTATTCTCCGGCAAAGAGCGGGAAGAGCGGGTTGGGAACGTGTTCGCGGACCAGCACGGCCTTGAGTTCCTCGACCTTGTCGGGGTGCTCGTTCACGATGTCGTGCTCCTCGGCGGGGTCTTCGTCGAGGTTGTAGAGCTCATAGTGGTCGAGCGGGGTGTTGATTCCCAGGCGGATGAGCTTCCAGGGCCCGATGCGGGCGGCCTGGCTGTTGCGCTCGGCGAATTCGAAGTAGATGAATTCGTGCTCTTTCTGGCCGCGGCGGCCTTCCAGCAGCGGCAGCAGGCTGATGCCGTCCATGTCGGCGACCTTGGCCTTGCGGTCCAGCACGTTGCGGAAGGTGGGCATCATATCCCAGAAGGAGCAGGCGAAGTCGCTCTCGCGGCCCGGCTCGATGTGGCCCGGCCATTCGATGATCATCGGCACGCGGATGCCGCCCTCGTAGAGGTCGCGCTTGTAGCCGCGCCAGGGGCCGTTGGAGTTGAAGAAGTCGGGGTCGGCGCCGCCCTCGAGGTGCGGACCGTTGTCGCTGGCGAAGAGGATGATGGTATTGTCATAGACGCCCAGTTCCTTGAGCTTGGCGACGATCTCGCCGACGTATTTATCGAGGCGGGAGACCATCGCGGCGAAGGTCGCGTGGGGCTCGGGCGAGGTGCAGTAGCCGCCGATGCGGAAGCGCGGGTGGCCCTGGTCCTGGCCGGCCCAGGGGGTCTCGTCGGGGAATTTGGCGCGGTATTTCTGGATGATCTCATCCTCGGGCACGATCAGCTCGGCGTGGGGGATGGTGGTGGGGACCCACATGAAGAAGGGCTGGCCGTCGGCGACCGCCTGCTCCATGAATTCCAGGGACTTCTGGTGGATCAGGTCGCCGCTGTAGGTGCCTTGTCCGTAGGGGATTTCGGGGACGTTGTCCTCCAGGAAGATCTTGGTGTCGTTGTCCCAGAGGTGGTCGGGGTAGTAGCTGTGCGCGAGGGTCTGGCAGTTGTAGCCGAAGAACTGGTCCACGCCCATCTTGCCGGGGTTGCCCTCCGTGGTGACGAAGCCGAGGCCCCATTTGCCGAAGGCGCCGGTGCGGTAGCCCGCGTCGCGGAAGTCGTGGAAGATGGTGCGGGTGCCGGCGGGCAGTTCCTGCTGGCCTTCGGTGATCCCGGGCTCGCGGCCCTTGACGGGCTTGTTGCCGCGGATGGGGGTATGGCCGGTGTGCATACCGGTGAGCAGGCTCGAGCGGGACGGGGCGCTGACGGCCACGCCGGCGTAGCACTGCGTGAAGCGCAGGCCGCGGCTGGCGAGGGCGTCGATGTTGGGGGTTTCGATGAGTTGCTGGCCATAGCAGCCGAGGTCGCCCCAGCCGAGGTCGTCAGCGAGGATGAAGACGACGTTGGGCCGCTGGGCCTCCTGCTTCGGGGCGCAGCCCGCGAGGGCGGATCCGGCGGCCACGAGGGCTCCTGCCTTGAGGAGTTTGTGTGTCATATCAGATGTGGTTATT
>JAEEGF012058447.1_pt1 | contig 29853 bp, 17 predicted proteins | sample 9134171 | NCBI WGS metagenome assembly JAEEGF01 (sample SAMN16246542, study PRJNA631951) | gut metagenome | biome: gut microbiome; feature: rumen; material: AP-attached | host: Bos | place: Iran: Karaj | collected 2018-10 | reverse complement strand
ATTTCTCTTTAAATTCTCCTGGGCCATAGTCCATGGAGTAACTTTTCTAATCTTTCTCTTAGCCGCCAGCTTCTCACCATTATATTCACTATAACGAACCGCTTCAACCGGTGATATTTGGCTTATAACCTTCCCCGGTTTTCTACAACTCAGCCTCACAGTAATCCACGAGAAGAGCGCACTAAACAAGAATATACGAGCATCCGGATATACAACTCCTGAAATACTCATCATAGATTCTGCAATCATTGGAAACAGCACAATAGAAATTAAATATCCAATTACTAATCCTACCGGAATTCCGATTACGCTTAGAATATCTGCCTGCAGTACAACCATCTTCTTCAACTGCTTATTGGTCAATCCAATTGTCTTCAATAGGCCATAATACTGAACCTCTGATGACACTGCTATATAGAAAATGTTGAAAATAATAAGATACCCTGAGCCTATGATCAACGCCAAAATCAGCACTATCATGGCAACCGTATTAAAATCAATCGTACTTCCTGCAAATGCCCAGTTAATTCCATCATTTACATCATCACCAAATCCTAATCTGGCTTTCAAATCAGCCATCTGCTTCTCTAAGTTAATAGAAGTTGCAAAATCAAAATTAGGATTCAGGCATCCTGAATATATTCCTTTATCTAGATTTGTCTTCTTATCAGCCTCTGTTTTCCAGACCGGCGCATACTTCTCCTGATACTCCTTGGACACATAAATCTGATTTACTAAAATATCCGCAGGCTTATCCCAGTATCCTGATAAAATAAAGTTCCCTTCAAGTTCTTCTTCACCAGTATCAATTGTCAAATGTACCGTTGCCCCAAGCTCATGCTTTACGCCCAAATCATCCAACACCTTGGTACAGGTAGCAATCTCATTTTCCTTCTCCGGCAAATGTCCTGTAGTAGGCTCGCAAAATGAAGTCTGTGCCTCTAATGGCAATACATATCTCACTTCACTATAATCTTCATATAACTCTGCATTGCTGGCTGTGCCCACAAAGATACTATAACTCAGATTAGAGATTGCAGAATCAACTTCAAGTTTCTGATACTCATCCTCAGTCATAAATTTGAAACCAGCCATAGAGCTTGTTCCAATCTGATACATTGTATTATTCTGATATTCAATCAATACACTTCCGCCTATAGAGAAAAGTGTAGTCATCATAATTGTAGTTAGAACAACAGCGCAGATAATCATAATATTTCTACGCAAATTTGCTTTCATATTCTTGATGCATAGATTATATATGCATCTCTTGTTGCTAACATTTCTCATATAACACACCATCCTCAATTCTGATAATTCTATCCGCCATCTGTGCAATCTCTTCATTATGGGTAATCAAAATCATAGTCTGATTCAGCTTATTACTGGTTGCTTTCAGAAGCCCCATAACATCCAAGCTTGTCTTGGAATCCAGATTACCAGTTGGTTCATCCGCCAATATAATAGATGGTTTAGTCGCCAAAGCTCTGGCAATTGCCACTCGCTGCTGCTGACCACCAGACAATTGATTAGGCATGCTGTTCTTCTTCTCCGTTAAACCCAGAATATCGATAATCTCATTTACATAATCCTCTTCAACCTCATTTCCATCAAGTTGAATCGGCAACACGATATTCTCATACACATTCAACACCGGCACAAGATTATAGGCCTGGAATACAAATCCGATTTTCCTTCTGCGAAATACTGTAAGTTCCTCATCTTCCAAGGAAAATATATCCTTACAATCAATATACACCTTGCCCTCTGTCGGCCTGTCCAATCCACCCAACATATGAAGCAAAGTAGACTTTCCACTTCCACTTGTTCCTACAACGGCAACAAACTCTCCTTGTGAGACTGAGATGTCTACTCCATCAATTGCTTTCACCACCACGCTGCTCTGGTTATAATATTTCTTCAATTTTTCTGTTTTTAATATTTCCATCAAAAAATCTCCTCATAAAAAAATGCTAAGTACAAGTTTATGTACCTAGCATATCATTTATATCTGTCTATAATATTTCTGAAATATAACAGTTCTGTCACATTTGTCTTCTCTTCGGAAAATATATTTCAAAAGAACTTCCCTTCCCAACTTCTGACTTCAACTTAATATATCCCCCTTGCTCTTCTACAATCTGACGAGCCAGAAATAATCCAACACCAATTCCTTCCTCATCATGGACTCTACTGCTTCTGTAAAACCTACTAAACACTCTCGGACTTTCATCCTCAGAAATACCAATACCATGATCTGTTATTTTAATCCCGGCAAACATCTCATGTTCAAGCATGTCAACTTCAATCTCTGAATTCTCTGGAGAATATTTAATTGCATTATCAATAATATTACTCACAACCTCTACAGCCCACTTCTTATCCAGGCATGCCATTATACCCTGAGTTTTTGAATCATCCCACAGCTTTCTGATAACAATATGCTTTCCAGTGGCTTTGGAAATATTTCCTCTCACAGCCTCTTCTGCTACTTCAGCCAATGAATCAGTTTTCTGCTGGAAGGCAAATATTCCACTCTCCAATCTAGACATCTTCACCAAGGCCTGCATCAATTCATTTAATTTCACACTTTGATTATATATCTGACTCACATACTCCTGTTGCTCATCTCTCACACTTTCCTTCAAAAGCTCCGAATACATCATTATATTGGTGAGAGGTGTCTTGACCTGATGAGAAATATTGGTAACAAGCTCTTCTATTCTGGATTTTTCCTCATTTAGTTTTTCTTCACTAATTGCATTTTGATTCAGGTACTGATATAACTTGGTCTGCAGCTTCGACAATTCCGATTCATCAAACTGTGTTTCATGAAAATCTCCATCCATTGCCGCATCCAACATCTGGTTCAACAATTTATACTCACTTCTTCTAAGCATTTCTTTACACCCACCTGAACACATATCCGATTCCATATACGGTATGTATCAGTTTTAAATCGTCACTTTCTATCTTATCCCGCAGCCTTTTAATTGAAACTGTGAGGGCATTTTCATCAACAAACTGCTGATTCTGCCATACATATTCTATCAATTTGTCTCGAGGAATTGTTGTGCCGGCATTTTCCACCAAACATCTCAGCAGTCGAATCTCAGTCTTACTAAAATCAATTTCCGTGCCATTTTTATAGAATTTCAGATTATCAAAATCAAATTCTAAACCATTCTGCTTATATGCAGTCTGAACTGCATTCTTGTCCAGTAACTTCTGCACACGCAATCGTAACGCCATTAATGAAAATGGCTTCTTCACATAATCATCCGCTCCCAGACTTAAGCCTGCAACTTCATCCATCTCAGAATCATTTGCCGTAATAATCAGAATGGGAACATCCGATATCTGTCGAATATCCTTTAACAAATCAAGTCCACTTCCATCCGGCAGATTTATATCCAAAATAATCAGATTTGCATTCTCTATTTGCTTCACATCATTTAGACAATAAAAGGATTTAAAACAGTAGTTCTCTGTTCCCAGAGTTAGCTCAATTCCATGATTTATTGCATGATCATCCTCAATAATATATATGCATCTCTTGCTCAAAATTACAGTCCCTCACATGTTCTTCTATTACATTTTCTTCCCATATTAAATGAGGAAATATGCTGAAATATTATATTACTTATCTTGCTTCTGCTGCCCTTCCATCTTATCAATGTATCTGTCAAACTGAAGTTTAATCAGTGCCGCAGTAGGTACAGCCACAATCATTCCTACAATACCGCCAATGGCTCCACCTGCAATCAATGCTGCAACCACAAGCAGTGGATGAACTGATACAGCATTTGACAGAAGTTTCGGATTGATAATATTTCCATCAATAAACATAAGCACTGTCAGAATAATGATTCCCACTGCCATCTTGTCAAATGATGCTGTAGGTATGCATACAATAACCACCATGAAATATCCCACTATAGGTCCCACATAAGGAATCATATTGCCGATAGCCACAAAGAGTCCCACCAATATAGCACTTGGGATTCCACCAATAAGCAAAGCTATAGTAGATAGCACGCCAATAATCATAGCATCAACAAATTGTCCTCTGATATATCCGGAAAATGCTCTGTCAGCATCCTCTATAAATTGCTTGCATCTATCCTCATTCTTCTTGCCTATGGTCACTCTAAATACCCGCTCCCAATAGGTTGAAATTCTCTTGCCATCCATCATGAAATAAATCGCAAAAATCACACCAAAAATCAATCCGGACATGAAACCCTTCACAATATCTGTCACAATAGAAATTACATGTCCCCAATTAGCAGACTGTATATTCAATGAGCGAATCTTTTCATAGAAATAATTCCATATTGTCTGATATTCGTTTTGCAATATATACGCCAGATTCTTGATAGATTCTATATTGATGGATTCTACATTTCTATAAACTGTTGCCACTATAAGCAATACTATAAGCACAATAATTATAAGCACCATCAGAAAAGTCAGAAGCACACTAAGCCCTCTGGCCCACTTATGTTTCTTCTTTCTGTTAAATATTTCCTCCAACTTATTCACAACAGGAGAAAATAAATAGCTGATTATTCCACCAATAATAATTGGTTTAAGCACAGCAGTTATAATGGTCCATAGTTTCAACCAGAATCCTCCTGTACTAAAAATCAAAGCTCCAAGACCCACAGTTATAAGTACAGTCACAGCTGCGTATAAACATATTTTCAAATATTTCTGATCCAGTTTCTCAATCCATTTCTTCATTGACCACATACCTCCTGTAAATCTCCCACTTTCTCATCAGTATAACATATTCATAAATAATTCCGATATAATATATGAGGATTAAGCTACTATTTCATCATATTATTTAGTCCTTCTAAATCTATTTCATCAAAAAATTTGACATAAATCTTTGGTGGTATTACCTTATATATATAAGAAAAACATAGGTCGGGGAAAAGAAATGAAAGATAAAATTACTAAGAAAAACGGATTTACAATGGCAGAGCTTCTAATTGTAGTTGCGATTATCGCAGTGCTTGTAGCAGTTGCCATTCCGATTTTTAATAAACAATTAGAAAAATCACGAGAGGCTTATGATATTGCCACAATGCGTCAGGCGGCATCCCTCGCAGCAGAATTCTATTATGCTGGAGTAGTTGACCAGGCCACCGCGGAAGCCAACGGTCTTAAATGGTGGGATAACCATAATATCAATCAAAACAATGCTGCTGGAATATATGATCCTTCCACCGGTAAATTCTTGCCATTCGGATCCAAAGATGGAAAAGTAAAAGCCTACGGCAAGGGCACATCAACAAGTTCCGGCAAGACATATACCTTTAACGACGATCGTGAGATTTATAAACCGGACGCAGATTATACCAAAGCAGTATGCATGGTTTCCATATATCCTACTGGCAACAACAAACATATCGATGTATATTGGAAGAACACCAAGGATGGAAAATATATTGGTTTAGACAACGGAGCCAACAATCCAAAGTACAGTATCCGAGTTAATATTGATTAAGAACAAGAGGATTCACCTAGCCAATAGATGAATCCTCTTTTTTGCCTTTTTATAACACTTATTAGCACTAATTCAGTCGTTGTAATACAAACCCAAATCAGCCATTTTTCTCTAGAATCTTTCGGGCAACCTCCACAAAACTCTGCCTGGTATCCATACTAATCTTTTGAATATAACGAAAAGCATCAGGCTCAGTCATATTCATCTCTTCCATAATATGTGCCTTGGCATCATCTATCATTTGCTGTTCCTCGGGAGTTCTAAATCTCTTCTTCTTCTCTTTTGACTTATAAGGAAGGACATTTTGAATTACATTAATCAATTCATCCTTTCTAAATGGCATAACCAGATGGCTTACATTTTCCGCAATAGGAACTTCATCTGACTCCCTGGTTAGCAAAATAACTTTCACTCTTCTGGGGAGATAATTTACCAGTTCCTCATATCCCATATCGCGAAGTTTTCTCACGCATATAATGAGACCTATATCTTGATTATCAACCATGTTCAAAATCTCGGCCCCATGATGACATATAATTATGTCCTCCCACAAGCCACATGATTTTATTAAATCTCTAAGAGATATGGCCTTCTCTAATTTGGGCAATGAAATAATAATACTACCCATTTAGGCCTCCACTATATTCTCTCCAAATACCTATCAAGTTCCCATTCTGATACAGCTCTGACATATTCCTGCCATTCCTGCTTCTTAACATCAGTATAAATATCTACAAATTCCTGACCATATGTCTGTGCCATACATTCATCCTTAGAAAATGCTTCTATAGCCTGACGCAAATCTTCTGGCAGAAGTTCATTTGAATTATTCGAATCCTGTAAATCACATCCTGCATCCATATGATTTCTAATTCCATCAAGTCCTGCAGCAACAACTCCGGCAATCAACAAATACGGATTGCTTGATCCATCCGGTGTACGAACCTTGACCTTCACATCACCGAAGCTTTCATCTATTGATATCATTGCCCTGTCATCTTCCAATGACCAGCCCACTGTAGTTGGAGCGCCAAAACCTCCAAGAAGTCTCTTGTATGAATTCACTGTGGGATTTGTAATAGCGCTTATTGCATGAGCATGATTCAACACTCCTGCAACAAATTCATATGCAGTCTGTGAAATGTGACCATCCTCAGCTCTAAATATATTCTTGCCATCCTTCATCAGCACGAAATTAGTATGCATACCAGAACCTGCATCTCCTGACTTCGGCTTTGGCATAAATGTGGCATACAAGCCGAATCTCTTGGCTACAGATCTGACTGCAAATCTAAATGTCTGAATAGCATCTGCTGCCATTAGAGCCTCACGCTCAGAGAAATCAACTTCATGCTGAGCAGGTGCGCTCTCATGATGAGAGGAAAGGACATTAAAATCCATTTTCTCAAGCATAAGCACAATTTCTCTTCTGGCATTTTCGCCAAAATCTACAGGCCCCACATCCATATATCCTGCTCTATCATGAGACTTTGCTGTAGGTAATCCATCATCATCTGTATGGAAAAGGAAGAATTCGCATTCCGGATTGACCAGGAATGAATACCCTTCATCTTCAGCCTCTTTCAATACGTTTTTCAAAATTTTACGAGGGCTCAACTCAATAGACTCTCCATGCTTGTCACACACATCACACACAAGCTTTGCAACCTTTTCCTGTTGTGGTCTCCATGGCAGAATCTCAAATGTCTCATAATCAGGATGAAGATACAGCACTCCCGGATAATTATAATCATCCCCGAACAAAGCTCCTGCTTTGATAGGATACATATCTCCAGACTCTCGTTCCAACTGATTAGGAGTAATAGCGATATTTTTCAAATTCCCCAGAATATCTGTAAACTGGAGACGAATAAATTCCACATCCTCCTCATCAATTAAATTCATAATATCCATCTTACTTCTCATTTGTTGTTCTCCTTCCCATGAAAACTATTTCAACTAATGATTGCTATAAATTTGAATAACCCATAAGAGACTCATCAACTGCCCTTGCGCATCCACGACCTTCAGCAATTGCCCATACAACAAGGGACTGTCCTCTGTGCATATCACCTGCAACAAACACTCTGTCTCTTGTTGTCTCATAATCCTTATGAGTCATTACATTTGTTCTCTCGTTACATTCTACCTTAAAAGTATCTCGAACATAACCCTCTGAGCCCAAAAATCCTGCAGCAATAAGTACAATATCCGCTTTCACTTCCCGTTCACTTCCTGATACAGGTGCCATTATCATTCTACCGGTTTTCTCATCCTTTTTAGATTCCAGGGAAACCAGTTTAACAGCCTTTAAATTCCCCTTCTTATCCTTGATATATTCTGTGATAGTAGTCTGATATACACGAGGATCTGAGCCAAATTTATATATAGCCTCCTCCTGACCGTAATCAGTCTTTAACACCTTTGGCCACTCCGGCCATGGATTTGATTCAGCTCTGGTCTCAAGCGGTTTCGGCATCATTTCCAATTGCATTACGCTTTCAGCCCCCAGCCTGATACTGGTTCCCACGCAATCATTTCCCGTGTCACCACCACCTACTACTATTACATTCTTGCCCTTGAGAGACTTGAAGCTAAAATCATTAGACGCCATAAGAGCAGCGGAATCATAATTCAAATCCATAAGTTTCTTGGATACTTCTTTCAGGAAGTCCACTGCAAAATATATTCCCTTGGCATCTCTTCCTGTCACAGCTATATCTCTAGGATTTGATGCACCGCAGCATAATACTACTCTGTCGTATTCCTTGAGAAGCTCTTCGCCTGTTATATCAACGCCTACATTTACATTGCATCTAAATTCAATGCCAGCTTCCTTCATTAGATTGATTCGTCTGTCAATTATTCTCTTATCAAGCTTCATATTTGGAATGCCATATCGAAGTAAGCCTCCCACTCTGTCGCTTCTCTCAAATACTGTTACATTATGGCCTCTTCTATTGAGAAGCTGAGCAGTTGCAAGACCGGAAGGTCCACTTCCGATAACAGCTACTGTCTTGCCTGTTCTAACCTTTGGAGCAACCTCATTTACCAGACCATGCTCATAAGCATACTCGATAATTGCCTTCTCATTTTCCTTAGTTGATACAGGCTGGGTATTCAATCCACAGGTACAGGCATTTTCACAGAGAGCCGGACATACATGAGATGTGAACTCCGGCAGTCCATGAGTCTTGGAAAGTCTATTGTAAGCAGCTTCCCATTTGCCTCTATATACCAGGTCATTGGTTTCAGGAACCAGATTGTGAAGAGGACATCCACTAGCCATTCCTGCAATCATAGCTCCCGCCTGACAAAATGGTACGCCACAGCTCATACATCTGGCGCCCTGAATCTGCTGTTCCTCAAGAGTCAATCTCAGATGAAATTCATCAAAATTGCCTATACGTGTCTTTGGTTCAATCACAGCGCCATCCATGCGCTCATATTCCATAAATCCAGTTGTCTTTCCCATATTAGCGCACCTCCTACTTTCCTACGCACTCATAGAATGCTTCAATCTGTGCATCTTCACGGCTCATTCCCTGTTCTTCATACTTAGTTGTAGAAGTCACCAGACGTTTGTAATCCTCAGGAATAATCTTCTTGAAGTACTGCAATTCATTATCAAAATCATCCAATATCTTCTTGGCCTTCTTGGAACCTGTGTATTTCAAATGCTTCTTCAACATTGATTTCAGCTCTTCACAATCAGTTTTGTTCTCCACCTTCTCCATAAGTACAAGTTCCTTGTTGAGATTTCTGTATAACTGATTGTTCTTGTCATATACATAAGCCACACCACCGGACATACCTGCAGCGAAGTTCTTGCCAGTCTCTCCAATTACAACTACACGACCACCTGTCATATACTCGCAACCATGCTCACCTACACCTTCTACAACTGCATAAGCACCAGAGTTTCTAACAGAGAATCTCTCTCCAGCCTTACCGGCGATATAACACTCACCAGATGTAGCTCCGTAGAGAGTTACATTTCCTGCAATAATATTATCTTCTGCTTCATATGCTGCATTATCAGGAGCCTTTACTATAAGCTTTCCACCTGAGAGTCCTTTACCAAAGTAATCATTGGCATCTCCCTCCAGCTTCAATGTAAGTCCTGATGGGATAAATGCTCCAAAGGATTGTCCTGCCGCTCCGCTACAGTTCAGTACAATGGTATCTTCCTTCAAGCCGTCCTTGTGATGTCTGGTAATATCAGCTCCCAGTAGAGTTCCGAAGCTTCTATCTGTATTAATAATATGTACATCCTTCTTAGCCTTCTTGCCATCTTTTACTGCAGTTGCAATATCTCTATCCTTCAGCAATACTCTCTCATCAATAGTTTTCTGAAGTTCGAAATCATATACCTTAGTCTCGTCAAATGTATTGGCTTCATATGGATTTGCTGCAAGAATTGCACTTAAGTCTATCTTGGAAGCAGCACCACTTAAGTCTGCTTTCTTCTTCAAAAGGTCAGTTCTTCCAACCAATTCATCAATTGTAGCCACACCGAGACGAGCCATGTATTCTCTAAGCTCCTGAGCTATGAACAGCATGAAGTTCTCCACATACTCCGGCTTACCAATGAACTTCTTGCGAAGCTCAGGATTCTGTGTTGCCACACCCATTGGGCAGGTATCCAGATTACATACTCTCATCATTACACATCCCAAGGTTACAAGAGGTGCTGTTGCAAAACCAAACTCCTCCGCTCCAAGGATTGCTGCTATGGCCACATCTCTACCACTCATAAGCTTACCGTCTGTCTCCACAACCACTCGCTGTCTGAGACCGTTTTGCATAAGAGTCTGATGTGTCTCTGCAAGACCTAACTCCCAAGGTAGACCTGCATTATGAATAGAAGACAATGGTGCTGCACCTGTTCCTCCATCATAACCGGATATAAGCACAACCTGTGCTCCAGCCTTGGCAACACCGGCAGCAATTGTTCCTACTCCAGCTTCTGATACCAGCTTTACAGATATTCTGGCATTCTTGTTGGCATTTTTCAGATCATATATGAGCTGTGCCAAATCCTCAATAGAATAAATATCATGATGAGGTGGTGGCGAGATAAGACTTACACCAGGAGTAGAATGTCTGGTCTTGGCAATCCAAGGATATACCTTCTTGGCAGGCAAATGTCCACCCTCTCCAGGCTTAGCACCCTGTGCCATCTTAATCTGAATTTCCTTGGCTGATACCAGATACTTACTTGTAACTCCAAATCTACCTGAAGCCACCTGCTTAATAGCTGAGCTTCTATCATTATCTGTTCCTGCAGATTCAATTCTCTCATCACTCTCTCCACCTTCTCCGGAATTGGATTTACCATGGAGATGATTCATGGCAATTGCAAGTGCCTCATGTGCCTCCTCAGAAATTGAACCATAAGACATAGCACCAGTCTTGAATCTGCGAACAATATTTTCCACACTCTCAACTTCATCAAGTGAGATTCCCTGGTCAGGATAATTGAAATCCATGAGACTTCGCAGATAGCCTGTCTCTTCCTTATCAATCATTGCAGTGTACTGCTTGAATTCCTCATAGCTTCCGTCCCTTGTGGATTTCTGAAGCATATGAATAGTCTGAGGATTATATCTATGTGTCTCGCCCTGAGCTCTCATCTTGTGCTTACCAACAGATGAAATTGCCAAATCGCTTCCCAATCCCAGCGGATCGAAAGCCTTGGAATGCTGTCTGTCAGTAGCTACTGCAATGTCCTCCAAAGTAATTCCACCAATTGGACTTACTATTCCTGTAAAATATCTATCAATCACATCCTGGGAGATTCCAATAGCCTCAAACATTTTCGAGCCCTGATAAGACTGGATTGTAGATATACCCATCTTGGATGCAATCTTCACAATGCCTGAAATTACTGCCTTGTCATAAGCCATAGCTGATGGATAATAATCCTTGTCCATCAATCCGCTGTTACATAACTTGGCAATTGATGCATGAGCCAGATATGGATTGACTGCAGAAGCACCAAATCCCAGAAGCGTTGCAAAATGATGCACTGCTCTTGGCTCTCCTGACTCTAAAATCAATGACATTGAAGTACATTTCTTGGTTTGAACCAGGTGCTTATGAACTGCTGCCACTGCAAGAAGTGAAGGCAGAGCCACATGGTTTTCATCCACTCCTCTGTCTGAGAGTACCAAAATATTGGTGCCTTTCTCATAAGCCTTGTCCACTGCCACAAATAACTGTTCTAACACCCTCTCAATTGGAGTACTCTTGTAATACAGAATAGACACCTTTGACACCTTGAATCCTGGCTTGTCCATGGCGCAGATTTTAATCAAATCCAAGTCTGACAGAATTGGATTCTCAATCTTTAACACATTACAATTCTCAGCCTTCTCCTCCAGAAGATTTCCATTCTTACCCACATATACTGTAGTTGCAGTGACAATCTTCTCACGAATAGAATCAATTGGCGGATTTGTAACCTGTGCAAATAACTGTTTGAAATAATCAAATAGTGGATGATACTGCTTGGACAATACAGCAAGTGGAGTATCAACTCCCATGGCACCAATTAACTCGCTGCCATTTAATGCCATATTTTCAATCTCTTCCATATACTCCTCATAAGTATATCCAAAGGATTTCAATAATCTATGCAACTCCTCATCACTGTATGATGGAGTCTTAATATTTGGAATTGATAAATCCTTCAGCTTAATAAGATTACTGTCAAGCCATTCACCATAAGGTTCCTTGGCCGCATATTTCTGCTTCAGATCCTTGTCAGACACAATTCGTCCAGCTACAGTATCTACCAACAACATTTTACCTGGATGCAATCTCTCCTTGGTGAGAATATGGCTCTCATCAATTTCAAGAACACCCACCTCAGAAGACAGAATCAATCTGTCATCATCAGTTACATAATACCTGGATGGGCGCAAACCATTTCTATCCAGAATCGCACCCATTACATCTCCATCAGAGAAGAGGATTGAAGCCGGGCCGTCCCATGGCTCCATCATAGTTGCATAGTACTGATAGAAATCCCTCTCCTCCTGTGAAATGGTATCGTTGTGAGCCCATGGTTCCGGAATCAAAATACTAGCTGCAAGTGGCAAATCCATGCCTGACATTGTAAGGAATTCCAAAGTATTATCCAGCATTGCCGAATCAGATCCCGACTGTGAAATAGCTGGCAGAAGTCTAGTCATATCCTCTGAGCTAAATGCATCTGTATGCAAAGTCTCCTCACGAGCCAGCATCTTGTCTGCATTTCCCTTGATAGTATTAATCTCACCATTGTGAACCAGCATACGGTTTGGATGAGCTCTCTCCCAACTAGGATTGGTATTAGTTGAGAAGCGTGAATGAACCATGGCAATAGCAGACTCAAAATCCTTATCCTGTAAATCTGCAAAGAAGGTACGAAGCTGCCCTACAAGAAACATACCCTTATATACAATAGTTCTACATGACAGAGAAGGCACATATGTCTTGTCACTACTCTGTTCAAATACTCTTCGAATAATATATAACTTACGGTCAAACTCCAAATCAGTCTTGGCAGAAGCCGGTCTCGCTATAAATCCCTGATATATCTCAGGCATTGAATCAATGGCCTTCTGTCCTAATACCTTGGGATAAGTTAATACCTTTCTGAATCCAAGAAATGTGAGGCCTTCCTTCTCAACAATCACTTCAAACATTTTCATAGCCTGACGCTTCTTCAGTTCATCCTGTGGAAAGAAGAACATTCCCACACCGTATTCTCTCTCACCACCAATAGCTATATTTTCCTGACGACAAATCTTTGCAAAAAATTTATGTGGAATCTGTGTGAGAATTCCAACTCCATCTCCTGTCTCTCCAAGAGCATCTTTACCTGCTCTATGTTCCAGATTCTCCACTATCTTCAAAGCGTCATCCACAATCTGATGACTCTTGACACCCTTAATATTTACAACTGCACCGATTCCGCAATTGTCATGTTCAAATTCCTTGCTATACAACCCCTGCTGCTGATTATGATAGTTTTCCTGATTCATTTTATTCCTCCTTGGATTGGTACTCTAACGCTGCTCCTACTAAACCTCTGAAAAGTGGATGTGCCACATCCGGTCTTGATTTAAACTCCGGATGTGCCTGTGTTGCTATATAAAATGGATGACCTTCTAACTCAACCATTTCCACAATTCGATTATCTGGAGAAATGCCTGATAACTTCATCCCTTTTTCTTCAAGCATCTGTCTATAATCGTTGTTTACTTCATATCTATGTCTATGTCTCTCTGAAATCTCTGCTGTGCCATATAATTTATAAGCCAGACTATCCTCTGCCAATTTACATGGATAAGCTCCAAGTCTGAGAGTTCCACCCAGATCTGTTACACCTTCCTGACTTGGCATGAGATGAATAACAGGATTTGATGTGTTCTCATCAAATTCCACGCTTGACGCATCTGGGAGATTCAATACATTTCTGGCAAACTCAATTATGGATAACTGCATTCCCAGACATATTCCAAGGAAAGGAATCTGTCTCTCTCTCACATAATTAATTGCACATATCATACCCTCAATACCTCTGGTACCAAAGCCTCCTGGCACAATAATGCCATCCACATCATGTAGATACTGTTCCACCGTATCCGGTGTTATCTCCTCGGAATCAATCCAGCGAATATTTACTTTGGCTCTCTCGGCGATTCCGCCATGATGTAATGCTTCTACCACTGACAGATATGCATCATGAAGTGCTACATATTTTCCAACCAGACCAATGGTTACATCCTTGTCTGATTTATGTAGATTCTCAACCATGGTATTCCATTCAGTTAAATCCGGTTCCGGACAATCAATATGGAGGCATTCACATACAGCTTTCGCCAGATTCTCCTCCTCCATCATAAGTGGTACCTCGTACAATGATGGAGCATCCAGATTCTGTAACACATGACTCTTGTCCAGGTTACAAAACAGAGCTATCTTGGCTCTCATGTCATCATCCACAGGATAATCTGATCTACATACCAGAATGTCAGGCCATATACCCATGCGCTGTAATTCCTTCACGCTCATCTGTGTTGGCTTGGTTTTCATCTCACCAGAAGCCTTGAGATAAGGAATCAATGTAACCTCTATTACAATGGCATTTTCCCTGCCAACTTCTGTCTGAAACTGTCTTATAGCCTCCAAGAATGGCTGACTCTCAATATCTCCTACAGTTCCACCTATCTCTATAATAGAGATAGTCTCCTCATCATCTGACTTAGCCTTATAGAATCTATCCTTGATTTCATTAGTAATATGAGGAATAACCTGAACTGTTCCTCCGCCATAATCTCCATGACGCTCTTTGCTCAGAACTGCCGAATAAATCTTGCCCGTAGTTACATTGGAATTCTTGTCCAGATTCTCATTAATAAATCTCTCATAATGACCTAAATCCAAATCAGTCTCTGTACCGTCATCCGTTACGAAAACCTCTCCATGCTGTATAGGATTCATTGTGCCTGGATCCACATTAATATATGGATCAAACTTCTGCATTGTCACATGATATCCTCTCGCCTTTAATAATCTTCCAAGTGATGCAGCTGTAATTCCTTTTCCTAATCCTGATACAACTCCACCTGTTACAAATACATACTTAACCATTTACTTATTTCCTTCCCTCTCAATAAATATTTGTGGTTATAACTGCTGCACATCCTCACCTACCTGTGGGATGTACCTCCTGTGACATAAAAAAGAGGCGCCGAAGAAGGCTGGTTTCTCACCAACCTAATCCGACGCCTTTGTCGCAATATTTCCAAAAAAGTGGGCACTTCAACCATAGTTGAAGCGCCCTTGCTTTCTAAAACATGTAGAAAGTATATTACTATTACCGACAAAAGTCAATTACATTTTCCCATATTAACATAATAAAATCTCTCAGTTTTATTATGACAAATGTATCTTATTTATTTGCTAATCTCTTGATTCTGTCCACTGCCTCTACAGTATTCTCATAACTTCCAAAGGCAGTCAGTCTGAAATATCCTTCACCATGAGGACCAAATCCAGAACCTGGTGTTCCTACCACGTTAGCATTTTCCAAGAGATAATCAAAGAAATCCCAGCTTGACATTCCCTCTGGTGTCTTCAACCAGATATAAGGTGCATCAACGCCACCTGACACGCTATAACCAGCTTCCTTCAATCCCTCTAATATGTATGAAGCATTTCTCATATAATAGGCTATTAATTCCTTGATTTCCTTCTGTCCCTCCGGAGAATACACTGCCTCACCGGCTCTCTGAATTATATAAGGTGCACCATTGTATTTCGTACTATGGCGTCTTGCCCACAGAGAATGAAGCTCCACTCCATCTCTTACAAGCTCATGAGGAACAACTGTATATCCAAGTCTCACACCAGTAAAGCCTGCATTCTTGGAGAATGAATGTAACTCAATAGCACAGGTCTTGGCGCCTTCGCACTCATAGATACTATGAGGGATTCCCTCAGTCTGAATATACGCCTCGTAAGCTGCATCATAGATTATCACACTGCCAGTCTCATTGGCATAGTCAACCCATTTCTGCAACTCATCCTTGGTAATAACTGCTCCTGTTGGATTATTTGGGAAACACAGATAAATCAAGTCCGCTGCTTTATCAGGAATCTTTGGAGCAAATCCGTTCTCCTCCAGACAAGGCATATATACGATTCTGTCAAATAATCCCTGCTCCTCATCATAGTCACCAGCGCGACCTGCCATGACATTAGAATCTACATATACTGGATATACAGGATCACATACAGCAACTACATTGTCTGTGGCAAATATTTCCTGAATATTTGCGCAGTCACATTTCGCACCGTCAGATACGAAGATTTCATCAGGACTAATATCACATCCTCTTGACTTATAATCATTTTCCGCAATAGCATTTCTCAAGAATTCATAGCCCAAATCAGGAGCATATCCGTGAAATGTATCTGCATCAGCCATCTCATCAACAGATTTGTGCAGAGCATCTATAATTGAACTACTAAGAGGTTGAGTTACATCTCCAATTCCAAGTCGAATAATCTTCTTATCAGGATTAGCCTCTGAATAGCGGGCAATTCTTTTGGCTATATCTGAAAAAAGATATGATCCAGGGAGTTTTGTATAGTTTTCGTTTATCTTTACCATTTTACATCCTTTCACGCCAAAGGCCGGACGAAAAATCGCCCGGTCCCTTCAGCAATATATTCTGTTATAAGCTTTATGATTTATAAAATAATATAAATCTTAGAAGAAGTAAACTATTCTACGTCCTGAAGAGCTGCAAAATTTTCTTCTCCAGTTCTCACCTTTACAACTCTCTCCACATCATATACGAAGATTTTGCCATCTCCAATATGGCCTGTGTATAGGACTTTCTTCACAGTTTCTATTACATCCTTGACAGGAACTGCACAGACAACTACATCCACACGAATCTTTGGAAGAAGTGATGCTTCCACTGCAACTCCACGATAGTATTCAGGAGTACCCTTCTGAACACCGCATCCCATTACATGTGACACTGTCATACCTGTAATTCCAAGTTTCATCAATGCATTCTTCAGCTTCTCTAAATTTCTCTCTCTGCAGAGGATTTCCACCTTGGTCATCTTTGGTCTGCCCTCAGGTACAGTATTGCCAACCATAACAGGTACAGCCTTTACCTCTGGCACATCACCTGTAACCTGACTCATGTCGTCATTTTCGTCATAAGCAATACCAAATGAATCATCAACAACCTCAAATCCAGCATAAGCTGACAGAAGTCCATGTTCCATCTGATCAAGACCGATTATCTCCTCTTCCTCACTAACTCTAAGTCCGATTGTCTTCTTGATTAAACCAAATGCTATTGTAGCAAGAACTACAGTCCATACTGCTGTTACTGCAATTCCTCCAAGCTGTTTTCCAAGCTGTAAAAATCCACCGCCATAAAAGAGACCTTCTTCAATTCCTGCGAGTGCAAATCCTGGTGCTGTCTCAGTAGCAAATAATCCAACTGCAATTGTACCCCAGATACCGTTAAACATATGTACTGCAACAGCACCAACTGGGTCATCTACATGTACTACATAATCTGTAAACCATACACCTACAATAACCAATACGCCAGCTACCAATCCAATGATTGCAGCTCCCAAGCAGTCTGTAACATCACAAGGGGCAGTGATTGCTACAAGACCAGCAAGAGCAGCATTTAAGCACATAGCCACATCAGGCTTACCATATTTCACCCAGGTTACAATCATACAAGTTACTGTTGCAACTGCAGGAGCCACTGTTGTTGTAAGAAATACTGAACCAAGAGTATCAATATCAGTTGCAGCTGCTCCGTTAAATCCATACCATCCAAGCCACAAGATAAATACACCAAGTGCTGCAGCTACCAGATTGTGTCCTGGGAAAGCATTTACCTTGATAACCTTGCCATCCTTGTCCTTTACGAACTTACCAATACGAGGTCCAAGGATTGATGCACCGATAAGGGCACAGATACCACCAACCATATGGATACATGTTGAACCAGCATAATCGTGGAATCCCCAGTCAGCTAAGAATCCACCGCCCCATGTCCAGTGGGCTTCAATAGGGTAAATAATAGCTGATATAACTGCTGAATAGATACAATAGCTGGAGAACTTAGTACGCTCTGCCATTGATCCAGATACTATAGTTGCTGTAGTCGCACAGAATACCAGGTTAAATACAAATGCTGAATAATCAAAATTTGCATAATTGGTAAATACATCAAAAGAAAAACCTCCAACAAATCCATTTAAAATATTCTCTCCCAACATTAAAGACGCGCCACATATAAACCACATTACTGTACCAATACAGAAATCCATGAGGTTCTTCATAATAATATTGCCCGCATTCTTGGATCTGGTAAAACCAGCCTCACACATTGTAAATCCTGCCTGCATCCAAAATACAAAGGCGGCTCCAATCAAAAACCAGACGCCATATACTTCGGAGTTTATTGTTTCCATAATTTGTTCTGTCATTTTCATTTCCTCCTAGTAGTTTTTTTATAATTAAGAGCTGACGCATTTTAAATACGACCTTTTATGAAATATATAATCCGGTAGATTCATTCATAAAAAACGGGGCATCTCCTTATTCTGGAGACACCCCATTGTGCTCATAACTATTATGATTATTATATTAAGCCTTTTAAAAGCTCATTAGATAATACAGTGAATTATTTAACACTATACAAAATCTCACCATATGTAGGATATGGCCAAATATCACTTGGAATCACAGTTTCAAGTTCATCAACTGCCACACGAAGTTCATTCATATCAGCGAAAATTACATCGTGATGGAACTTAGCCAATTCATATGTATTCTCAATCTCACCTGCTTTAGCAATATCAGCCTCAAGCTTTTCCAGGCCTGCATCCATTGTTTCTGTAAGCTGTGCAGCTCTCTGGAGCTTCTTCTTCTGAGTATCGCTTGGCACAGGAACGCCAACTGCTGCCTTGGCATTAATTGCATTTGCCAGGAAAGTCTCATAATCAGTTGCTGCTGCCATGATATCCTTCTTCACCATAGATTCAAAAGTAAGTGCTTCAATATCAATTACCTTGGCATATTTCTCTAACTCAATCTCATATCGGCTCATTAACTCGCCCTCTGTAAATACCTTGTGCTTGGTAAATACATCAATTGATTTCTGAGATACGAAGCTTGGAAGAGCATCTACTGTTGATACAAGATTTGATAAGCCTCTCTTCTTGGCTTCCTCAACCCACTCAGCAGCATATCCATTTCCATTGAAAATGATTCTCTTGTGAGCAGTAAGCTCTCTCTTTACAAGTTCATTTAAGGCCTTGTCGAAATCCTTGGCTCCTTCCAACTCATCGGCAAATAAATCAAGTGCCTCTGCCACAATTGTATTTAATACAATGTTTGGTCCAGAGATAGATGCAGTAGAACCAAGTGATCTAAACTCGAACTTATTTCCTGTGAAGGCAAATGGAGATGTTCTATTTCTATCTGTTGTATCCTGTGAAATTGGAGGCAATACAGTAGCACCGATAGACATTAATTTCTTCTTTTTGTCCACATAATCTGTGCCATCGATAATAGATTCCACAATGGCCTCAAGCTCATCTCCCAAAAACATTGAGATGATAGCTGGTGGTGCTTCATTAGCTCCAAGTCTGTGATCATTTCCAGCACTAGCAACAGACACACGGAGTAATTCCTGATAATCATCAACAGCCTTGATTACAGCTGTGAGGAAAAGCAAGAACTGAGCGTTTTGGGAAGGAGTTTTGCCCGGCTCCAACAGGTTTACTCCTGTATCCGTTGATATAGACCAGTTGTTGTGTTTACCAGAACCATTTACACCTGCAAAAGGTTTCTCATGTAAGAGGCATGTCATGCCATGTCTTGCTGCAACAGTCTTCATCATCTCCATTGTAAGCTGGTTGTGATCAGTTGCTATATTAGTGGTTGAGAAAACAGGTGCCAATTCATGCTGTGCAGGCGCAACCTCGTTATGCTTGGTCTTGGCCAACACACCCAGTTTCCACAACTCCTCGTCTAACTCTTTCATAAATGCAGATACTCTTGGCTTGATTGTTCCAAAATAATGATCATCAAGCTCCTGTCCCTTTGGAGGCTTAGCTCCAAACAAAGTTCTGCCTGTATAAATCAAATCCGGTCTGGCATTGTACATCTCAGAATCAATGAGGAAGTACTCCTGCTCTGGACCTACTGTAGTAATTACTCTGTTAACATCATCATTTCCAAATAATTTCAAAATTCTAACTGCCTGCTTATCAAGAGCCTGCATAGAGCGAAGAAGTGGTGTCTTCTTATCAAGAGCCTCTCCTGAATAAGAACAGAATGCTGTAGGAATGCAAAGTGTATCATCCTTGATAAATGCATAAGAAGTTGGATCCCATGCTGTATATCCTCTGGCTTCAAATGTAGCTCTAAGACCACCTGAAGGGAATGATGAAGCATCAGGCTCACCCTTTACAAGTTCCTTACCGGAAAACGCCATAATCACCTTGCCGCCTTCTTCCGGCTGAATAAATGAATCATGCTTCTCAGCTGTCACTCCTGTCATAGGCTGGAACCAATGTGTAAAATGTGTTGCCCCCTGCTCAATTGCCCAATCCTTCATAGCATGTGCTACAACCTTGGCAACTTCTAATTCCAATTCTGCTCCATCTTCAATAGTCTTCTTCAGAGCTTTGTAAGTCTCCTTTGGAAGTCTCTCCTTCATAACCTTGTCATTGAATACTTTGCTTCCAAATAATTCAGTCACATTCATTGTCATAATTTTGGTCTCCTTTTCACTTTAATATCAATACATATTCCATACTCTGGTGTATATTTATTTACCTAATCCGGTATTTATATTATTTTCCACTGGCGCCATAGTTCTTTAAGACTCTGGCACTTGGATCATTGACATTGCAATTCTCCCAGTTTCTATTTGGCATCCAGAAGTCTGCCACCATCTCAGCCTGCCCTGGATAATATTTCTCAAAAATCTCTCTATACAGAAGTGATTCAGCAGTAAATGGTGTTGCAAAGCTATATTTCTTGGAAGCCTCTGCCACATCCTCCTCTGTGTAAATGCCAGCTGCATATTCCTTGAGATAATCTACCATTGAATGACCTACCGCATCTGAAAAAGCAGCCTTTTCTCTAAAGAGAATACCATGTGGTAAATAATCTCCCTCCTCAAATGCATGTCTCAATAAATACTTACCTTTATTGTACTTATTCATCTTCAATTCTGGATTAATACTCATGACATATTCCACGAAACTCAAATCCCCAAATGGAACTCTCGCCTCCATAGAATTTACCGAGATACATCTGTCCGCTCTCAGCACATCATACATATACAACTCACTCAGTCTCTTCTCAGCTTCCTTCTGAAACTCCTCAGCATTTGGTGCGAAGTCTGTATATTTATATCCGAATATTTCATCTGAAATCTCACCAGTTAACAGTACTCGAATGTCTGGGTTTACTTTCTTGATTCCTTTACAAATCAGATACATACCCATGGAAGCTCTGATTGTCGTAATATCATAAGTTCCAAGTGCTGCAATAACTTCCTCCAGACTTTCTATCACCAAATCCTTGTCAATTATTATTTCCTGATGATTAGTTCCAAGGTACTCTGCAACCTCCCGGGCATATTTCAAATCAATTGCATCCTCATTCATTCCTATGGCATATGTCCTGATTGGTTTGTTTAACAGTTTCTGAGAGATTGCACATACAAGAGAAGAATCAAGCCCTCCTGAAAGTAGAAATCCCACAGGTGCATCTGCATCCAGTCTTTTCTCAACACCGGCCACAAGCAAATCATGTATCTTGCCACAGGCTTCTTCCAAATCATCCTGACTGTATGTCTGTCTCGCCGCCACATCTCTGTAGGATATGAACTTGCCATCCTTGTAATAATGTCCCGGTGGAAAAGGATATATTCTATCACATAAGCCAATTAAGTTCTTAGCTTCAGAGGCAAACATAATTGCATCTTCTCTATCGTATCCATAGAACAAAGGTCTGATTCCAATTGGATCTCTTGCTGCCACCAGATTATCCATCTTGCTGTCATATATAACCATTGCGAATTCAGCATCCAGCTTAGCAAACATATCCGTCCCATATTCTCTATACATTGGCAGGATTATTTCACAATCTGAATCACTCTTAAATTCATATCCTCTGGATATCAACTCCTCTTTCTCATGTCGGAATCCATACAATTCTCCATTGCATATTACATAGTTGCCATCTAACTCAAAAGGTTGCATTCCACTTTCATCCAGGCCCATAATAGCCAATCTCTGAAATCCCAATATTGAATCAGAGATTTCAATGATTTCTTCCATATCCGGTCCTCTGGATTTTGTTTTGGCAAATGCTTCCTTAAAGTCAGCTTTCGATATATGCGCTTTAGACAAAGCCATTATTGAACACATATCTATTCTCCTTCCCTTTTGCCATATATAATCTTCAAACAAACGCAAAAGGCGCCGGTAGTTATACAACTAACCGACGCCTTTGTCGTGAAAATAAAAAGAGCGCTTTGATTACTTCTAATCAAAGCGCCTTTGCTTTTATGTTGGATACTATAATCTAAATTAGATTGATTGTCAACATTTTCACATAAAATTTTTTAAATAATTACGTGATTTTGATCCGCAACATTTTCTTTCATTTTCATCATCTTATAATGCAATGACTTCTGAATATACAATCTCTCATCGGCCATTGTTACCATATCTCCCGGTTTTAAGCCATCTAATTCGTCACCGCTGCAAGCTCCAACCGCAACAGACAGAGAATCGCACATATGACCCTGCCAATTATTAAAGGTCCTGTGTAAATCCCGAACAATCTCATAATGCCTTGATGGATCCAGCTTTATTATGGCCATAAACTCATCGCCACCAATTCTAAAGACCTTGCCATATTTACCAAGAACGGACTTCATACAATCAGCAGCCCCTATTATCAATTCATCTCCAGCTTCATGGCCCATTGTATCATTGGTTTTCTTCAGGCCATTTAAATCCATGGCAATAACCATAGTATCACTGGTCACATCCTTATCATGCCAATCATCCATAATCTCATCAAAAGATCTGCGATTATACAAATTAGTCATACTATCCTTATGAGCCATTGTATCCAATATATCTTTTCTGCGCTTCATGTTAAGTGTTCTCTCCATAAGTAACACTATAATCAACGCAACAGTTACAATGCCTCCATATATCTTAGGCTTATTCTCCTCATAAAAGGTTCTAAAGCTACTCTCTGCATAATTACCATTATATTTATATGACATATAAATAGCATAGTTATATGGCAAAGCACTAATACCTCTATTCAGAATTGCAAGCAACTCATTATTCCCTTCGGCCACAGCTAATGATCTGCTGCTGTTATCCACCAGCGATATGCTATTTAACATTCTGAATCTGGCATTATTCAGATAGCCCTGCTTCCTTAATTCGTTGAGGACAAGAGCATCCACCTTCTCATCCTTCACAGCTTGCAGACACTCTTCAATGGATGAATATTCTATTATCTCCGCATCTGGATAATGGGTTGCAGTATATCGGTAAGCAATTGCATTACCCTTTTTCACAGCCATCTTTTTAGGTCTCATGCTATTGTACTCACCTTTAAATACCAGATTCATAGCCGTAGCTACTACTTCCTCTGATATATATATATCATTTTCATCCGCCCAGGCCGCATCATTTTCTACCGGGAATATAACATCAATTTCCCCATCCTTAAGTGCCTGCACCATTTCCGTAATACTACTATATTCATTATATTCAACTGGAATGCCCTTGGATATTTCCAGTTCCGTTCGAATCTGTTCCATTAAATCCTTGACAATTCCATCCACATTGCCATCATCATCAGTATCTGAAAAAGGCATATAATCATTTAAATATCCCACTCTCAGCTTATTATGATCCGCCAACCATGCCTTTTCTATATCCGTCATTTTGCTGTTAACTGCGATATTTGTAAAATATTTATCAGCAAGTTCATGTGCAAAGCCCGGATTAATACCCGATATTGTTCCCAAAGCTTCATTTAATTCATTAAGTAAATCTCTTCTTGAAGCACTTACTGCCAAATAATAATCAGAACTTCCTATTCTGGCCATTGGAATCATATTATCCTCAGGCAACACGGAGATATCTAAATCCACTGTAGTCACAGTTTTACCATAGTCAAAATCAGCATATCTATCTTCACTACCAGCATATGTAATAATTTGCATATTATGATTGCCTGAAATATTCCAGTTTTCCAGCATTGTTTCCATTACGGAGTCCTCATTAACCCCTACTGTGACACCATTTAATCCGGCTATTCCCTTTCCAACCAGCGGACTGTCTTCGTGTACATATATATAATAATTTTCTGTTCCCATAGGATAATCCGGGAATAGAATTTTCTCTTCTCTCTCTGGAGTCTTGGAAACATCTGCTACAATATCAACCTCGCCATTGTACAGCTTATTAATAATAGTATTCCAGTCACCATATACATATTCATAATCCCAGTTGGTAAAATATGATATCTTTTGCAAGTAGTCATATGCAAATCCATATTTGCCCTCACCTTCACTTGCGCCTTCCATCATATTGTTTTCCTCAAAATAGCCCACACGAACCACCTTGCGTTCTGCCTCCGCAGCCTTAACATTTAAAGGTTCAAGAAAAGAAACGCAACCCGCAAGTGCAAATATGGAAATCATAAATAATGCAATTATTCTAGATCGTACAATATTTTTCATATATTATGTATACTTCCCCTTTTCGATACAATTATCTACTATTTAGTTTACGATATTTATATATCATTTGCAAAATATTTAACAAAAAAATGCGCATATTCCTTTGAAAATGCGCACTTTTTCTCTTTTATTAAATAAATATTCTATCAATTTCTGGTAAATGCCGCCCTAATTAAATGAGCTGTTCCCACAATTCTGTGACCGTTTGCCATCTCTGTAAGTGCCAACGCCATCTCTGTCGTAATAACGCCACCTGTCATTTTCGAATATCCTCTAATAGGCATATTATACTGGAACAACAAATTAAGACTTGGCTTGCCTCGTAGTTCAGATATTTTCAATAATACTGTCAAAACTCCGTAAATAATTTTGCCCAAAATGCCTCGTCCCATATAAAGCTGGCATACTGCATCATTAAATCCTATCTCATCAGTCCATGCTCCGTCAGGAATATCCTCTCTATACAGAACCTTGAACTCCTGGTCAGATACATTTTCAATATTCCCTGTAAAATATGATGGAAGTTCAGTGTCAATATAAGGGCCGACTTCTGTTGTGGCTTCTGGCTCATATCGAATACTCAATCGAATATCTCTGGATGATGAACCGATCAAAATCTCATATTCACCCTTTTCAATTTCCCACTGGTTAGTATTCACATCAAAATATCTAAAGGTCTTGTCATCAAATGGGATCATAACCTTCTGACTTTCATTAGGCTGTAAATATATTTTGACAAAGCCCTTTAATTCCTTGCTTGGACGAAATACCGTATTAGATTTCTTCGCCACATACATCTGTGGAATCTCTGCTCCAGGCACCTTTCCCACATTGGTAATTACAAATTCCACGCCCTCATCTGTTACACACAAATCCGAATACTTAAAGTCTGTATAGCTCAATCCATAACCAAATGGGAAGCGCACATCGCGACCTATAGTATCATAGTATCTGTAACCTACATAGATGCTTTCTCTATGCTCACTACTTCTCTCCTTCGCTGGCCAATAGTTATATGCAGGAGTCTGAGAATAATTCAAAGCATAAGTCTCATTTAATTTACCACTTGGATTCACCTTGCCAGCCAAAGCAGCTGCCATTGCTGACGCACCTGCCTGTCCGCCCAAATATCCATGAATCACAGCAGCCACATCCTCAAACCATGGCATCTCAACAGCAGATCCTGCAGATAGAACAACTATAACATTATCATTGATCTGAGCTAGTGCCTCTATGAGAGCATCCTGGGCTTCCGGCATTCTCATATGACGTCGGTCTAACCCTTCACTCTCACTAATTTCATCAAGGCCTGCGCATACCAATACCACCTCAGCCTGCTTTGCAAGCTTAACAGCTTCTTCTATAAGTCTATTATTTGTCTTGGCATTTCTCTTATATCCCTTGGCAAATCCAACAATATTTCCCACATTGGCTTTATGAAGTTCATTCCATAGATTCTCTGGTTCCATAGAAGTATTTACCAGAGAAGAACCTGCTCCCTGGTATCTAGGATTTGTTGCAAAATCTCCTATTACTGCAATCTTCACTGCCCCATGCAAAGGCAGAATATCATTATCATTTTTCAGAAGAACTATACTTTCTTCCGCCGCTTTTCTTGCAAGTTCATGATGACCTTCCACATCATATTGCTTAACCATACTGTTATCTGAAGCCTGGCTACTATATTCCAACTGTGTGTTGTATGTTGTGAAAATTACATCCAGAAGCTCATCCAGTCTCTGGTCCAATTCAGCTTCAGTCAAAACTCCTGCTTCAATTCCCTTGAGAATATCATTCATACCTGAATTGCCTGTGCCAGGCATTTCCAGATGAGAACCGTTCTTTACTCCAAGAGCATGGTCATTGCTTCCACCCCAATCAGATACCACATACCCATCAAAGCCCCACTCATTAACCAGTATATCCTGCAAGAGGTGTTTATTCTCATTTGCATAGACCCCGTTTACCTCATTATAGGAAGACATAATTGACTTTGCCTTACCTTCCTTTACCGCCATCTCAAATCCAGTCAGATAGATTTCTCTGAGGGTTCTCTCATCAACAACTGAGTCCATGGCCATTCTACGGGTTTCCTGGGAATTCACCGCAAAATGCTTTGGACATGCAGCAATTCCTCTTGACTGAATTCCACGCACATAAGCGGCTGCCATTTTACCAGACAGATACGGATCTTCTGAGAAATATTCAAAGTTTCTACCACATAACGGGCTTCTTTTTATATTTAATCCAGGTCCCAGAATAACACTGACTCCCATAGATACTGCCTCATCTGCAAGAGCCTCACCTATCTCCTCGCCTAAATCTGTATTCCATGAATTTGCAATAGTCGCTGCTGTAGGAAAACAAGTGGCAGGCAATGATGCATTCAATCCCAGATGATCACCTGCTCCAGCCTGAGTTCTCATTCCATGTGGTCCATCAGACATCTTCATGGCAGGTATACCATATTTCTCAAAATCAACGGTCTCCCAGGTATTCTTACCTGACATCATTCTAGCCTTGTCTTCTAAGGTCATCTGGCTAATTATATTTTCATATTTCATATATGTCACCTCTTATAACAAATATATTGCACTGACTAAAATCTATTTTCTGTAATAATACATTACAATAATTAAAACCATTTGTTATAAACATGGCATGAAATGTCATTTTCTCTACATAAAATGCACCTCCAGAGAAACAAATCTCCAGAGGTGCATCATATTTGCATTTATATTTATTTGTCTATAAGTTCTTATACTGTAAAGAATTCTACAGCGCTATTTAAGCTTTCATTAATAGCACGCATTTCTTCTGTACGAGCCTGTGTATCTGTACAAGCTGCTGCCACATGTTCACATGAAGCACTAACTTCCTGTGCACTAGCTCCCAACTCTTCTGAAATTGCTCCCAAATTACTTGTAGCATTGGTAAGTTCAGTTTTAATCTGACTTAACTCACTTGTCATTCTACCGATGCTTGCTATCTCAGTTGTACTTACATCAACAGAATCAGATAGAATCGCGAATTTATTCTGTGTCTCACCAATAAATTCCTGCTCTTTTGTAATAATATCAGCAACATGAGTTGCAGCAGAAACTGTCTCTCCTGACAACTGTGTAATAGACTCAACAATTGTACGAATCTCATTAGCTGACTTAGCAGAATCATCTGCCAACTGACGAATCTCCTCTGCTACTACCGCAAATCCTCTACCTGCTTCACCAGCACGAGCAGCCTCGATTGATGCGTTCAATGACAGAAGATTTGTCTGACTTGAAATATCTTCTATCATCTGTACACACTGTGCAATATTAGCAACAGCTTCATTGGTAGCTGTAATCTTCTCAGATATGTCTCTAACAGCCTGAACTGACTCATCACTTGAAGTCATAACAGTATCCATATACTGTGTTGCTTCTTCATTTGCCTTGCCAATTTCTTCTGCTGCGCCTTTTAATCTCTCTACATTTTCAGACAAAGTATCTATATTTTCACCAAGAGCATAAGCTCTCTCTGCCATTGTCTGAGCATTCTCTGCAACTTCCTGAGAAGTATCAGCAACTTCATTAATAGTAGTTGAAATCTGTGAAATAGCTTCCACATTCTTACCAGTCTTAGAATCTACATCTACTACCGCACCACTAAGTGGATCTGAATTGCCCTTAATTGTAGATACAGAACCAGATAATGCCTGTTGCATTCTACTTCCTGAATCAATCAAAGCCTTGATTTCATGTACATTTGAGTTGGCATTGAAATCAACTCTCAAATCACCCTTTGCCATGCTCTCCAAGCTTTCAGATACCTTTTTCATTGGATTTACAATCTTCTTACCTACCACACCAACAAGGAAAATAAAGAAAGCTGCACATACAAGGAATACTATTATTACAGTTATCTGCAACTGCTTAACCGGTCCCATAACATCATCTGCGTCTGCACTAATTACGAAAACATAAGCGTTATTTCTAGACACATAGAAAGATGCCAATTTTCGAGATCCATTAAATATATATGATATAGTCTTACCTTCATCTCGTTGACCATTTTTCAAATCAGCACACACACCCTTGATAACCTCATTTGAAACAGGTTCACCAATTTTCTCAGCAGTAGGATGATATAGCATAGTTCCATTAGGATCTGCAACATAGCAATAAGATGATGGCATACCTTCCAATTTCACATCAGCACAATAATCTTTTAATCCTTCTGATGACATTATACTTTTTTCCTCACCTGCATCAATCAAGTCATCAATTCCCATGCCTTCAGATTCTGCCAGCGCATACATATAATCATATGTTATATCCTCAATTGCATCCTTGGCCTTAAATGCACTAAATGCACCAACAATCACACCCAATGTAACCATTGGAATCATTGCAAACAAAATCAATGTGAGATACATCGAAAGTTTGCCATTCCCCTTTTTCTTCACGTTTTTACTTCTTGTCTGTTTTTCTGCCATTAAAGTTTCCTCCATTTATTAGATTATCTCATAAATAATAAAAGACTCCCTGTTTTTTATTACTTTTTCATAACTTATCTAGTGTTTATTATACTACTTTTGTGCATAAATAAAACATTTTTATATTCTGTAGCGCTCATGATTTAAATAGAATCTATTTTTATCCTCATACATATGCTTATCGGCCTGACTAATTACCTTATCAATATTCTCCGAATATTTATCCCATTGAAATCCTACAGCCACCTCAGGGGCATGTTCTTCTCCCAGTCTTGCAGCCAATCGCTTATTATGGTCATCAAACTCCTGCTCACTAAGTCCTACCAATATAATCATAAATTCATCTCCGCCACTTCTATATATGTTGTCTCTGCCATATATATCAATGAGGATATTGGCAGTTCTCTGTATATAAGCATCTCCAGCTTCATGTCCCTGCTCATCATTTATTCGCTTCAGACCATTCAAATCGGCAAATACAATTCCTATAGACTGATGGAATTGTCGTACCTCCT
>JAEEGF010589724.1_pt1 | contig 29856 bp, 28 predicted proteins | sample 9134171 | NCBI WGS metagenome assembly JAEEGF01 (sample SAMN16246542, study PRJNA631951) | gut metagenome | biome: gut microbiome; feature: rumen; material: AP-attached | host: Bos | place: Iran: Karaj | collected 2018-10 | reverse complement strand
GGTTCGAACCCCGTCGGAGTCACTAGGTTTTTAGCTAATTAAATAAGCCGATGTAGCTCAATTGGCAGAGCAGCTGATTTGTAATCAGCAGGTTAACGGTTCGAGTCCGCTCATCGGCTTCTTTTACGGAGATTTAGCTCAGTTGGTTAGAGCAACCGGCTCATAACCGGTCGGTCCCGGGTTCGAGTCCCTGAATCTCCACTGTATATAATGAAAATTATATATTCCCAGGGGTCTTAGCTCAGCTGGGAGAGCATCTGCCTTACAAGCAGAGGGTCACAGGTTCGAGCCCTGTAGGCCCCACTAAAGCGGTATATGGTAACATAACCGCTTTACTTTTATCATAATATTGATAGATGCCGGCGTGGCGGAACTGGCAGACGCCCGGGACTTAAAATCCCGTGGGTAGAAATACCCGTACCGGTTCGATTCCGGTCGCCGGCAGCAAAGAGTAGAGGATCATAAGTGATTATGGTTCTCTTTTTTTTGACCAAATTGCTCCTGTGTAATGGTATAATTTAATGAGAGATTATTTTTGCTTAGAAGCTAAAAGGGGATGTATTAGCAACAAAAATAATCTGAAAATACTATTATTTGGAGGGCTTGCATATGGCTAATGTTTTTCATGTGGATCATCAAATTGACAAAAAGGATGTGAAGGACTCTCAGACAGAGTGGACGAAAGTACTTCAGTATTCAGATATTAACTGTGATAATAGATTATCTGGGGGACGCCTGATGGAATGGCTTGGAGAAATGGCTGAGACTGTTGCCATAAGACATTCAGGCAATCCGGTTATAACTGTATGCGTTGATAATATGCAGTTTAAACAGGGCGCAAAACTTGGAGATATAGTAGTGATCATAGGTAAGATGACTTATGTTGGTAATACTTCCATGGAAGTCAGGGTAGATACCTATGTAGAAGATCGCAGAACAGGATATAGGCATGTACTTAACAGAGCATACTTTACTCTTGTAGGCGTGGATGTAGACGATACACCTGTTACTGTACCTTATGGGCTTAATGTAAAAACAGAAAGTGAAAGAGCAGAGTGGCAGGGAGCCGAGAAGAGACGCGAGCTTCGTGCACAGAGACGTAAGGAAGGTTTTTGAATAGCGCTTAAAGAAGAAATTTGTTACTGAAGCGAACAGTTAGTGAGTGAACAGTAAATGAAATTGTATTTTGGTGCTAAATGCGCCAAAATACAATTTTTATGAGGGGATATCATATGAGTAGCAATGATGAGCAGAATAAAGAAATAAAGAAAGATCAAAAGATAGAATCAAGTCTACAGGAAGAAGCAAATAAAAACGAAACAGACAAAAAAGAAACAGGCAAAAACGAAACAGACAAAAACGAAACAAATAAAATAGAAACAGATAAAACAGATAAAGCTAAAAAAGAAAATGATAATGCAGAAGATAATGATGCCAATGAAAAGAAAGATATTGAAGTAGCGACCGATTCAGGCATTGATGAAAATAAAAAAGTAAAAAGATCAAAAATCTGGAAGATAGTTAGAGTAGCATTGATAATAGTCTTGATCGGAGTCATAGTCTATGAAGGTATTGGAATCTATACAGATCAGAAGGAGTACGAGCAGGCTTCCGAAGAATATGAAGAGATTGAGGATAGTTATGTAGTCTTTAAGGGCGGTGTTCAGGAAGAGGCAAGTCTCCCGTATCCAGATCTTGATATCAATCATAATTCATTAAGAATTATCAACGATGCTTATGTTGGCTGGCTGTATTTCCCAGCAATGGATATCAGCTATCCTGTAGTAAAAGAGCGATATATAGATGAGTTTTTACGAGTAACCTTTGATGGAAAGCATAATACTGCAGGCTCTATCTTTATGGATATTGCAAGTAATGAAGATTTCAGAGGCATGAGCGACTTTGTTTTTGGACATAATATGAGAAATGGTTCCATGTTTGGATCATTAAAAGAACTGTACCTGTCTGATGAAGATCTGTTAAAGAGCAATGACAGTGTTTTTGTTTATACTGATGAATATATTTTCCAGTACAAAGTTTTTGCCTATTATAATACAAGAGTTGGAAGCGATGCTTACCAGTTAGTTGAGACAGAAGAAGAGTATGATGAATTCTTATCATATATTCAAAGTCACACAGCATATAAAATACCGGATGATATTGATTTCTCACAGTATCCATCACTGCTTACGTTATCAACATGTTCAGGTAAATCAGGTAGCGGAAACAGATTTGTTGTTCATACTGTAAAGGTTGGAGCATGGAAAGTAACTGATTAATGATGAACGAGTCAACACATTAGTGTTTCAAAAATCACCGTGCCAGTGCACAAGGCATTGATTTAGTAATCTGAGAGTGTTATTATTTTAACGAGTGTTTTATAAAATAGAGATGTATCTGAAAATTATAATGTTATTTTTGATGAAAAATAATGTTATAAGGTTTGGATAGTGATTACGTAGGAGGTACGTTACAAATGAGTAAGAGCTTTGATGAGATTCTTGAAAAGCTTAAGAGTGCTAGCCGTAAGAAACTTGCAGTATCAGTAGCACAGGATGAGCCTGTACTTGAGGCTGTTAAGGCTGCAAAGGAGCAGGGAATTGCTGATGCAATCCTTGTTGGTGATAAGGAAAAGATTGAGGAGATAGCAGCAAAGCTTTCAATGAACCTTGCAGATTACGAGATCATTGATGTTAAGGATATTACTGAAGCTGCTACAACAGCAGTACAGCTTGTACATGATGGCAAGGCTGATATCTATATGAAGGGTGCTCTTGATTCCAAGACATTCCTTAGAAGTGTTCTTAACAAGGAAGTTGGTCTTCGTACAGGTAAGCCTCTTTCACACGTATGTGTATTTGAGATCAAGGGAATGAACAGACTCTTATTCCTTTCAGACGTTGCATTTATGCCATATCCAACACTTGAGGATAAAAAGGCTATTATCGAATATACAGTAAATGTTGCAAGAGCTTGTGGTATTGATTGTCCTAAGGTTGCTCCTCTTGCAGCTGTAGAAGTTGTAAATGAAAAGATGCCTGTTACAGTAGAAGCAGATGCTCTTACTAAGATGAACGAAGCAGGCGAGATCAAGAATTGTATCGTTGATGGCCCTCTTTCAATGGATCTTGCTATTGATCCTGAAGCTGCTAAGCATAAGGCCGGAGCTCTTGATCGTAAGATCGTAGGTGATGCAGATATCTTATTATTCCCAGATATCCACGCTGGTAACCTTGTATATAAGACAATCGTTCGTATGGCTGATTGCAAGAACGGAAATATCTTAACAGGAACAAAGGCACCTGTTATCCTTACATCACGTTCAGACAGTGTTGATGTAAAGCTTAATTCTATTGCACTTGCTGCAGTAGTTGCAGAGGATATGAAGAACGGTCAACTTTAATTTTGGAGGATAAATCGTTATGGCAATTAAGAGTTTAATTATCAATCCAGGTTCTACATCAACAAAGCTTGGAATTTTTGAAGATGAGACAATGCTCAGAGATGAGACTCTTCGTCACAGCACAGAAGAAATCTCACAGTATGATTCTATCATTGCTCAGAAGGATTTCAGAAAGAACATTATTCTTGATTTCCTCAAAAAAGAAAATATTGATATCAAATCTTTTGACGTTATCGTTGGTAGAGGTGGTATGTTAAAGCCTATCCCAGGCGGAACATATGCTACTACTGATGCACTTATCAAGGATCTTGAGATCGGTGTTTCTGGTCAGCATGCATCAAACCTTGGTGGTATTCTTGCAAGAGATATTGCAAAAGAAATCGGTGTTCCATCATATATCGTTGACCCAGTAGTTGTTGATGAGCTTTGCGATGAAGCAAGACTTTCAGGTGTTGAGGGAATTGAGAGAGTATCAATTTTCCATGCTCTTAACCAGAAGGCTGTTGCTAGACGTTATGCAAAAGAGCACGGCAAGAAGTACGAGGATTTAAATCTTATCGGTGTACATCTTGGTGGTGGCGTATCTGTTGCAGCTCACAAGAATGGTAGAATAATCGACGTATTCAACGCACTTGATGGTGATGGAGCATTTTCTCCAGAGAGAGCTGGAGGACTTCCTACAGGTGGTCTTATTAAGCTTTGCTTCTCAGGAAAATATTCTGAAAAAGAAGTTTACAAGATGGTAGTTGGTAACGGTGGTTTCAATTCATATCTTGGAACTAATGACGTCAGAGAAGTTGTTAAGAGAATCGACGAGGGTGATGAAAAGGCAAAACGTGTCCTTGATGCTTTTATCTTCCAGTTATCTAAGAACATCGGTGCTCAGGCAGCTGTACTTAAGGGACAGGTTGATCAGATATTCATAACAGGTGGTATCGCTTATAACGAGATGATCACAGGTAGAATTACTGAGAATGTTAAGTTTATCGCTCCTGTAACAGTATATCCTGGTGAAGATGAACTTCTTGCACTTGCTCAGGGTGCGCTCAGAGTCATGAATGGCGAAGAAGAAGCTAAGGAATATTGATCTTTTTGATCATATAATTTAATAAACGACTGATCATTGAGGCGCTTGGTAATTCTGAGCGCCTCTTCTACTCGTAGTTTGGAGAATTAGAATGAAGTATTTGAAACAGTTATTGATCATTTTGACGATTTCATTTATTGGTGAAATCCTTGCCTACTTTATTCCATTTCCGATTCCGGCAAGTATATACGGAATTATAATTTTGTTTGTATGCCTGAATCTTGGAATAATAAAGTTATCTCAGGTAAATGAGACAGGAAAATTTTTGATTGAGATCATGCCTATTATGTTTATTCCTGCAGCAGTAGGAATAATCGAAAACTGGGAAACCATGCATGATTCAATTTTGAAATATATTATTTTATTGATCGTTTCTACAATAGTTGTAATGGTGTGTTCAGGTATAGTTACTCAGTTTGTCATAAAACATGATAAAAAGAAGGGAGGAAACAAAAATGTTTGATTTCCTTACTCAGGCGACTTTCTTTGGAGCAGCAGCTAGTATTGCCTTTTACGAACTGGGTGTTTTGATAAAAAAGAAATTTAAATTTGCCTTATTTAATCCGCTTTTGATAGCTATTGTTTTTACAATACTAATGCTTATTGTATGTAAAATTGATTATGACAAATACAACGAAGGTGCCAAATATATAAGCTATTTCCTGACACCGGCTACTGTATGTCTGGCAATCCCTCTGTATGAGCAGTTTGAGCTGTTAAAAAAGAATGTAAAAGCCATAATGGCAGGAATTCTTGCAGGAGTATTATCCAGTGTCCTGACAGTTCTTGGAGTGTCAGTTTTATTTGGATTTAGTCATGAAGAATATGTTTCATTTCTTCCAAAGTCAATTACAACAGCTATAGGCATGGGCGTAACAGAGCAGCTGGGTGGATATGTTCCGATCACAGTTGCAGTTATCATCATGACAGGTGTATTTGGTAATGTTATTGGAGAAGCAGTTTGTAAGATATTTAAGATCACTGAGCCAATTGCCAAGGGAGTGGCACTTGGAAGTGCTTCACACGCCATTGGAACAGCCAAGGCCATGGAAATGGGTGAAGTAGAAGGTGCCATGAGCAGCCTTTCAATTGCAGTATCTGGAATAATTACTGTAGTAGTTGCAGCTGTATTTTCGTATATTTATTGATTTTTTAATAAAAAATGAAAACAAGCCTTTGAAGATCACTATTTAAGGGCTTGTTTTCAGTGTTTATAGAAGGCATGACAATGAGTAATATTGCTTTAAAAAAGATAATAAAGCATGCAGTGACTAAACAGTCGCAGATAACAGATGCTTTTATATTAAATGCTATTTTAGCTCTCAGTGGAGGCTTTCAGGATGCATATACATATGTGATGCGAGGAGGAGTTTTTGCCAATGCGCAGACAGGTAATGTTGTGCTTATGAGCGTAAACTTTCTGGAAGGAAATGTCGCTAAGGGTTTTGCTTATCTTATGCCAATACTCTCTTTTGTATGCGGCGTATTTGTAGCAGATAATATTCAGTATTTTTTTAAGAATGCCAAAAAGCTGCATTGGAGACAGATGGTCCTTTTGATAGAGATACTCTCTCTTTTTGTGGTGGCTTTTATTCCTCAAGAGTTCAATATGATAGCCAATATGCTGGTTTCTTTTTCCTGTGCCATACAGGTACAGTCTTTTAGAAAAGTTGCAGGGAATGCTTACGCAAGTACAATGTGTATCGGTAATCTGAGAAGCGGAACTTCTTATTTTGCTTCATTTGTCAGAAGCAGGGATCATGTGCAGTTGCAGAAATCCTTGTATTACTGGGGAATAATCCTTATTTTTGCAATAGGCGCAGCCATTGGCGGAGTATGGTCCAAGATATTCGGCATAAAAATCATCCTTGTTACTTGCATTATTTTAACCGTAGCATTTTTTGTCATGGAATTAGACCGTGAATGAGTTTAGGATGATATTTTCTAAGATAGGTTGTATGGGAGACCCAAATCCTTATTTTTAGTAACAGATATAGGGCTTTGCCTATAATGGAATTGCAACATATCATTGAATAGTGGCTAGAATTTTGGTAAAATGTATGTCAGTCTGTGTGAGTGGGATTTTTTTCTGCGACAAGCACATATAGCAGTAGAACTGTTTATGGAGAAAAAATGAGTAGTTTTATAGACAAAATTATTGGAACGCATTCAGAGCGTGAACTTAAGAGAATAAGAAGTACTGTCGATAAGATTGAATCTCTTAGAGAAGCAATGCAGGCTCTTTCTGATGAAGAACTTAGAGCTAAGACAGATGAATTTAAAAAGAGACTTTCTGATGGAGAAACATTGGATGATATCCTTCCGGAAGCTTATGCAGTAGTAAGAGAAGCTGGTAAGAGAGTTCTGAACATGGAACACTTCAGAGTACAGCTCATTGGTGGTATCATTCTTCACCAGGGCCGTATTGCAGAGATGAGAACTGGTGAAGGTAAGACTCTTGTTGCAACACTTCCTTCTTACCTGAATGCTCTTGAAGGTAAAGGCGTTTGCGTAGTAACAGTTAACGATTACCTTGCAAAACGTGACTCAGATCAGATGGGACAGATCCACAGATTCCTTGGCTTGACAGTTGGCTGTGTACTTAACAGCATGACATCTGAGCAGAGAAAAGAAGCATATAATTGCGATATTACATACGTAACTAACAACGAACTTGGTTTTGATTATCTTCGTGATAACATGGCTGTTTATAAAGAACAGTGTGTATTAAGAGGTCTTAACTATGCTATTATCGATGAGGTAGACTCAATCCTTATTGATGAAGCTCGTACACCTCTTATTATTTCAGGTCAGAGTGATAAATCTACTAAGTTATATGAAGCCTGCGATATTCTTGCCAAGCAGATGACACGTGGTGAGGATGTTGAGAATCTTACCAAGATGGATGCCATCATGGGTGTTGCCCGTGAGGAGACAGGTGATTTTATCGTTAATGAAAAAGATAAGATCGTAAACCTGACAGAAGCAGGTGTTGCCAAGGTTGAGAAATTCTTCAGAATAGCTAACCTTGCTGATCCGGAAAACCTTGAGATCCAGCATAATATCATATTAGCTCTTCGTGCTAATAACCTTATGCAGAGAGATCATGACTATATTGTAAAAGACGACGAAGTACTTATCGTTGATGAGTTTACAGGTCGTGTAATGCCAGGAAGACGTTATTCAGATGGTCTTCACCAGGCTATAGAAGCAAAAGAGCATGTTAAAGTAAAGCGCGAGAGTAAGACACTTGCTACAATTACTTTCCAGAACTTCTTTAACAAGTTTGATAAAAAGTGTGGTATGACAGGTACAGCTCTTACAGAAGAGCGCGAGTTCAGAGATATCTATGGAATGGACGTTATTACTATTCCTACAAATGAGCCTGTTATCCGTATTGATCATCAGGATGCTGTATATAAGACTAAGAAGGAAAAACTCAACGCTATCTGCGATGCAGTTGTTGAAGCACATTCCAAGGGACAGCCTGTACTTGTTGGTACTATTACTATTGAGTCTTCAGAAGAACTTAGTAAGATGCTTAAAAAGCGTGGTATCCAGCACAATGTCCTCAATGCCAAGTTCCATGAGCTTGAAGCTGAGATCGTTGCAGATGCCGGTAAGCATGGTGCTGTAACTATTGCTACTAACATGGCTGGTCGTGGTACAGATATCAAGCTTGATGAGGAGTCAAGAGCAGCTGGTGGTCTTAAGATCATTGGTACTGAGCGTCATGAAAGTAGACGTATTGATAATCAGCTTCGTGGTCGTGCAGGTCGTCAGGGCGATCCTGGTGAATCCAAGTTCTACATCTCACTTGAGGATAACCTCATGAGACTGTTCGGATCTGAGAGACTTATCTCTATGTTCAATTCTCTTGGTATTCCAGAAGGTCAGGAGATTGAGCACAAGGCACTGACTAAAGCAATTGAATCTGCTCAGAAGAGAATCGAAGATAACAACTATGGTATCAGAAAGAATCTTCTTGAGTATGACCAGGTTATGAATGAACAGAGAGAGATCATCTATGAGGAGCGTCGTAAGGTTCTTGATGGCGAGAGCATGCGTGATACTATCTATAAGATGATCACTGATATTGTTGAAGAGAGCGTAGAGACTGTCGTTGGTGAAGTTACAGATGCAAACGAATGGAATCTTGGAGAGCTCAATGAGCTGCTTCTTCCAACTGTACCTATTCAGAGAGTTACAAGAGGAAGACTGAACAAGCTTACAAAGGCAGGAGCTATACAGCAGCTCAAAGAAGAAGCTGTTAAGCTCTATGAAGAAAAGGAAGCTGAGTTCCCAGAACCAGAGACAATCAGAGAGATAGAGCGTGTTATCCTTCTTAAGGTCATCGACCGTAAGTGGATGGATCATATTGATGATATGGATCAGCTCCGTCAGGGTATTGGTCTTCAGGCATATGGTCAGAGAGATCCCCTTGTTGAATACAAGCTCTCAGGATATGAGATGTTCGATGAAATGACTAAGAACATCAAGGAAGATACTGTAAGACTTCTGTTCCATGTTCATATCCAGGAAAAGGTTGAACGTGAGCAGGTAGCTAAGGTTACAGGTACAAATAAAGATGATTCTGTTGCTAAGGCTCCAGTCAAGAAAATGGATGCTAAGGTATATCCTAATGATCCATGTCCTTGCGGAAGCGGCAAGAAGTATAAAAACTGTCACGGAAGATTTGATAATTGATTTATTAGAAAGTAGGAAAAGCATTAATGGTAGTACTTGATCAGATGAAAGTAGAATTGCAGAACCTTAGAGGTACACTTGATGAGGTTACAGCATCACTGGATCTGGAAAACAAAAAGAAGATAATTGAAGAGCTTAATCGCGAAATGGAAGAACCAACATTTTGGGATAATGCTGAGAAAGCCAACAAGAAGACAAAAGACCTTCGTACAATGCAGGATCTTGTTGAGAACATGGAAAAACTTCATGGTCAGTATGATGATATCATCGGTCTTATTGATATGCAGAATGCTGAAGGCGTAGATGATGATGATATGGCTGCTGAGATCAGAGGCGAGCTTGATGAGTTTGAAGCTATGCTTGAAGATATCCGTATTAGCAATCTCTTAAGTGGTGAATATGACAAGGACAATGCAATCCTTCGTCTTAATGCTGGTGCCGGTGGTACAGAGGCGTGTGACTGGTGTAGTATGTTGTATCGTATGTATACAAGATGGGCTGAGCGTAAGGGATTCTCAGTAGAAGTTCTTGATACACTTGATGGTGATGAAGCCGGAATCAAGTCAATCACATTCCAGGTAAACGGAACTAATGCATATGGCTATCTTAAGTCTGAAAAGGGTGTACATCGTCTTGTTCGTATCAGCCCTTTCAATGCACAGGGTAAGAGACAGACATCATTCGTTTCTATGGATGTAATGCCTGATATCGAAGAAGATGTTGATATTGAGATCAGACCTGAAGATCTGCGTGTAGATACATACCGTTCATCAGGTGCCGGTGGACAGCACATCAACAAGACATCATCTGCTGTACGTATTACACATATCCCAACAGGTGTTGTAGTTGCTTGTCAGAATGAGCGTTCACAGTTCCAGAATAAAGATAAGGCTATGCAGATGCTGAAAGCTAAGCTGGTTATGCTTAAAGAAGAAGAAAATCAGGCAAAGCTTGATGGTATCCGTGGTGAAGTTAAAGATAATGCATGGGGAAGCCAGATCCGTTCTTATGTACTTCAGCCATACACAATGGTTAACGATACAAGAACAGGTGAGAAATCATCAAACGCTGATGGCGTACTTGATGGTGAGCTTGATCCATTCATCAATGCATATCTTAAGTGGCTTGCAACAGGCGGAAAGCCAGTTGGTGAGTCAGACGATATAGAGTAATAATTTTATAAGATGATTATAGAAAGTGCAGTTGACTTAGTTGGCTGCACTTTTTTAACATATAGTTCAAGAAGCGATAGTGAAGAAATATTGGAGGACAGAAGGTATGGATAGCAAAGGGATGATTGACAGCATAGTAAGCAATGTGGGGAAAGTTATCATTGGAAAAGATGATACTATAAAGCTTGTGGTTACATCAATGATTGCAGGGGGCCACGTTCTTTTAGAGGATGCTCCTGGAACAGGAAAAACAGTTCTGGCTAAGTCTTTAGCAAAATCAATTGACATTTCCTATAATCGAATTCAGTTTACACCAGATTTACTGCCATCAGATATAACAGGATTAAATGTTTATCAGATGAATAAAGGTGAGTTTGTTTTTAATCCGGGACCGGTCTTTTGCAACATATTACTTGCAGATGAAATTAACCGTGCAACTCCCCGTACACAGGCAGGTCTGCTTGAATGTATGGAAGAGAGACAGGTGACTCTTGATGGTGTTACAAGAAAGCTCTCTGAGCCATTTTTTGTAATTGCAACTCAGAATCCAATTGAAACATCCGGAACATTTCCACTTCCGGAAGCTCAGCTGGACAGATTTATAATGAAGCTCTATGTTGGAATGCCTGATGTTGATCAGGAAATTGCTATTATGGAGCGATTTGAAAAAGGAACTGTTTCAGTTCTGGATAACTTGAGTGCTGTAGCAAGCGCTGAAGATATAATGGAACTGAGGAATCAATCCATGAATGTCAGTGTACATAAGGCTTTGAAAGGCTATATCGCAAACCTTGTAGCAGCAACGCGTTCAAGAGATGATATACTTTCAGGCGTTAGCCCAAGAGGAACTCTGGCACTTTATAGATGTGCACAGGTATATGCAATGTCAGAAGGAAGAGATTATGTTGTTCCTGAAGATATCAAAAAGCTTGCAGTACCTGTACTTGCTCATAGAATCGTTATGACAAGAGGTTTTGGAGCTTCTTCAGGAGCCGCAGCAGCTATAGAGAGTATTTTGAACCAGATTCCAGTTCCAACTGAGGAGTTTAATAAATAATATGCCTATATTTCTGATTCCTATAGGTCTGGTACTACTTTTTTTACTGGAAAAGACTATCTATAAAAGATATTGGAACAGAGATCTGAAAGTTAAGATCAAATTTCAGTCTGAGCCTGTGGTAGAAGGAAATATGGCCACATTGACGGAGGAGATAACCAATCGTAATTTCCTGCCGCTTCATATATTACAAGCCAGATTTCAGACCAATAATGGACTGAATTTTGTAGATGCATCCAATATGACTGTATCAGACCGTACAACAATAAATGATGTATTTAGCATTGGTTTTTATGAGAAACTGACAAGAAATCTTAATATCAGATGTGATAAAAGAGGTTATTACACTATATTGGCTACAAGCCTTACTGCAGCTGATCTGTTCAGCAATTCCAACTATTACATGGAATTGCCGCAGCATACCAGTATGTACGTTTATCCCAAGTTTTTAAAGGGCGATTATGAGACAGTAGTATATAAGCAGCTGATGGGAGATATAGTTACCAAACGCAGCCTGTATGAGGATCATTTTACATTCAGAGGCATAAGGGAATATACAATGCATGATCCTATGTCAGATGTTAACTGGAAAGCTTCAGCAAGAACAGGTAGTCTAAAGGTTAATCTCCATGATCAGACCTCCGGAAGGCAGGTACTTATTTTGCTCAATCTGGATGAGCCTGCCATACTCTACGAAACAGAGCTCATGGAAGATTGTATAAGGCTGGCTGCTACAATAGCTTCGGATCTGATAAATGAACACATACCTGTAGGCGTTATATCTAATGGACTTGATAGGGTGACAGATCAGAGGATTGAAGTGGAAGAAGGTGCTTCTAGAGGACATCTAAACACAATATTACAGTCATTGTCCCGAATAGAGCTCAGTAAAGAGCGAACTTCTTTTTATGATATTGTGGAAAAAGAGATTTATAAAAAGAACGACAAAGTAACCTACATAGTCATCTCTACCAGCCAGAGAAAAGAATCTGCGGAGATTGTGGAAAGGCTTGCTGAAGAAGCGGGGAAGATTATGTGGTTACTGCCTCTTACTAAGAGCATGGAAGTAAAGCTTAAAGAGTATTCGAATATTGATTTTATAAAAATTGTACATGAATGATTTAAGCATATAAGGCTGTTTTAATAATATCTGAATTTTTTACTATAGAAAACAAAGACCACTTGGTGGAGCAAAATGGAGCTAAATAAACTAGATATATTAAAAATTTCAAATAACATATGCATGGCTTACATGCTGGTTTGGGTGATACAGACCTATTATCTGCCTGCAACGGGAAATCTTGTGTTGGCCAACAGTGCGATAATAGTATTTGTCATCTTAAACGATATCTTATTTGTCAGAAGCGGCAAATTAGGGCTGTATACCTTGGGAAGAGCACTATCACTATGTGTTTTAGTCTTAATATCACAGCTTTTTGATGGCTCAGAGCCAAGAATCGCTGTAGGAATAGTATGCATACTTCTTTCTTACTATGGATATATGCATGGAAGTGAGTTGATATTGCCCAAGATCCAGGTTATATCATATTATGTGGCGCTGTATGTCATAGGCTTTTTTACAGGAAACAGGCAGATATATCCGGTAGCACTGGTACTTGTGATCATCACAGCTGTCTTGTCAGTGCTTCTGTATAATGAACTCAATATACAAAGGCATTTTATGATCCTAAAAGGACAGAACATGGTGCCCTATGAGGAAATTAAAAGAACAAACAGATTTATGCTGGTAATAGCAACTGTGATAACATGTGTTATGTCTGCTATGGCTATTCTCAGTGACTATGGAGATAAGATCTACGCTGTATTAAAGAAAGGGCTTATAGCTTTTCTCACTTGGTTATTTTCGTTTTTACCAAAGGGAGCTGATGAAGCTATTTATGAGGATACACAGCAACAGGGTGGAGTTGATTATTCTGATATATTAAATTCAATTCCGCAAAAGGAAAATAAGTTTTTGGAAGCCTTTTGGAATGCAATGACAGTGGTTTTATACTGTGTGACAGCATTAGTTGTGGTTGCTCTTTTGTATAAGATAGCAGTTGCATTTTATAATCGTTTTAATGAGTATTCCAAGAAGGAAACAAGAGATAAGATAGAATCTCTGAAGCCGAAGGAAACTAAGAGCAGGGTGAAAGCACAGGATAAGGAAAATGCTGTTAAGATTCCTTTTTTTGCAACCAGTGCAGATATGAAAATAAGGCGAATGTACTATAAATTCATTAAGACTCAGCCTAATGCAAAAGACATATATGCAAGCTATACGCCTGAAGAAATTGAAATGGTTGCCACAGGGCAAAATAAGTCTGTGACATGTAGTTCAGATAGTGCAAAAGAGATGTACAAAGAAAATGACATGCTCTGGCAGATACATTTGCTTTATGAAAAAGCAAGATATAATCCGAAAGCATGTCAAAATGGTGATGTTCTTCAAATGAAGAATCTTATCAAACAACAGTGACCGGAATCACACAACATTCCAAAATAGAAATACCAGATTTGATCCAAGTAGAGCACAGGCAAGTGCAAAGTTTGTGATAAACAAAACTATCCTGCCTGCTGCTCTATTTTTTAATGCTGTCTGCATCTGAGCAAAGGCTATTGAGGTAAATACAAGGCAAGCCACCATATATCGGAAATCGCAGCTGCAGGTAAATGGATATTTGATCACAAACATGATGTAGCTTAAAAGCATAAATACAAAAGTTAAAAGCATAAAAAGATTGATCTCTGAGTGTACATTGATACAATCACTTTCGCTTAAGCATCCATGGACTGTATTTATAGGGCTGTTTTCAGTCTTTTTCATAAGCTGGTAGACCATATAGCATATGGCGAATATACCTAAAACAATACCTGCCACGATAGCACCAAAATAAGCTATCTGCGCAATGGACAGAACGTAGTCATCAAGGCCGGCAGGAAAGACCTCTGCAAAAAGGGAAGTCTTAAACAATATGATCCAGGCATTGTGCTCGTAAGCAGCGCTGGCACCATGGAATGGCCATACGTAATTCCAGTCCAGAGGGAAGCCTATATATGACCATAGTGAGTAGCTGCCTGTGTACATGTAAGAATCACTGTATGGTATTGATGGAGCCGGTATACCAGGCTTTTCTCCAAAAAGGATGAGATTTCGTACTATGTATGACAGACCAATCGGTATGCATATTATTCCAAATACAACGTATTGCAGGAACAGCTTTTTAGTAATGACAAGGTTTCCGGTTTTGATGGACTTGATAAAACAGGACAGATATAGCACAGCAATAGAAAAGGCACAAATTGCTACATTTAGCTTGGTTATCATGCCAAAACCAAGGGAGAGAGCAATTAAAATAATGTTTTTAAAGGTTTTGTCTTTTAACCATTCCATCATTCTCCAGATGGTGCACATGAGAAACAGCAGTGCCAAAGCATCGTTATTAACGGCTCCTGCAGCTACCAGCATTCTAGGATGAAGAGCAAATATCAAAAGACCAGCAGGGTAATATTTTTTGCTTAGGTTCGTAAGAGTAAGTATCTTGTACATTACTGCTATGCATAGGCAGGAATAGATAAGTGTTGGAATCTGAAGGTTTTCAAAGGCAACATTTTCGGCAATACCAATAGCCCTCTGCAAAGTCAGCCACAGAGCCTCAATCAGATGATGAAGAGGAGGGTGGAAATAACCAAAGTGTTCATAAGGATCCATGTTTGGCAAAGCTCTGAATTTATAAATATATTCAATATAGCCTATATGGCCATTGTTTATGGTATCAGTGCCATAGCCGGTGTAAGTTCCGACATCATTTTGCAGAGAAGTAATATCTGCCATCAGCACGAAAAATGACCTGTTTATTATTCCAAATAATGCTATCCAAAGACAGGTGCTTTGATAGTTCAGCTTTTTACTAAAGAAGAGATGTACAAATATTCCCAGAAAAATAGTGATCATGAAGATCATGGCAAAAACATGATTGCCGTGTGAAGCATTCTGTATAAATGGAGCAGTTTGTGCAATGGTTATCATCAATCCTGCAAACAGTGATAAACCTGCTATTTTTCCGGCTGTATTATCTTTTTCAGTATTATTCATAACGACTTACATAGTGATCCTCAAATAAATATCAGAGGACCAAACCTTTCTATAAAATGACTAAATGTCCCAATGATTGGCTTAGGGATTGAAGAGGCAATCAATATACACTTATTACATTCTGAATCTCATTGTCCACCACATTAAAACTCCACACCGAATGTCCGGCGAGCCTATGTTCAGTGAGAAAATAGGTATCTCCAACTTTGGAAATATAATAAGGTGTTCCGCCACCGACAAAGTAGGTTGCATAAATATCTTCATAGTCGCCAGTCATAAGACCTTCAAGGCTATTGGTACGGATAATAGTAGCAGCGTCCTGACTGCCTGTGGCATCAGTTGAAATGGTTATATAGAAATAATCATCTATAGGAGTGATCTGGACCATTCCCGCCATTGAATCTGGAACAGCATATTCTGCAACTACATCCAATGTTGATAGCTCACAACAAAGGATAGAAGCATTACCTCCTGCGCCGGATACACCTGATACAAAATAGATAAGATCTCCAATGATAGTAAAGGACCTTACATAGGTGCTGTTTAGTCTCTCAATGGAACGAATCTCAGTCAGATACATCTGATTACTGTCATCGCCGTGTCTAAAGCAGTAGAGCTCTCCGGTAGTTGAACTCCAGGTATAGAAGGTATCGGTCCAATTGTCATATACAGTATAATGGGGTCTGTTTCCTATTTCATTAAAAACCTGAGTGTTGATAAACTTACCATCACATTTTTCATAGACAAGAACTCTGTTATTTTCTGTATCATCTACAAGGTAGACATCACCGTCACTGGCAATCGTATGAGCCTGTGTGACATCCGAAGTCATGACATACCAGTTGGATATATAAGTATCCAGATTATCTGAATAAATTATCTCGTTGTGGTAGCAATCGACTATGAAGTACAGACCATCTATCTGTGTAACAAAAGTAGGAACGCTAAGATCTGTTTGAGGATTATATTGGACCTCAGTACTATCTGCCACGGTCTGTATATCTTCTTTTGTAACAAGCACATCTGCAGACTTAAGGCTGGTTGCAGCAAGTTCTTCTTCTGAAGTGCTTGTGTTATCAGCGTTTCCGACATCATATGCAGAATCTGCGCTATCTCTGAGATTTGCAGCTTCTACAACTGAAGAAGGGCTTGAATAGTCTATTTGAACTTGCTCGTCAGCGGTTGTATCACAACCGGATAATAATGCCATAGAGGCAGTCAAAGTTAACAGAAATATATTTTGAAAAAAAGATTTTGTTTTACGATTAAAAATATGCATCTTATTGTATATTCCCCAACCACTTGCGTGTTATAATGTTTAAAGATGGATGAGCTTTAAACAGCATAATTTTAACATTTTACCCATGCTTTTGAAATACCTTGGGAGGAAAGTGGCATGCCAACGATCAGTGTATGTATGATAGTCAAAAATGAGGAAGCAAGGCTTAGACAGTGTCTGGACTGCCTTACAACTATCGAAGACGAAATAATAATTGTTGATACAGGCTCTACAGACAGTACTAAAGATATTGCAAAAGAGTATGGCGCAAAAGTATATGATTTTCAGTGGTGCGACGACTTTTCAGCAGCCAGAAATTATGCTTTTTCAAAAGCTACCTGCGATTACATATATTCAGCAGATGCAGATGAGGAGATCGATGAGGAGAATATTGAACGTTTCCTTCTGGTAAAAGAAGCTCTAAAAGACAATCCGGAAGTAGACATAGTCCAGATGTACTACTGCAATCAGCTGGCTTATCAGACAGTCTACAATTATGATAAAGAATACAGACCTAAACTCTATAAGAGAGTAAGGCATTTTGTCTGGGAAGACAGGATCCATGAGAGAGTAAGGCTTGACCCTGTTGTATTTGACAGTGATATAGAGATAATGCATCATCCTTCTGAAAATCATGCAGGACGAGATCTTGATATATTCAGAAAGCAGGTCGATGCTGGAGAGCCAATATCAGCCCGTATGCTTAAGATGTACTCAAGAGAGCTTATGATGGCAGGCAGTGATGATGATTTTATCAAGGCGGAAGACTTTTTTAAACAGGCAGTGGCTGACCCGCAGCGTAGCGTGGATGAGGTAAAACAGTCCAGTGTCATACTGGTGCATATTGCCCGTATGAAAAAAGACGCAGAGGAACTCCTTAAATATGCTATCAAAGATATGGCTTCAGAAAGCTCCAGTGAAGTATGTTATGAGCTGGGAATGCATTATGAGGCAGCAGGTGATATAGATGAGGCGATCATCTGGTACTACAACGCAGCCTATGAGACGGAGCCTATAATAGATATCAAAAAAGGCACTGAGCTGCCAGTAAGAAAGCTGATAGAGTGCTACAGAAAAATAGGTAATGAAGAACAGGCGGTATTTTATGAAGGTGAACTCCTTGATTGATAAGATGATCTTCAGGGAAATCAGTTACTGGAGCGATTTAATAGTGAGTGAGCATTAAAGATATTTTTATAGACTTGCTTTTAAAACTATAGATTTATATAATTTAGTGGTGTACCGTAGTAAAGTGTGCTGGGGTACACCATTTTTGCATGATTCAATAAGAATTAGAAAATGATCATATAAAAAGAGGAGTTAATCAATGAGCTGGGAAGATAACGTAAGAAAAGTAGTTCCATATACACCAGGCGAGCAGCCAAAGATAAAGAATATCATCAAGTTAAATACTAATGAAAATCCATATCCACCTGCACCAGGAGTTGTGGAGGCATTAAAAAACATGGATGTGTCAGATTACAGAAAATATCCTGATCCATCCTGCACCAAGCTGGTGGATGCAATTGCATCTTTTTACTCTGTAGATCCTGAAAAAGTGTTTGTGGGAGTAGGTTCAGACGACGTGCTGGCTATGGCCTTTCTGACATTTTTTAACTCTGATAAAAATATACTGTTTCCGGATATCACATATTCTTTTTATGATGTGTGGGCTGATCTGTACAGGATCCCTTATACTCAGGTTCCCTTAAAAGAAGATTTTACAATAGATCCTGAGGACTATTATGTGGAAAATGGAGGAGTAGTCATTGCCAATCCTAATGCTCCAACTGGCGTAGCACTGCCTCTTTCTGCAATTGAAGAGATTGTAAGGAAAAACAGCGATGTCATCGTCATCGTTGATGAAGCATATGTGGATTTTGGCGGAGAATCTGCCCTTCCACTTATTGATAAATACGACAATCTTCTGGTCGTACAGACCTTTTCAAAATCAAGATCCATGGCTGGAATGAGAATAGGCTATGCCTTTGGATGCAAGAAGCTGATCAAATACCTGTATGATGTTAAGTTCTCCTTTAACTCATATACAATGAACATGCCTTCCATAGAGCTTGGAGCAGCTGCAATAGCTGATAAAGACTATTTTGACAAAACAAGATCAATGGTCATTGCAACCAGAGAAAGAGCCAAGAAAGAACTGAAAGACCTGGGCTTTGAATTTGGAGATTCCATGACAAACTTCATTTTTGCCAAGCATCCGGATAAACACGGGAAAGACATCTTTGATTATTTGAGACAAAATGGTATAATAGTGCGTCGCTTTGATTTACCTAGAATAAGCGAATATCTCAGGATCTCAATAGGAACAGATGAAGAGATGGACGAGCTTATAAGGGTATTACGAGAATTTTTAAAAGAATGATTAAGGAGTTTTTCTATGCTTAAAGCTTTACTCAACTTTTTTATGGAGTCATTAATTGGTCAGTATGTAACAGTTTTCTTTGTTTCAATGGTACCTCTCATTGAGCTTAGAGGTGCAATACCTTTTGCATACGGTTTTTCTCATACATCTACAGGATTTAACCTGCTTTTGGGATATGTTCTTATTGCTGTAGGTAATATGATCCCAGTGCCACTTATCTACTTTTTTGCAAGAAAAGTACTTGAATGGGGCAAGGATAAGCCTGTTATCGGTAAGTTCTTTACTTTCTGCCTTGAAAAAGGTGAAAAGGGAGGAAAGAAGCTTCAGGAAAAGGCTGGAAGAGGGTTATTCTTAGCACTTCTGCTTTTTGTTGGTATTCCACTTCCTGGAACAGGTGCATGGACTGGAACACTTGCAGCAAGTATCCTCGATATGGATTTTAAAAAGACAATCCTTGCAGTTATATGCGGAATCGCTCTTGCAGGCGTAATTGTTGGCGTTGTATGTACTTTAGGTTTTGGTGCGTGGTTTGGTATCACAGCGTAAGGGATAAAAATGGAAGCTTATACAGATTTTGCAAAAGTATATGATACATTTATGGATGAAACTCCTTATAAGATGTGGGCAGGATATGTGTCAGGTCTTATAAAGGAGTTTGGCATTTCTGAGACTTATGATCAGGGCATCAGCGCTGCTCAGGATAGCGAAGAGATATCTGAAGAGATGGCACTCATGCAGGAGCGTAACCTTGTTGTCGAGCTTGGATGCGGCACCGGATCATTTACAGAAGAGATGGCAAGTCTGGGATATGATATGATCGGTATTGATATGTCAGAAGAGATGCTTGAGATAGCCAGGGAAAAAAAGGAAGAATCAGGCCATGAAATCCTGTATCTGTGTCAGGATATGAGGGACATAGATCTCTATTGCACAGCCGGAACATTTGTCAGTGTGTGCGACAGTGTCAATTATCTTCTTGAAGATGCAGACATAGTGGATTCCTTCAAACTGGTAAATAATTTCCTCTTCCCGGGAGGAGTATTTATCTTTGATTTCAATACACTTCACAAGTATAGAGATGTCATAGGTGATACTACTATCGCTGAAAACAGGGATGATTGCAGCTTTATCTGGGAAAACTTTTTTGATGAAGATACTCATATAAATGAATATGACCTGACTATTTTTGCAGCAATAGATGACAAAAATGAGACATTTGCCAGATCTATTGAGACACATCTCCAGAGAGGATATACTCTTGATGAGATGAAAGGCTTTGTGGAACAGGCAGGTATGGTATTTGTAAAGGCTATTGATGCTGATACTCACAAAGAGCCGGATGAAAACAGTGAGCGTATATACGTCATTGCAAGAGAACATGGGAAAGATTCTGTGAATATCTGATTTTTTATACTATTTTCTGGTAACAAGTAGTAGTTGTAATAAAGATTAAAGGTATTAATGGTTATGAATAATACAGAGACAAAAGATTATATGGTAAGAGCTACTGCAGCAGATGCGCAGATACGAGCTTTTGCTGTAACTTCAAAAGAACTTGTTGAGACTGCAAGACAGGCGCATAACACAAGAGCCCTTGCTACAGCTGCTCTGGGCAGACTACTCAGTGCAACTGTCATGATGGGTGACATGTTAAAAAATGACAAGGATCTGATCACTCTCAGAATAGATGGAGACGGTCCTCTGAAAAGTGTTCTTGCAACAGCTGATAATAAGGGAAATGTCAAAGGTTATGTAGGTAACCCTGATGTTGTACTTCCTCACAATGCCAATGATCATCTTGATGTAGGCGGAGGAATCGGCGCTGGAACTCTTACTGTAATAAGAGATACAGGACTTAAGGATCCATATGTGGGCACAGTAAGCCTCTACACAGGTGAGGTCGCTGAAGATATCACATATTATTTTGCAGAATCCGAGCAGACACCATCTTCAGTAGGTCTTGGAGTACTGGTTGATGCTGATGAACATGTAATGGCAGCAGGCGGATTCATAATACAGCTCATGCCGGGCGCTAGCGAAGAAACTATCAGCAAACTTGAAGAGAGTCTTAGAAAGATAACATCTGTTACAGATATACTCCGTGCAGGACATACTCCTGAAGAGATGCTGCAGATGGCGCTTGATGGATTTGATGTTGAATTTACAGGAACAATGCCTGTTAGATTCTACTGTAATTGCGATAGAGACAGAGTTGAAAGAGCACTTATGCTCATTGGTACCAAAGAGCTTGATGATATGATCGCAGATGGCAAAGAGGTAGAACTGGGGTGCCAGTTCTGTGGAAAGAAATATAAATTCTCCATAGATGATCTTGAAGCAGTTAAGATCAAGGCTAAATCTTCAAAAGCCAATAGAGATGATCTTATAAATTAAAAAAATTTCTAAATACTAAATTTTGTCTAAAAGAGCTTGTCACATGAACATGTGGCAGGCTCTTATGTTATAATATTCATATATTTTTGTTATTTCAAACAGCGTTTAGATGCTGAACATGATGTTACCTTATTTTTGCTCTGAGGATCCTTGGAGCAGGAGAAAAAGTAATGTTGGAGGGGACATGAACGGAGAGGTATTAAGAGCATCAGCCTTTGAGGAGGCAGGTAATCTGTCTGATGAATTGGAGGCTATAGCGGACGGACTTCAGATCGATCCGGAGAATTATGAGCTTTTTTATATGCTTGGGGCGTATCATCTACAGATGAGCAATGTTAATAAGGCATTCCTGTGCTTTGAAAGAGCTCTTTTTTATATGGTAAAAAAGTATTATGAGTCCCCAAGTAAAGAGATAGAAGAAGACATCAAGATGACTCATAAACACCTGAGTGAGCTCAGGATAATACCAAATATGAAGGTTCGCCGGGTTTCCATCGTCATCGTATCTTATAACGACATCGAATATATGAAGCAGTGTCTGGCTGCTATAAGGAGCAGTGAACTGGAAGATAATTACCAGATAGTCGTTGTGGATAACGCATCTACTGATGGTGTTCTGGAGTATCTGAGGCAGCAGGAGGATGTTGTTTTAATAGAGAACAAAAAGAATGTAGGCTTCCCCAAAGGTTGCAATATTGGCGTCAGAAGCTGCAATCCTGAGAATGATATATTCCTTTTGAATAACGATGCGATATTAACTCCTAATGCGCTTTTCTGGCTGAGAATGGGCCTATATGACAGCAGAGATGTGGGAGCAACAGGTGCCATGTCATCCAATGCTACTCTTCAGACTATAGATGTCTATACCGCGAGAGAAAATGGAACTTCCGTCAAACTATCTGCCAGTGCGGTAGCTGATGCAGCCTATATCAAAAAGTGCCAAGTGGACAGACAGGGAAATATAGCTCTTACATTTAGACCGGAAGGCAAATTCATTACATACGAAGCCTTTGTAAACAGAGTCCAGGTACGCAGGCCTGATCTGTATTATGAATATGAAAGCAGGCAGAGACTTACAGGATATGCTGTCCTTATAAAGCGTGAAGCAGTGATGGATGTACTGATGGAAGGTGATCTTTTAGATACAAGATTCTCTCCTGGATATTTTGAAGATGATGATCTGGGTGTCAGACTATCCCTTGCAGGGTATAAGCAATATCTGTGCCATAACAGCTACATATATCACTATGGTGGAAGTGGCTTTGAAGGCAAAAAGAATGCGATGGAAGCCTCCAGAAAAAAATTCATTAAAAAGTGGGGATTTGATATCTGGGAATACTCTTGTCCGGATGATGATGCTGTGGTTGAGATTTTTGCCAAGACCGCAGGAAAAGTATCTACGAAGGACAAAAAGAAAAAGACTGTCGCCATTGATCATAAAACAGATATTTCGGCAAGGATATCAGCTTATCCATTAAGGATATTGGAGCTGGGATGTGGTTTTGGTGCTACTATTGGAACCCTCAAATATATTTTTCCTAATTCTTACGTGGCTGGAATCGAGAGGGCGCCGGGAATTGCAGCTATAGGACAGGTGGCAGCAGGGAGCAGTTTTTCTGAAATATTGGTGGGAGATCCGCTGGTGATGCAGCTTCCATGGGGAGATAATTTTTTTGACTATATCATTGTATCTGATGGATTGCTCAAAGATAATCCTGACAAGGTACATGAAGTATTTGATAGTAAACTTAAGAAAGACGGAGGGTATATATACATATGATATGTCCAAAATGTCGTAAGAATGCTGGTGATAAGTTTAAGTTCTGCCCATATTGCGGAGAACCGCTGGATAACCTGGATTGCGTCAGATTGACCATAGTACGCAAGGGACAGCGATTTGATAGTAATCCTCCAATGACTATATTTATTGATGATGATGCCGTTTACCATCTTAAGAGTGGTGAAAAAATAGTCATCAACAATATGCAGATTGGTTGGCACAGTATCAAATTTGCTTTTAAAGTAAGGGAAAAAACAATAGATCTCAATATTACACAGAATCAGATGATTGAGGTTGAGTACAACTCTTTGTCCGGACTTCTTGAGACTATTTTGACTCCCAGGCACAATTATACTGTCAAAGATGGCAAAGTAACGGAGGTGGAAAACGCAGCTTCTGCAGCTACTGAGATCGATCTTGATGTGGCTGCCTCCAGAGCTGATGCAGCAGTAATTGCTGAGATGCGCGCCAACAACAATAAGCCTGTGTTTGAGATCAAGACTACAACAGGATTTTTGTCTGGAGAGCTTGTTATCTATGCTGACAGAGCTGAGTTTGTAACTGAGAATAAGAACAAAAGTATGGTCCTGCCTTATCTTGAGGTCAGAAGTGTTGAGAAGAAGATGGGCAATATAGACATCGTCGGTAAGGATGATAGTCATAACATATTTGTGATACCAAGGGAAAAATTCAGTGATGTATTTATCTACCTCAATGAGCATATAAAAGCATTGTCACAGTCAGAGGAACAGATTGATGATGAAAATCTCAGAAAGCTGAAAGCCTTATATGACGAGGGAATACTGACTCAAGAGGAATATGAGACTAAAAAGAAACAGATACTTGGTTTATGATTTATCGATAAAAAAATTATGACAGCCGTGTCTCAAACGATAATTTGATATGCAAAATATCAAAAAATAAGGTTTAACTATAACGGAAAAATGTGTATTATTTGTGAAAGTTTATAAAAAAATATAAGGTTAATGCTTTTTTCGTGATTGTGCTCAAAAAAGTTATAATTGTTAATAAAAATTTATGACAAATTTTAACAAAAAGGGTAATGACGAAAAAACGTTCATGATGTATACTTAACTAGCACCGAAGAGAATTTTTTCGTCTTTTGGATGGCAGTAGATTTTTAGCACTTTATAGGAGGTAGCATCATGACAAAAGCAGAGATACTAAAAAAGGAGATTCTAGGTCAGTATAAGAGTGTTAGACAGTTTGCACTTGAAATGTCTATTCCATATAGCACATTGGTTACAGCTCTTGACAGGGGAATCGAGGGCATGGCTTATGGAACAGTTATCAGAATGTGCGATAAGCTTAATCTTAACCCAGTTGATTTCACATCCCTTGAGAAAGGCGCAGATCTTGGTGATAAGATCGTTGAGAACCGCGTTATGCAGCAGTATGTTAAGCTTAATAAGTCAGGACGTAAGAAGGTTCTTGATCTTATGAGCGATTTTGCTTCACTTGAGAAGTACAAAGCTTGAGTTTTTTTACATTATAATTATTACTAAAATTTGAATCCTTTTTTACCCATAGGGGGAACTTATGAGATACGATTATTTGGTTGTAGGCGCAGGACTTTATGGTGCTGTGTTTGCACATGAGATGGCTAGATCGGGTAAAAAAATCCTAGTTATCGACCGCAGAGAGAACATCGGCGGCAATATATATACTTATGAAGATATGGGCATCAACGTACACAAGTACGGTGCCCATATTTTTCATACCTCAGACAAGAAAGTCTGGAAATATATAAACAAATTTGCTGAGTTTAATAACTACGTTAACTCTCCTGTGGCGGTTTATAAGGATGAACTTTACAATCTGCCATTTAACATGAACACATTTAGTAAGATGTGGAATATCAGAACTCCTGAAGAAGCTAAGGCTATAATAGAAAAGCAGTCCCAGGAGGAAATCGCTAGAATACGAAGCGAAAGAGGCGAAGAAGCTTCAACAGAGTTTGAAGCAGCCAACCTTGAAGAACAGGCTCTTAGCCTGGCAGGCCGTGATATTTATACTAAACTTATCAAAGGCTACACAGAAAAGCAGTGGGGACGTGACTGCAAAGATCTTCCAGCATTTATCATCAAGAGACTTCCATTTAGATTTATTTATGATAATAACTATTTTAATGATCTGTACCAGGGAATACCTATGGGCGGATATACTCTTATGATTGAAAAGATGCTTGGAATGGCAGCCTGTGAGGATGCTGCAGATAATGTTCCTGAAGGAAGCATTGAAGTCCGTACTGGCGTTGATTATTACGATTTTGTACAGATGGCTGACGGCGTTATTGCCAAGCCTTTTGCTTCAGTTAATGGTGATTCTTTTGAAAAAATAGTATTCACAGGCATGATTGATGAGTTCTTTGGATACAAGCTGGGAACACTGGAATACAGATCTCTTAGATTTGAGACAGAGAGCCTTCCTGAGGTAGATAATTACCAGGGAAATGCAGTAGTTAATTACACTGAGAGAGAAGTTCCTTACACTCGTATCATTGAGCACAAGCACTTTGAATATGGCAAGGGGAAGGGTACTGTTGTAACCCGCGAATATCCTGCCACATGGAAGCATGGTGATGAACCATATTATCCAATGAATGATGAGCGCAACAATAGCCTGTATGCTCAGTATAAGGAGCTTGCAGACAACTTTAGTGGTGTGATATTTGGTGGTCGCTTAGGCCAGTACAAGTACTACAACATGGATCAGGTAATAGCTGAGGCTCTTAGCGCTGCAGAAGCTGAAAACTAAGGATATAATAGTAATTATTTATACAAAGGCGTATATCTTATTGATATGCGCCTTTTTTTTCGTGTATTATAAATGAGAATTGATTAGGGTTTAGTAGATTTATGTGTATAGAAAAATCTCGACAAAACTGGTTTTGTCATTGATTTTTTCTAGCTTATCATGATAGGAATAAGGGAAAGTGAGGAAAAATGAGTATGCGTTTTACTAAGATGGAAGGTTGTGGAAATGACTATGTTTATATAAACGGAGCTGTGGAAAAAGTGGCTCTTGAAGATAAACCGGAGCTTGTCAGAAGGCTTTCAGACAGACACTTTGGAATAGGCTCTGATGGAGTTATTTTTATCAATCCTGTTGAAGATGGCAGTGCTGATTTTGAGATGGAGATGTACAATGCTGATGGCAGCCGCTCTGAGATGTGTGGCAATGGTATCAGGTGCGTTGCAAAATATGTGTATGACCATAGGATGACTGATAAGGAAACAGTGAAGATTGTCAGTAGCGGTGCAGTGAAGATATTGGATCTGACTGTTGAAAATAGTTATGTTACTAAAGTAAAAGTAGATATGAATGCTCCTATTTTAGAGCCTGCAAAGGTTCCTGTGGCTCTTGATGCAGAAGCTATGAAGCGAGACAAAATTGTAGATTATCCTATCACTGTTAACGGCACAGAGTACCACATGACTTGTGTTTCAATGGGCAATCCTCATGCAGTAGTGTTCTTGCCTGAAGGAACAGATATCAAGGCTTTTGACATTGAGAGCGTAGGACCATTATTTGAAAATCATGAGTTTTTCCCTAACAGGACTAACACTGAATTTGTAGTGGTAGATGATGCCAGAAATGTCCATATGAGAGTATGGGAGCGCGGAACAGGCGAAACTCTTGCCTGCGGTACAGGTTGCTGCGCAACAGCAGTAGCTTGCGTATTGAATTGCAAGACAGAGGATGAGATCACAGTACACGTACTTGGTGGAGATATTATCTGCAAGTGGGACAGAGAACTGAACACCGTATTCATGACAGGCCCTGCTACTACGGTTTTTGAGGGAGAAATCTGAGATAAAAATGTGCAATGAAATTCTTATGAATTATCTCTTTTTATTCTTGACTTAAGGTTTTGGTTACAATACTATAATCTTAACAGCGGACACTTGAGGTTCGTTTGAACGTTGAAATCAAAGAGGGTTCTGGAACGCTTTCTTTGATGGAGTTCTAGGTGGGTTCGATAAATAACCACAAACCAGATAGGATTATCCGAAAGAAAATTATCTAAAAGACCTTGTAGCCAAATACAAGGTCTTTATTTTTTGGAGATACAATGGGAGTGTTAGAATCTTTAAGCTCATATGACAAACTGCTAAACACGGAATATCTTATAAAAATTGGCAGAAAAGGAAAGGCTAGCGTTCTTTGCCTGGTTTTTGATAAGGTTGATTGGTTCCACACAATGGGATTGCATTATCTGAAGGATCTTGAATTCTTAAACGTACATGGAGCTCAAACAGAATCTTTATATGATGAAATCATCGCAGGAACTTATGAAAATGCTGACTTTGAAAAATCAAGGTATTATACAGATGAAATGGAATTAAGGGTAGAGCTTTTCGGACAGCTTGCGGACATAATAGAAAAGCTGGATAACCAAGAGTACAGCTTTTTTGGCTTTAGTAAAAAGAAGTGCCCTTGGACAAGCATCAATGCAGATTATCTGATAAATAATCATGAGAGATTTGAAAATCTTATGCTATATAAGAAAAGTGATAATCTGGCAGGTATAATATTTATCGGTGAAATGTCTATCTTTTCTTCTGAGGCAAGCATGAATGACTACACAGTTGGACAGACACAGTATACAGTTCTTAAGGTTGAAAAACGCGACAAGGTTACAGGTACTGCGACACCTGTATTTACACATAGAAACTATAAAGAATAAAGTAGTTTAAACACATTTGATGTATACCCGCAACTAGGTTCAAAAGTAGGTTCAGAAAATAAAGTGAAACCGTCAGTCTCCTTTCTATCTGTGTTTGAAAGGCGCAGGAAAGTTCGATCCCGGTCGCCGGCAGTAAGAGAGAAGCAGGGATGCTTCTCTTTTTTCTTTTCATGATGCTATAATTAAATAACTTTGAGATATGTGAGAGAGTTTAAATGAAGCTTGGAGTGTTGGCCAAAAAATCAATACTGCTTCTGGTAGTGTTTGCCATTGTAGTAAGTGGCATTTTTTTTGATGCACACGAAAGCATGGAATTCTCATCTCATTTTGGATACGATGGGATTACAGAACAGTCTGAAACATCAAATCCTTTGACGACAAATTCTTATGTAAACTACAGACTTGGTCACGTATTGTCAGCTGCAGAAATAAAGGATGTAAGTGTTCTAAGTGAAGTTATAAAAAAACTGGAAAGAAGCTCTTCAAACAGACGTATTGTTGTTCTGACACTGATTCTATGCTTCTTTCTGTCTATTAGTACTTTTTATAAGTCAAATCTACCTTCAATCTTTCCTTGGACAAATGTTATTTGTTCAAGGAATACTGTCATAACCTTTATTCATGATCAGGATGGTCTAAAATAATCAATTTCCCAAACAACTGAATAAGAAAATGTATTTGACAATTTTATTTGAGAAAAGGAGATTTTGAAATGGTTGCAAATGCGATTGTTGCTATATGCACGGTCCTGATGGTCGGTGCTATTGTTTGGGTACTTATAGGAGAGCATAATGCTTCTGATTATGGCGAAGACGATAAGGATGATAAAATAGAAAAGGAAAATTAAGTTCGCAAGGAAAGGTACAGCTAAATGAAGAAAAAGAAAGATATATTGTCTTACATATTTATCATTATCGGAGCTGTAATGGCAAGTTTCTCAGTTGCCCTTATACTGCTTCCCAATGATGCCATTGATTACGGGACTGCCGGTGTTGCAATCATAATCAGCAAGCTGACAGGCTTTCAATTATCAATATGTTTGATTGCAGTGTTTATTCCTTTCATCATTGCGGGTTATTTATTCCTGGGTAAGCGATTCACGGTAAAAGCTGCTCTTGGATCGATTGTATATACTGCCGGAATTGATTTTTTTGAGAACGTTCCGTTTGAGTTAAACACTGAGCACTTCTTAGCTGTAGCATTTGGCGGTGCAATATTGGGAGCAGGATTATCATTGATACTTCGCAATGGTGGTTGCATAGACGGATCTGAAATTCTGGCGAACATTATAGTAAAGAAATTGTCTGATGTGACCGGTAGAAACTACAGTATGACACCTGTACTGCTTATCTTTAATGCATTAGTATATTTTACAGTTTTTGTTGTAATAGACATGACGGCAGCTCTTTTAAGCCTTCTGGTTTATGTCGTGGCAACGGTTGTGATTGACCACTATACAGATCACTTTGAAGCCATCAAACAGGTTACGATCATCACGCAAGATCCGGACGGAATTATTAACGACATAAAGGAAAGACTTAATAAGACCTGCACAATTATGGATACCAGAGGTGCTATAGCAGGAGCTAATAATACTCTGATCTGCTACATCAGTTATTTTGAACTTCCTATAATGAAAGAGATTATTTCAAGCCATTCTGGTAGTTTCAGCACGGTGTCTACAATAGATGAAATCTTGAGATGATTCATATTTGCGTATTGACAGCTCTCTCCTGCTTGCATTATTCTTAAAGTAGTAATAGGGAGTAGCTGACACGGAAACGTGT
>JAEEGF011609335.1_pt1 | contig 29857 bp, 23 predicted proteins | sample 9134171 | NCBI WGS metagenome assembly JAEEGF01 (sample SAMN16246542, study PRJNA631951) | gut metagenome | biome: gut microbiome; feature: rumen; material: AP-attached | host: Bos | place: Iran: Karaj | collected 2018-10 | reverse complement strand
GTGTCGCCAGTAAGTTACATCAAAAAAGGTGTGGCTGTGCTCATTGAGAAGGATAAGACCACAGAGGTAAGCGAGACAACGGACTTCAGCGGTAGCAAGCTGATCTATGCTGAGAATGATGTCCCTGTCACCACAGGAAGCAAGCTGTATGTACTCTATCAGAACCAGTTTGTGAAGGTCACCTCAGGCACTCAGATACCTACTGGCAAGAACTACCTCGACCTCAGCACCTTCACCAACGCTGGCACCCGTGGATTCTACGACATCGGAGGCGCTAACGACGGAACCTCAGCGCTCCGCGGAGTGGTTGCCGAGGGAACCAATGGCAAGTCCGACGCTTGGTACACGCTCCAGGGCCGCCGCCTCTCTGCGAAGCCCACAAAGTCCGGCCTCTACCTCCGCAACGGCGCCAAGGTCGTGATTAAGTGAGAATAAAGCAGAGCTCGCTCATACTTTATCGAACGTGAACGAGCTCAAGCGAGGCTCAAGGTCGTAGTCAAGTAGACCTCGCCCAAAATAATATTATTATTTTGTATCAAATACACTTGTAAATTCAAAAATTATTTGTACCTTTGCAGCGGAATAGATAGTATAGATAGTAATATGAATCAGAATTTAGCTTTACATCAGGCACAAATGGGCATTCTTCGTCTTCTCGGAAGGCTGAAGAACGTTGAACAGGTGAACGAACTTCGCCAGATCATTTCCAATTATTATGCCCAAAAGGCTACTGAAGAAATGGACAAGCTCTGGGAAACTGGCCAGTGGAATGAAGAAACTAACGCTGCAATCTTAGAGGAACATTTACGTACGCCTTATAAATATGCAAAATAGGAGGATTGTGCTTGACACCAATTGCTTACTCGCTTGTATTTCGTCGAAAAGCGAAAACTTCCGAGTGTGGAAAGGCTTCCAAAAAGGAAGCTTTACTTTGTGCGTGTCAAATGAGATCCTTGAAGAATATCAGGAAATCATTACTAGTAAAACAAACTCTGTCTTGAAAACGCTAATAGAAAAAGAGCTGCTGTAACAACTATCCTTACCCTATTATTTGCCAAATCTAACACCATCTCTCAAAATAATTATATTATTTTGTATAAAATACACTTGTTTTTCAAAAATTATTCGTAACTTTGCACCCAAATAGGCTCATCAGAGCCCTTAAAGTAGAAATTAATAAAAACGAAGGATTATGGAAGTAATAATCAATAATAACATCTTTCAGCAAGCTTCAGCCTATGCAGAGCAGAAAGGGCTGAACCTTACCGAAGTCATTGAAGATTTTCTTTTGCGCTTCATTGGCCACAACAAGGCTGCTTCCGAGCAGTCTGTTCCCGATGTTGTGCTTAGCCTGCTTGGTGCTGGTACTCCCATTGCCGATGATGATTTAAATGCCCGTGAGGCATACAACAATTATTTAGAAGAGAAATACAATGACACGTTATAGTGCTTCTAACATCTTTAGAATGATTTACAACTTTACAAGTTGAATTTAACAGCGAAATTAATAACAAAAAACGATAACCATTATGAGAAGATCTTTACTCAACAAACGAATTTTACCGAAGCCCCTGCGTCAGGCGCTCGTACTTATCACCCTACTCCTCCTGCCCAGCGCGGCGTGGGGACAAACCACAGTTACAAAGACAATCACATTTGACAAAAACAAGGGTGATGAAGTAACCATAGATAACGCTGAAAACTTCCCTAACGCTATTCCCGTTACTGTTAATGAAAAAGTGGGATCCAACACTAACGACCCTTCTTACGGATACGACAGCAATGTTATGATTATTAATTCGGGCGCTTTATTAAATACATATTCTTATTCAAATAACAAAGCAGTTTTTACGCTGGATGAAGATGCTAGTACAGAATTCCCGAATTGGTTTGTTATAAGAATTCCAGGCAATTATCCTGAGAAACCTACAGAAGTAACGTTATATTTTTCGTATACCACTTCTATCTTAAACGAAGATGAAGATGGTTATTGCGCGAAAATACAATTTGGTAACGAAGAGAACTACACAGATACTGGAGATAGTGGAGGTAGTAAAAACTATCTTACTACTGGTCTTAATGGTCTGAAGTTCTCTGCTAATGGAACTGATGGAATTGAGATAACAGGAAGAGAGGGGACAAATAGTCTGGATATATATATTTTTTTGGATGGTGAAGATGGAGTTTCACCAACCTTTACCATCGAAAAGATCGAAATGAAATACTCTACCGATTTTTACAATCTAAGTGTAGCAGGTATCCCTGTAACGGGCGTTAATAAAGACGATGTCTTAAATAATGGTACTGTTAAACCCAACGGTACGCTTTCAGGCGATGGCACCGTTTCTTTCACTGAAGGTGCGCTGACATTGAATGGAGCATCAATTTCTGGTGGCGGTATCTATACGACTCTCGAAAGCTTGGAAATTGATCTAAAGAATACAAATACCATCGAAACTGGTGGAGATCCCAATACCCGAAATGGCATTATGTCAACCAAGAATGGAACACTAACCTTTGTTGCTGCGTCAAACAGTTCTCTTGAAATTACTTCAACAGCTGCGGCAATAAAGGGCTTCCAGACCATCAATGGTAATTTGAAAACACAAGTCCCCTATACAATAAAATCCAAGAATGACAACTATCCAAACCAAGATTTATATCGCACATGTGAAATCGAAGGAGATTCCGTTGCCATCACATGGATGATGATCAGCGAAAAGCAGACATATTCTCTCTGGGTAGGAGGTGTACAAGTAACTGGCGAGAATAAAGATAATATAACAGGAGAAACATATACAGCAGGAGGGACGTCTTACCAATCCATCTCCGGGTCCGTATCTTTTAATCCTACTGGTAACATTCTTACACTTGACGGTGCATCAATAAGCTCCACCAGCTCAAGAGTCCAAACGCCTATCATTAGTAACCTGCCAAATTTGACAATAAACATTAACCGAACATGTTATTTAGCAGGTTATCAAAATGGCTATATATATTATGAAGGTGGTGGTGTTATGAGTTTGAACACCAATGCTGAACTGCTATTTACTACGAACTACACCTCATCATCTAACGCTGATAGCCCCAACATGCAAATAAGCATTTCTGGATCCTATCCCATTGCCAGTGGCTTTAAATCTATTAGCACAGACAAGCAACTGATTTATATACAAACCTCCAATTATTACTCGGTTCGGAGAATTGCTCAGCCTACCATAAGTTTAGTAGATGGCAATCTTCAATTAAGTGACAACAATATATTAGATGCTACTTATCCCCCAAATACTACACTAAAATACAAAATTACTGATGCAACTGATCAAAGCAGCACCCCTATAGCAGAAACCTATGATAGCCAGGCCACTGTGAACATTGGGAATCCATGTACAATAGATGCATGGGCTGAATATCAAGATCAAGAAAGTGACCTTGCAACTGCTAAGTACTTTGGCTTTGTTGAAGAGTTAAACGTGGAATACGACGGAAATGAATCTGAAATTACACTACCAGACGTTGTGCCTGCTATTGCCTCATCTGACGGAGTTACACTAACCATCTCGACATCAAACTCACCCATAATTAATAAAAATGATAATGACAAATGGGTAGTTGCAGGGTTAGGGAAAGCTACTCTTGATGTTAGTATTACCGGTCCCACTCAGAATGCTCCTTATCAGATCTTAAATGAGAAGTTGACCTTGACAGTAAAATCAGCTCCTGCACCTCCAACGATTGGACTTGATGAGGGAACGTATTTTGCAGGAACAGTTGTTACTCTAACTCCAACGGTGGTAGGAGTAACCACCAAATATCAGTGGGACAATGAGAGTGAGCCGACAGTTTTAGATACTTCCTCACCAAACATGCCTACCATCCCTACAGGAACACATACTTTGACGGCATGGTCTGAATACACCTATACCGACGTAACCGAGGTTACTTTAAAAGGTAGCGAAGTTGAAGCAACATACACTGCTGGTAATTACGATTTGATTATCGCTGGCAATGAAGTGGATGCTACTATGACTGTTACAGGTGAGGGTATCGAAGGAACAGTCTCTTATAATAAGGACAATCATACCCTGACGCTGAATAAGGCAAAGATCAATGGTACGATAGAGAGTAATATAGAAGAGCTTACTGTCTATCTGATTGGAGAGAACACTATTACCGTTAACTCAGATAATTTACCTTTCATGTATAAAGGTTCTGGATCACCAACACTGACTTTTGATTCATCAAATAGTGATGAAGGTGGACTGACAATGACATCTGAGGATATCGCCAGCGGCTACGAAGTTGAAAATTCTTTTGAAGAAGAAGATAACTACTATAGCAATCTTTGGACGTATAACAGCTCTACTGACGAGACCTACATCTACTACAATGTGCAATATGGAATTATTGTTGGAGACTACAATGTATCAAAGGAGAATATGAATAATATCACAGACTCAAGCAGTAGTGAAGTCTTAACTTATTCTCCTGAGGATAACATCCTTAATTTACCATTGGCACTGATTGACGAATCTGTCATTTCTCACCGGAAGGAACTGATCATTCAGATTTCAGGAAGTACTGCATTAAAGTCTATCAGTTTTGTGAAAGATGCAGATTTCTATGATGGAACAGGAAAATTGACTATCACGGGTGATAGTGATTATGATGGTGTTAATTCTCTCTCACTGGACAATAATAGTAGTGGTGTCATAACAGGCTTTAGCTCTGTAGACTTAACTTTGCCGATGCATGTATACTCTCCTGAGAACTTTACTGGATGGACAGCTTCGGTGACAAGTGCTACTATTACAGATGAGACTTACAATCCCTCATGGAGGTTTGAGCATGGCCAGTCGTATGCAACATACTGTGATCCCAGTGCGGATATATATCTTCCCAGCACGATCACGCCTTCAGTCATTACAGAAATCTCAGGTAGCACTGTGAAGACACAGGCTCTTAGCTATATCCCGAAGGGTGTACCTGTACTTCTGAGTAAGACCAACAATACGGCCACTACAGCTACTTTCAGTAAAAACTTGCTAAAGTTTGCAGAATCAGATAATCCAGTGACTGCTTCGGAAGGCAAGGTTCTGTATGTGCTCTACAATGATCAGTTTGTAAAGGTGACACCAGAGTCAGAAATATATTATGCCGGCTATTTGGATCTGACTGGCGTGAATCTGCCGGCAAACACCCGTGGCCTCACAATTGATGGCGATGACGAAGGCACAACAGCGCTTCGCGAAGTGAGAAGTGAAGGAGTGAAAGGTGAAAAGTCGGCTGATGGTGAGTGGTACACCCTCCAAGGTCAGCGTGTAACTAAGCCCACAAAGGCTGGCCTCTATATCCTCAATGGTAAAAAGATCGTCGTGAAGTGAAGAATGAAGAATGAATAAGCAATATGGGAAAAGGAATTTTTGAACAGAAGCAACTCGACGGTCTGATGTCCGATAATGGATATCCTTATCCGTCGAAAGCTGAGCTGATCAACATCTTTGCTTCATCCTGCATTGAAGCTACAGCAAGAAAACTCAATGTGTCTGCAGTCGAGATGTATCAGAGGATGAAGGCCGTTGATCTGTTTGAGCAATTCATTTTCCCATGCTATGAAGCGCTGCATACGCAAAGTCGTGAAATCGTGACTGAAGACGTATTAGAAGCTCTGAAGATTCGTGAAACCCGTAAAGCAGAACAGAAATGAAAGTATACCACGGCAGTATTTCCATCATAGACAGACCTATTGCCAACGCTGGCAGAGACAGACTGGACTTTGGCAAGGGTTTCTATGTGACTGACATACAGTCGCAGGCAGAAATCTGGGCTCAGCGAATGAGCCGCATCAAAGATATGCCAGGTATCATCAATGTCTATGAATTAGATATTGAAGAAGTAAAGCGGGTGTCTTCATACAAACATTTCGAGCACTACGACAACGAATGGCTGCAGTATATCGTTGCAAATCGCACTGGTAACACAGCCATAGAGAAATATGATGTAATAGAAGGCGGTGTGGCCAATGACAGGGTGATTGATACCGTCGAAGCATATATCGCTAATTTGATGACACTGGAAACAGCACTCAAAGAACTCTCTCGCCATCAGCCTAATAATCAGCTTTGCATCTGCAGTCAGGCTGTTATTGACAAACATCTGATATTCATAGAATCTTATAAAATCTGAATCGATATGTTGAGTGATTTATTAATGTGGAACAAAATCGGCAGGATCATAACCATCCTCTCTGAACGACTGAATATCTCTTCGGAGCGTTCACTTGACTTGTTCTATACCTCTAAGACTAACGAGCGACTTCATAACCCTGAAACACTGCTTTATACTTTCAGCGACTGGTATATTGCCGATGAGGTCATTCGTGAATTACAAGCAGCATAATCATTTAGTATAATCAAAAATAATACAAAGATATGAAACTGAGAACAAAATCAATCATCACCTTAGTTGCGATGCTGCTGGGCGGCATTGGACAAGTAGCGGCAGGGGATACCCAACAATGGCCGCCAAAGACGACAACCATTATTCAGTTGGATGGTTCTAACAATACAGCTGCAGGAACACTGACAATCAGCATCGGAGAGCCTAGTGTGAAAGATGGCAAAGCAATATCGACTGTCACGCTGACTGCGACACCTGCTACTGGAAACTACATTACGGCTGAAAATATCTCAGTGCTGAGGACTATTGACGGTAGCCTGGCACAGACTCGTGAGCCAGGCATAGACAATACGCCTATCACGCTGACTGCTGTGAATTCTGACGCTGACCCCAGTGGAGAGACGGTTTACACCTTTGAAATCGAAGGCGAAAAAATAAATGCTCAAACAAGAGGCATCTATTGGGATGATCCTACTAAGGATTATGATACGTATTTTTTCCCATACGACTACGAGATCACTGCGAACTTCCAGTCAAAGATTGACATCAAGGACGCAACGGTACAGGTCGCTGGCACTTACGAGGCTACGGGCGAGGCTATCACCGTGGAGGCCGAGGATGTGAAAGTAACCCTCGGTGACAAGGAACTGGCTGCCAATGAGTTTGAGATCAGCGGCTACGAGAACAATACCAAGCCTGGCGACGCTACCATCAAAATAGCAGGTCTGCGCCAGTACACAGGCACAGCCACTGGCACCTTCACCATCAATAAGGGACAGGGCCAAGGCTACGGACTCTGGATTAACGACATTCAGGTGACAGAGGATAATCAGGATGACGTGCTGGGTAACTCTGCAGACAGCAAGTCGGGAACCATGGGAACCATCGTTTTCAATCCTAAGAAGAACACCCTAGTAATGACCAACGATGTGTCTAACGTAGAGATAGAGAGCCGCCTGGAGAGTTTGACACTCCATATCAACGATGTAAATCAGGTAAAGAGAATCTTCTACAACAACCTCGGTGATGCCACGAATACGGGTGAACTGATCATCACCACCAACGGTAACTTCCCAGGACAGCTCATCATCAAAAACGATGCAGGCAAGAGTGCCATCTCAGGATTCTCGAAACTCACACTGGAGCAGGACCTGCTGTTCGTCGAGCCTGAGTTAATCGAACTGAAGAATGGTGAGCTTTATCAATACGACTTTAAGAAGGTAGATCCAACAGATCCTGAAAGCAAACTGATAAAGGATGATACGAAAGAAAAGCTCTGTGATGCAGTGACCATCGGCGTGATCATCACTCCACTGACACAGAATGTAACCGTCTTGTTGAGTAAGGGTGATGACTTCATCGTAAAGGACGAAAACGGCAATCCTGTTACAGACACAAACGGTAATCCTGTGCCTGCCAGCTTGAAGAATTTTGCTTTAAGTAAAGACATCCTCCTGACCATCTGGACAGAAGTAGACGAGCAGAACAGCCAAGCTGGCCAAGAAGTTGATGCCGGATTTGACGATTCGGACGGCAAGCCTGGTATTACCATGGTAAATACAATGACTGATGCACAAGTACAGAAAGTGGCTAAAGATGTTCTTAATAACATAATAATGCCTGGTGGAACCTCCTTCGCATACGAATTCAACGGTGTCACCTTCATTGTTCCTGCAGGAAGCGGTAGTATCATTATAGACCAAGAGACAGACCCTGGCTACGAGTACCATCTGGCGCCTATAGGGCTTAACGAGACCTACAATCTTGTGATAGGTGGCGCAAAGATCGAGAAATACGAGCTCTTAGGAGGCAATAGAGTTAGGTTAACCATTGACTACTCGAATCTGAAGACTCAGACTTACTATATGCTCTACCTGACACAGGTGGCTTCTAGCGGTGCGCGTGGCGGTACGCGTCTGGGTAAGCGCGACAAGGCTCATGGTAAGCTTTACTCTGTAGGTGTAAGACCGAGATCGATTACTGATGTTAATCCTGCTTCTGAGGCTTCAGATGGTGTGATTGGTAAGGCAGAAGACCCCGAGGGAGTTATCGACAACCCCACCCCACCGACACCTCCTACAGGTATTCAGACCGTAGCCAGCGAGAGCAGTATCAACAGCAATAAGTGGTTCACCGCAGATGGACGACAGCTGGAGGGCAGACCTACAAAGCCTGGATTCTACATTCGCAATGGGAAAAAGGTCGTGATTAAGTAGTTAAGAATTAAGGACAAAAAAAGGGCTCCCGGGGAGGGAGCCTTTTTTGTTAGAAATTCCACTTAAACGCTACGGTCGGATTGATGAAGAACGACTTGTCGTTATAAGTGTTGTAGATGAAGTTGTTGCTGAGCTCAATCTCGCTACCGAAGCTGATGTTCTTAGTGACATTATACCAGAACTGAGGTTCGGTGAGGATGACGAGCATGCCGTGACCCTCATGACCAGGGCGCCAGTTCTCACCTCGCCAGAAATCGATGAAGCCAGAGAAGGTACACTTGTTATGGGCGAAGTTCAGACCCCACACACCCGTGAGCTGGAAACTGCTGTAGGCATTGGTGTATTCATAGCTCTTGAAGTATTGCTTGTACATCAGCTGTATTGACCAGGTCTTCGAGAAGTCGGCATTGTGGCCATTGTAGGCACCACCGAGGAGGGCGGCATGCTGGAAACTGCGGATATCGTCGCGGCCCAGACCACCATCGTACTCCAAATGCAATGCGAAGGGAGACGTCTTTTTGAACTTGAACTCGCGTGAGATCTCAGTGTAGGCACTGCGGAAGAACTTCCGACTCAGATCGAGATCGACGAAATAGAACCATGAACCCCAGTTATCGGCCTTGAACTGCTCGACGGTAACGGTAACCTTCTGGCGTCCATCCTCCTCATCGGGATAGATGTTGCGGCCAAAGTCATAGTGAAGCTGGATGTCCTGTGCGTTTGCAGTGAGGGCTACTACAGCCATCAGCGCGATAGTCATTAGTTTTTTCATTCTTTACCTTTTTACTTTTTTACTCTTTTACTTTTTTATTTTTTTACTCTTTTACATTTTTACATTTTCCCACGATAATCCTTGCTGCTGTTTCGGGGGCATTCTGATCACCCAGGCGGCGAGCCACCTCGGCATAGCCTTCGAGCATCCTCTCACGTGCCTCGCCATCGAGGATCTGCAAGAGTTCGTGGCGGATATTCTCCACGGAGAAAGTCTCAGCCAAAAGTTCCTTCACCACCTCGCGATCAGCCACGAGATTAACCAGTGAGATATATTTCACCTTCAGCAGGTGACGGCGCAAGTAGCCCAAGATCTTGGGCAGGGGCACCTTGTAGCACACCACCTGAGGCACCCCGAAAAGACAAGTCTCGAGCGTGGCCGTGCCACTGGTGACGAGGGCGGCATGCGCCTGTGCCAGCAAGGGGTAGGTCTCGTTGTAGACAATCTCCACATCGCGCCCGCGCGTGAACCTATTATAATATAAAGGCTCTATGGCAGGTGCCCCAGCGATGACAATGCGGTAATCCTGTGCTATCCCCTCCACCGCATCGAGCATCGCAGGGAGATTGTCTTTGATTTCTTGTTTTCGTGAGCCCGCGAGGAGGGCAATTATTTTTTTTGTGGAATGTGGAATGTGGAATGTGGAGTGAGAGAACTCCCTTACTTCATCCGCGGTGGGGTTGCCAACGTAATGGATGGGATAATGGTGCTTCTTCTCGAAGAAATCTACCTCGAAAGGCAGGATGGAGAGGAGTTCATCGACATCGCGACGGATGTTCTTGATACGGTACTCTTTCCATGCCCAGATCTTTGGAGAAATGTAGTAAAAAATCTGAGGAATACGACCGTCTGGAAACTTATCACTTTTCGCTTTCCGCTTTTCATTTCCGATGTATTCAGCTATCTTCAGATTGAAGCCTGGATAATCCACGAGAATCACACAGTCTGGTTTCCAATCAGTGATGTCTTGCTTGCACATCTTCATATTTTTCAGAATAGTTGGAAGATGTAAGAGCACGGGGATAAAGCCCATATAAGCCAGTTCCTTATAGTGGCGTACACGTGTGCCGCCAACGGCTGTCATCAGGTCGCCGCCGAAGAAGCGGAACTCAGCCTCAGCGTCAATATCTTTCAATGCCCGCATCAGGTGTGATGCATGGAGGTCGCCTGAGGCTTCGCCAACTATTAAGTAATATTTCATGTGGAGTGAGGAGTGTGGAATGTGGAATGTGGAGTGTGGAATGTGGAGTGTGGAATGTGGAATGTGGAATGTGGAATGAGGAATGAGGAGTGTGGAGTGAGGAGTGTGGAGTGAGGAGTTATAACTTCCAATTCGTGATTTGGGACAGGGCGGAGTAGGCGGTGACATCAGACTGGGTGGGGGTGATGGCTACGTAGCCGTGAGTCAGGGCCCAGTTATCGGTATCCTCAGCCTCAGGTTCGTCGTTCTGGTAACGGCCCACCATCCACCAGTAGTCGTAGCCACGGGGATGACGGTACTTCGACACTTCACTGCTCCACGTGCCTTTCGCCATGCGGCAGACACGGACACCAGCAAAGGCATCCACCAAGGGGAAGTTCACATTCAGGCATACCCCAAGAGGCAGTCCCTCTGCCAGCACCCGTTGAGTGATCTCGCGGATATAGGGGCGCAAGGGTTCGAAATCGGCATCGGCGCGATGATCGCAGAGCGAGAACGCCACTGAGGGGATATACTTCATGCAGCCCTCCATCACGACACCCATCGTGCCGCTATAGTGGGTATTTACCGAGGCATTATCACCGTGGTTGATACCGCCGATGACCATATCAGGTTTGCGGGGACAGAGTTCAGAGAGTGCCATCTTCACGCAATCGACGGGGGTGCCGTTGCACGACCATATCTCCACATGAGCACCCGAAGGTGCCGTGAACTGTTCTTGGCAGACGAGTGTGAGAGGGGTGGTCACAGAGAAGGCACAGGCGAAGCCGCTGCGCGCTGAATCAGGGGCACAGACGAGGACATCGCCGAAGTCGGAAACCATTTCCACCAGCTGACGGATACCCTTTGCCTGATAGCCGTCATCATTGGAAATAAGTAATAAAGGTCGTTTAATTTCCATAAAATAACAACGATTTGCGTGCAAAGTTACAAAAATCTCTTAATTCTTAACTCTTAATTCTTAATAATTTTGTAACTTTGTGCCCAAATTTCTTGTTTTTATCAAGTTTAGAAGTAAGCAAATGGGAAAGATTATTGCTTTAGCAAACCAAAAGGGCGGTGTGGGAAAGACCACAACCACCATTAACCTGGCAGCATCGCTGGCCACTCTGGAGAAATCGGTTCTCGTGGTCGATGCAGACCCCCAGGCCAATGCCTCCAGCGGACTCGGTGTTGACATTTCGACGGTAGAATGTTCCTTATATGAGTGCATCATCAACAAGGCAGATGTGCGCGATGCCATCTATACCACAGATATCGACGGTCTCGACGTGATTCCAAGTCATATCGACCTCGTAGGAGCAGAGATTGAGATGCTGAACCTCAACGATCGCGAGAAGATCATCGGCAAGATCCTCGAGCCTATCCGCAGCGAGTATGACTATATCCTCATCGACTGTTCGCCCTCACTGGGCCTCATCACCGTGAACTCACTCACAGCTGCCGATTCGGTGATTATCCCCGTGCAGTGTGAATACTTCGCCCTCGAGGGTATCTCGAAACTGTTGAACACCATCCGCATCATCAAGCACAAGCTGAACCCGCAGCTGGAGATTGAGGGATTCCTGCTGACCATGTACGACAGTCGTCTGCGCCTGGCAAACCAGATCTACGACGAGGTGAAGCGCCACTTCCAGGAACTCGTGTTCAAGACCGTTATCCAGCGTAATGTAAAACTCTCTGAGGCCCCGAGCCACGGACTGCCCGTGATCCTCTACGATGCCGAATCGACAGGTGCGAAGAACCACCTGGCACTGGCCAATGAGATTATCAACAGAAACAAATAAAAGACTATGGCTGTCAGAAAGAAATACAACTCAAGTGCGCTTGGGCGCGGCCTCGACAATATCAGTAGCGGCAGAGGACTTGGTCTGGATGCGCTGATCGATACCAGCGACATTGAGACCAAGGGCACATCAAACCTCAACGAGATTACCATCAACCTGATAGAGCCCAATCCAAATCAGCCCCGTCATGAATTCGACGAGCAGGCGCTCAAAGAGCTCGCCATGAGCATCCGGGAGATTGGCATCATCACTCCTATCACCGTGCGCCAGACGGAAAGCGGCACCTACCAGATCATCGCAGGTGAGCGCCGTTGGAGAGCTGCACAGATAGCAGGACTGAGCAGTCTGCCCGCCTACATCAAGACCGCCAAGGACGACGATGTGATGGAGATGGCCCTCGTGGAGAATATCCAGCGCGAGGATCTCAACGCGATAGAGATAGCACTGGCTTACCAGCGCCTGGCAGAGACCACGGGCCTGACACAGGAGAAGATCTCGGAGCGCGTGGGCAAGAGCCGTACCTCGATCACGAACTATATGCGACTGCTGAAGTTGCCCGCCCCTATACAGATGGCACTGAAGAACAAGGAGATGGACATGGGCCACGCCCGTGCGCTGCTCTCTATCGACAGTCCCTCGGCACAGATCAAGCTCTTCAACGACGTGAAACGCAACGGCTACTCCGTGCGCAAGGTGGAGGAACTGGTGCAGGCCATGAAGAAGGGAGACTCGCTGCAAGAGGCCAAGAAGGCTGTGGCACCGCGACAGCTGCCACTGGAATACAGTATTCTGAGAGACCGTCTCTCGCAACTCTTCGGGGTCCGCGTACAGATGACCTGCTCGCCGCAGAGCAAGGGCCGCATCAGCATCCCCTTCGAGAACGAGGACGAGCTGGAGAACATCATGAACGTCTTCGATAAGGTAAAGAATGCATAGGCAACTGATAGTCATTGGTATCCTCTTGTTGGCAGGCACCCTCGTGAGCAGTGCCCAGGAGGTTAAGAAACTGGATGCGATAGACAGCATGCTCGTGGCTATCGAGGACTCGCTGGCTAAGGACACCGTCATCCCGAAGGTGGTGGTGGAGGAGGTGGAGCCGTCGATTGTCGCTCATACCGTGGAGGAGGTGAAGCCCGTGAAGGACATGACGAAATTTCAGCCCAATCCCAAGAGGGCGCTGTGGCTGGCACTCGTCATCCCTGGTGGTGGACAGATCTACAATCGTAAGTACTGGAAGCTGCCCATCGTCTACGGCGGAATCGTAGGCTGTCTGTATGCGATGAACTGGAACAACAACATGTATAAAGACTATTCGCAGGCCTATCTCGACCTGACGGATAAGGATCCCGCCACGCAGAGCTACAACATGTTCCTGCACCTCGGAACGCATATCGACGACTCGAACAAGGCTCGCTATAAGGACATCTTCAAGAAGCGTAAGGACAAGTTCCGCCGCTGGCGCGACCTGAGTTTCTTTGTCTTGTTGGGCGTCTATGCCCTCTCGGTGATCGATGCCTACGTGGATGCTGAGCTCTCGAACTTCGACATCTCGAAGGACCTGAGTCTGAAGGTGGAGCCTACCATCCTGAACAACCGCTCGTCGAGCAATCCCCTCGACGGGTCATCGCTGGGCTTGCAGTGCAGCCTGAATTTTTAAATGTAAAAGGGTAAAAAAGTAAAAAAGTAAAAAGATTGATATATGACTAAAATTTGGATAACAGGAGAGAAACAGGTGAATTGGCTGGTAAAATGGTTCTTACCTTTTTGCCTCTTAGCCTTGTTACCTTCATCAATGCAAGCGCAGGTAAATAATAACAAGGTAGAGAACCAAGAGGAAGATGTTGAGGAAATAGACGATGAGGAAGATGAAGACGATGAGGATGCCTCAACGGACTTCACCGTCCCCGTTGAGGACGAGCTGACGGTCACTGATAAGGAGGGCAACGAGGAACTGATTGATTTCCCCGAGGCCATGACCTACGACCTGGACAGTCTGCTCAATCTTTATATGTCGAAGACTTATCTCGGCACACCTGGCGACTGCGAGATGAAGAACGAGAATCCCACCTATCCCAAGGAGGTCTACATAGAGCGACTGCAGCGCCTGCCAACCGTGATGGAGATGGCCTACAATGACATTGTGCAAAGGTTTATCGACCGTTACTGCGGACGGCTGCGCTACTCGGTGAGTTACATGCTTGGTGCGTTTAACTTCTACGTACCTATCTTCGAAGAGGCACTCGAGGCCTATCAGGTACCTCTGGAGCTGAAATATCTGCCCATCATCGAGTCGGCCCTCAATCCGAAGGCTGTGTCGCGCGTGGGCGCTGCTGGTCTCTGGCAGTTTATGCCAGCTACCGGAAAACAGTATGGCTTGGAGATCAACTCGCTCGTTGATGAGCGTCGCGACCCTGTGAAGTCGTCTTATGCCGCTGCCCGTCTGCTGCGCGACCTCTATCGTATCTTCGGTGACTGGAACCTCGTGATTGCGGCCTACAACTGCGGTCCTGAGAATATCAACAAGGCTATCCGCCGCCATCGCGCTGCATTGGGACGCACCGAGAGCGATGCCATCACGCAGGAGGATAAGGACTACTGGGCCATCTATCCCTACCTGCCAAGAGAGACGCGTGGCTATGTGCCGGCTTTCATTGCCGCCAACTATGCCATGAACTACTACTGCGAACATAATATCTGTCCGATGAACACCCGTCTGCCAGCGCAGACTGACACTGTTGTAGTCAACAAGAATGTGCATCTGGGGCAGATTGCCGCTGTGGTAGGCACGGATCTCGATATGTTACGCTCGCTGAACCCCGAGTATCGCCGCGATGTCGTACCTGGACTGACGAAACCCTCTACCATCCGTATGCCTTTGGCAGATACCGGGAAATTCATTGATATGGAGGATTCTGTATTTAACTACCGCACTACGGAATTCCTGACCAAGCGCGCCATTGTAGACGTGGCCGATGATCTTCCCACCTATTCGCGCCGAGGTAGGGCTTATTACAACCGTAAGAGTGGTCGCTACAGCCGCCGCAGTGCCAGAAACAGCCGTCGCGCTTCAGCCAGAAGCGGCAGAGGCAGCAGAGGTAGCAGAGGTGGTGGCGCTGGTTCCGTAACCATCAAGCGTGGTCAGACGCTGTCAGAGATTGCCAAGCGCAATGGTACCACCGTCAAGAAGCTTCGCCAGCTGAATGGTCTCAAAGGCAACAATATCCAGGCAGGCAAGAAGTTGAGAGTGAAGTGAGGAATGTGGAATGTGGAATGTGGAATGAGGAATGTGGAGTGTGGAGTGAGGAGTGAAATATCTAAAGTGAAATATTATGGCAGAAGATGAGCTCAAATTGCAGGAAGAGGCTGATGATAAGTTGATTAACGCCGCATTCGATAAACTGATCAACGACTATCAGAACTCTCGCCACCGTAAGAAGGTGGATCTTATCACGAAGGCCTTTAACTTCGCGCGACAGGCACACAAAGGCGTGCGCCGACTCTCGGGCGAACCTTATATCATGCACCCCATCGCCGTGGCACAGATTGCCTGTGCTGAGATTGGTCTGGGCTCCACAAGTATCTGTGCAGCATTGTTGCACGATGTGGTGGAAGATACCGACTACACGGTGGAGGACATCGAGAACATCTTCGGCTCGAAAATCGCACAGATTGTCGACGGCCTTACAAAGATCTCTGGTGGTATCTTCGGTGAGCAGGCCTCAGCACAGGCAGAGAACTTCAAGAAGCTGCTGCTCACGATGAGTGACGATATCCGCGTGATCCTTATCAAGATCTGCGACCGTCTGCACAATATGCGGACACTCGACTCGCAGCCTGCCAACAAACAGTATAAGATTGCGGGAGAGACACTCTATATCTACGCACCGCTGGCAAACCGCCTAGGACTGAACAAGGTGAAGTCGGAACTTGAGAACCTCAGTTTTAAATTCGAGCATCCCACGGAGTATGCCGCCATCGAGGATAAGTTGAAATCGACACGTGCCTCACGCGATGAGCTCTTCAATCAGTTTACGGGTCCCATCGAGGATGCCCTGAAGGAGATGGGCATCACCTATGAGATTAAGGAACGCGTGAAGAGCCCCTACTCCATCTGGAACAAGATGCAGAACAAGCACGTGACGTTTGAAGAAATCTACGACATCCTCGCTGTGCGCATCATCTTCACACCCAAGAACCGCGAAGATGAGGTCAACGAGTGCTTCCAGATCTATGTCGCCATCTCGAAGATCTACAAATCCCACCCAGACCGTCTGCGCGACTGGCTCTCACAGCCAAAGGCCAACGGCTATCAGGCGCTGCATGTGACACTGATGTCGAAGCAGGGTCGCTGGATAGAGGTTCAGATACGCTCAGACCGTATGAACGAAGTGGCAGAGCAGGGCTTTGCCGCACACTGGAAATATAAGGAGGGAATGGAGGAAGAGGAATACACCGAGGACGAGGCCGAACTCAACGAGTGGCTCCGCACCATCAAGGAAATCCTCGACGACCCGCAGCCCGATGCCATGGACTTCCTCGATACCATCAAGCTGAACCTCTTTGCCTCGGAGATCTTCGTCTTCACGCCGAAGGGTGAGATCAAGACGATGCCTGCGGGATGTACCGCCCTCGACTTCGCCTTCTCTATCCACACCTTCCTCGGCAGCCATTGTATCGGAGCGAAGGTGAACCATAAGCTCGTGCCCCTGAGTCATAAGCTGCAGAGCGGTGATCAGGTGGAGATTCTCACCTCGAAGTCGCAGCACGTCAGTCCGGCGTGGATCAACTTCGTCTCCACGGCGAAGGCCAAAGCCAAGATCCAGGCCATCCTGCGCCGTGACAACCGCGAGACACAGCGCGCTGGTGAGGAGTTGCTGAATGAGTTCCTGAAGAAGAACAACTTTGAGCCAAGTGCGGCACTCACAGACCAGCTCTCAGAGTTCCACGGCTATTCGAAGCGTGGCGAATTCCTGCTGGCACTGGGCGAGAAGATGGTGCTGCTGGGCGAGAAAGATATCGATGAGCTCACGGGCAAGAACAAAGAAGAGGAAGATCTGGGCTGGCGCAAGTACGTGCCCTTCGTAGGAAAGAAGAAGAAGGAAGAGGGTGCCACGAAACAGGATCTCTTCATCGTACCCGAGAAGTTCAACCGCAAGAAGCCTGTCTTCATTTCTGAGGACAACATCAAGCAGTATAAGTTCGTGGGCTGTTGTCACCCCATCCCTGGCGACGATGCCCTCGGCTATATCAACAACAAGAATCAGATAGAGATTCACAAGCGTGCCTGTCCGGTGGCTGCAAAGCTGAAATCGAGCTACGGCAACCGTATCCTCGACATCAAATGGGACATGCACAAGAAGCTCTACTTCGACGCTACCATCCGCATCGGAGGTATCGATCGTCTGGGTATGCTCAACGAGATCACACAGGTCATCTCCTCACAGATGAACGTGAACATCCACAAGGTGATCATCACCTGCGAGGAAGGCATCTTCGACGGTAGCATCGAGATCCGCGTTCACGACCGCGATGATGTGAAGGCCATCTGCGATAACCTCAAGGTCATCCCCGGCCTCAAGGAGATTTCACAAATTATGTAGGAAGAAGTGAATAGTGAATAGTGAACAGTGAATAGTGAACAGTATAAACAAACAATAAAAACTCAATCAATATGAAACAAACAATTTTATGGAGCAGGATCCTGCCCTTACTATTCACTATTCACTGTTCACTATTCACTGCTTTTGCCTCTGGCAAAAGCTACGACAATCCTGACACTATCGTGGTGGCACGCGACGGAACTGGGGAGTTCCGCAACGTAGATGAAGCCATCGAGGTGTGCCGCGCCTTCATGGATTACCACAAGGTGATCTTCGTGAAGAACGGTACTTATAAAGAGAAACTCATCATCCCGCAGTGGCTGCAGAACATCGAGATCTGCGGCGAGAGCGTCGAGAAAACTATCATCACCTACGACGACCATGCGAATGTGAAGGTGGTGTTGGGAACAGCTGCCCCGCGCCTGCAGCCTATGGGCACCTTCCGCACCTATACGCTGAAGATCGAGGGCAACGACATCACACTGAAGAATATCACCATCGAGAATAATTCCGCACGACTGGGACAGGCCGTGGCACTGCATACCGAAGGAGACCGCCTCGTATTCATCAACTGCCGCTTCATCGGCCATCAGGACACGGTGTACACGGGTATGGCCAACACCCGTCTCTTCTTCAAGGACTGCTATATCTGCGGCACCACCGACTTTATCTTCGGTCCCTCTACGGCATGGTTTGAGAACTGCACCATCGAGAGTCTTGTGAACTCCTACGTTACGGCAGCCTCCACCCCGAAGGACCAGGCTTACGGCTACGTGTTCAACAACTGCCGCCTGATTGCCAAGCCCGAGGCCACACAGGTGTATCTAGGGCGCCCCTGGCGCGACTACGGCTATACCTTGTTTATGAACTGTGAACTGGGAGGCCATATCCGTCCTGAAGGCTGGCACCATTGGGAGCAGCACCGTGAACAGACGGCGCGCTATATGGAATATAATAACCGAGGTGAGGGGGCGAAGACCGCCGGGCGCGTAGACTGGAGCCGTCAGCTCACGAAGAAAGAAGCCGAGAAAATCACCCTTGCCACCGTCATGCGTGGCTGGATGCCCCAACAATAAACAAAAATTCCCGCCTCACGAAGAGAGCGGGAATTTTTGTTATTTATTGCAGACAATCCAATTGTTTCTTGAGGGCCTGCAATTCCGAGCGGATGTCAATGAGCCACCCAAGGACATCGGCCTTTCTGTCGGCACCTTTCTTGTTCTGAGTAAGAATCTTACGCGCAGATGCGATCTTGAAGCCTCGCACCTTTACGAGGTTGTGAATCAGGCGTATCTGTTCGATATCCTTCTCCTGATACTGGCGGATCTTCGCTGATCCCGAAGTCTTCGGCTTCAGCGAAGGAAACTCCTGCTCCCAATAACGGAGCGTACTCTCGTTGAGATCAAACATCTCTGCCACCTCCTTGATGGAGTAGTAGAGTTTCAAGTTCTTGTTCAGATTCAGTGCCATATGATTAATCCTTAATGTTTAATCTTTTAAAGATTGCACAGCTCCACCACCTTATCGACGGCTGCAGAGAGACCTTCGCTGTTCTTACCACCGGCACTGGCGAAATGAGGCTGTCCACCGCCGCCGCCCTGCATCAGCTTAGCAGCCTCGCGCACGAGCTGGCCTGCATTCAGACCGTGATCCTTCACCATATCATCGCTGAGCATCACGTTGAGCATGGGTTTGTCATCAAAGACCGTACCTACCACACAAACCAGATTCTCAGGTACAAGCTCGCGAACCTTGAACACAAGGTCTTTGGCGGCATTAGGCATCATGGCAAACTTACCACTGATGACGGTAACACCATTCACCGTGCGCGCCTTGCTGACGAGATCCTGAGCCACTGACTGTACGCGCTGAGCCTGGAACTGCTCGATATCCTTCTTCATGGAGTCGTGCTCCTCGATGTATTTCGCAATCACTGCCTGCAGATCCTTCGCATTATTGAAGAATCCCTTGATAGCCTTCAGGATATCCTCTGTCTGATACAACAACTCCTCGCACTCCTTGCCTGTCTTGGCCTCGATACGGCGGATACCGGCAGCAACACTGCTCTCGGCAATGATCTTGAAGAAGCCTATCTTACCTGTAGCCTTAGCGTGGATACCACCACAGAACTCGCACGAGGGTCCGAAACGAACCACGCGCACCTTGTCGCCATACTTCTCACCGAAGAGGGCGATGGCACCGAGCTTCTTAGCCTCGTCGAAGGGTACATCACGGTGCTCATCCAGGGGGATATCCTCACGGATCATCTCATTCACCATGCGCTCTACCTGGCGGATCTCCTCGTCTGTCACCTTCTGGAAGTGAGAGAAGTCGAAGCGCAGGGTGTCAGGGCTGACATACGATCCCTTCTGCTCTACATGGTCGCCGAGCACCTGCTTCAGAGCATAGTCGAGCAGGTGGGTAGCGGTATGGTTAGCGGCTGAAGCATCGCGCTTATCGGTATCCACACAAGCCATGAACTGCGCTGTGGGATCCTTCGGCAACTGCTTCACGATATGCACACTCTGGTTATTCTCGCGCTTGGTATCGATAATCTCGATGGTCTCTGCCTCATTGCAGATGACACCGCAATCGCCTACCTGACCACCCATCTCGCCATAGAACGGCGTATAATCGAGCACGAGCTCATAGAACTCGTTCTTCTTCTGAGTCACCTTGCGGTAGCGCAGGATATGACACTCGTATTCGGTATAGTCATAGCCCACGAACTGCTGCTCGCCTGCTGCGAGCTCTGTCCAGTCGCTGTTCTCCACAGCTGCGGCATTGCGGGCGCGCTCCTTCTGTTTCTGCATCTCCTCTGCAAACTGTACATTGTCAACTGTAAACCCATTCTCACGGCAGATCAGTTCAGTAAGGTCGAGGGGGAATCCATAGGTATCGAAGAGGCGGAAAGCCTGTACACCGTCGAGTTCGGTCTTGCCGTCAGCCTTCAGCTGTGCCATCGCGTCGTTGAGCATGCCGATACCCTTATCCAGTGTACGGAGGAACGAGTCTTCCTCTTCCTTCATCACCTTCGAGATCAGCTGCTGCTGAGCCTTCAGCTCGGGGAAGGCATCGCCCATCTCCTCAACGAGTGTGGGCACGAGCTTATAGAGGAAGCTCTCTTTCTGACCCAAGAAGGTATAGGCATAACGCACGGCACGGCGCAGGATTCGGCGGATCACGTAGCCAGCCTTCGCATTAGATGGCAGCTGACCGTCGGCAATCGAGAAGGACACCGCACGGAGATGGTCTGCACAAACGCGCATGGCGACGTTGATTTGTTCTTGTGGAGTGTGGAATGTGGAATGTGGAATGAGATTACTCTCATCCGCAGAACTATTCTCATTCCTCATTCCACATTCCACATTCCTCGACTCTTCCTCCTCAAAAGTCGTGTACTTCAGCCCCGTAATCTGCTCCTCGGCCTTGATGATAGGCTGGAAGATATCGGTGTCGTAGTTAGAGTGCTTGCCTTGCAGCATACGCACGAGGCGCTCGAAGCCCATACCGGTATCGATCACGTTCATCGAGAGCTTCTCGAGCGAACCATCTGCCTTACGGTTGAACTGCATGAACACGAGGTTCCAAATCTCAATCACCTGTGGATCATCCTTATTCACCAAGTCGCGGCCACTGATACCCGAGGCTTTGCGCTGCTCGGGGGTACGGCTGTCTACGTGGATCTCAGAACAAGGGCCGCAGGGACCTGTATCGCCCATCTCCCAGAAGTTGTCGTGCTTATTGCCGTTGATGATATGATCCTCGGGCACATGCTTCGACCAGTACTTGGCAGCCTCGTCATCACGGGGGATATTCTCCTCAGGCGAACCCTCGAACACCGTCACGTAGAGATCCTCCGGATTCAGCTTCAGCACGTCTACCAGATATTCCCAAGCCATATCGATGGCTCCCTCCTTGAAGTAGTCGCCGAAACTCCAGTTGCCAAGCATCTCGAACATCGTGTGGTGGTAGGTGTCATGGCCTACTTCCTCCAGATCGTTGTGCTTACCACTGACGCGCAGGCACTTCTGGGTGTCTGCACGGCGGCGCGGCTCTGGGTCGCGGGTACCTAATATAATATCCTTCCACTGGTTCATACCAGCGTTAGTAAACATCAGTGTGGGGTCGTCTTTAATCACCATCGGTGCAGAAGGCACGATGGCATGCTGCTTCGACTCAAAGAATTTCTTGAAAGAGTCACGAATCTCGTTTGCTGTCATTATTTTGTTGTTTGTTATCTTGTTAACTGACTGAAATCGAATGCAAAGGTAATCATTTTCCACGATACAGCCAAAAGTTCAACTTATTTTTTATCAGAAATTAGTTTTGTTCCCTATGTAATCTCCGTTTCAAAGTTTGGAACATACATCCCAAAGTTTGGAATGTACATCCCAAAGTTTGAAATAGAGAAGGGATTTAATACAAAAAACATTCCCAATACCGTTTATACAAGAAAAAATACTATTTTTCTCGTTTTTCTCGCCAAAAATGATTAACTTTGCAGCAGAAACACTAAAGACCGTTTTATGGACGACGAAACAAAAGACGAGATTTTGGAAACACAGGAGTCGGAAGGGGCGCAGGAAGGCCACTCCGACTATAAACCCGTGAACCGCTTCGACGCGGCAGCAGTACACCACCTCAGCGGTATGTACCAGAACTGGTTCCTGGATTACGCCTCCTACGTAATCCTCGAGCGTGCCGTGCCCCACCTGGGCGACGGTCTGAAACCTGTGCAGCGCCGCATCCTCCACTCGATGAAGCGCATGGACGACGGCCGCTATAACAAGGTGGCGAACATCGTGGGACATACCATGCAGTTCCACCCTCACGGTGATGCCTCTATCGGCGACGCCCTCGTGCAGATGGGACAGAAGGACCTGCTCATTGATACGCAGGGAAACTGGGGAAACATCCTCACAGGATCATCCGCCGCCGCACCGCGATACATCGAGGCCCGACTCTCGAAATTTGCCCTCGACACCGTCTTCAATCCCAAGACCACAGAGTGGAAGATGTCATACGACGGTCGCAACAAGGAGCCCATCACCCTGCCCGTGAAGTTCCCCTTGCTGCTGGCACAGGGTGCTGAGGGTATCGCCGTCGGCCTCTCGTCGAAGATCCTGCCTCATAACTTCTGTGAGATCTGCGATGCAGCCATCGCCTACCTCCACGAGCAGCCCTTCCAGCTCTTCCCCGATTTCCCCACAGCGGGCAGCATCGATGTGTCGAAATACAACGACGGACAGCGCGGAGGCGTGCTCAAGGTACGTGCGAAGATCGAGAAGATAGACCAGAAGACGCTCGTCATCCGCGAGATTCCTTTCTCGAAGACCTCGGAGACACTGCAGGACTCGATTGTGAAAGCCATCGAGAAAGGCAAGATCAAGGCCCGCAAGGTGGAAGACCTGACGGCAGCAAACGTAGAGATTCAGGTGCATCTGGCACCAGGCGTCTCTTCCGACAAGACCATCGACGCCCTCTATGCCTTCACCGACTGCGAGATCAACATCTCGCCCAACTGTTGCGTGATCGAGGACAACAAGCCGCAGTTCCTCACCATCAGCGATGTGCTGCGCCACAGCGTGGACCGCACGAAAGACCTCATCCGTCAGGAACTCGAGATACGCAAGAACGAACTCCTTGAGCAGTTGCACTTCTACTCATTAGAGAAGATCTTCATCGAGGAGCGTATCTATAAGGACAAGAAATTCGAAGAGGCCCCCAATGTCGATAAGGTCTGCGAACATATCGACGAGCGCCTGACACCATACTACCCCACGCTGGTGCGCGAGGTGACGAAGGATGACATCCTGAAACTGCTCGAAATCAAGATGCAGCGCATCCTGAAGTTCAATAAGGACAAGGCCGACGAACTCATGGCGCGCCTGAAGGCAGAGATCGAGGAGATCGACCGCGACCTGGCAAACCTCGTGGAGGTCACGGCAAACTGGTTCCAGTTCCTCAAGGACAAGTACGGCAAGGATCATCCGCGACTGACGGAGATCCGCAACTTCGACACCATCGAGGCCTCGAAGGTGGCAGAGGCAAACCAGAAGCTCTACATCAACCGCAGCGACGGCTTTATCGGCACTGGTCTGAAGAAGGACGAGTTCGTCTGCAACTGCTCCGACCTCGATGATATCATCATCTTCTACAAGGACGGCAAATACAAGGTGATCCGCGTGGCCGAGAAGATCTTCGTGGGCAAGAACGTGCTCTACCTCAATGTGTTTAAGAAGAACGACTCGCGCACCATCTACAATGTCGTCTATCGCGACGGCAAGAAAGGCTGGTACTTCATCAAACGCTTCAACGTGACCTCGATGACGCGCGACAAGGAATACGACCTGACCTTGGGGACACCTGGCTCGAAGGTGATGTACTTCACAGCCAACCCCAACGGCGAGGCGGAGGTTATCAAGGTTACCCTCGACCCCGATCCCAAGATCAAGAAGATTTTCATCGAGAAGGATTTCTCGGAGGTGATGATCAAGGGCCGCGCCTCAAAGGGTAACCTGCTGACAAAGTACGCCGTGCACCGCATCGGACTGAAGAGTCACGGCCACTCTACCCTCGGAGGCCGCAAGGTGTGGTATGATCCCGATGTGAACCGTCTGAACTACGACGAGCACGGCCGTCTGCTGGGCGAGTTCTATGATGATGATCAGATCCTCGTGGTCCTGAAGAGCGGCGAGTGCTATCTCTCCAACTTCGATCTGAACAACCACTACGAAGAGAATATCCTGCGCATCGAGAAATACGAGGCTGATAAGGTTTGGACAGCCATCCTCTATGATGCCGACAACCAGGGCTACCCCTATCTGAAGCGCTTCCTGATGGATGCCACGAAGAGGAAGCAGAACTGGCTCTCGGAGAACCCCACCTCGCAGCTCATCCTGCTCACCGATACTTTCTACCCCCGTATCCAGCTCACATACGGCGGAGCAGATGCCTTCCGGGGACAAGAAGAAATCGATGCCGAGCAGTTCATTGCCGTCAAGGGCTACAAGGCCAAGGGCAAGCGCCTGACCACATACGCCCTCGAGAGTGTCATCGAGCTGGAACCCACGCGATTCCCTGAGCCTCCAGAAGAGGAGCCCGAGCCAGAGGAGCCCGAAGAAAACCTCGATCCCGATGCCGGCAAGTCGGAACAGCAAGTACGCGACGAACTCACAGGACAACTACGGCTATTCGATGACGAAAATCTTTAAGAACCTGTTGACGACGCTGTTTTGTCTGCTGGTGCTGCCGTCTGCAGCACAGACCCATCTCATGGGTCTCGGACCCTCCAACCTGCTCGATACCTATCTCTCGCAGGAGAAGTTCAAGGGAACTGGTCTCACCTATTTACATATACGCGAGCCGCAGATCAAGGAGGGCAAGCATTGGCACAACATCATCCAACACGAGATAGACCTCTCGAAGGCCAACGATCGCAGCCATAGCATCAGCATGCTCGAAGGCGACTACAACCTCTACTGGGGGCGCTATCGCCGATTCGCACTGCTTGGCGACGAGAGTACGGACTTGCGACTACACCTCGATGCCGGCGGACTGGTGAATGCTAATCTCGGCTTCATCTATGCGATGCTCAACACCAACAACCCCGCGCAGATGCGCCTCGGCATGAACCTCATGCCGTCAGCCATTGCCACTTTCGACTTTCCCCTCTTCCGCCAGCGCTTCTCACTGCGCTACGAGGTAGAGGCTCAACTGCTGGGACTGGTGTTCAGCCCGAATTACGGACAGTCGTACTACGAGATCTTCTCGCGCGGCAACTACGACCATAACATCGTACCCACCACCACCGTCAGTGCCCCGAACCTGCGACAGATGCTCACCCTCGAGTGGCAGACGGGCAGGAAGTGGAACCTCCGCATCGGCTATCTGGGCAACTACCAGCAAGCCGCAGTAAACAACCTCAAGCAGCACGTCTACACACATCGTTTCGTGATTGGCATCGCCCGCAGCCTCTAAAATTATGTTCTTATGTTCTTCTGTCTAAAGAAATACACCTACCTGTTCTTCCGGCTAAAGATTGTTAGTCTGTTACTATGTCTTTTAGCCTTCACCTCTTGTGTCGACGAAGTCGAGCACGAAGATACGCCGCAAGGTAACTTCGAGGCGCTCTGGCAGATTATCGACGAGCACTACTGCTTCTTCGACTATAAGCAGCATGAATACGGACTCGACTGGCAACAAGTATATAATATATATAAGGTACGCGCGAACGACATGATCAGCGAGCAACAGCTCTTCGAGGTGCTCACCGACATGCTCTCCGAACTGCGCGACGGCCACGTGAACCTCTTCACGACCTTCGACTACGGACGCTACTGGAAGTGGTACGAGAACTATCCCACGAACTTCAGCGACACCCTGCAGCGCCGCTACCTCGGCACCGACTATCGCATCGCCGGCGGCATGAAGTACCGCATCCTCGACGACAACATCGGCTATATCTACTACGGCAGCTTCAGCAGCGGCATCGGCGAGAGCAGTCTCAACGAGGTTATCGAGCACTTCCTGCTCTGCAACGGACTGATCATCGATATCCGAGGCAATGGCGGCGGCGACCTTACCAATGCCGAGAGACTGGCGGCACGCTTCTGTAACGAGAAGACCCTCGTAGGCTACCTGCAGCACAAGACAGGCAAGGGCCACAACGACTTCTCGGAGATGGAGCCCCAGTATATCGAGCCCTCTGGCAATCTGAGATGGCACAAGAACGTGGTAGTGCTGACCAACCGCGAGGTGTACAGCGCAGCCAACGAGTTCGTGAAATACATGAAGTGCATGCCCCAGGCGAAGATTGTGGGCGATCATACAGGCGGCGGCGCTGGCATGCCCTTCACCTCTACCCTCCCCAATGGCTGGACGGTGCGCTTTTCGGCATGCCCCATGTACGACCGCCATCACCAGCAGACGGAATTCGGCATCGACCCCGACTATGAAGTGGCGCTCACAGATGCCGACTTTATCAAGGGAAAAGATTCTCTGATAGAATTTGCCCGTAAACTCTTGGTGGAATGAAAAAAAGTTCGTACCTTTGCACCCGCAAATAAGAAAAGAAAGCAAAAGAGCGCCTGTGGCGGAATTGGTAGACGCGTCAGACTTAGGATCTGGTGTCTCACGACGTGCAGGTTCGAGTCCTGTCAGGCGCACACCACAATTGATGGCTGGAAGTGTTAAAATCACAAAAAGAGAGCCGATTTTGTGGGAAAAAGACAAAAAAATGCAGATTTTTTAAAAAAAAATTAAAAATTTCTTGCATAATACAAAATAATTGTCTACTTTTGTCAGCGATTTATATAAATTAATGCATAGATATATCATATTTTAATTGTTTAATTATAATTTTTAAGTTCAAATGAAAAAGAAAATTATTAATGGTATCTTGATGTCTGCACTTTTGTTGGCAGGCACAACATCATTTGTTTCTTGTAAGGACAATGTGGATGATGTAGAAACAGGCATCCGCTTTGACATGGGTACAATGAACAAACAGATTGCCGAGCTTGAGACTCGTATCGCTATTCTCGAGGCTCAGGACATGGGCGTTGAGCAGCTGAAGAAGGACCTCCAGGCCTTGAAGGATGAGGTTGCCAAGAAAGCTGACAAGACCTATGTAGACGAGGAGATCCAGAAACTTCAGGATCAGATCGACTTACTGGCTGAGGCTATCAAGAAGGCTAGCGAGACCATGGTAACTGGTGTTGTTATCCAGGAGACTCTCGACTGCGTAGTAGGTACAATCAACCTGCCTGGCTTCAATCCTGCATTCCTCGCTGCTTATGTTGGTGAGAACAAGACTGGTATGCCTGAGTTCCCAATCTCTGGTAAGGACTACAACGTTGATCCCGATGGTAACTATCTGAAGTCTACTGAGCTTCCTCAGGACATCAATGGTAACTGGGATGAGGACGCTATCATTGGCAACAGTGGCAAGAACGCTTACCTGATCAACGGTACAGGCAACGCTGGTACACTCTACTTCACCATTAACCCCCGCAAGGTTGATCCTTCTCTGCTCAGCATCGACCTGATCAACTCACAGGGTGAGGAGACTGGTATCGCACTGAGCGATGTCAAGAAGTCTGACCACCTGATCACCTTCGCTATCGGTAAGCATGGCAATGGTCTGACACGTGCCGATGAGGATGTAGCAACAGATAGTCTTCTGATTGCTCCTGCTCCTACAAACGTAGAGAACGAGAAGACCTACCTCTATGAGGCTAAAGCTACTGTAGCTCTCGACGCTATCGAGAAGATGCACTTCGACTACACCAGATTCGGTTACGAGAACCTGTGGGATGCTGGTATGCACTACGACGAGTCAAACATGAGCACTCTGGTTATGAGCGATCACAGCAGCCTTGAGTCTGCACAGAACCTGCTCGGTCGTTTCGTATATATTGCAAAGCAGGTTAAGGCTAAGAACGCTAAGAACGTACTCGAGGGTTCACTGAAGATTCTCCAGGACTTCTACAATGGTGTTTACCAGCAGCGTCAGAAGCTGCAGAAGTCAGCTGTACGCGTATCTTGGGACGATGGTGAGAACGATGTTATCTCTGGTTTCGACATCACAACCGTTACTATCAATCCTCTGAACTACAAGCAGATGATTCTCGCTGACCAGATTATTTCTGGTGCTTCTTGGAATCTTCCCGCGCTCTCTGGTATCGTAAACCAGATTGTAAAGGCTGTTCAGTCTAAGATGCCAAATCTCACAGCAGTTACTTTGGTTCCCGTAACAAATCCTTCAACGGGAAATCCTGCTGTTGCTGTTTATCCTGCAGGCACGACTCCTACTACACCAGCTAATGTTCCTGTTGCATTCATTGACATTCAGGCAAGTCTGTATGATGCGGTTAATCAGAATCTTACCAACATCATCAATCAGGTTAATGGAATTCTGAAGCCATATAACTCTCTGAAGACCGCTACAGCTACTGGCATCATGAACCGTGTAAACAACTACCTGAACGCTGCAACCAACAAGCTGATGGCTGCATTCGAGTACCAGCCTTGCTGGAAGCTCACCGAGCCTACACTGTTGTTCGAGAGCCAGGAGGGTATCAACCGCATGTATCCATTCTCTGACGCTGATGGTTCAATGACCATGAAGGCTGGTAAGTACACCTTCATCATGACCTCAATGACTGAGGAGTACATCGTTCCTGTATACAGAAAGTACATCGCCCTGATCTACGGTGGTAAGGTTAAGCAGTACTACAGCCTCCCCGGCAACGAGAAGATCGCTCAGCTGGATATTCCTAACGAGGCTTGCGAGATTGTTTACCAGACCTCTGACTTCTACGGAAACGTAGTTACCAAGAGATATCCTATCAACCGCAAGTAATCGGGATACAGAGACTAAGTAACATTGTGAATCAAAAAAGTTAAGTACAAGAATATGAAAATGAAGAAACTGATATTGTCTGCCCTTATGCTGACCGCTACAATGGCTGGTTACGCACAGGAGACAACTGCTCAGGACGAGCAGAAGGGTACGACAGAATACGTCTTCGCGCCTCACTGGTTCCTGCAGCTGCAGGCCGGTGGTCAGTACACAACAGGTGAGTGCGACTTTGGTAAGTTGCTTTCTCCAAACGTACAGATTGGCATTGGTCGTCAGTTCACTCCAGTAATTGGTGCTCGTCTGGCTCTTAAGGCTTGGCAGGGCAAGATGGGATATGAGAAGTCTATCAACACTCCAAAGGAGAGCTATAAGTTCACTTATTTCAATCCCAGCTTGGACTTGATGATTAACTTCGCTGGATTCAATTACAATCCTAACCACTTAGTAGACTACGGAATCATCGCCGGTATCGGTGCTAACATCCGCTCTAAGATGAACGAGGATGACTACAATG
>JAEEGF011913707.1_pt1 | contig 29861 bp, 23 predicted proteins | sample 9134171 | NCBI WGS metagenome assembly JAEEGF01 (sample SAMN16246542, study PRJNA631951) | gut metagenome | biome: gut microbiome; feature: rumen; material: AP-attached | host: Bos | place: Iran: Karaj | collected 2018-10 | reverse complement strand
TCTCGATCTGGTGGACCGCTTCCTGCTGGACTGGGGCTTTGACGGCTTCAAGCTTGACGGTCAGCATCTTAACCTTTCCGCTCCCGATTACAATCCTGCAAGCGGGCTCGGGCATCCCGAGGAGGCCTGCGAGCGCTTGCCCGAGTTTTTCAAGGCGGTCAGCGACAGGGCCGAGGCCGACAAGAGCGGGGCTGTGGTCCAGGTGTGCCCGTGCGGCTGCGCCATAAATTTCTTTTATACTCCTTACATGAACCAGGCGGTGGCTTCCGACCCTACCTCCAGTGCCCAGATACGCATGAAACGTAAGGTTTATGCTGCCATGTGTCCCGACCTGGCCTATTATGCCGACCATGTGGAACTGAGCGACGGCGGGCTGGATTTCCCTACGCAGATCGGCGTAGGTGGCGTAATCGGGTCCAAATTTACCTGGCCGGCGCCCAATCCTTCGGTAGAAGGGGACGGCTATCTCCTGACTCCCGAAAAGGAGGCGGCCCTTCGTAAATGGGTAGGTATCTACAACGACAAGAAGATTTCTACCGGGCAGTATCTGAACCTGTACGATTACGGTTTCGACAAGCCCGAAGCTCACGTAGTCAAGAAGGACGGAGCTATGTATTATGCTTTCTACGCCCCTGAGTGGAACGGCGCTCCTATTGAACTTCGCGGGCTGGAAGACCGCAGCTATACTGTTACGGAATACACGGCCGACGTGCCCAGGAGCTATCCGGTAGATGGCTCCAATCCCATCATACGCCCCACTTTCAAGGGCGCTTACCTGATAGAAGTCAAATAAAAACCAGATAATTGCATTATGAATAAAAGTCTTTTGGCCTTTTTCTGCTTCGTCCCGATGCTGGTATGCTGCCAGAATAAACCAGTAGTCCCCGACGATGACTCCAAAACCAAAGCTGAAGTTACAATCAACGGCGACAAGGAGTTCCACCTCGGCTGCGAAAAAGGTTCTTTTACCTTCTCGTTCACATCCAACAAAGACTGGACTGTGACCTCCGACGATGAGTGGCTGCAGTTCGACCCTGAGAGCGGCAAGGCTTCCGGGAGTCCGGTCACAGTCACCGTTAATTTTGCCCAGAATCCTTATACAAGTGAAAGGGATACTTACATCGTGATTACAGGCGGCGATGCCAAGGGGCTTGTAAGCGTGACCCAGGACGGTGATCCTTTTGCCGGTGCGGCCCCCGAGCTCAAGAGCGGCGACGTGGTGCTGGCCAACAGCCCCCTGGTGGAGAAGTTCCTTAACGAGGTTGACTACCCCGACAAAACCTGTAAGGAGTACACCAAAGTATTTGATTATTACGGCGGTTTCGACGGTACCAACCTGACTTGGGAGAATTGGGAAACCGAATGGCCCGACGGCGACAAGCCACAGTCCTATAGTATCCGCTGGAAGAAAGAGGATATGGAAGACGGCAAGATGATGCTGCACCTCGAGGACGAGCTTGCCTGGCAGGGAGATATGGAAATCAAAGCGGGAGCCCGTTATGTCAACATTACCAATCTGGTACCCAACGACAAGTACAAATACAGCGTAACCACGGCCAAAGGAAAAGTACTCGCCCAGGGTTCTTTCAGCACTACCGGCAGTCTGCACCAGGTATTCTTCCACGGCAAAGTCCAGAAGAGAGGCGGAGTCGAGCTGAAGGGAAGCGGAGCCCGCAATGCCCGCGACCTTGGCGGCTGGACAACCCTTGACGGCAAGAAAATCAAGTACCGCAAGGTGTACAGGGGCGGACGCCTGAACGAGAAGTGGTCACCCTATCCTCTTGATGCACAGGGCCAGCAAGAAGTCCTGTTCGAGGGTATCGGTGCCCAGCTTGACCTCCGCGGCAACTCCGACGTGATGTTCGACCCAGCAGTCGAGGGTCTCGACCACTGTGCTCCCGTCATCGAACAGGGTGGCAAGACCATGCTTGTAAACGATGCCGCCAAGACCAAGGAATGTTTCGAGTTCGTAGTGAACAGCGTTCGCAAGGGCAAGCCGGTGTACTTCCACTGCTCGCTCGGACGCGACCGTACCGGCACTCTGGATATCCTTCTGCTGGGCCTTCTTGGCGTGCGTGAGGGAGTGATTGCCAAGGAGTACGAGGTAACGTATTTCGCTCCTGTCGGCTACAGCGTTTCCAGCTCCGACAAGCAGACCAATACCAAGCCCATCTTTAAGAATACCCGTACAGAATGGGTTTACAGCGATGTCGTACCTTATTTCTGGGAACTGGCCGGTGACGGAACTTTCGCCCAGGGAGTTGAGAAGTACCTCCTTACTGTGGCCAAAGTTTCCCAGAAGGATATCGACGACTTCCGTGCTTTGATGCTTGAATAAAAAGACACTGTTATGAAATTGCGTTCATTTTTCCTTTCCCTGCTTGTCCCGTTCATGGTTATGTGCGGGAAGCCTGCCGGCCCCGATGTGCCCGAAGGGCCTGATGAGCCGGACACACCGATAGTCGATCCTGAAACTCCCGATCCCGATACTTTGGTTCCCAAGGAAGTGAAGAACGGTGACCGTATCCTGGTGACGGACCCTGTTATCGAAAAGTTTATCACAACCGTCAAATATACCGAGAGAGATTATACATATTCTGCAATGCAGAGAGGTTCCGAAGCGGATTTTCTTAAGCAGGAGACCGTGGACGAGGAGGGCAAGCCCGTGAGCAAGCTTCTGATTTCTCCAGGCACGGCCGACATTTCTCCCACCTATTCTGTGAGGTGGCCCAAGGATACGCAGAGTGCGGAATACACCATAGCGCTGTCGGAGGGTGAGTGGAACGTCAGCTATACCGTTGACCCCAATCCCGACTCCGACACGTCATTCGGCTATTGCCTCATCAACAATCTTCGTCCCAATGCCAAGTATCATTTTGAGGTTAAAAACGGCAGCCAATTGATTACGAGCGGTGATTTCGAAACTTATGGATCGCTTCATCAACTTACGTTCAAGCCCGGTAATGCGACCGGAGTCAGGAATGTCCGGGACCTTGGCGGCTGGAAAACCAAAGATGGCTTGAAGACCGTAAAATACCGCAAGATCTATAGGGGCGGAAGGCCCGATCGTATCAGCCGTACCGGTATCCAGGAAGCCAAGAGGGAAGGCATCAGGGCAGAACTGGACCTCCGCGGTAAGAGCGACCATCTTTCTGCCACTCCCTTTGAAGATGCTGACTTTCTCTCTCCTATAATTGAGGAAGGCTATACCCAGATGCTTCGCGACGACAAGGAGAAAACCCGCCAGTGCATGCAGTTCATTATTGACAAGGTTGCCGAAGGCAAACCGGTTTACTTCCATTGTTCACTCGGCCGCGACCGCACCGGTACGATTTCCATGCTGACTTTGGGCGTGCTGGGAGTAGACGAGGGCGAAATTTCAAAGGAGTATGAACTTACCCAGTTCGCTCCTTACGGCTACAGTGTATCTTCGGGCGAGAAAACCCGAATGACCCGTATGGTAGATTACAAAGGCGCAGCCAATTTTATCTGGAGCAACTACGCCAAGGATGGATCCTTCGCAGACGGTGTGCAAGCCTACCTGCTGGAAATCGGCATATCCCAGAAGGACATCGACGATTTCCGCAAGAATATGCTGACCGACTAACAGTAAGATCGATCTGAGAATAGCTTAAAGCCCCGGGGGCCCTTTTACCCGGGATTTATGGGCCCCCGGGGCTTTAAGCTATTCTCGGGTTACTGGTTCAGAAAAGCGTCAACTATATCCCTGGCAAGGGCGAAAGTATTGTCCAGCCTGTCGTTTACAAGTTCACGGTCGAATTTGCCGCTGGCAAAGTCGAGTTCCCACCTGGCCTTGGCAAGGCGCTCGGTGATGGCTTCTTCTGAGTCGGTGCCGCGCCCGCGCAGGCGCTGCTCCAGGATTTCCATCGAAGGCGGTACTATGAGTACGGAACGCGCAGAGTTGCCGAAGTACTTCTTGAGGCTGACTCCTCCCTTGACGTCAACGTCGAAGATGATTATTTTGCCCTCTTTCCATATACGGTCGACCTCGCTCTTGAGGGTGCCGTAGAAACGGTCTTCGTAAACTTCCTCATATTCCACGAAGGCATCCTGGGCTATCAGTTCGCGGAAACGTTCGGCGCTGATGAAGTAATACTCTACGCCGTCTTTCTCTTCACCCCTGGGGGCGCGGGAAGTTGCGCTGACGGAGAATTCGAACTGCTGGGGATACTGCCCGAGGAGGTAATTTACCACGGTGCTTTTGCCGGCGCCCGAAGGAGCCGAGAATATAAAGACTTTTCCTTTCATCATTTGTAGGTATTTCGCGCTAAGTTACTAATTCTTTCCAAATATATTGTTATCTTTGCACGATTTGACAGAACGTTAGTTTTATTGTTTATACATTATGAAAGTTTCTTTTAAAGATCTTGGTCTTGTAAACACCCGTGAGATGTTTGCCAAGGCCGTAAAGGGCGGTTACGCCATCCCTGCATTCAACTTCAACAACATGGAGCAGCTTCAGGCCATTATCCAGGCCTCTGCCGAGACCAAATCCCCGGTCATCCTCCAGGTGAGCAAAGGCGCCCGCAACTACGCCAACCAGACTCTCCTCCGCTACATGGCCCAGGGTGCTGTTGAGTATGCCAAGGAGCTTGGCTGGAAGCATCCCCAGATCGTTCTTCATCTTGACCACGGTGACAGCTACGAGCTTTGCAAGAGCTGCGTCGATTTCGGCTTCTCTTCCGTCATGATCGACGGTTCCGCTCTCCCTTACGATGAGAACGTGGCACTGTCCCGCAAGGTCGTCAACTATGCTCACAAGTACGACGTGACCGTCGAGGCTGAACTCGGCGTACTGGCAGGCGTAGAGGACGAGGTTTCCTCCGAGGTGTCTCACTACACCAAGCCCGAGGATGTCATCGACTTTGTCAAGAAGACCAAGTGCGACTCTCTCGCCATCTCCATCGGCACCAGCCACGGCGCTTACAAGTTCAAACCCGAGCAGTGCACCCGTGACCCCAAGACCGGCAAGCTCGTTCCGCCGCCCCTGGCATTCGACGTGCTCAAGGCCATCGAGAAGAAACTCCCCGGTTTCCCCATCGTCCTTCACGGCTCATCTTCCGTGCCTCAGGAGTATGTTGACATTATCAACGCCCACGGTGGCAAACTCCCCGATGCTATCGGTATCCCCGAGGAGCAGCTCCGCAAAGCTGCAAAGAGCGCAGTCTGCAAGATCAACATCGACTCCGACAGCCGTCTTGCCATGACCGCCGCCATCCGTCAGCACTTTGACGAATTCCCCGGCCACTTCGATCCCAGGCAGTATCTGAAGCCCGCCCGCGAGGAAATGAAGAAGATGTATATGCACAAGATTATCAATGTGCTCGGCTCCAACGGAAAAGCCCGTTAATTTTTTTAGCGATTAAAATGAGCAAGCTCCTCCGGGGGCTTGCTTTTTTTTATAAAAAATATTTACCTTTGCAGCGCAAACACGTAAGTTCAACCCCTTCCGACACGTGTGCCGGGAACAAAAGGAAGGCAAGATGATCAGGATTTTCTATCGAAACGGCGCCGAGATACTTCTCGCACAGTCAGAAAAGAAATTTGCTGCCATCGGCAAGGAAAATGTACTTTGGATTGACCTCATCTCCCCGAGCGGTGAGGAAAAACGCGCTACTGAAGCCTTTCTGGATGTTGTAATCCAGAGCCGTGCGCAAGCCGAAGAAATTGAAAGTTCCTCCCGTTTCTCGGAGGACGATAAAGCCATATACGCCAACACCAACTTTCTCTCGCCGGCCGACGACGAGATGCTCATGGATCCCGTGTCGTTCATCCTCACGGACAAGATCCTTACTACCCTCCGTGAGATTCCCCTCCGCTCGCTGGATACCCTCCAGCGCAAGATCCAGGCGCTCCCGGAGCAGTTCCCGGACGGCTTTACCGTATTTGTGGAGATTATGGACAAGAGGGTTGACCTTGACGCCGATATCGTGGAGCTTATTTCCAAGGACGTATCGCTGTTCAGCAAGCGTATCAACCAGCAGGAAGATATCAACGAGGAGTTCCTTCTGGACATCAACCAGCTCCAGGAGAATGCTATGTTCGTCCGCGAGAACATAGTAGATAAGCAGCGCCTCATTTCCAATATCGTCAAGAGTAAACGCTGCCCCAAGAATTCCGAGCTCCGTGAGGATCTGGGAGTCATTCTCCAGGATATCGCCTCGCTGATCAACCATACCAATTTCGCTTTTGAAAGGCTGGAGTATCTGCAGGATACCGTGGTGGGTCTTATCAATCTGGACCAGAACCGGATAATGAAGATTTTCACCCTCATATCCCTGCTCCTCATGCCGGCCACGCTGGTGGCCAGTTTCTATGGCATGAACGTCACACTGCCGTTCGCCGACAAGTGGTGGGCCTGGCCCGCCATAGCCCTGCTGATGGTGTTCCTGGTTGTCGGTATATGGCTGACTTTCAAATTCAAAAAGATGTTATGAAACATTTTCTCCCTCTTTTGGCGCTTGTGGCACTTGCCGCTTGCGCTCCTAAAACCGTACAATTGATTCCCGCCTCGGCATTCGAGACTAAAATCGACGGCAAGCCGGTTTCGCTATACACCATCAGCGGCGGCTCTCTGACTGCCCAGATTACCAATTACGGCGCCCGCGTGGTAAGCCTCTGGGCTCCCGACCGCAATGGCGATATGGCAGACGTGGTGATAGGTTACGGAGATATCGATTCATACGTGCACAATCCCGGCGAGCGCTTCCTGGGCTCCAGCCCCGGCCCCGTGGCCAACCGCATCGGGGGCGCGTCATTCGAACTGGATGGGGAGACCTACACCCTTGACAAGAATGACGGCGAAAATACGCTTCACGGTGGTTTTAAAGGCATTGACCAACTTGTGTGGGACGTGGTGGAGAGTTCCGACAGCAGCATCCTGCTGCGGGTGGTGCATCCCGACGCCCTTGGCGGATTCCCCGGCAATAAGACGATAGACGTTTGCTATACCCTTACGGGCGATTCTGCGCTCAAAGTTGAGTTCCGTGCCACTGCCGACGCTCCTACGCTCATGAACCTGGCGCATCATCCGTTCTTCAACCTCAAGGGGAGCGGTCGCGGGAACATCCTGGAGCACGTCCTCACTATTAACGCCTCGTGCACCACTCCTGTCGACTCCGTGCTGATCCCGACCGGTGAAATTGTGTCACTTGACGGCAGCCCGCTTGATTTCCGCCAGCCTCACGCGATAGGCGAGAGGATAGATGCCGACGACGAGCAGCTGCACTTCGGCCACGGATATGACCATAACTGGGTGCTCGACTTCGAGCCCGGTGACGGAATTGTACTGGATGCAACTGTATATGAGCCCTCTAGCGGACGCTTCCTGGAGGTCCTTTCCGACCAGCCCGGCCTGCAGTTCTACAGCGGCAATTTCTTCGGGGACGGCAAGACCGTCGATAAGTACGGCAATGCCATCGAGTATCGCGGCGCCCTTGCCCTCGAAACCCAAAAATTCCCGGACAGTATCCATCATCCTGGTTTTACGGATACCGTCCTGAGGCCAGGCGAGCTGTATTCGCATACGGCCCTCTATCGCTTCAGCACGCGCTAGTTAGAAAAGCAAGGAAATACCGATCCCGATGAGAACGCAGCCGCCGATGATCTCGGCGACGGGGCCTGTGCGCTTGCCTATGGCCTTGCCGCCGCATATGCCAAGGACGGCGGAGAGTGCCGTGACGACGAAGACCGAAAGGAGCAGGGGGATGAAGTCGCTTAGTGACTGATCGGCAAGCGATTGGGCCACGCCCACGGCAAGTGCGTCGATGCTGGTCGCCAGGCCTCCGATGATTATGCCCTTCCACGCGCTGAGGTCACGAACTTCTTCGTCTCCCTTGATGCCTTCCCATATCATGGAACCGCCGACATATAGCAGCAGGAGGAATCCGAGGATGTGCGAAATCTTGATTACATACGATGCCAGAAGGCTCCCGAACGCCCATCCGGCCCAAAGCAGACCGGCCTGGATGAGGGCGAAGCAAAGCGCTACCTTCAAGACGCTTGTCCATTTGAGGTTCTTTAGCGTGACGCTGGAACAAAGGCTTACGGCAAAGCAGTCGGCGCAAAGCGAAACTGCAATCAGGATGGCTTCCAGGATGCTCATGCGCTACGGTTTGAATTCCTGACGGTTTGCTATGGAGCGTCCCAGGGTAAGGGCGTCGGCATATTCAAGGTCGTCTCCGAAGCCGAGCCCTCGCGCAAGGGTAGTGACCTTGCAGCCGCTGGGAGCTATCTGCCGGTAGATGTAAAAAGAGGTCGTTTCGCCTTCGACGTCTCCTGAGAGGGCCAGGATGACTTCGGTGTCGGGGTTTACCCTGGCCGTCAGTTCCTTGATGGTGAGGTCCGACGGGCCTATGCCCGCGATGGGGGAGATGATGCCGCCCAGAACGTGGTACACGCCTTTGTACTGCCCGGTCGACTCTATGCTCATTACGTCCCGCACGCTCTCGACCACGCAAATCGTATTGTGGTCGCGCTTTGGGTCGGCGCAAATGGAGCATCGCTCGCCGTCCGATACCATCATGCAGGTATTGCAGTAATGGACGCCTTCGGCTAGTTTGTCGATGGCTGAAGCGAAGCGGTGAATCTTGTCGGAGGGCTGCTTGAGCAGGTGCAGGGCGAGGCGCAGGGCGCTGCGCTTGCCCACTCCCGGCAGGGAGTTGATGGCCTCTACAGCCTCGCGAAGGGCCTGGGAAGGGTAATTGTCGGGTTGAAGCATTGTTATTCGACCACTACTCCATTCTTCTTCCAGTTGATGTAGCCGATTATGCAGAACACGATATAGAAGGTGTACATAACGGCCATAAGCCACTTGGCCTGGCTGGCATATACGGTGATTATCAGGATGTTGGCGACTATCCAGAACAGATACTGCTCGATGTGCGACTGCGACAGCAGCCAGGCGGCCACAAGGCTGAGGACGAGCGAGGGACCGTCAATCCAAGGCGCGGGATCGCTTGTGAACCGTCCGAGGACAATGCTCAGCAGGGGAATACCGACGGCAAGTATGGCTGCCACTATCAGCAGACGCTTGCGGGTGAGCGGAACGATGTGCAGTTTTCCGCCGCTTTCGCCCTCCAGTTTGCGCCACTTGAAAATACCTATGACGGCAATGGCTATGAGGTAGATGTTCAGCGCTACCTGCGCCCACAGGGGAGCCCAGGCGCCGCCCTCGTGGTTGGAGACCGAGATGAGCAGGGCGGTGGATGAAACCATTATGCTGAAGTACCACATCCATTTATGCTGGAATATCTGGAGGATCATATACGTAACGCCGCATACAAGGGAGATAATCTGGATCCAGGAACTGTTGGACGAAAGCCATTGCAGGGCTTCTTCGAAGAAAAGTATATTCATAACGCAAAAATAATGATTAAGTTTTCATAAATCAAATAATTTGTCTAAATTTGCGCGCCTTTTAAGGAGCTAACTCCCGCGGGCACAGAACATAAAGTCCAATTACTAGTTAAAAACAATTATTGTAACAAATGGAAGAAGAAAAAAGACTGAACGCATCTATCGCACCTGAAGAGTTCGATTGGGATGCCTTCGAAAGCGGTTCCGAGGTTTACGGAACAGCCGAAAAAGCGGAGATTGATGCCGCTTATGACAAGACCCTTGCAAGGATCGACGCCAACGAGACCAAGGAAGGCGAGGTGACAGCCATCAACAAGCGTGAGGTTGTCGTCTCCGTGGGCGGCAAGAGCGAGGGCGTTATCCAGGCAACTGAATTCCGCTACAATCCTGACCTTAAGGTCGGTGACAAGGTGGAGGTTCTGGTTGAGTCTCCTGAGGACAAGAAGGGCCAGATCGTGCTTTCCCACAAGAAGGCAAGGGCTCTCAAGTCTTGGGACAGGGTCAACGAGGCATTCGAGAACGACGAGGTCGTCAAGGGTTTCGTGAAGACCCGCACCAAGGGTGGTATGATAGTGGATGTATTTGGCATCGAGGCTTTCCTGCCCGGTAGCCAGATCGACATCAAGCCCATCCGTGACTACGACCAGTTCGTCAACCAGACCATCGACTTCAAGATCGTCAAGATCAACAACGAGTACCGCAACGTGGTCGTTTCCCACAAGGCACTGCTCGAGGCTGAGCAGGAGGCCAAGAGGGCGGAACTCATCGGCAAGCTCGAGAAGGGCCAGGTCCTCGAAGGTGTGGTCAAGAACATCACCAACTACGGTGTGTTCGTCGACCTCGGCGGTGTGGACGGTCTTATACATATTACCGACCTCAGCTGGGGCAGGGTCAACCACCCCGAAGAGATCGTCTCCCTGGACGAGAAGATCAAGGTGGTCGTGCTCGACTTCAATGAGCAGCAGAAGCGTATCGCTCTGGGTCTCAAGCAGCTTACTCCTCATCCTTGGGACAACCTCGATCCTAACCTCAAGGTTGGCGACAAGGTCAAGGGTAAGGTTATCCTGCTCGCCGACTACGGCGCATTCATCGAGATCGAACCCGGCGTGGAAGGTCTTGTACACGTGAGCGAGATGTCCTGGAGCCCCAGGCTTCACAGCGCACAGGAATTTCTCAAGCAGGGCGAGGAAGTTGAGGCTCAGGTCCTGAGCATCGACCGCGAGGCCCGCAAGATTTCCCTTGGTCTCAAGCAGCTCACTCCCAACCCTTGGGAGAACATCCGCGAGAAATATCCCGTCGGCAGCCGTCACACCGCTACCGTACGCAACGTTACCAACTTCGGCGTATTTGCCGAGCTTGAGGACGGCGTAGAGGGTCTTGTCCACATCAGCGACCTGAGCTGGAACAAGATCAAGCATCCTTCAGAGGTTGTGAACTCCGGCGACACTATCGAAGTGCAGATTCTCGACTTCGACGAGACCAACCATAAGCTCAGCCTTGGTCACAAGCAGCTTACCACCAACCCTTGGGATGAGGTCGAGGCCAAGTTCCCCGTGGGTTCCGTAGTGGAAGGCACCATCGCTTCCGTTACCGACAAGGGCGCAATGATCACCCTCGATTCCGATGCTGAAGGCTTCGCTTTCAACCGCGAGATCGTCAAGGAAGACGGCAAGCAGGCCGTTGCCGGTGAGACTCTGCCCTTCAAGGTAGTCGAGCTTCGCCGCAGCACCCGCCGCATCATCCTCAGCCACGTCCGCACTTACCAGGAGGTTAAGGAGAAGGCCGCCGCTACTGAGGCCGAGACCACCAAGAAGGCCGTCAAGAAGGTCAATGCCAACGTTGAGAAGACCACTCTCGGTGACATCGACGCTCTTGCAGCCCTCAAGGAAAAACTCGAGAAAGGCGAGTAATGATATTTTCCGTAACGACAATGGGCACAGCTTCGGCTATGCCCATTTCCGATAGGAATCCAAGCGCCCAAATGCTCTCCGCTGGCGGGCGCTTGTTTCTTATTGATTGCGGAGAAGGCACGCAGCAGCAGATGCGGCGCTGCCATTTCGGCTTCGTGAAGATCGAAGCCATTTTTATATCCCATATCCACGGAGACCATCTTTTCGGACTTTTCGGGCTGCTGAATTCGATGGCTATGTACGGGAGGGTGGCTCCGCTTGACATCTACGGGCCTCCGGCACTCGGCTCCGTGCTCAACTTCTACACTTCTTTCTTCGGCTCTGAAGATCTATTCGAGCTGCGTTTCCATAAGCTTGAGGGCAAGGGGCCGGAACTTATCCATACGTCCAAGCAGCTGACGGTCACCGCTTTCCCTCTCAATCACAAGATTGAATGCTACGGATTCCGTTTTGACGAAACGGTTACAAAGCGGCATCGCGAGGCCAATCCGGCGTACCGGGCAAAGTCTTATGCGTATTGCTCCGATACCGCACCTTTCCCCGAACTTGCCCAGTGGGTGAAGGGCGTCAGTTGCCTGTATCACGAGGCCACTTATCCCAAGGAAATGGCGGACAAGGCGGAGCACCGTTTCCATTCCACATCGGAACAGGCGGCACGCTGCGCCCTCGAGGCAGGGGCGGGGCGCCTGATAATAGGTCACTACTCTTCGCGCATCACCGATATCGACGCTCTGGTAGAAGAATGCCGGGCAATTTTCCCCGATACGGTGGCCGCATCCGACTGTGACACCTTTGATATATAACTGGAATTATTTTTGCATATATCTCGCATTGTTCGTATATTCGAATTTTGTGAAAAGAGCAATAGTATTATTCAGCGCGCTTGCGCTTTTCGTGGCGGCGACTCCAGGCCCATATGAAAAGTACATCGAAAAGTACTCTTCCGTGGCCGTCTCGGAGATGCACCGCTCGGGTGTTCCGGCATCCATTACCCTGGCCCAGGGGCTTGTGGAGTCTGCCGCCGGGCAGTCGACGCTTGCCACCAAGGCCAACAACCATTTCGGTATCAAATGCCACTCCGACTGGAAGGGCAAAAAAACATACAGAGACGACGACAAGGCTAACGAATGCTTCAGGGTATATTCCAATGCCGCCGCCTCTTTTAAAGACCATTCTGATTTCCTGCGTTACCAGGACCGTTACAAGTTCCTCTTCGACCTCGATCCTACCGACTACAAGGGCTGGGCAAAGGGCCTCAAGAAGGCCGGATACGCTACGGACAGGCTTTATGCCGACAAACTTATCAAAGTTATTGAAGATTACGAGCTTTACCGCTTTGACAGTGAGGCGGGAGAGTTACCCGAGCCGCCCAGCCAGATAGAAGCTCCCGTCGAGGTGGCAGCCGTTACGGCACGCGAAGAATACCGTTTCTCGCTTGCGCGCAAGGTGTATCAGGTCAACGGAGTGCCCTGCGTGTATGCAGTGGCGGGGGATACCTATGAGTCTATAGCCGCATCCAACAGCTTGTTCGCCGGCGAGATCCTTCGTTACAACGACGCTTCTGCGGGCGATGCCCTTAATGCCGGTGACATCGTGTACCTCCAGGCCAAGAGGCAGAGAGCTGCCCGCGGCATGGACAAATACATTGCCGGCGAGGGCGGAGAAAACCTGCGTGATATTGCCCAGCGTTTCGGCGTAAGGCTTTCGGCGATAAAGCGTATGAACCATTTAACTGAAGAGTACGTGCCTCTTGAGGGCGATACAATACGCTTGCGTTGATGAAGACCATAATAAAGATTCTTGCGCTTCTCATTGGCGCCGTCGCCATATTATTCTGCTACAACTGGTTGAGAGATAATAAAATGTCCAATTTCTACGGAAAGGCGGACCTTTATGTGACTTCCGAGACCACTCCCGACGATGTAATAAAATCCCTTAAGAGCCAGCTCAAGGTGCTGAGCGAAAGGAGGCTGCGCAAAGTCTTCGCCGAGAAGAAAGTTGCCGACTACATTAAGCCTGGGCACTATAGCGTGAGCAGTTCTAATTCGAGCGTGTACGTGGCCAGGATGCTGAACAACGGCTGGCAGAGTCCCGTTAGCTTTACTCTTGCCGGATCGCTGAGGACCAAGGCGGAGATTGTGCGCAAGATTTCCAGGCAGCTCCAGCTTGATTCAGCCGAGGTTTATGCCGCGCTGGAAGACTCTGCCTTCCTGGCATCTTACGACACCACGCCAGAGACTTTCTTCGAGGCCTTTTTCCCTGCTACTTACGATCTTTACTGGACTGCGTCGCTTTCCGATGTGCTTGACCGCTGCCGTAAGGCGTCCGATGCTTTTTGGACTGACGACAATCTGGTTAAGGCGGCCAAGGCGGGACTTACCCGCCGCGAGGCCGTCATTCTTGCATCGATAGTCAAGTCGGAATCGAAATATAAGCCGGAACTCTCCAAGATTGCCGGCGTTTACCTTAACCGCATTGCCCGCAACATGCTTCTGCAGGCCGATCCTACTGTTGCCTATTGCTATGATTATCAGCTGAAGAGAATTCTGTTCAGGCACCTGGAGTTTGATTCTCCGTATAATACGTATAAGTATCCGGGGCTTCCTCCCGGGCCTATATGTGTGCCGGACAAGGAGTTCCTGGAGGCCGTGATCAACCCCGACTACGGTGGTGGCAACCTTTATTTCTGTGCCAGCAAAAACCTTGACGGCACACACGTGTTTGCCAAAACCCTCGAGGCCCATAACCGTAACGCCAAGGCTTTTCAAAATGCTTTGAGCAAGCGCTAAAAAATATATGAAAATATTGTAAAACAATAAATATTTACTATATTTGCAAAAACTTTAACGAAAAACAATATGAGAAAAGTTTTGATTTTCATTGCCGCCATGTTTATGGCGTCTGTTCTCGGAAGCGCCCAGAACGCTCTTCCCAACGATCCTGCCGTTAAGGTTGGCAAGCTCGACAACGGAATGACTTATTACATCCGTCACAACGACAAGCCGGCCCAGAGGGCAGAGTTCTATCTTGCTACCCACGTGGGTGCGATCCAGGAAACTCCGGACCAGGACGGTCTGGCCCACTTCCTCGAGCACATGTGCTTCAACGGCCTTAAGAATCTCCCCGGCAAGCAGATGCTGGAGTATCTCCAGGGCATCGGCGCCGAGTTCGGCCGCAACATCAACGCTTCTACGGGCGTGGAGTCGACCCAGTACATGCTCAACAACATCCCTGTCACCCGTGAAGGTATCATCGATACCTGCCTTCTGGTGATGCACGACTATTCCCACTTCGTTCTCAACGAGCAGGAAGAAATCGACAACGAGAGGGGAGTTATCATCGAAGAGCGCCGTACCCGCCGCAATGCTTCCTGGCGTATGTACGAGCAGAACAAGCAGTATATGTACAAGGGCTCCAAGTTTGCCGACTGTTCTCTTATCGGAAGCCAGGAGAACCTTGAGACCTTCAAGAGGGAGAGCCTCGTGAACTTCTATGAGACTTGGTATCGTCCTGACAATCAGGCACTCATAGTAGTTGGAGACATCGATCCCGACCAGATCCTGACCAAGATCCAGAAACTCTTTGCCGACATTCCCGCTCCGGTTAACCCCAAGGCCAAGGACGTCATCAAGATTCCCGATAATACAGAGCCGATAGTGGGTGTGGTCACCGATCCCGAAAGCCCTAATTCTGAGGTAACTATCCTTTGGAAGAGCGAGCCTCTGCCCAGGGAATTCAACAATACCGACGTAGCATTCCTTACCGAAATGATAAAGGACATAGTGGGCGGCGTGATGAACGAGCGTTTCCAGGAGATTACTTCCAAGAGCGATGCTCCTTTCCTTAACGGCGCTCTGATGTGCAGCCGGATCTGCGAGACTTGCGATGTGGTCCTCGGCGACGTAGCCTTCAAGGAAGGCCAGGTAGAGCCCGCTCTAAAGGCTTTCTATACCGAGGTCGAGAAGATGAAGCGCTACGGCTTCAGCGACGCAGAAGTCCAGAGGGCAAAGGATGATATCCTGAGCCGCTATGAGCGCAGGGCAAGCGCTGCCGACAGCCGTAAGAATTCCGAATTCATACAGCCTCTCATCAGCAACTTCTTCAACAATACTCCTTATATGGAGCCTGCTACCGAGTACCAGCTTGCCAAGTCCATTATGCAGATGGTTCCCGCTGCCGCTATCAACCAGGTGGTCGGCCAGCTCATCACCGACGAGAATATGGTGGTCCTCTACAACGGCCCCAAGAAAGAAGGTCTTGCCGATCCTACCGAGGAGCAGCTCCTTGGCATCATCAGCGCTGTCAAAGCATCTGAGATTGCTGCAAATGCAGAAGAGAAGATCGAGACCGAATTCGTAAATCCTGCAAGCCTCAAGGGCGGCAAGGTCAAGAAGACTGCCCAGCTCGTCAAGGGTATCACCGAGTGGACCCTCTCGAACGGCGTCAAGGTTGCATTCCTCCCCACCGAGTACAAGAAAGACCAGGTTCTTATCCGTCTCGTGATGGACGGTGGCCAGTCTCTCATCTCTACCGCCGACCTGCCTTCCTTCGAGAGCAATGTCTGGAGCCTGTTCCAGAGCAATACCGGTGTTTCGAAGTTCAATTCTTCCACCACCAGCAAGATGCTTTCCGGCAAGCAGGTTAATATATCTCCTTACATCAGCTCCATCCGCCACGGCATCTCCGGAAGCTGCCAGCCCAAGGACCTCGAAACTGCACTGCAGCTGCTTTATCTCAACTTTGTCGATCCTCGCTTCGATGCCGATGAGTACAACGTTGGCAAGCAGCAGATCGCGGCTGTCCTGCCCAACTTGCTCAATACTCCTAACTTCAAGTTCCAGCAGGAGTTCATGAAGACCCTCTACGGCGGCAATCCCCGTAACATCGTCATCGATGAAGACGTGCTTGCAAAGGCAGATGTGAAGGTGGCCGAGCGTAACTACCGCAAGCTCTTCAAGAATGCCGCAGGCGCAAAGGTGTTCATCGTGGGCAATGTCGATCCCGAGACCCTTAAGCCTCTGGTAGAGAAGTATATAGGATCACTTCCCAAGGGCTGCAAGGCTCTCAAGTGGAAAGACACCGGCGAGCGCTTCGCCCAGGGTGTCGTGGTCAACGACTTCAAGGTGGATATGCAGACTCCCAAGAATACCGTTCTCCAGGTTTACAACAACTACGGGGTTAAGTACAGCGTGGCCGAGGAGGTCAATCTCGATGCTGCCAAATTCATCCTCGATATGATCTATACCGAGACTCTCCGTGAGTCTGAAGGCGGTACATACGGAGCATCCGTCAGCACCAGCATCCAGAAGTATCCTGTCGACCAGGCACTCATCCAGGTGTACTTCGATACCAATCCTTCTTCTTCCGACAAACTGCGCAAGCTTGCCCTTGATGGCCTTAAGAAGCTTGCCCAGGAAGGACCTTCCGAAGAGCAGATGACCCGCGTCACCGAGAACTTCAAGAAGAACATACCTGAGAGCCGTATCCAGAACAGCCACTGGATGGACGAAATCAGCTGCTACTATAACTACAACGGTATGGACTACGACGCCGAGTACGAGGCTGCCGTGAAAGCCCTTTCTGCAGAAGGCATACGCAATGCAGTGGCTTCCGTGCTCGCTTCCGGCAACGAGATCGAGGTTGTTATGGGGCCTGACAAAGCTGCCGAGAGAGAATAGAATAATTGACTGTCCTGCGGGGCCCTTTTCCCATGTTTTATGGGCCCCGCAGGACAGTCAATTATTTTTTACCTTTATAGGCTACGCCTTTAACATGAAGGATGACCGGCTTGTCAATGCCGGACAAATAGACAGTAAGGGTCTTGTCGAAAGGATAAGGCCCTTCGTCGTTTTTATATGTCACCTCTATGGTGCCTTTTTCGCCGGGGGCGATATCGGTCCGGGTCCATTTGACAGAGGTGCAGCCGCAAGTTGTGATTACGGCAAAGATGTTCATAGGAGCCGAACTGATGTTGGTTACTTCAAATGTGCAGCTGACCGCACCGTCTCTGGTATCAATTTTGCCAAAGTCGTGCACGGTGCTCCCGAAGCGGGCGATCCCGCCGAAATCTTTCTGCGCCGCTGCAGGAAGAGCGCACAGAAGCGATAGAGTCAGGATAATGATGTTCTTTCTCATAGCTGCAAAGTTAAAAAATATATTCTTTGGTACTTGATAATTCAAATACAATACCTAAATTTGCGTAACTAATAAAAATTAAGATTATGGCTTACAAAATTTCTGCAGACACCTGCGTAGCTTGCGGCACCTGCCAGGGCGAATGCCCTACCGGCGCTATCAAAGAAGGAGATGTTTACACCATCGATCCCGATGTTTGTATAGATTGCGGCACTTGTGCCGACGCTTGCCCGATGGGCGCAATTGCTCCGGGAGAATAATATGCGTAAACTTGTTTTAGGGGTCCTTGCGGCCCTTTTTGCTTTTGTAGGCTCTGCCCAGAATATAAAACCTTCCATTTCCCTCAAGCTTTATCCCGAGGGACAGACCGTCGATAAAGGTATAGTTGAGAACGGAGTGAGCGTGACTCTCGGCCCCTGCGACGACAATGAACTCCGCGGAGCCCATGAGTTGACCGGTGACGGTAACCTTGGCAATATCAACGAACCTTACATCGACATTTATCTTCCCAAGAAGGGTAACGGGCAGATGCTTGTCTGCTGCCCCGGCGGCGGGTATAAGTACTGCTCCTCTTATAACGAGGGCACGCGTGTGGCCGCTTGGTGCCTTAAGCACGGAATTGCCTGCTGCGTTGTGCTTTACCGTATGCCTAACCATCATTGCAAGGTGCCTCTGACGGATGTGCAGAATGCATTCCGTTACTGCCGCGCCCACCAGAAAGAGTGGGGGGTAAAGCAGTTGGGAATCATAGGCTTCTCGGCAGGCGGGCATCTGGCCGCCAGCGCTTCCACGCTTTGGGTAGATGCAGTGACCAGGCCCGATTTCAGCGTTCTTGTGTATCCGGTGATCACACTGGAGCAGGATGTTACACACAAGGGAACTCGCTCCAACCTGACCGACAACAAGATTGACCTTGTGGAGTACTATTCCCTTGAGAATCAGGTTAATGCTTCTACTCCCCAGACGCTCCTGCTGCTCTGCCAGGACGATAAAACCGTCCCTCCCGAGAACAGCCTGAGGTATTATTTCAAAATGATCAAATGCAAGGTCCCCGGCGAGCTGCATATCTTTACCAGCGGCGGCCATGGCTGGGGTTTCACTACTCCTGAATACGGCGTTGATAAGCTTTCACCCGGTCAGAGGGCTGACTTTTTCAAGATACTTGAGCGTTGGCTGGAAGACCGCAGAGCTGATATCTAGTGATCAAAAACCACATACTTATGATTAAAACAAAATCTATGCAAAGATTTCCGGAGTATTGTGCTCCGGAGAGTGAGAGTGTCCTCATGGAAAGTGAGGACTTGTTATGTGTCTCCGTGACCAACGAGGACATTGATCAAATCGACCCCTTCGACGGGTGGGACAATTAAACAAGGAGGAAGAGTTATGAAAAAGTTATTGTTTATTGTCCTTGCCGCCAGTGTTGCAGTTCTGAGTTCCTGCAATAAGGAAGCTCTTATCGACAACCCGGTCGATATCAATGATCCTTCGGCTGTTTCCGGGGAACTTGTTCCTTTCTCTTTCCCTGCGTCCAGGGAACTTACCAAGTCGCATCTGGATGGCTTGTCCTTCGTATGGGACGAGGGAGACCAGATTGCCCTCTGCTATGGCAGTACTGTTACTCCTTTTACCTACGATCCCTCTACCAACACCTTCAACGGTGTCATCGATGCTGCCGCTACCGGCCCTTTCTATGTGGTATCGCCTTACAGCAGCAGTTTAAGCATTTCCGGCAGTTCGATTGCAACTGAAATCCCTGCGCTTCAGACTTGTCCTGCAGGTTCTTTCTCCGATCCGGCCGCATTTGTGGCCGTCGGTACAGCAGCCGACAAGGCCGCCCTCGAGGGTGGAGTACAGTTGCGCAACTCTTTCAGCGTGCTGCAGTTTACCATCACCGATCCCGACATTGAATATGTGGTCCTTGACGGTAATATCCTCAGTTATGAATCTATCTCGCCGGTCATTGGTGGCGCGGTCACTATAAACGCCTCAGGCGTTACTGCAATACCTGCAGACGGTAACCGTACTACTGCAGTCACCATCTGCTCCGAGACTCCGACCATGGCCCCCGGAACCTACACGATGGCAGTCGTGCCTAGTGTTTTCCTGAAAGGTATGAAGATGATCTGCAAGCGGCAGGGCGAGACTAAAGCCTACTATCGCTCCGCATCTTCTTCCGTCAACTTTAACCGCAACGCGGGTAAGTCGTTCGGCTCGGTGGCGGTGGCAGGTATTGCAAATCGCTGCTACTATATTCAGGATGCGTATGATATGGATGTATGGAACAAGGCTGAGGTGGCATCGGACGATGTGGTGTTCGTGGGTGCCGATATCGACCTTGCCGGGTATCCTATGAGCCCCGTAAAGGGTTTTGCCGGAACATTCGACGGCCAGAATCACTATATCTACAATCTGAGCATCACTTCCGATAATGATGCGGCCCTGTTTGCATCCACTGCCGATACCGGCACGCCTCTCATAAAGAATATATATCTTGGTACCGATGATGGCGAGCACTGGGATGGAGAGAGCGCTATTGTACATTCCGGAAGCACCGATGACAGCAACTGGATGTATGCAGGTGTAGTGGGTATAGCCAACGGAGCAACCAGCATTAAATATGTGTTTAACCACTGTCTGGTTAAAGTTGCCGCTGACGCCGGGTCCAAGACCAGGATTGGCGGTATAGTAGGTAACTGGGCCTCTACCGGAAGTATGTATGGCTGTTTCAACCGCGGAAACCTGCGCAACGAGGCAGCTTCGGCCGGAGCTAAGAACGTTTTGGGCGGTATAGCCGGCCAGGCCGACGGTACCGGAGAGATTGACTCCTGCAATAATTATGGTTCGCTTGTAAACGAAAACGACCAAACCAGTTTCATGGGCGGAATCGTCGGCTGCACTGCAGGAGTGGACAATACTATCAAGGACTGCATCAATTTTGGCAATGTTTATGCGTCAAAATTCAGGGTTAATGCATTCGGAGGTGTAGGCGGAGTCGTCGGCTATATCATCAAGGGTACTGTGAGCGGCTGCTATGCCTATGGTTGCGTAGTTTCTAATTCAGCGGAGTGTGATACATGGAAGGTTACTACCGGCGGTATAGCCGGTTACCTTGAGAATGCTACTCTTAAGAGCTGCGTAGCCGAGGGCGCTGTCGTTACTGCAACCAAAGCATACAACGTTGGCGGCATTGCCGGCCTGACTGAAAATGCTCCTCATATCATTGACTGTAAAGTGGTTGATGGCACCAAGGTGATTGGTGCGCAGAGGACAGGTGGAATCGTTGGCTATGCTATGGGCAAAACAAATCTTGATATATCATCCTGCGAGGTGAGCGATTCTGAAATAACCGGCACACTGAATGTGGGTGGTATAGTAGGTTGGCTTGACACCGGTTCGATCAAGTATTGTAAGGTGACTAAAGAATCCACAGTCACGGCCTCCGGTGATGGTGTCGGTGGTGTAGTAGGACGTGCTATCGCCAAAGGCGGCACTTCCAACCTTATTGACGGGTGCTTGATTGACGGCGGATCGGAAATTTCCGGAAAATACAGCGTAGGTGGAATCGTGGGCTATGAATATCCTGATGCCAATGGCCCCGTTGATATTTACAACAGCGGTGTAGCGTCTTCTGTTACTGTCCGCGCCACAGCGTGCGACACTGGCGGCGATCCGGAAAAGGGTGACAGCATGATCGGCGGTATTGTGGGTTGGGCCCGCTGCAGCGACAGCGGCAGTACCTTCAAGATTGTAAACTGCTATTCCCATGCAAAGATAGTCTGTGATCTTGCCATGGCTCATCCTTCCGCAGGCGGTTTGCTCGGATATGTTTCATTGAGCGCTGCCGGAACAGGCCTGGTCTCCAACTGCACAGCAAATCTTACTGCAGACAGGCTCCTCGTGGGAGGCTCTGCCGTTGGAAGCTCTTCGACTCAGTTCGGCGCCCTTTATGGAATACTTCCCAACAGGGCAATTACCGTTTCCAACAACTACTACATTGACTCTTTGCCCATCGGCGAGGCAGGCGAGAGCGTGGTCGTTACTGACAACGAGGCATTTGCCGCGGCCGTCTATAAGGATGGCAGCACCGTGCCCGCAAAGCTCAATGCTTTCTCTTACAGCGACTACACTCTCAGTAAGTGGAAAGCCGATGCAGACGGCAATGCAGTACTGGATTTGTAGCGTGTTGCTTGATTGTCTAAAAGCTCCCGGAACCCCGGGAGCTTTTTTATATAGCTGCCGACGGACTGTCCGATTATGACGATGCAAGGGAACAAAAAGTTTTTATTGCATAATTTTTTGCATAAATTTGAAGGAATGTTCAAATGCTTTTGCAAAAACTAATAACCATCATATCTACATATGAAAAAGATTATTGTCGTGGGTAGCTCTAACGTGGACCTTACGGTCCGCGTCAGGAGGCTGCCACTGCCCGGCGAGACCATTAGAGGGGCAACATTACTCAGGACAAATGGCGGAAAGGGCGCAAATCAGGCTGTCGCCGCAGCACGTTTGGGGGCTGATGTGGTGTTCATAACATGTCTTGGCAACGACGCAAGCGGGGGAATGCTCTCCGCCCAGTTTGCCGCTGACGGCATTGATACCTCATGTATCAAGCTTTCGGCCACGCCTACCGGGACTGCATTGATTTTCGTCGACGACAATGCCGAGAACTGCATAGCCGTGGCCCCCGGTTCCAACAACGATCTTCTGCCTGCCGATATCGACGCCGCCCGCTCCACCATGGAGGGAGCTTCCTATCTGCTGGTGCAGCTGGTGATTCCAATGCCCACGGTGGTCCGCGCAGTAGAGCTTGCCCACTCTATGGGGATTAAGACCATCATGAATCCTGCGCCCATGAATCCTGTGCCTGAAGATCTCTTCAGCCGCATCTGGCTCATTACGCCCAACCAGACCGAAGCGGAGCAGCTCACCGGGGTTCATGTAGAATCTGAAGACGATGCCGCCAGGGCAGCTGAGGTGCTGTTTGCCAAAGGCGTTAAAAATGTCATCGTTACCATGGGAAGCAAAGGCTCGTTAGTATGTACGCCGGAAGGCCGTGAGTTCGTGCCTTCCCGCAAAGTTAAAGCGATTGATACCACAGGTGCGGGAGACGTGTACAACGGCGCTCTTGTAGCCGCCCTCTCGCAGGGCAAGAGCCTTATCGAGGCGGCCCGCGTTGCAACCCTGGCTTCATCCATTGCCGTTACCCGCATGGGGGCCCAGACATCCGCTCCTTACGCAAACGAAATTGAAAGTCTTTAATTTGCATTTAAATGAATAAAAAAGCTCTACTGATTCTTGCTGTTTTTGCTGTTGCCGGTTGCGCTGAAGTGCAGCAGGAAGCGCAAGCTCCTGTCAAAATGATTATCGAAACCGACATGGGCAACGATATCGACGATGCCCTGGCGCTCGCTCTCGCACTTCGTGCCGTCGATAACGGACAGGTTGAATTACTTGCCGTAGGCTGCCACAAGAATTGCACTACAGCAGCTGCATTTACCGATGCTGTATGTACATATTACGGATATCCGGAAGTTCCTGTGGCAATGAGCCATACTCCGGTCCAGGAGTTTACCGACTATGTGGATTATACCGCCTGTGAGAAGGATTTCGCAAAAACCGCTTCTGAGTATCCGGAGCCGGTGGCGCTGTACCGCAAGATACTATCCGCCCAACCCGACAAGTCGGTAACCTTCGTGAGCTTGGGTTTCGGCACTACGCTTGCCCAGTTGCTTGAGAGCGCCCCTGACGAGTATTCTCCGTTGAACGGAGTGGACCTTGTGGCGCAGAAGACCAAGGGGCTTTCCGTCATGGCGGGCAGCTACGGCGAGAAAAAGCGTTCGGAGTATAATGTCCGCAACGATATCCCGGCAATGCAGAAGGTGTTCGCACAGTGGCCTACTGCCATCTGGCAGAACCCGTTCGAGATAGGCAAACAGACTATGTATCCCGGTGCTCTCATCGAGCAAAACCTTGGATTCTATGAACCTAATCCTGTGGTCGAGGCCTACAAGCTCTACCAGCAAATGCCTTACGACCGCCCCAGCTGGGATATACTCAGCGTACTCTACGCCATCCATCCCGATCTTTTCACCCACAGCGTCGCCGGCACTGTCACCGTCGATGACGAGGGCTATACCTGGTTCACTCCCGATGAGGGGGGCAAGCACATAGTGCTGAGCGCCACGCTTGACCAGCCTCAGGCCATAATGCAGGCCGAACAGGCAATGACGCTGCGCTATGGGCAGTGGGCTGAGCAGAAGAAACTTATCTGCTTCGACCTTGACGCCACGCTTACCGACCACCGTTGTCCACTGGAGCCCGCCAACAGGGCCCTGCTTGACACTTTGAAGCAGAAATACTCTCTGGTGATGGTTTGCGCAGGCAACTGTCCCCGCGTGTACAAGCAAATGGGTAAGTATCCCATCGACATACTTGGCAATTACGGCATGCAGGAAAGCACCGTCGAGAACGGAGAATTCAAGATCGTTCGTGAAGATGTATTCCCGGCAGACACTGCATTCTTCCGCGAGCAGAACGACTACTTACGCGCCAAATATGGATATGATAAGGTCATTTACGGAGAACCGCTTGAGTTCCATGCTACCGGAATGGTCACCATGGCGCTCCTCGGTACCGAGGCACCGGTGGAACTAAAGCACAAATTTGACCCCGACCGCGCCAAGCGCAGGGTGATGTATCCTGAAGTGTGCGAGATTTTCAAAGACTACAGCGTTTATATCGGCGGTTCATCTTCGTTCGACTTTTCGGCAAAGCAGTACAACAAGTACGACGCAGCACTGCGCTACGCACAGGAGCATGGCTACACCCTTGACCAGGTTCTGTTTATCGGCGATGACTTTGCCGACGGCGGCGGGGACTCCCACGTACGCATCAAGGGCATGGATTACATCTGGATTACCGATTACTCCAAAGCGCCGGAGGTTTTAAAGTTCTTGTATTAATCTATGAAACTTAGATTTTTAATTCTCATCCCATTGCTGCTGGCAGTTGCCTGCGGTCCCAGTGTGGAGCCCGAGCCCGGACCGGGGCCTGATCCTACTCCCGGGCCGGGGCCTGATCCGGGGCCTGGTCCAACTCCCGAAGGTCTGCCTTCAGCGAGTACTTTCAAGTTGGGAGCGAGTTTCGTGATTCCGTTTGGGAAGCCCTTGCATATGCCTTACAGTGGCTTTGCCAAAGGAGATAGAATAAGCATCACTGCCCGCTGGGACACTTCTGTGAGCTTTGACCTGGAATGTCAGGAGGCTACAGATGAAAAGGGCGCAACCTTCAGCGTGCTGCCCAAATTCCTGGGAGGCATGTGTGATGTGTCCTGCAGCCGTTTCAGCGGGGGAGTGACCTTTGTTGACGTGGTGGACAGCACGGAGGTGGACAAAGTGCCTGGCAAGACGACATACGGCCGCGTTATCGACCTGGACGGAAAGCCCGTTGAGGGGGTAGTGGTGTCGGATGGAGTGATGGTAACGACTACCGATGCTAAAGGTTGTTATGCCCTGGCCTCACAACGTAAACTCGGATATGTATTCATTTCGGTACCTGGCGGCTACAGGGTTGCCGTCAACCGCACTATTCCGCAGTTCTTCCGCCGTTTTACCACGAGTTCCTATACTCAATACGAGTGCATAAACTTCCTCCTTGAAGCCGAAAAGAACACCCGGCATCGATTAGTCGCTTTCACCGACACTCACCTGGCTAACCGTACCGACGACTTGAGCCAGTTTGAAGCCAGTTTCAAGCCGGATCTCAAGCAAATGGCGGTCAAGGCAAGGTCGGAGGGCGTGCCTTTCTATGCTCTCACGCTCGGCGATCTGGCCTGGGACCAGTACTGGTATGACAACCAATACTCTCTGGAGCATTATTACAAGACGATGTCCGACGTTGACGTACCAATCTACAATATACCCGGCAACCACGACAACGATCCTTATGTAGCGAATGACTTCGGCGCCGAAGCGGCATTCCGTAAATGGATAGGTCCCACATATTACTCCTTCAACATAGGGGATGTGCATTACATCTTGATGGACAATACGCTGTTCAACAATAAAGGCGGCGCGCAAGGAGTGATCGGTGACGTGCAGGACTATACCGAAGGCTTTACAACGGACGAGCTTAAATGGCTCAAGGCCGACCTGTCGCATGTGCCAGACGGAACGACGGTATTCTTCGGAACCCATATACAGTACAGCAGCCGTCCTTCGTATAAATCGGACGGATCGTTCGCATATTCTTTGAGCATGCCGGCGCAGTTCCGTACCGAACTTGTAGATATTTTCGGGCGTTACAATGTGCACTATCTATCTGGCCATACCCATATAATGTACACCAACCGTTTGTCCGACAAGTTCATGGAACACAATATCGCTGCGGTGTGCGGGACCTGGTGGTGGACCGGCTACTATACCAAGAATAAGTGCAACATTTGCCGTGATGGTACGCCGCAAGGCTCCAAGGTATTCGATATCAACGGATCGGACGTGAGCTGGCGGTGGAAGCCTATGGGCCATGACGAGAAGTATCAGCTCAGGGTCTATGACCTGAACAACTGCCTGATTTCGAAGTCGCTGTATTGCCCGTCGGGGAACAAGATCACCAATGAGTTCTTCTCCGAGTATGTTCATGGCTACGATGTGCAGCGCTCCGACAACAAGCTGCTGGTCAATGTGTTCGACTACGACGACGGCTGGACTGTTAAAGCCGTCGAGGGAGGAACGCAGCTTTCGGTCAAGCGCATCGACGGCTACGACCCTCTGCACATCATTCATTTCAACACCAGAAGGATGAATACCAATTCCACTGCGATGACTTTCCCCACGCTTATGACCTCGCATTTGTTCGAAGTCAGTGCGCGTACGGCCACATCGCCGGTTACCGTGACGGTAACCGACAGTTTTGGCCGCCAGTATGTGGAAACGGTCAACCGTCCTCTGAAATTGTACGATATGTCAGTTTCGTCAAATTATTAACCTTCCTTATATGAAACATTTTCACTTGATTATCTTGTCTTTGCTTGCGCTAGCCCTGTGCTCGTGCAGGCAGGCCGAGGAGTACTACACCACCCGCATCCCGATCTTCAGGGTGCTTGGTCCCGACGGAACGGGGCAGGCGGATGTAGCCATCGACGGCAAGGCCCAGTCCGTGGGCTTTACTGTGCTGGCCACTGAAGAATGGACTGTGGACTTGGATGGCCCCGAGGCTTTTTCCCTGCCGGTGAATACCGGTGGTGCGGGCAAAACGGCGGTTAGCCTGGTGGCGGCGAGCAACGAGACCGGCGCCACTCGTAAGTGTACCCTCGTTTTCAAGTTGGGCGGAGAACCCAAGTACACATTCAACGTGTCCCAGGAAGAGCAATTGCCTTATATCGAGGCAAAGCCAGGAGATGTATCCCTCAGTGCCGACGGAGACATGTTTACTGTAGAGATCGACACTAACCAGGCTGAATGGGCCTACGATCTCGGAGACGCCAAAGCGTGGATTACCGAAACTGCGAGAACCGAATTCTCGGTTACTTTCAGCGTCCCCGAAAACGACACCGGTAAGCGCCGTGACGCCGATATCCTGTTCTATGCCGTGGGTGCACCTGAACTTATATCCTATGTGGCTGTATCTCAGGGCGTCCCCGCTGCGCCTCCTACCGACTGGATACTGAATGTCAAGTTCAATGACGACGGTTCGGCCACCGATCTTTCGCCGCTCAAAATGAAGGTTGACAACACCCGCCTGGATGCCAGTTGCTCAGTGGCGTTCAACGAGAAATTCGGATGCAATGTTGCCAAGTTCTCCAACGAGAGCATTGCCCGCAGCGGCCTCCAGACCGGCTATTATTTCATTCCTTATAAGCCCGGTGATGAGTTTGCAAACAAACTTGCCGACGGATTCTCCTACGAGTTGGTGTTCTGCGCTTATTACGACGCTACGCCCAAGCAGGTCAAGCCTTTCTCGTCTACACAGGCGGGAGGCACCGGAATGTGTTTCAGGGCGTCCACAGGTGAGATTAACTTCGAGTGTCACGTAGGCGGAGGCTGGAAGGAACTCTACAGCGGTATCTTGCCTGTAAAGAACCAGTACTACCATGTTGTCGGTACATACGACAAAGCCAATGGCATATGCAATCTGTATGTTGACGGAGTACTTACCGCAACGGTTAACGCCGTAGGCGACTTCAAGTTCATGACAACCAATGTGGATGCCTATTGGTTCGGTATAGGAGCCGATCCCGGCGCCAACGATACCGGTGAAGCTTCATTCTACGGAGAGGTGGTAATCGCCCGCCTGTATGACAATCCGATGAGCGCCGAAGAGGCACGAGCCCTTTATAAATTAGTGAAGTGATATGAAAGCGCAGAGTAACAAATTATTTGCAGCATTCCTGCTGGCAGCGGGACTATTGCTTGCGGGCGCTACGGCTTTTGCCCAGCAGCGTACGGTTACTGGCCGTGTGGTAGATTCCCAGGGCGTTAGTGTTATAAGCGCTGCGGTGGTTAACACGGCAACGAAAGAAGGTGTTATTACCGACTATGACGGACGTTTTTCCATTAAAGCGGCTCCCGGCCAGACTCTCAGCGTGGAGATGCTCGGCTATGCTTCTAAGGAGGTTCGTTACAATGGAGAAGAAAGCATTTCGATTGTGCTTGAAGAAGATACGCAGATGCTTGAAGACGTTGTGGTCGTGGGATATGCCGTTCAGAAGAAACTTAACGTTACGGGAGCTGTATCGAGCATTTCGGGTGAAGAACTGAACGCCCGTCCCGTGACTTCGGCCATGCAAGCCCTCCAGGGAGCGGATCCTTCGATGAACATCCAGATGAGTTCCGGCAGCCCGGTTGCCGGCAACTCAGTCAACATCCGTGGCGTACCTTCGGTAAACGGCGGCTCTCCGCTTATTCTTATAGACGGTGTGCCCGGTGTTTCGCTTGACCATATCAACGCAGCCGACATCGAGTCGGTTTCTGTCCTCAAGGATGCGTCGGCCAGTGCTATTTATGGAGCGAAGGCGTCTGCAGGCGTCATTTTGGTTACCACAAAGAGCGGTTCGACCGGCAAGACCAAGGTGACTTATTCCAACAGTTTCGGTTGGATCAAGCCCACCACATCGACCGAATTCATCACCTCCGGTTACGACTGGGCCAAGGCGGTGGATGAAGTTTACTACGCCCGTTACGGCTACAGTGCTTTCCGCTACACCGAGGCGGATTGGGCAGCGCTTGAAGCTCGCCGGTACGATAAAACCGAAAATCCAGAGCGCCCCTGGGTCGTCGTTGACGACAGCGGGCAGTATCATTACTATGGCAACTATGACTGGTACAACGCCCTGTTCAACAGCAACCGCTTCCAGCAGCAGCACGACATTTCAGTGTCCGGCGGCACCAAGGCTGTCAAGTACTACGTGAGCGGCAAGTACTACGATCAGGAAGGCCTCCTGAGCGGACCTGCTATCCCCGTAAAGGAAAACTATCAGAACTACGCTTTCCGCGCTAAGTTTGACGCCCAGCTATTCAAATGGGCCAAGTGGAGCACCAATGCTTCGCTTCACCGCGTGCATCAGGTTTATCCGGGTACTACCAATGAGGCACTCACAATCTCGGCTCTCGACCAGGCCTTGGGTCCTATCGTGGTGCCGCAGAATCCCGACGGGAGCTATGTGATTTATCCTTACGATGTCCGTGGCGTCGGTGTAGGCAAGGGCCGTGGCGCCATCCTCACCAACCCGAATATGCGCCATGATATCGACAACCGTACTCTTACTTTGTCCAACAGCCTTGAAATCACTCCCTTCAAGGGATTCTCCCTCAAGGGAACGTACAATATCACCAATTACTGGCGTCTGTACCGCGACCGCAACCAGGCGGCTACGTATTCCGACAAGATAGGTACGATTGTGACCAATACCGCATATGCCAAAGACGAGTATCGTGAGCGCCACTATGAATACAACGTGCATAGCGTTGATTTGGTTGCTACGTACAAGGCTACATGGGCAGACAAGCATCATTTCCAGGCACTTGCCGGTATGAATTTCGAGTCGCGCCGCACCACTGACCTTACCGTCGACCAGTTTGGCGTGGGCAATATGTCACTGAGTACTTTCAATTCGGTTACCGACGATACCTATTACACTATAACCCAGGATATTACGGCATATAAGACCTTGGGCTTCTTCGGGCGTATCAACTACGACCATCTTGAAAAATACCTCTTTGAGGCATCGTTCAGGGCCGATGGTACATCGCGCTTTGCAGAAGGGCACCGCTGGGGCTATTTCCCCTCGGCTTCCTTCGGCTGGCGTTTCTCCAGAGAGCCTTTCATGGCCGGCACAAAGAACTGGCTTGCCGACGGTAAGCTCCGTTTCTCCTATGGCGCCCTGGGTAACCAGCAGGTCAGCGACTACAGTTATCTTGAGACCATTGATATCGC
>JAEEGF011376088.1_pt1 | contig 29867 bp, 25 predicted proteins | sample 9134171 | NCBI WGS metagenome assembly JAEEGF01 (sample SAMN16246542, study PRJNA631951) | gut metagenome | biome: gut microbiome; feature: rumen; material: AP-attached | host: Bos | place: Iran: Karaj | collected 2018-10 | reverse complement strand
ATCCACGCTGCAACCGCGGCTCAGGTCGTTGACCGGGCGCGCGCTACCCTGCAGGATGGGACCGATCGCATCGGCCTGCCCCAGACGCTGGACCAGCTTGTAAGCGATGTTGCCGACCTCCAGGCAAGGGAATACCAGGACATTGGCCTTGCCGGCGATTTCGGAGTCGGGAGCCTTCTTCATGCCCACGGAAGGAACCAGGGCCGCATCGGCCTGGAGCTCGCCATCGATCTTCAGCTCAGGAGCCATCTCCTTGGCCAGGGCCGTCGCCTCGACCACCTTTTCCACGACCTCATGGCTCGCAGAGCCCTTGGTAGAGAAGGAAAGCATGGCGACGCGGGGATCCGCAAATCCGGCCACACTCTTGGCCGTCTGCGCGGTACAGACCGCGATCTGCGCCAGCTGGTTGGCATCCGGCATCGGGGTCACGGCCACGTCACCGATCACCAGCACGCCGTCTTCACCATACTGGGGAGTCTGGGTAATCATCAGCATCGCACCGCTGACGCAGGTGATGCCGGGCGCGCACTTGATGATCTGGAGCGCGGGACGCAGGGTCTCGCCGGTCGTCGACAGAGCGCCGCTGATCTGCCCGTCGGCATCGCCGCTCTTGATGATGAGGCAGCCGAAATACAAGGGATCCAGGACGACCTCACGGGCTTTCTCGAGGGTCATTCCTTTCGCCTGGCGAAGCTGAAACAGCAACTGCGCATACTCTTCGGTTTTCTCGGAAGTCGCGGGATCGATGATCGTCGCCTCGGCGATGTGGGTCAGGCCGAGAGTGGCGGCATAGGCCAGCACTTTCTCCCGGTTGCCGATCAAGATGATATCTGCCAGGCCGTCCGCAAGGGCGCGGTCGGCGGCCGTGATGGTACGCTCCTCGAACGACTCGGGGAGCACGATGCGCTGCCGGTTGGAGCGGGCGCGCGTGATGATACTTTCAATGAGTGACATATCGTAGTGAAGATTATTCCATGTTTTGGACCAGGTGCATGGTGTCGCGGGCGATCACCAGCTCTTCATTGGTGCAGATCATCGCGACCTTGACCTTCGAATCGGGCAGGGAGATGATCGTGTCTCCGGAAGCGTTGGCATTGGCGTCATGGTCGAACTTCAGGCCCAGATAGCCGAAGTTCTCGCAGATGCGGCGGCGCAGGCGGGCGTTGTTCTCGCCGATGCCGGCGGTGAAGACGAGCAGGTCCACACCCTGCATCTCCGCGATATAGGCGCCGATCAGTTTGATCACGTCGTAGGTGAAGACCTTGAAGACAAGCTTGGCCCGCTGGTCGCCTTCCGCGACGAGGGCGTTGAGTTCACGGACATCGGAGGTCTTGCCGGACAGGCCCAGAAATCCGCTCTTCCGGTTCATCACCTCGGTCATCTGGTCGGGAGTGAGCCCCTCTTTCTTCATGATGTAGGGGACGATATTCGGATCGATGCTGCCACAGCGGGTGCCCATGATCATGCCGGCGAGCGGGGTAAAACCCATCGAGGTATCCAGGCACTTGCCATCCTGCACGGCGGTGATGGAACTGCCGTTGCCCAAGTGGCAGGTGATGATCTTGGAATGCTCCAGATCGATGCCCGTCAGTTGCGCGGCCTTGCCGGCGACGTACTGGTGGCTGGTTCCGTGGGCGCCGTACTTACGGACCCTGTATTCCTCATAGTATTTGTAAGGGAGACCATACATGTAATTGAAGGCCGGCATGGACTGGTGGAAGGCTGTGTCGAACGTCACCACCTGGGGCACGGTCGGAAGGACCTTCTGCATCGCCCGGATACCCAGCAGGTGCGCCGGGTTGTGCAGCGGAGCGAAATCGCAGCAGATCTCGATCTTGGAAAGCACATCCTCATCCACGATGGCGCTGCCCGAGAAGAAATCCGCACCCTGGACGATACGGTGACCGACCGCCTCGATATCATCGAAGGACTTGAGCACGCCGCACTCCGGATCGACAAGGGCGTCCAGCAGGAGCTGCATGCCCACCTTATGGTCGGGAATGGGGAGATTCTTCGTCAGGACCGGCTTGCCGGTGGGTTTGTGGGTCAGGATGCCTTCGGGAAGACCGATTTTCTCGACGACGCCCTTGGCCATCAGGTCATATACATCATCGCTCTTCATATCCAGAAGCTGGTACTTGATGGAAGAGCTGCCGCAATTGATTACAAGAATGATCATAAATAAACGTTTAAAATCATACAAAATTACGGATAAATCGTAACTTTAGCAAAAATAGGAATGACGAAATGGAAGAGGCGGGAGATATGGCGGCGTTGGCCATTCCGTTCGCGGCCGGATCGGCTGCGGGACAACTTGCGACAAGGCTCACAGGGCCGGTTTCCTGGGCCATTCCGGGCATCATACTCGGTCTCATCACCCTCTTTCTTCCGTTCCTTCTTTCCCATCACCGGTCCCGGCTCCGTTACGGTTTCCTGTTTTTCCTGCTGGGCGTTTTCTGCCAATGCTCCTACGCCTTGCTGCCAGTCCCTCCTCCCGGACCGCCGACACTTCCGGAAAGGGCCTGCGCATTGTTGAAAGACCTCATTGCGGCCATCCCCTACCCGCACGGCAGTTCGGCAGGGATCGTACAAGCCCTGATGACCGGAGACCGGAGCGGCCTGGACCGGGAAACGACAGCTGCCTTCCGTGCCAGCGGGGCTTCCCATATCCTGGCCCTGTCCGGCCTGCATCTGGGAATCATCTATTTGATTATCAGGAAAGTATTCGGTCTGCTGGGCAACTCGCCCGCAGCCCGGAAAGTGCGCAGCGCCGTCACCCTGGCCGCGACCGGATTCTACACGCTGATGACCGGGGCCGGGCCCTCCGTCGTCCGCGCATTCCTGTATGTCTGCGTCAGCGAAGCGGCCTCCCTCGATACGGGCCGGCGCAAACATCCAGCCGGCATCCTGCTCGCCGCCCTGACTCTCCAGCTCGCCTTCACCCCGCCGGTCATCGCAAGCGTCGGTTTCCAGCTGTCTTACCTTGCCATGCTAGGCATCACCCTGCTGCTGCCCCGGCTCCAAGCCTGGTACCCTGAGCCCCGGACCCGGCTGGAGAAGGCGGATCCGATGCGGAAGGTCTGGAATGCGGCCGCCCTGACGATTTCCTGCCAGGTCTTCACCGCTCCCCTGGCATGGATCCGGTTCCACACTTTTCCGAAGTATTTCCTGCTGACAAACCTGCTGTCCCTGCCCCTGAGCGGAGCCGTGATGCTGACATCCGTCCTGACCCTGGCCCTCACCGCGACAGGCGCCTGCCCGTACTGGCTGGTACGGGCCGATGATGCGCTCATCGAAGTCTTGGTTTTCGTCCTGAAGACAATCAGTTCATTGTAGAAAGTCCGAAGCCGGGCGTGGTCCACAGACGCATCCGGCCGTCCTCATCATAGATCAGGCAAGCCTCCAGTCCCAGCTCCCGCAACAGGATTTCGGACTCCGCGACCCCTACGGCCATGCACCAGGTCGCCACCGCATCGGCCGTCGTCGCATCCGGCGCGATCACCGTGGCGCTCAGAAGGTTGTGCGAGACCGGGACACCGGTACGCGTATCGATCGTATGGGAATACTTCCGTCCGTCACGCACATAATACTTGCGGTAATTGCCCGAAGTGACGACACCCTGGCCGCTCCCTCCATCCGAATGCCACACCCCCTGCATGTCCGCCCCCGGAGTATTGTTCCCGTCCACGGGACTGTCGATACCGACGGCCCAGGGACGGCCGGAGGGATTCCTCCCTTCACAATAAATCTCACCGATATCCACCAGCATGTCCTTCACGCCCAACGAATGCAGATAACGGGCGACGTAATCGCAGCTGAATCCCTGTGCGATGGCGTTGAAATTGAGGACGGGAGCTTCTCCTCCCGGCTCGGCAAGCAGGTTGCGGGCGCAAAGGGTCCCGTCCGGGGCGAGCGCTTCCTCCATCGTCGGCCTGAGCCTGCCCATCCCGGAACGGGCGGCCGCTTCCGCGATCCGGTCCGGACCGGGCATGGAATCCGTCGTGAATCCGAAGCCCCAGATGTCGAACATAGGGCCGCAGGCGACGTCGAAGGCACCGCCGGAACGGCGGAAAAACTCATAGGAGCGACGGTACACCTCGCAAAGCATCGGGTTGACGGCGACGGTATCACCGGCATTGAGCCGGCTCAGAAGGGAGGCTTTGTTGTAGCCGGAAAGCGTAAAGTCAACCTCTTTCAACAGGGAATCCACGGCCGCCTGGATTACTTGCGGACGTTCCCGGACCCCTTTCAAGTTCAGTTTGACGGTATAGGTCCCTCCCTGGGCATACCCGCCCAAGGCGATATACCGGTCCTGTTCCCGGCAGGATAGCAGGGACAAAAGCACGCAGAGGACCCAGAAAGACAGCTTCCGCTTCATCGTTCGGCAAAGTATTTGTACAAAGGTAAGGGAATTTCATCAGAAATTGCGATATTTGTGAGTTATTACATGCTTGAACCAACCATGAGATTCAAACCCCTTCTCCTTCTGGCCACACTTCTTGTCCTGGCTTCCGCCTGTTGCAAGAAAACGGAAGAAGAGACGACATACCTCAGTTTTACGGGATCGCCGGAATTCACGGTCGAGCCCTTCGTCCGCACCGGACAGACCATCACCCTCACGCCAAAGAAATTGGTCTCCCGCGCCGCTTCGGATACGAAGACGGCTCTGCCGGGCTGCTACTGGTACATCTCCCAGCTCAACCTCCGGGATACGGTCCGCGTCGAGGGAGATCCCGAATCCGTGTCTGCTTCGTTCACTTTCCAGGTTCCGGACTCGCTGCAGACCCTCACGATCCTGTGCGGAATGTTTGCGGAAGGATACAGCAACTCCACCACTTCCGTCAGCTGCATCGCCGTGCGCACCCGGGGCGGTTACTCTTCATTGCAGGGTGTCGATTATCCGGTGACGGCTTTCCTGGACAGCCGTGACCAGCATCTCTATCATTACACGACGGGAGCCGGGCTCGACTGGATGGCACAGAACCTCGCCTATGCTGAAAAGGGTTATTCCTATTATGACAGCGAGGTGCTGGACGACCTCTTCGGCCGCTACTATACCTGGAAGGAAGCGAAAGAGAGCTGCCCTGAAGGATGGCGCCTGCCGACCAACGAGGAGTTCCTGGCCTTTAACAACGCTTTCTCAAGTCCCGCCGGGACCTCTGCCATGACGACGTTCAAGCAAGGCGCCGGCGCCCATATGGCCAACGCTTATTTCAATTCCAACCGGATGTGGGAATACTGGCCTGACGTGGAGCCGCGCAACACCAGCGGTTTTTCCCTGATTCCCCTTGGCTACATAGCAATCCAGGATACCGACCTTGCCTATATGGAGGTCATGAGATACGCACTGTTCTGGACGGCAGACGAACGCGATGCGGATCAGGCCTATTTCCGCTCGGTCTATATGAAATACGATACCATCAGCTGCGAGCCGGGGTACAAAGATTATATGGCGCTGAATGTCCGCTGCGTGCGGGACCACAAGGATTAACGGAGGTCCGTCACCACGTAGTCAGATCCCAGGGAAGCGATGTCGAAAGCAAAAGCGGCATCGCTTTTTTCTTTGACCGAGAAAGAGCTGATGCGGAACACAGTCTCGGTCCCGTCTTCAACCACGATGGAGACCCGTGCAGGCACGGCACCGTCCAGATACAGGGTAACGGTCTGCAGTCCCGTATCCTCCACGGCGGGACTCATCTTGACGGCCTGCAGCTTTTTTCCGCTGAGCGTGACATCTGAGACAGACCGCAGCTCGAAGGCACTGTCCAGGGCGCCCAGCAGGGAGGCGGGATTGGACAGATAATCCGCAGACTCCGGATCCACTTCCTCGATATAAGCCTCTTTGGCATTGCGGTCGATGGTCCAACGCGTCTTCCCGTCGCACCAAAGCTCCATCCCGTTGCCGAATACATGATAGGCGGTGCCGCAGAGGGCGGCGGTACCGTTCCCCTTCATCGGGATGTCTCCCTTCACTTCAAAGGAATACTTGAAAGCGACTTCTCCCGAGGCGAGATTCGCGGCGAAATCATCAAGCGGTCCGCGCTCCTGGGCGAAAGCCCAGAAAGAGCAGAACAAGGCAACGGTCAGTAGGAAGAATCTTTTCATTTCATCAACTCATTCAGCATTTGCTGAAGGGTATCCAAATCCTGTACCAAAACTTGGCGGGGCTTGGAGCCCTCCTGAGGCCCGACGATACCGGCACTCTCGAGCTGGTCCATTACGCGGCCGGCCTTGGCATAGCCCATGCCGAGCCGGCGCTGCAAGTCGGAAGTAGATCCTTTCTGGGTCATCACGACCATCTTGGCCGCCTCGGCGAAACGTTCGTCCAGGTCGGAGGCATCGATCATGCCGCCGCCCTCCCCCTCCGCGGGAGAAGGATCCGGGAGATAGTACGGGGTGTTGTAACACTTCTGATACCCCTGCTGCTCACCGATGTATCCGGCGATGTCATTGATTTCCTTATTGCTGACAAAACCGCACTGGATGCGCTCCGTCTCGACACCCGCATAGTAAAGCATGTCGCCGCGGCCGATCAGTTTCTCGGCGCCCGGCATGTCCAGGATGGTCATCGAGTCGATGCGGGAGGCCACGCGGAAGGCGATACGGGTCGGGAAGTTGGTCTTGATGATGCCGGAGATGACATCCACCGAAGGCCGCTGGGTCGCCAGGACCACATGGATACCGGCAGCACGCCCCTTCTGGGCCAGGCGGATAATCGAATTCTGGATGCTCTTGGCCGCAGCCTTGGTCTCCGGAGACCCGCCGATCGACATCGTCAGGTCGGCATATTCATCCACGATGGTGACCAGGTAGGGCAGATAACGGTGGCCTTCCGTGGGGAGGAGATGGCGGTCCTTGTATTTCTCGTTATAAAGCTTGATGTTGTTGACCAGGGCCTTGCTGAGCAGTTCATAACGCTCATCCATCTCGATGCAGAGGGACCGCAGCACGCGTTCGGCATCCTTGGCTTTCTTGACGATGGCATTGCTCCGCTCATCCTGCTCGTCCCCGGCGTCGGGAAGAACGGCCAGGTAATGCTTGAGCAGGCTTGCGTAAGCCGAGAATTCGACCATCTTCGGATCGATGAAGACCATCTTCAACTCGGAGGGATGCTTGGCATACAGGAGCGAAGAGACAAGTACGTTCAAGCCGACCGACTTGCCCTGCTTGGTCGCACCGGCGATGAGCAGATGCGGGGCGTCGGCAAGGTCGAACACCTTGACTTTCTGGGTGATGGTATAGCCGATCGCCACCGGCAGCTCCGCCTTGCTTTCCAGGAAGGCGGGATCATTGAGCAACGCCCGCAGCGGAACGATGGAGGGTTTGTCATTCGCCACTTCGATACCTACGGAATCACTGAGCGTGACGATACGCACACCCTTGGCGTTGAGCGACATCGCGATGTCGTCCTGGAGCATCTTGATCGAAGAGATCTTGACGCCCGGCGCCGGATAAACCTTGTAAAGGGTCACGGTGGGACCCACGACGGCCTTCACGTCTTCGACCTGGATCTTGTAGTTGGCCAGCGAAGCGCGGATCTTGTTGTTGTTGCGGACCAACTCTTCCGTGGACACCTCCTGCTTGCCGGAAGCGTGGGGATCGAGCAGATCGAGCGGCAGCATCTTGTAACGGGGCAGCTCGTCACGCATGTTGATGCGCGGGAGCGGCTCCTTCACTTCCGTGGAAAGGCCTTCCGTATCCCGGATCACTTCCATCTCGGCGACAGGGCCCTCCTGCTTATCCGTCACGGGTGCCGGAGCCGGTTTGGGCGTACTCTCGGACATCACGCGGGCCGGACGCGCAGGAGCGGCAGCGGCAGGAGCCGGGGCGGGCGCGGGACGGGGACGTTCCGCAGCAGGCTCAGCCCACTGCTTCCCGGGTTTCTCCTCCATCGCATCCTTGCCGGGACCGAGCGAAGCGAACCACTTCGAAACGCGCGGACTGACCAGCAGCAGCCATCCCAGAGTCAGAAGCAAGATGAAACAAAGCGTCAGGATGCGGCCGAAAAGATTATTGCCCCAACCTGTCAGGAAAGCGCCGCAACGGCCGCCGAGACCGCCTCCGAATGCGGTGTCCGGGCCGACGAGGCCGGCAAACCAGGACAGGAGCAGTGACAGGACGAATGCGCCGGACAGCACCACAGCCGTCGTCTTGAGCAGAGATTGTTTCCATCTGCCCAGCAGCAGCCGCGCGGAAGCCGCAGCCAAAATGACGATCAGGGCGAAACTGCCCAGGCCGAAACAGTCGCAAATCAGGAAACGGCCGAGCCGGAAACCCAGCTTTCCGGATTCGTTGTGGACCTCCGTCGCCGGCGACAGGCTGTCGGGCGAGGTGAGGAGACTCTGGTCCGCCTTCCAGGTAAAGAGATAGGACACGCAGGAGATGAAGGTGTAGACGGCCAGCACGGCCAGGATCAGGCCGGCCAGTTTCACGGCGTTCTCCCGCTGCCGGTCGTCCCAACTGCTCCAGATACCCAATTTCGGCATTTTCGGCATTTCGCTTATTTCTTCTTTTTCCAGTTCTTTTTATTCTTCTTGGCGACGGCCTGGCCCACGTTCATGCCCATTCCGGGCCGTGAGAAGTTGGCGTCGCCCGAGATCTTGGACAGAGAGATGTCCGAGGGAACCTGGATCCGATAGTCGGAGAGTTTCTCGATATCCTTGAAAATCGTCTCGTCCGCCACGCTGTCCTTGTTCCAGATCAGGTATTGCTGACGCATGTAGATAGCCAGCGAAGTGATCATCGCCCGCTTGACCTCGCCTTCCGGCTCCGAAGCGATCAGGTCGATGATGCTCTCGATATTGCGTCCGTAATGGGCAGCCTTGACGGGCTTGTCCTTGAGCGGGATGGTCAGCGGCTTGGCCTCCATCAGCTCGGGAACAGGCGCGGGATAAGGCGCGTCGATGTCCAGGTCATAACCGGCGATCATATAGAGATGGTCCCAGAGTTTCTGGCTATAGTTCTCCTGCTGATGGACCTGGGGATTGAGGATCTCCATCGACTTGACCACGGCGCGGGCCTGTTCGCTGCGCTTGTCGCGGTCCTCGATCGTCTTGAGATGCTCGACCATCCGGAGGATGTTGCGCCCGTACTCGGGCATCGCCAGTTTTTCGCGTGAGGTATTGTAATCCAGCTTGTTGATGTTTTCTGCTGCTTCCATTTCAGTCATATTGTTCTTGAAATACAAATATACTGTTTTTTTCTTTACACGGAAACGACTTCCCCGCTCTCCACATACCACAGATATCCGCTGACATCCTTGTGGCCCATGCCCCGGTAAAGCTCCCCGTAACGGGCCACCTGGTCGCGGTGCCCGGCCTCGGGCCGGCCGAACTTGTAATCCACGATGACGACGGAACCGTCGGCACGGAGGATTACGCGGTCCGGACGCAGTTCCTTTCCGTCCGTACCAATCAGGGAGGCCTCATTCAGGACCTCCACCCCGCTGCCGTCAAACCAGCCCCTGGCGGAGACGGAATCCAGGCGGGATGAAAGGAATGACAGCGTCTGGGCCCTGTCGTCCGCGGGAAGGGCGCCGGAGGCGACGGCCCGGTCCACGGCGCAAGCCAGGTCTTCCGGCACTTTGACGGCCGACAGGATATCATGCAGCACAAGGCCGCGGAGGCGGTTCGATGCCTGCGGGCCGACCAGCCCGTCCGGGCCGAAGAAATCCGCGGCGTCACGGCTGAATCTCAGGCGCCCCCGGTCCCCCGCGGGGAAAGACGGCCAGCCCGTCTCCAGCGGTTCGGCGGGTCCCGCCTTGCGCTCGAGCGAACCGAAATCATACATCGTCCCGGCATGGTATTCCGCCCCGCGGACAAAGGCGTACAAAATCTGGGAAAGATCTTTCCACTCAGCCGCCTGCCTGTCTTTCACGGCATTGACCACCGCTTTGGACGGTGTCTTGGCAATGATCCGCAAGCCATATTTCGCCCGCGTTAGCGCCACATAGAAGATATTGATGTTGTCGATATACTGGAGCGCACGTTCCCGCCGGTAATCCTCCGCGAAGAGGGTGCTCTCCGTGGCATCGGACAGCATCACGTTGTAGACCCCGTCCGACAGGCTGTCCAGCGCCGTTCCCCCGGCATCAGGCCTGCACCAGCGCGAAGAGCCTTTATAGAGCGTTACTTTCTCCGCGAAGGGGAAGATCACATAGGGGAACTCCAGTCCCTTCGACTTGTGGATGGTCATCACCCGCACCGAGGATCCGGACTCCGGCGAGGCGATCTTGGGCGCCGCCGCCTCCCAATCCCGCAGGAACGCCGACAGATCATTCCCGTGGACGGAAGTCCAGTCCAGCAGGAAATCCATGAACGACTGCACATAGGGGATCTCGGCCGCAAAGGTCGCCTCATCCGCGGCTCTCAACTCCCGGAGCAGTGACTCCGCCAGGTCGACCAGCGAATGATAGTGGTCCGGAAGACCGATCCCCATCGAACGGGCCAGGAAACCGGCTACGGCCGCCGTGTCCGATGTAGGAGGACTGTCCACCAGGGACAACTGGGAAGAGAGGCGCCGCACCGTGACGGAGGATTTGACGAAAAGGGAGTCGTCGGACACTACCGGAATCCCTTCGGACACCAGGCGCGACGCGATCTCCGAGCCTTCCGCATTGCCCCGGACCAGCACGGCGATGTCGCCCAGGCGCCCGCCCGCTTCCAACACGGCCCGGATCCCGTCCAGGACGGCTTTCATCTGGGCATCGCTGTCTTCGCAGAACTGCACGTCCACGGAACCCTCGGCCGGGTCCTTCACGCAAACCTGCTGGACGACATCACGGTAGATCCGGCTGATCCCGTCTCCTCCGAGCAGCCCGTCCAACTGGCCGGCGGCATAAGGGAAGAAGGCATTGTTGAAACCGACGATAGCCTTACAAGTGCGATAATTCCCGTCCAGGACGCTTTCAGAGCCGGACGGCAGTCCGAATTCTTCTTGCAGACCGGATTCCAGGAGTTTCCAGTCTGAACCCCGGAAACGATAGATCGACTGCTTGACGTCGCCGACGACCAGGTTGTCGAAACCGGAGGCGTCGCTGTTGTGGAGGAGAGGACGGAAATTCTCCCACTGCACGGCGGATGTATCCTGGAATTCATCCAGGAGGAAGTCCTCGAAACGCACGCCCAGTTTCTCATAGACGAAGGGGGCGTCGGATCCGTCGATGATATCTTTGAGAATGGTGTTGGAATCGTCGATGCAGAGGATATTCTTCTCCTTCTGCAGTTCGGAAAAAGCCTTCTTCAACTCTCCTGCGATTCCCAACCCATAGATCTGGCTGCCGACGACCCGGGCTGTCGCATACAGTTTATAACGGTCGCCGAACAGGGCGCAGAACGCGTTCAGGGGCCCTTCCAGATCGCCTTCCAGTTCCAGGCGGAGCCGGTCTTTCGAACCGGAAAACCACTTCGAACTGTCCGGAGCCTTCTCCATGAAGGAAGCCGTAGGGAGGTCGACCGGCGTGCGGACATCCGCATCCACATATTTATATAACCCTTTCAGGAAACCACGGTTGCTTTCGGACGGATCAATCCCGTGACGGGCCAGGACGTCCAGGACCGCCCGTGCGCCCAGCTTCACGTCCCCGACAAACCGCTTCACGACTTCATCGCAGGTCTTCCGGATCTCTTTGAGATGCTTCTTGGAATAGGCATTCTCCTCATCGACCCTGAAACTGCGGACCGCCGCCTCATGATCCTCCGACTTGAGACTGTTGGCAATGGCTTTCAGCGGCGGCTCCAAATTGAATCGGTTCCCCTTTTCCAGATCGGATTTCACATTGTCGGTCAGCCAGTCCAACAGGACCCGGTCCTCCTCCGTGAGCGCATCCAGGATGCGGTCGACGCTCTCTTCCACCAGGGAAGCCTTGTCCAGCTCGACCTGATAGGAAGCGAACTGTCCAATCTCGCGCGAAAAGGCGCGAAGCGTCTGCTGGAAGAACTTGTCGATCGTCGAAACCGCGAAGGATGAGTAATCATGGAGGATGGCGCTCAGCTGCCCCGACGCACGTCGCCGGAGGTCTTCCCCGTCCGGGCAGACGGCCGGGACGAAATCCTCGAAATAAGGAGAAGACTTCGGATCGGTCGCGAGGACAAACAGCTCTTGCAGGATCCGGCCCTTCATCTCGTCCGTCGCCTTGTTGGTAAAGGTCACGGCAAGGATGTGGCGATAGGCCTGGGGATCCTTTTTCTCCAGGAGCAGGCGGATGTATTCGCGGGCCAGGTTGTAGGTCTTTCCCGAACCGGCGGAGGCTTTCAGGATCCGTATCATCTTCCGCAGATCGTTTTGAAATCACAATAATCGCAGGTCGCCGTCTCTCCGGTACGGCGGAAGGGAATCGCCGGATCCACCATCTCTTCCAGCATCGCCTTGAGACGTTCCCGGGTCAGGCGGGCGAATTCAGCGCTCTGCGGACAGTCCGGCAACGGCTCCGTGAAAAGACGCGAGACCGAATAGATCGAGTTGACCAGCGGATGCCCTTTCAGGTCCTCGCAATGCTGTGCCAGAAGGCCGTACATAAACAACTGGAGCGCGATCTTCGGCCGCCCGCTATTCGACGGGCCGAAAAGCTTCTCCACGACGGCGGCGGCATTCCCGTCCGTAATCCGGATGTCGTCTTCCTCCACCCGGCCCGTCTTGTAATCTACGATGCGCACTTCGTCCCCTTTGTAGCGGTCGATCCGGTCCGCGATGCCTTTCAGCCGGAACCCCTCGAAGCTGCATTCCATCCGGCGCTCCAGGCCGAGGATGCGGAATCCGGAAGAACCGGCGTCCAGCAAGAGTTTCCGGTCGTGGCGCAGGGTCTGGACGACATATTCGAGGATGACCTCCTCGACAACCAGGTTGCGTCCGCTGACATCGATCGTCTTCATGACGTCCATGATCTTCCCGCGGATCAGGGCCTTGAGCCCCTCCCGGTCATGCAGAAGCCGGTCGAGGTCCGCCGCCGTCACCGGATTCAGCGGTTTGTACAGGGCGCGCATCGTCTCATGGAACACCGTACCCAGGCTGCCGGCATCCAGCGCTTCCGTCACTTCATCGTCCGTCTTCAAGCCTTCGACGAACTGATAATAAAACTTGGCAGGACAGGAGAGGTAACTCTGGAGGACCGAGGCGGACAAGACACCTTCCCGGATCCGCCGGATCGCCGTTTCCGTCTTCGGAATCTCATCCCCGCCCGCCACGAGTTGCAGCCGGGCCGTAGAGACATAGCGTTTCAGCGGAACCCGGTAGTAATACTCCAACTGCTTGATATATCGGCTCTCCTCCCCTGTCTTCAGGCCCTCCGTGCGGCTGTCATATACCAGCCAGACCTGCTCCGCACGCTGGATCATCCGATAGAAATAATATGCCCAGACGCTGTCCTGGAATTCATAGGTCGGAAGACCGAAGCCCTTGCGGAGCTCGGGCGGGACGAAAGAAGCGCTGACGCTCCGGCGCGGGAAGGAACCTTCGTTGGCGGAGAGGATAACCAGGTTGCGGAAATCGAGCGCACGCGTCTCGAGAGGGCCCATGACCTGCAGGCCTTCCAGCGGTTCGCCCCGGAACGGGACCGACTCACCGGCGAGCAGGGTGTCCAGCAGCCGCAGCCACGTGGCCGGGAGCACGTCCAGGCCGATGTCCTCCAGTACCTGAAGGGACATCAGGTAACGCTTGGCGAAATCCAGCTCCAGCAGGAGGCTCTCCACATCCCGGATCTTCCAACCGATATAGCTGACGATTCCGGCAAAGGAGCGCGCGATGTACTTGTTCTGTTCCCGGGACCCTTCCTTGGGCTGAAGGATCACGGGACGGAAGATCTGGTCCAGCAGAGGACCTCCCTGCAAGTCCGGGACCGGGATATAATATCTGCCGGCCTTCTTCACTTCTCCCACGATTCTTTCCTCTTCCGGCGTCAGGGCGGCGCGGAAAAGACTGTTGGAGAAAATGGAACGTACATCCTTGTGATAGAAGTACCAGCGGGTGTCTTTCTGTCGCAGATGCATCTGCATGGCGGACACGGAATTCATCAGCGCATACACGGCACCGCCTGTCAGCGGGCAGCCCATCGTCACGTTGATGCTGTCATACCGGGACGGGATGGCATTCAGCAGGGGCATCAGCAAATGCTCGTCCGGCAGCACGAAAGCCGTCTCGACCGGATCGCCGTTGCAACCCGCGAGGATCGTCGGGGCCACCTTGGCCTGTCCCGCGGATGAAGGGACGCTGACGACATGGAAGACCGGCATCCCGACCCCTTCCGGATCGGTCCTGAAAGCGGAGGGGAATTCCACGACATTGTCCCGCAGGAAAAAGGAAGACTTGTTGCGGGGGTCCCGGATCGCCTCGGAGGCGTAGTCCCAGCAGAACTCGGCCAGCCCGGCATCCCGCATTCTCCGGAGGACCGTCTTCTCGCAGGCGTTCAAGGCATTGAGACCGATGAAGACGAAGGAGTCCCTGCCCGGGAACGGACCGGACAGGATATCCGCCACGGAAACACCTTCCTTCAGACGGGTCGCCAGATCCCGGTACACCATCCCCTCATACGACATATCCTTCTCTTTCAGATGCTTCCGGAACGCCTCATACAAGGGATACAGGACATTCCAGATCTGGAGGAAACGGGCTTTGACCGTCTGCTCCTCCAGGTCCAGGCGGACGGTCAGCCTGCCGGCCTGGTCCCGGAAATGGGACAGGAAACGCGTCACGGCTTCCCGCTGGGTCTCGCTGAGATGGCTGAAATCATCCTGCATGCCCTTGAAGTCAGACACATTGGCAAAAAGAGCCTTCGCGTCCACCAGGTACTTGTCCACATCGTCGAAATCGGCAAGGATGATCTCCCCCCAGAAGATGAACTCATCCAGCGCTTCAGCCCGGGGGAACACCTCCCGGTAAGCCTGATAGAGTTCAAGGAGCAGGCGGATGCGGTCTGTAACATCACCTCCGTACACCCGGTAGAAGAAATCATTGATTGTCAGGCAGACAGGAGCGCGGAGCGGACTTCCAGCCCCTCCGTCCCGGACCACCTCGCCCAGATATTTCCGGAAAAACACGGCGGAACGCCGGTTCGGGAAGATGAAACAACGCTCCCCAATCCGGCCTGCGTCATAATAATGCGAGGCCACCTGCTTCAAGAAAGGGACCATATCGTCTAGAAAGCCAGGGTCGCATCGGCATAGCGGGAGACCGCCTCGCGATGCGAAATGAACAGAATCGTCTTCTTGCCCTTGCACGTGGTGGCAAGGTTGTCGAGCAGTTTTTGCTCGGTACGGGCATCGAGCGAGGAACTGGCCTCGTCCAGGATCAGGATGCCGCCGGGACGGAGCAGGGCGCGCGCGATGGCGATGCGCTGCGCCTGGCCTTCACTCAGACCGGCGCCGACTTCGGCACAGAGCGTGTCCAGACCGGAAGGGAGGTCGAACACGAAATCGGCCGCCGCGATGTGGAGCGCCTCGCGCATCTGCCCTTCCGTCGCGGCAGCGTCTGCCAGCAGCAGATTCTCCCGTATCGTACCCGTCATCAGGCTGTTGCCCTGGGGGACATAATTGAAGTTGCAGCGTGTCTCCACCGAAGAAGGGACGGCTTTTTCCCCGTCGTAAATCTCAATCGTCCCGGAATCGGGCCGCAGCAGGGCCATGACGAGACGCACCAGCGTACTCTTGCCCGCCCCGGTATGTCCGGTAATCACGGTCGTCGTGCCCGGCTTGAAATCAAAGTCCAGGTCTTTGATGATGGTCTTGCGGTCGTCCGGATAAGCAAAAGACAGGTTGGATACCCGTATGCCCGGCGCTCCCGGGAACGGGACGTCCTCCCCTGACTTCTCCAAAGGCAGCTCCATCAGTTCCATGAGGCGCTCGACCGAAGTCAGCGAATTGATGAAGGCGGGAATATGCCGGCTCAAGTCAGCGATCGGGCGCTGGACCTGGCCCACCAACTGCAGGAAAGCGGTCATCATACCGAAAGTGACCGCGCCGCTCTTGATGCCGAACACTCCCCAAAGGAAGGCCGCCGCATAACCGGACATGAAACCAAAGCCCATGAAACCCCGGGCGACCGCATTGTAATTCAAGCGCTTGACGGTATTGTCCTTGAGGTCGTCCTGCAGGAATTCCATTTTCTCCATCACGCGCTCCGTGCCGAAAAGGGTCAGTACCAGCACGCGGTGCTGCAGGTTCTCCTGGACATGTCCCTGGATCTCGCTGTCCTTTTTACGGATCTTCTCCGTCAGTTCGCGCAGCAGCCGGAAGAACATCTTGCTCCCCAGCACGGCGACGATCATCAGCACAAGAAGGATCCAGACAAGATTCGGAGCCAGGGTCAGCAGGAAGATCGAAGCGGCGACCAGCTGGCAGAGCGTCACGACGGCGTCCGGGATCCGGGCGCAGATCAGGTCGACCACGATGCGGAGGTCTTCCTGCATCCGGTTGATCGCGTCCGCGCTGTGGAAAGCCTCCCGCCCGCTCCAGGAACTGTGGATGATATGGGAGAACAGGTCCTGGCGCATCTTCAGGCGCGTTTTGACCTCGGTCAGTCCCTGCCAGTAGTTGAATCCCACGTTAAGGGCAAGCTGGAGCAGCATCACGGCGGCCAGGATGGCCACATAGGGTCCGATGGGCAGCCCCGAAACCCCACTGGCGATATCCACCAGTTTCTTGCAGATCCATACGAACGAGAGGGACGTGCCGATACGGAGCAGGCCGATCAGCACGGTAACGGTGATCCGGCCCTTTACCGGGCGGATCATCGCACGCAATCCACGCAAGCACGTACGGAAATCCTTCATTTATTCGGCGATAACCCCGGCTTCCAGCCAGGCCTTGGCCAAAGCTTCCGCATCCCGGCGGGCGATATCCTCTTCGACCTCGTATTTATCGAGCAGCAGGGAGACCAGGTCCTCGACCGAGAAATCTTTCCCCTCCACCGACTCCCACAGGTAGGCGGCGGAAGAATTCAGGGAAATCATCTTGTTGAAATTGACCTGGGCCAGTCCTTCTCCGACAACGATGTGCTCCTTGCCGAGCTTGCGGAGCCGGAATCCTTCTATGATTTTCATTTTCTAAACAAGTTTTCGATAGATCCATAATAAATACCGCCGGACCGGCAGAAGCTTACGCCAGAAAGTGCCTTTCGTCACCTTTTTCTTCGATCCGTTCGGCCGGATGATCTCCGTCACCGTGCCGAGGATGTCCCCCAGGCGGCAGGTTTCCGTCCCGACCAGGTTCCCGTCTCCCATCAGCGTCACGACGTCGCCGTCGATGGCGAAGATACGATGGAGCACATAGCGCTGCGGAGCGATCCGGGCGAGGACGATATCCCCCACCTCCACGGCTCCGAAGCGTTTCAGGTTGACACTGTCTTTCTCCCCCCGGATAAAGGGAAGCATGCTGTTGCCCTTGGTCATGAGGACCACCTCGATCCCTTTCGAGAGCAGGTCGTCCGCCTCCGCCAGGAGAATCTCGTTCGGTACTATCATCTTTTTCATCTTACTGCTTCATAACATACATCGGCCGCTTCATGGTCCGGACGGCAGTCAAGGACGAAGCATGGCACCGTAGTTACCACCTGCTCCAGCGTCGCGTGCAGGCCATCCGCAATCTTGCGTTCCGCCTTCAGGCCGGAACAGGAAGAATAGACGGACGCGTAGGCCTCGATCAGATTCAGGCGCGTCGCCCGGTTCTCGGGGCTCTGGCGGATCCGCACGATCGCCCCGACAGGGACGTTCAACTGCTTGTAGCAGGGAGTCTTTCCGCTCCAGGGCGTACCATAGACCCGGACCGACCCGTCCGCACCGGTCCGGATGACCGGGTTATCATCATTGAGCAACTCGGTCCCCGGGAAATGCTCCAGCCACTGGCGGCTGTGCGTGCTTTTCCCGGTACCGCTCTTACCCAGGAACATATACCCCTTTCCGTCCCGGATCACCACGGAAGAATGCATCTCGAGGGTGTGGAGCGAAGCAGTCCGGAACGCATAGAGGATCATCAGGGCGTTATTGAGGCCGAACAGGGCGGAACGGCGCTCCGGCAGGATCGCCAGTTTCGCACGGGTGTATCCTTCATCCGTCTCCATCCAGCAGCAAGTCCGCGCCTTGGCGGTCGGGGCCATTTCGAAACGCCACCCATTCCCGGTCCGATACAACTCGATCCGGCTCTGTCCTTCCTCCTCGGGAACCTCCGTGTAGACCGGGGTCTTTTCCGTCTCAGGAAGTTCCGGCACCCATTCCAGGGAGAAGACTTCCCCGCTGTCCGGACAAGGGATCACGAAGGGGTCATACTGCCCCATCAGGTCCCACAACGGATAGCGGTCCGGCATCTCTACGGTAAAAATATGTCCGGCTACTTCGTACGCTTTTTTCATAGTCAACAAATATAATCAAATTGGCGAAAATATAAAGGTTTTTTTTGCTTTGTTCCGAAAGAAAAGGTATTTTTGAAAGCGAATTTAGAATTACTCCAATTTAAAACTTTTATTGCATGAAAAAGAAATTCAGATGCCTCGTCTGCGGTTACGTCCACGAAGGCGAGAACCCGCCCGAGGCGTGCCCCGTCTGCCGCGCCAAGGCTGACAAGTTTGTCGAAATCAAGGAGGATGGTCTCAACTGGGCCTGTGAGCACAAGCTCGGAGACGGCCAGGTCGACGACGCCGAGATCATGCAGGGCCTGCACGATCATTTCAACGGCGAATGCACCGAGGTCGGCATGTACCTGGCCATGAGCCGCCAGGCAGAGCGCGAAGGCTATCCCGAGGTCGCCGACGCTTTCAAGCGTTATGCGTTCGAGGAGGCTGAGCATGCCGCCAAGTTCGCCGAACTGCTCGGCGAGGTGGTCTGGGACACCAAGACCAACCTGAAGAAACGCGCCGAGGCCGAGGCCGGTGCCTGCGAAGGCAAGCTGGCCATCGCCGTCCGCGCCAAGAAACTGGGCTACGACGCCATCCACGACACCGTCCATGAGATGGCCAAGGACGAAGCGCGTCATGGCGCCGGGTTCCAGGGCCTGCTGAAGCGCTATTTCGAGAAATAGTCCGGCATCGCTGCAAAGGCTGACGCCTGGGTTTTAGGGAGCGGAGGTTTTAACCCTTCGGGGAATGCTCCCTAAAATCCAGGCGTCAGCCTTTGTGACAGGCCGTTCCTTTCACGGATTCTCACAAAATCAGCAAATAATCCGAACAATTGAAAGAAAGTTCGTAAATTTGCATGATATGCCGAATCACGACAACGATTTCACCCGCCTGGAGCTGAGCCTGCCGAACTGCCTGGATAATTTCAGGTATTTCCGCTCGCGCATCGAGCCCTCCACCAAACTCCTCGTCCTGGTCAAGGCCAACGCCTACGGCCACGGCGCGGTGGAGATGTCCGCGATGCTCCAGCAGGCCGGCGCCGATTACCTGGCCGTCGCCTTGCCCGTGGAAGGCATGGAACTGCGCCGCGAAGGTATCACCGCCCCCATCCTGGTCCTGACCTCCGGCACCGACTTCTTCGATGAAATGATTGCCAAGCGCCTCGAGCCTGGCATTCCCAATCTCTACACCCTCCAGGCGCTCTGCGACAAGCTCCGCGAAAAGGGCCTGCGCGACTTCCCCATCCACATCAAGCTCGACACCGGCATGCACCGCCTCGGTTTCGTGCCCGGCGAGATACCAGCCCTAACCGAACGGCTGAAAGACTGCCCCGAAGTCCGCGTGCGCTCCGTCTATTCGCACCTCGCCGCCGCCGACGAGCCCTCCGAAGACGCCTACACGATGCACCAGATCCGGCTCTTCACCCAGGGCGCCAAGGCGATTGACGAAGCCCTCGGCTACCACCCGATGTGGCACGTCCTCAACTCCGCCGGCATCGAGCGCTTCCCCGAGTACCAGTTCGACATGGTCCGCCTCGGCATCGGCATCTACGGCATCGACCCCGTCGAATACCCGGAAGGAAAAGTCGTCCGCCGCGGTCTCAAGCCCGTCGCCTCCCTCAAGGTCAAGATACTGCAGATCAAGACCTTGCAGAACGACGGAAGCACTATCGGCTACGGACGCCACGGCATCATCGCCCCCGAAGGCACCGTCATCGCCACCATCCCCGCGGGCTATGCCGACGGCCTGGACCGCCACCTGGGCCAGGGCCGCGCCAGTTTCCTCCTCAACGGGCACCGCGTCCCCACCATCGGCAACATCTGCATGGATATGTGCATGCTGGACATCACCGGCGTCGAAGCCCAGGTCGGAGACACCGTCACCATCTTCGGAGAGGACCCGACGGTAACAGAAATGGCGTCCATCCTGGACACCATTCCCTATGAGATTATGACGAGCGTACCGCGCCGGATCAAGCGCGTAATCATTCGCAAGTAAGATTCATCCCGTACGCCACCTCGGCGGCGACCGCCTCCCCCTTCACCTTCCGGACGATCTCCAAGGCGAAGGCCTGCGTGTGTCCGGGGCCGCGGCCGGTGATGATGCGGCCGTCCGTAATGGCCGGACGCGGCGCGAAGCAGGCGCCCTTGGACTCCATCGGGTCCGCGAAGCCGTCATAGCAGGTGAAATCCACCCCCTTCACATCTTCCAGCTGGGACAGGACCAGGCCCGGCGCCGCACAAATCGCGGCCAGGGTGCCGCCGGCGGCATAGTGCGCCTTCATCAGGGATATCAGACGGGAGCAACGCCCCAGGTTGCGCGCGCCCGGCATTCCGCCGGGGAAAATCATCACGTCGCGCTCCGCCGCCCCGTCGTCCTCCAGCTCGTCCAGCTGGCAGTCGATGCCCACCATCAGGCCATGGGAAGACACGACGAAAGGGTCGTCGGAAATGCCGACCAGTTGCACATTGATACCCGCCCTTTTCAAGATGTCGCGGGTGCCCAGGGCCTCGATGTCCTCGAAGCCGTCGGCCAGAAACAGATAAACTCCTTTCATGAACGGAACGATTAACGGTTGCGGGCGATGCCGATATAATAAAGCAGGGTGGCGATGGATCCGATCGCGGCGATCAAGTAGGTGTAGGCGGCCCATTTCAGGGCGTCCACCGCCATCGGCTTGGTCTCGTAGGTGGCGATCCCGGTACTGTCCAGCCACTGGACGGCCCGGCTGCTGGCGTTGACTTCCACCGGCAGGGTCACGATGCTGAACAGCGTCGAGACGGCGAAGAGCGCGATGCCCAGCCAGAGGAAGGACGTCGTCAGCTGGATCATCAGGACACCGAGCAAGAGTACCCAGGAGACATACTTGTTGGAAAAGGACACGACCTTGACCATCGAGGAACGCAGCTGCAGCGGAGCGTATCCCGTCGCATGCTGGATGGCGTGCCCGCACTCGTGGGCGGCCACCGCCGCGGCGGCGATGTTGCGTCCGGAGTAGACGCCCTCGCTGAGATTGAGCGTCTTGGTCGTCGGGTCGTAATGGTCCGTCAGCTCGCCGCTGATACTCATCACCTTGACATCGCCGATGCCGTGATCCCGGAGCATCTTGGCGGCCACTTCGGCGCCCGACAGGTGGACGCTGACCTCGCTGTACTTGCGGAACTTGCGCTGGAGCGTCTGCTGGACGATGGCGCTGAGCACCATCACCGCTATCAAAACCAACCAGATATTCATAATTAATCCTAATTAAGCATCATCATCGTCGAGCGCCCCCGGGTCGAATCCGTCCCAGAGGGCCTCCATCTCCCGGCGGTCCTTTTTCGTCGGCCGGCCGGCGCCCCGCTCCCGCCGGACGAAGAAGGTCTCCACCGGGGCGTGGAGTTTGTCCAGTTCCGACTGGGGGGTCGTGTTTTCGGCAAACTCCGGCACCAGTTTGGCGCCCAGGCGGTTCTCCGTCAACTGCAGCACCTTGTAGCTGAGCAGGGCGGAACCTTTCCGGACGGAAACGGCGTCGCCGATCTTGACGGCCTTGGACGGCTTGGCCGGCGAGCCGTTGAGCTGCACCTTGTTGCCGTTGCAGGCCTCCGTGGCCTCGCTGCGCGTCTTGTAGCAGCGGATGGCCCATACGTATTTGTCCAATCTGACAGAATCCGACATAAGCGATCAATTCAATAAACGGTCATCCTCCGGCGCCTCGGCGAAATCGAGCGGGGTCTCGTGCCGTTCCACGACGGCCTCGAGCAGCACCGTCCCCTCCGAGCGGGGCACCAGGTAGAAATCCTCCACCTCGGCCGGGAGCAGCAGGGTCTCGCCGGCGGCGAATACATAGTTGTCCATCGCCTTCTCCCCGTTGGGCGCGACCGCCGGCACTTGCACGGAGGCCTCGCCGGACAGGCAGAAATAAGCGACGAAACTGCCGAACTGCTCACACAGGATGTGGAGCGGGGCGTCCAGGGCGATGCGGGAAGCGATGAACTCCGGGTTGGCCGTCAGCCGGACGGTCCCCGGCGCCGTCTGGACGGGGGCGGGAGCGGCCTTCCAGGCCTTGAAATCGATGAAATCGAAGGCGGCCTCCAGCGTCAGCTCGGCATCGAAAGGATCGAGTTCGCCCGCCGGGCGGCCCCAATCGTAGATGCGGAAATCCAGCGGGGACGACTCGGCGATCTCGACGATCTCGAGCCCCTCCCCCGCGGCGTGCACGGTCCCCGGAGCGATGAAGAAAGCGTCCCCGGCCTTGGGCTCCAGTTCGTGGAGCAATTCCCCGACAGTCCCCTCCCGGCAGGCGTCATAGAACTCCGAGGCGCCGACGTCCCGCCGGAAACCCAGCCAGAGCTTCGCCCCGGGACGGGCGGCCGCCACATACCAGAGCTTCGCCTTCCCGAGGAAGTCGAAACGCTGGGCCGCGAGCTCATCGTCGGGATGGACCAGCAGCGGCGTGCGGCGCTCCCCCTTCAGCGTCTTGATCAGCACGGGGAACTGCCGCCCGTAGGCGGCGAATACGCCCTCGCCCACGATGCGGTCCATATACATCTCCATCAGCTCGGACAGCGTGTTGGTCGCCAGCCAGCCGTTGCGGACCATCGAATCGGGCCAGCCCAGGTCGGCCAGATGCCAGACCTCGTCCGCCGAATCCTCGACGGGTACGAGCTTGAAAGGGTACAGTTTCTTTTCTTCTTCCATGGGTGAATAAGGAAAAAGGGAACTAGAAGAGCGTCGGATGGTTCTCGTCCATGTCGGCGAGGACGCGCTCGATCACGGCCTGCCGGAGCATGGCCGATTTGGATTTCACCTTGAAACGGCGGCAATATTCGTCGATCGCCGCCATCTCCTTGTCATTGAAGAGGATGACCTGCCTGTGCTTGCGCACAAGGGCGGCTTTCTGCTTCTCCAGGAAATCCGGGTCGACGTTGGGGATGTTCTTTTTCTTCCGGGCGCTCATACTGACAAAGTTAGTCAATTATTCCTTCCCTGCAAAGGAAAGGTAGCGATCCGTGACGCGGCCGCGCGCATCCAGGGAGAGTATGTGCGGCAGGAGGCTGAGGTCGAAGGCGTCGAAAAGCTGTTTCGCGAGTTCCGGCCGGTTGGCCAGGATCTCGTCGACGTTGACCAGGAAAGCCTTGCTCCCCCGCTGCAGCGAAGCTTCCAGGGCCGGGATCTCGACCTTGCAGCGGTTGCAGCTCTCGGAGTAAAAGACCAGATAGGCGGGACGGCCCCGCAGGCGGCTCAGGTCCATCGTGCGTGTCCGGGATCCGCAGGGTTTGCGCAGGGTGCCCTCCACCCGGATCGAAGGCAGGCGGGCGCCAACGGGATTGCGGCCCCAGAGTTCCTCGTCCATCGTCCCCATCTCCACCAGCTGCCGGAGCGCCTCGAAGGTCAGCCGGCGTCCGAGGATGATCCCCTGCCTGTCCACCAGGAAGAGGCGCGGGGTCTGGAGGATGCCGTACAGGCGCTGGAAGTCGCTCGAGACCTCAGGGTCCCAGGCGTGGACGACCGTCACGTGCGGATTGGACAGTTGCAGCCGTTCTCCGATATACGAAATCCAGGCATCCCGGTCCGAGCCGACATAGACGGCGTACAGGGCCAGGTCGGCCTCCTGCTCCTCCAGCCAGCTGCGCAGGAGGATGGCCTCCAGCTTGCATTTGGGGCAGTCCGTGTCATAGAAATAAAGGATGCTCCGGCGGTCGGGCGCCGAGGGCACGGTCACGGCCTCATCCTCCAGCCCCCGCATTTCCAGCACGGGTGCGGGAAGGCCCGGGAGCGAGGAACGGTTGAATTCGGCGAAAACACGCGCCTGGATGCGCTCGGCCTCGGTCGGGAAGGCGACGGTCCCGGGCGCGAACCAGCGGTCGTAGAGGTGGATGGCCACCGCTTCCTCCCCCATCAGCTGCGAATCGGCGTAATGGGCGTAGAGCTTGGTCGCGACGGCCTGGCGCAGCAGGGAGTCGGTGCAGGTTTCGACCAGGAAGTCGCACTCCGACAGCTTCGTCTCCAGGGCCTCCTGCTCCAGGGCGAGGACGTATTCGTCGACCATCGCCAGCGTCTTGGCGACGGCGGCGGAGTCGATCTGCGCCCGCAGCGGAAAAACGGCAAGCAGCAGACTCAGCGCTATGAGCGCAAGCCTACGCATGCCAGGGCGGAAGCGTGACGCCGTCGGACAGGAAGAGAGACGTGTCGCCGTTGTGGCGCAGGATGTCGCGCACGGCGGAAGAGGAAATGTGGGCGAACTCCTGGGCCGTCGGGATGATGATGGTCTCGATCTCGGGGGCGAGCCGGCGGTTGGCGTCGGCGACGGAGCGCTCGGTCTCGAAATCCAGCATGTTGCGCACGCCGCGCACGATGTGGACGATGCCAAGCTCCCGGCAGACGTCCACGGTCAGGCCGTCGTACTTGACGCAGGACACGCCTTCCAGGCCGGCCGTGGCCTGGCGTATGATGTCCAGGCGCTGGTCCATGTCGAAGAATCCGCGTTTGTCCTGGTTGATGCCGACCGCCACGACGACTTCGTCGAACATCGTCAGCGCGCGCTTGAGAATGTTGAGATGACCGGCGGTGAAGGGATCGAAGGATCCCGGGAAAAGGGCGATGCGTTTCATAATTGCCAGTTGATAGGGGTCTTGCCCTGACGGACAAGGATTTCGTTGGTCCGGGAGAAATGGCGGCAGCCGAAGAAGGCGCCGCGGGCCAGCGGCGAAGGATGGGCCGCCTCCAGCACATAGTGCCGGGACGTGTCGATCAGGGCCCGTTTGGAACGTGCGTAATTGCCCCAGAGGAGGAACACCACGCCCTCGCAGCGGTCGGAGATGCAGCGGATCACGGCGTCCGTGAAGGGCTGCCAGCCGATGCCGCTGTGGGAAGTGGGCTCCCCGCTGCGGACGGTCAGGACCGCGTTGAGCAGGAGCACGCCCTGCCGGGCCCAGGGCTCCAGATCTGGGCTGCCCGACATCCGGACGCCCAGGTCGTTCTCGATTTCGCGGAAGATGTTCTTGAGCGAAGGAGGCGCCGGGACGCCCCGGGGTACCGAGAAGCACAGGCCCATCGCCTGGCCGTAGCCGTGGTACGGGTCCTGGCCGAGGATGACGACCTTGACTTCGGGCAGCGGGGTCAGCTCGAAGGCCCGGAAGATCTGGCCGCCGGGCGGGAAGATGACCTTTCCTTCCTGTTTCTCGCGGTGCAGATAGCGGACAAGCTCCGCAAAGTAGGGCTCATCGAACTCAATTTGAAGAGCTTGTTTCCAGCTGGATTCTATCTTGACTTCCATCAGAATATCGCTTGGATGACGTCGTTGATGTCGTGGACGTAGATGAACTCGAGGCCCTTGACATAGATTTCCTTGATGTCCTCGACGTCCTTCCGGTTCTCCTCCGAGATCACGATGGTGTGGACGCCGGCCCGCTTGGCAGCCAGGATCTTCTCCTTGATGCCGCCCACGGGCAGGACCCGTCCGCGCAGCGTCATCTCGCCGGTCATGGCGAAATGGAGTTTGATCCGCTCGCCGCGGAGGGCGGAGACCATCGACGAGACCATCGTGATACCCGCGGAAGGGCCGTCCTTCGGCACGGCGCCTTCGGGAACGTGGACGTGGATGTCCTTGGCGGCGAACTCCTCGGAGGTCATCTTCGCCAGTTCGGGATGCGCCTTGATGTACTGGTATGCGATGGTGGCGGATTCCTTCATCACGTCACCGAGATTGCCGGTCATCGTCATCACGCCCTTGCCCTTGGATACCGAGCTCTCGACGAAAAGGATTTCGCCGCCCATCTCGGTCCAGGCCAGACCCGTCACGACGCCGGGGACCTCATTGCCCTTCTGGAGGTCGTGGAAATTGGTCGGCAGGCCGAGGTATTCCTTGAGGTGCTCTTTCTTGATGACGGTCGGATATTCCTGCTCCATCGCGATCTTCTTGGCCGTGATGCGCGCGAGCTTGGCGATCTGCTTCTCCAGGCCGCGGACACCGCTCTCATGGGTATATTCATCGATGATGGTCCGCATCGCAGACGCATCGACCCGGAGGGTCTTCTTGTCCAGGCCATGCTCGCCCAGCTGTTTCGGCAGCAGGAAATGGTTCGCGATCTCCATCTTCTCCTCGGCGAGATAGCCGGTGACGTTGATCATCTCCATACGGTCCTTCAGGGCCGGCTGGATGGAAGAGATGCCGTTCGCCGTCGTGATGAAGAGGACATTGGACAGGTCATAGTCGATGTCCAGGTAATTGTCGTGGAAAGCCGAGTTCTGCTCAGGATCAAGCACCTCCAGCAAAGCGGAAGCCGGATCGCCCTTGAAGTCGGAATTGAGCTTGTCGATCTCATCCAGGACGATGACCGGATTGGATTTGCCGGCCCGGGCGATACCGCTCAGGATTCGGCCCGGAAGGGCGCCGATATAGGTTTTGCGGTGACCGCGGATCTCCGCCTCGTCATGCATGCCGCCCAGCGAAATGCGGACATATTCACGTCCCAGGGCGCGCGCCACGCTCTTGCCCAGCGAGGTCTTTCCGACGCCGGGAGGGCCGTAGAGGCAGAGGATCGGCGACTTCATGTTGCCCTTGAGCTTGAGGACGGCCAGGTACTCGATGATGCGGTCCTTGACCGTGTCGAGACCGAAATGGTCCTTGTCCAGCACTTTCTGGGCATGCTTGAGGTCCAGGTTGTCCTTGGACATCTCGTTCCACGGCAGGTCCAGCAGGAACTCCAGGTAGTTGTACTGCACGCTGTAGTCCGGGGAGGAAGGATTGTAGCGCTCGAGCTTGACGATCTCCTTCTCGAAGATCTGGGCGACCTTCTCCGGCCAGTCTTTGGCGGCGGCCCGCTCGCGGAACTTCGCCAGTTCCTCACCTTCGTCCATTCCGAGTTCTTCCTGGATGGTACGGAGCTGATTGTTAAGGTAATACTCCCGCTGCTGCTGGTCGATCTCGCCCTTGACCTTCTGGTTGATCTCCTGCTTGATCTTGAGGAACTCGAGCTGCATGTCCAGCACGGTCAGGAGCTTCATCGCGCGCACTTTCAGGTCGTCATACTGCAGCAGTTCGACCTTGTCGTTGAAGTTCTCCACGTCGATCGTGGTCGCGATGAAATTGGTCAGGAAGCCGAAGTCGGCGATGCCCTTGAGGGCGGCGACCGCCTCCTTCGGGGCGAAGTTGGAGGTCTTGATGATGGTGGACGCCTTCTCCTTGAGGGAGTCGGCGATCATCCGGATGTCCACGCTGTCCGCATCCGCAAGGAAATCCTCCAGATAATGGACGCGGGCGGTGATATAAGGCTCGTAGGAGACCACGCCGTCCACGGCGAGACGGCGGAATCCCTGCAGGATTGCGGTGATAGTGCCGTCGGGCATCTCCAGTGTCTTCACGATCTTGGCCACGGTACCGTAGGCATAGAGATCCTGCTCTTTCGGGTCCTCGACCGAGATATCCACCTGGGGGACGGCAGCGATGAGCGCGCCCGACTTTTCGGCGTCGCGGATCAGCCGGACCGACTTGTCGCGCCCGATCGTAATGGGATAGACCGTCCCCGGGAAGAGGACGGCGTTGCGCAGTGCCAGCACCGGAATGACATCCGGCAGCTCACTGTCATCGATGCGCAGGGGGCCTTCCCCCTGCATGACGGGTATGATGTTGACCTCTGCACCGGCAGGGAACATGAATTCTGTGTCGTTGTATTTCTCCATATCTCTATCTTGCTGACAATTTGGCAGAGCGTCGCCCTGTTTTGCAGCGTTTCGCTATATGGTCAATCTTCGTGCCAGCAAAACATTGCAAGTTAATAAAAATGATTTTGAATATTTGGAAAAATACTCTAATTTTGCGTCCCAATTCATTTAATAGCAATTGTTAAACCGTTAAAACGATACAAACAAATGACTAAAGCAGAGATCGTCAGCGAAGTGGCAAAGGCCACAGGCGTTGAGAAGACAGCGGTCCAGACCGTTGTCGAAGCATTCATGGAGAGCGTCAAGGGTTCCATCGTTAAGGGAGAGCCCGTCTACCTTCGCGGATTCGGCAGCTTCATCATCAAGCACCGCGCCCGCAAGGCCGCCCGCAACATCACCAAGCAGACCACCATCACCATCCCTGAGCACGATATTCCGGCTTTCAAGCCCGCCAAGGTTTTTGTCGCTGCTGTCAAGGAGAGCAAATAATCCCTAATTTTCTTCACTATGCCTAGCGGTAAAAAGAGAAAGAGACATAAAATGTCGACGCACAAACGCAAGAAGCGTTTGCGCCTGAACCGACACAAGAAGAAGTAATCCCGACAATGGAGACTGAGATTTCCTCCAAAGACCTGATCGTCGACGTGTCGGCGTCAGAAGTCCAGATCGCCTTGATGGAGAATCACCGGCTGATCGAATTGAACAAGGAGTCCAGTCAGGGTCACAGTTATAGCGTGGGGGATGTTTTTCTCGGAAGAGTGAAAAAGATCCTCCCCGCTTTAAATGCTGCATTCGTCGATATCGGTGACAAGAAGGAAGCCTTCGTCCACTACCTGGATCTCGGGCTTTATTTTTCTTCCTTCGACGCCTTTGTCAAGAAAAGCAACCCCAACACGGAGCTGAAGCAGCTCTTCGAGAGCATCCCGATCGGACCGGCCCTGGAAAAGGACGGACACATCGAGAACGTGCTCAAGCAGGGGCAGATGCTGATCGGGCAGATCGTCAAGGAGCCGATTTCGACCAAGGGATCCCGGCTGACCGCAGAAATCTCATTGGCAGGACGAAACATTGTATTGCTCCCTTTCGCCGAGAAAGTGAGCGTTTCCCAGAAGATTTCCTCAAAAGAGGAAAAGAAGCGGCTCCTGACCCTGGTCACGAGCATCCTCCCCAAAAACTACGGAGCGATCATCCGCACGGCCGCAGAAGGCAAGAATGCCGCGGTCCTCGTCGGAGAATGCCGCTCCCTGATCGCCAAGTGGGAAGGCGCCTGGAAAAGGATCGCGAAGAACAAGAACATCGGTCTGCTCTTCACCGAATATTCCAAGACCACCACTACGCTGCGGGACCTTTTCGACAGCGGTTTTTCCAACATCTACGTCAACGACGAGAAAATCTACGAGGAGACCCGGCAGTATGTGTCACTGATCTCCCCCGAGCAGGAAAAGATCGTCAAGCTCTATGACGGCAAGGAGCCGATCTTCGACCACTTCGAAGTGACGCGCCAGATCAAGAGTTCCTTCGGAAAAATCGTCCCGATCAAGCAGGGCGCCTATCTCGTGATCGAATCGACCGAGGCCCTCAACGTCATCGACGTCAACAGCGGCATCCGGTCCAAGACCAACGACCAGGAGGAAAACACCTACGAGGTGAACCGCCTTGCGGCGGAAGAAATTGTACGCCAGCTTCGGCTGCGCGATATGGGTGGGATCGTCATCGTCGACTTTATCGACATGGACTCCCAGGAGCACCGCAACGCTCTTTACAAGTACATGACGGAGCTGATGGCCGGCGACAGGGCCAAGCACAACGTGCTTCCGCTCACGAAGTTCGGGTTGATGCAGATCACCCGCCAGCGGATCCGCCCGGTCACCGAGATCGACACCACGGAAGTGTGTCCGGTGTGCCAC
>JAEEGF010161735.1_pt1 | contig 29877 bp, 24 predicted proteins | sample 9134171 | NCBI WGS metagenome assembly JAEEGF01 (sample SAMN16246542, study PRJNA631951) | gut metagenome | biome: gut microbiome; feature: rumen; material: AP-attached | host: Bos | place: Iran: Karaj | collected 2018-10 | reverse complement strand
AGGGTGCTAACGATACTAATGAAGATATCGACCGTGATGCTATTAACGAAGAGTTACAGGCACTCACAGAAGAGATCGATAGAATTTCTTCAACAACACAGTTCAACAAGAAGAATCTTCTTGATGGTACATTGAAGGATACAAAGTTACAGATCGGTGCTAACGTTGGTCAGAACATCGCTATCACAATCGGTAACATGGATGCTGAGAACATCGGCCTTAAGGTTACAGAGTTCAAGACATTCGGAACAACAGTTGGCGGACAGAGCGTTAAGGGTTACGCAGAAGCAAGTACAGCTTATCAGCAGGCAAAGAACCTTGCTTATCAGCAGCATACAGCATCTGTAACAACATCTGACGGCAAGTACGTATTCGGTGGTTCCGTATACGCAACATTAGACGCTGTTAAGACTGCAGTTGCATCAACCAACAACATTACCAGCGCAGGTGAAATGACAAGTACAGTTCACTCCGCAAGAGTAGCAGTAGATAACTTTACAGCAGCTAACCAGACATTATCCAAGGTTCAGGCAGCTATTAATTCAGTATCAAGCCAGAGATCTGCACTCGGTGCTCTTCAGAACAGACTTGAGCATACAATAGCAAACCTTGATACAGCATCTGAGAATACCTCAGCAGCTGAGAGCCAGATCCGTGATGTTGATATGGCATCAGAGATGGTATCTTACAGCAAGAGCAACATTCTCTCCCAGGCAGGTCAGTCAATGCTTGCTCAGGCAAATCAGTCAACTCAGGGTGTATTATCCTTACTTGGCTAATTAGCCGAAATTCAATAATAATTCCGTCTAAGCGCAGGACAGAAGTATTTAAAGGGGCACTTAAGTGCCCCTTTTTTATTTTTTTTATAAAAATGCTAAAGTTAAAAACAAATCCTCCGATATATTGAGTATACAAACAAAGTCATAGTTGCAAAGCAACATTTAAAAGGAGTTAATAGTCAAGGAGGAATAGATTATGGCAATGGTAGTACAGCACAATTTATCATCAATGAACACAAACAGACAGCTCGGTATCTCAACCGGTCAGTTGGCAGATTCTACAGAGAAGTTATCAAGCGGATACAGAATTAATAAGGCCGCTGATGATGCAGCAGGATTAAAGATTTCCGAGAAGATGAGAAGTCAGATCCGTGGTCTTAACCAGGCATCTGATAACGCTGAGAATGGTATCTCCCTTATTCAGACAGCAGAAGGTGCGTTAACAGAGACACATGCGATCCTTCAGAGAATGAATCAGTTAGCAGTACAGGGTGCCAACGATACTAACGAAGATATCGACCGTGATGCAATCAACGAAGAATTACAGGCACTTACATATGAAATCGACAGAATCGCAACAACAACACAGTTCAACAAGAAGAACCTTCTTGATGGTACATTAAAGGATAACAAGTTACAGATTGGTGCTAACGTAGGTCAGAACATTACAATCGATATAGGTAACATGGATGCTGAGAGCATCGGCCTTGAAGTAACATCATTTAAGACATATGGTTTCGAAATTAACGGACAGAGCGTAAAGGGTTACATGGATGCAAGTACTGCATATCAGCAGGCTAAGAATGTAGCTTATACACAGCATACAGCAGAAGTTACAACAAAGGACGGAAAGTACATTTACAATAACAATTCATTTGTTACATTGGATTCCGTTAAGACAAAGATTGCTTCAACCAACGGAGTAACCGGAAGCGACGTTATGGTATCTACAGTACATTGCGTAAGAGTAGCAGTAGATAACTTTACAGTAGCTAACCAGACACTTTCCAAGGTACAGAAGGCTATCAATTCGGTATCAAGCCAGAGATCTGCACTTGGTGCTCTTCAGAATAGATTAGAGCATACAATAGCTAACCTTGATACAGCATCTGAGAACACATCAGCAGCTGAAAGCCAGATCCGCGATGTTGATATGGCATCTGAGATGGTATCTTACAGCAAGAGCAACATCTTGCAGCAGGCAGGTCAGTCAATGCTTGCACAGGCTAATCAGCAGACTCAGGGTGTATTATCATTACTTCAGTAATATAAGTAAACCGGTATTTACCCGGTAAACCCGATTTGAATCTGTGGGAGTAGGGTTCCCAAGACGTATATAAGCACTACGGCGTCTCGAATGAGGCGCTGCAGTGCTTTTTTTGTAGCCTGATGAAAAAAATTATAATAAAAACTAAAGTTTCCGGATCCTATTCCGATATAGTAAATAGATTGTTCAGAACAAGTACACATTAAAATATTAATAAACGGATTTTCTTCAAGGAGGAATACATTATGGCAATGGTAGTACAGCACAATTTATCAGCAATGAATACAAATAGACAGCTCGGTATCTCTACAAGCGATCTTTCAGCAGCAACAGAGAAGTTATCAAGCGGTTACAGAATTAATAAAGCAGCAGATGATGCAGCAGGATTAAAGATTTCAGAAAAGATGAGAAGCCAGATTCGCGGTCTTGATCAGGCATCAGATAATGCAGAGAACGGTATCTCTCTTATTCAGACAGCAGAAGGTGCGTTAACAGAGACACACGCAATCCTTCAGAGAATGAATCAGTTGGCAGTACAGGGTGCTAACGATACTAACGAAGATATCGACCGTGATGCAATCAACGACGAGCTTAATTCCCTTACACAGGAAATCGACAGAATTGCATCAACAACACAGTTTAACAAGAAGAACCTTCTCGACGGTACCTTACAGAACAACAGATTACAGGTTGGTGCTAATGTAGGTCAGAACATTACAATAGATATAGGCAAGATGGATGCTGAGAATATCGGTCTTGGTATTACAGAATATACTACATACGGAATTTCCGTATCTGGTCAGATCGTTAAGGGATATGCAACTTCTCAGGAAGCTCGTGTACAGGCGAGAAACGTAGCATATCAGCAGCATACAGCATCAGTTACAACTTCCGACGGAAAGTATGTATTCGACAGCAATACATATACAACACTTGATTCCGTTAAGGACGTAGTAGCAAGTGCATACAGCGTAGGTTCAGCAGCTACTATGGAAGCTTCCAATCACTCCGTAAGAGTAGCGGTTGATAACTTTACAGTAGCTAACCAGACATTATCCAAGGTTCAGGCAGCTATCAATAAGGTATCAAGCCAGAGATCAGCACTCGGTGCTTTACAGAACAGACTCGAGCATACAATAGCTAACCTCGATACAGCATCTGAGAACACATCAGCAGCTGAGAGCCAGATCCGTGACGTTGATATGGCAGCTGAGATGGTTGCTTACAGCAAGAATAACATTCTTACTCAGGCAGGCCAGTCAATGCTCGCACAGGCTAACCAGTCAACACAGGGCGTACTTAGCTTATTACAGTAAAGTAGAACCAATAAAGGGAGGAGTAAATCTCCTCCCTATTTTTGAATATATGGAATAATTAATTTCTTACAAGGATGGAAGAAAATGGACAAGAAGTTACTATATACGATTAATATGGCGGAGTTTGAAAAAGCTTATCCGCAGGAAGCTGAGAAATACGGAAGGATGAAGATTAATCCGAAGTTTGACTTGAAAGAAGTCAAATCTTACGGAGGCGGAACTTCGTTAATGGCTAAAATGCCGGACGGTAAAGAGTATCTTCTGCAAGGTGTATATGGTAAAGATGATTACGGCCTTGATATAATTAAGGGGTACGGAAGAATACTTCCGATGACACCGCTTTTTTGTGTCGGTCTTACACAGATCAATTTTATAAAAGAGTTTTCGAAGGCAGTTGATGAGAACTGCCTTATTGTCGTATATGAACCATCACTCGAAGTTTTCGATTATATGATGCATAATGAAGATATGACTCCGTTCTTCGGTAAGCTTCCCGCAACTCTCTATGTAGAGGGAATCATGGGAGGCAATTTCGTAGACCGCCTTATGAATATCTTTACGCTTGAGGCTTTTTCTTCAATCAAGTATTTCATATCCCCTAATTATAAGAACATATGTCATGACGATGTATTAAAGGTAAGTAAGGACCTTAAGGAAGCATATGTAAGAATGATGACATTGTGGAATACGGCTGCTTTATATACCGACGTTGTTACCAAGAATATGTTATATAACTTAAGAAGTTATATTGACGGATATAACGTATCACAGCTTAAGGGAATGCTTAAGAAGAAGTATCCTGCTTTTATCATATCCGCAGGTCCGTCACTTAATAAGAATATCGATGAATTAAAGAGAATCAAGGGAAGAGCAGTAATAATCGCAGTTGATACCGCAATTAAGCCGTTGCTTAATCATGGTATTAAGCCTGATTTCTTTTGTATAGTAGATGGCAAGAAACCGACGGAACTTATGAACCATCCGGGAATCAATGAAATCCCGCTTGTTACAAGTCTTTCAGTTGCAAGCGGCATTATGGATCTTCATAAGGGCAAGAAGTTTTTCTATGGTTCTTCCGAAAGCTTTGAAGATGAAATTATAAAAGCTGCCCACCGCGGAGCAGGATGTAAGGATAATCTTACAAAGCAGAACCTTTCGACCGGCGGTTCTGTTGCCAATACCGCATTTGCTCTTGCACATTTTATGGATGCAAAAGAACTTATACTTGTAGGCCAGGATCTTGCACTTACTAACGGAAGAACCCATGCGGACGGAACTTTTAAAGAAAAAATGGATAAGCTGAATCTGGAATCAGATGGTCTTGTCTACTTTGAAGTAGAAGGTATCCACGGCAACAAGGTTATTACCCGTAACGATTTTGACAGATACAGGCTCTGGTTTGAGGAATTTATTGAAAAGATGCATCTTGAGAAGATTGCGATAGATGCGACGCAGGGTGGTGCCAAGATACACGGTGCGCGTCTTATGACTCTCAGGAAAGCGATAGATACCTATTGTAAGGATAAGGTCGATATGAAGGCCATGCTTGATAAGCTTCCTAAGATGATGGATTACGGTGCTAAGAAAGCGACAGTGGATTTCTATTACGAGCTTGCGGATAAGGTTGAAGAAGTAAGTAAGATGGCAGCAAAGGGAGAACGTGCTTATCGTAAATTTGCCCGTCTTGTTGAAAAAGAAGATGTTACCGATACCGAGCTTATCAAGTGCGCGGAGAAAATTAAGAAAGTAAATGATTATATGAACTCTGACGAGTATGCGCTTTTTGTACAGGCTGCAATGATAGATATCGATTATGTAATGCGAATGTCTATCTATGACGAGAAGGAAGACGAGAAAGAAGAGCGTACGCAGATAGCCAAGGAAGGAATCCTTCTTAACGGACTTATTGCAAGATATGCCAAGGGAATTGCGAACGGTGTCAGGGAAGTTAACAAGAGACGACCGATTAAAGTCGGAAAGAAGGACGTCGTCGGCCCGATTGATAAGCTTATATATGAGCTTTCGAAGGAGGCAGAATAATGGAGAATGTTAAAGTTGTAATAGAAGAAGTATTGGAGCACATTAAGAACAGCCGCTTCAGCGTGGCAAGACAGGTGTTCCTTGATAATTATAAGATCATTGAGAATTTCTTGCTTTTTATTGGCGAGAATCAGGTAATAACCGGTGATGAGCTTAGGGATTTATCGGAGAACCTTGTTGCATCACTCGAGAATAACGATTATTACAGACTTGAGGATACCTTAAGATATGCGATTTTAAGCGTATATAATCAGCTTTTTGGAGAGGAGACTTAAAGATGAAGAATAAACTTGTATTTCTTGTTCCGCGTTCCTCATACGACAGTCTCTATTCATGTTGTGAGTATATTGCGGGCAAGATAAAGAGTAAGGTGCCGATGGATGCAAAGGTAATGGAAGACTGGATGGGTCTTGATATTACCAAGCTTGAAGAAGATTTAAAAAACGGCACAAAACTTGTGCTTGTCAACGGAGTATTGATTAATGAAGCCAATCCTCGTATAGAGGCGGTTATCGATAAATACGCTGATAATATATGCGTATACTATAAAGATAATCCATTGAAACTTGTTAAGAATATCGAGATATTAAAAGACCGCGTCAAGGTATTTGTTGCGGACGGAACATATGCCAAGTTTCTTAAGCAGTATTACAAGATAGATTCTACCGTACTTGTTAATCCTGCAATAGGAACAGAGACTGAAAAACCTTATTCTGTAAGAAGTAATGAGCTTTTATTCATAGGAACATATTTTGAGCCGAAGGATCAGTTAAAGTACATAGAAGACAACATTCCGAAGGCATTCAAGAAAATATCGGATAATATAATTGCAGCAATAGATAAGAATCTTACGGCTGATGTTGAGGAATGCATTATCAATGAGCTTACAAAGCTCGGTAAGGGCAGTGATAAGAAGCTTATAAAAGCTTTCCTTGAAGGATATGCGGATTACTTTATGGAGTATCAGAGCCGTGTTGCTCGCCGCAATGTTATAGTGGGACTTTTGAAAGCCCACAGAGTCGTGGCTGTTGCGGGCTACAATTGGGATACTTTGCAAAAGAGCCTGCCGGAAAAGGTGGCGGAGACATTTAACGTTCAGACATCAATTCCTACAGGTGTAGGACTTTCCGAGATGATGAGTAACGTTAAGAAGGTTTTGTGCGTTGAGACCGGTTACAGCGAAGGCTGTCATGAAAGAGTCGGTGCGGGACTTATCGCGGGCTGCCAGGTCTACGCAATAGATACACCTTTTACAAGAAAGCTTGCAGAGGAGACTCCACAGTTAAAGGTATATGACCCTAATGATATTAAGGGTCTTAATGCCATGCTTAATCGTGGTGATAAAGAAAATGCGGAATACGATGCTATTCCGGAATGTCTTAAACTTGATAATACGATAGACGTTCTTCTTAAGCATTTTTATGGTAAGGATTATGAGGATGTCATTCTTAATGCGGAGAAGAAATCTATAGTAAGAGCTAATGGAATAGCGTATATAAAAAGGTCCGATAAAGAATATCTTCTTCTTAATTCTGCGAAGGACAGGATCGAAGCGCTTATAGATCTTGATAATATCGTGGCAAGAATTAAGCCAAGTACAATATATACTGCAGCGGTTTCAGGCACAGACGATGTGCTAAGGTGCTTTTTCTCATTTAAGAATAAGATTCCTTACAAGGTATATTATGTTCCGGATGATTATAAAAAAGCGCTTGCCTATATAGATGAATTCGGACTTGCAAAAAAGCTCGCGAAGCGGCTGGTAGTCTTTAAGACCAAGGAAGAATTAAGAGAGTATCTTATTAATCATGATGAAGAGTATCTTCCGCGATTATTCTATGGGGACACCGGGTACTTTAAGAGTATGACAGATGAGCTTCATAAGATAAGAATTGCGAAGCCTCGTAATCCTAAGATTAAGCCGTTTATAACTGTAGCGGTTCCATCATTTAACAGAGGCCCGATAGCTTTAAAGACGATCAGGAGAATGCTTAAGTCCGAATTTGATTCGGAGATAGAGTTCCTCTTATCCGATAACGGTTCGGAAGTCGGAAGAGAAGAGTATAAGAAGATTGCTGCCATTAAAGACAGCAGATTTAAGTATTCCCGTAACAGAGAGAATTTAAGATTTACGGGCAATATTATAAAGCTTACTAAGCTTGCAAAAGGCAAGTATATATATTACAGCAGTGATGAAGATGAATTATATACTGAGAATCTTCATATAATACTTGACGGACTTATTAAGGAGAACGATATTGATATAATCGGTGTCTACGCACCGGGACGTGATTATCACGCAAATGCGGTATTCAACGATTACATAACAGTATTTGACAATGCGATTAATTCCAATTATCTTACCGGAACATTCTTTAGAGTAAGTAACCTAAGTAAAAAGAGAATGGATGAGATTTCGGAGAAATATAAGGAAAATGAGTTCTTCAGATTATATACACATGTTGTATATGCGATTTTATCGATTAAGAGCGCGAAAATGATGACGTTCACAACCGAATTGTATAAGGAGTGTGACGCGGGCGAAGATCAGGTAAATGCGCTTGTCAGACTTAACAAAGCAGAACACAGAGCGCAGATGGCTGATGCGGCAATAGAGATAATCTTCAATGAGATTGATGTGCATCCGTCATTAAAGATCTCTCTTATAGCTGAGCGTATAATTACGGCATACAGACTTGTCGGTGTCGGCCATTATAATCTTGAAGAGGCTTATAAGAAAGAGGGCATAACCATAGAAGACGATTATGCTTATCTTGATGAATGGAGAGACAAGCGTCTGATAGAACTTATCAAAAAGTTCAACGGTGAAGACAGAGAGGCACTTATAAAAAAGACACTTGAAGGCGTGGAAGAAGAAAAGAATAGATTTTTAGAGTGCATGCGACAGAGGGGTTAATAATTTGAGTGGTATTATCGAGGTTTTAAGCGAAGCTATTTATCAGAGCGCGGAATTTTATCGTGATTACGTTTCTGAGACTTTATCAGAGACATGTAAAGCCGTATGGCAGAGTTTAAAAGATGATGAAGATGGTATACGTGATGAGGTAACGAGCTTTATTGAGAAAGAAGCCGCAAAATTTGCGGACAGTAAGCCGACTCTTGCGATATATCTGTATTCGGTGTGTCTTGCAATTGCACCGAAACCTTATCATATAGAGGCCGGAATTAATATACTTCTGGGTAGACCTGATTATTATACCAAGAATAACCTCCATTTTTATGCATATCAGTATCAGTGTGCTGCGTTTAAGTGCAAGGAAGCGGACAGCTTGGAGGTTAAGCTTAAGATATGGCAGTTATTTAAGGTTGTGTATGAGTATTTCGAAGCGGAAGTAACAGCAGACCTTACACCGATTCCTATGGATTCGCGCAACAAGAATCTGGTTTTGGTAATCACGGAGCAGATGCTTTCCGAAGGACACGGTCCGACCAAGACTACACTCGATAGATGTAAGACTTTGATAACCCGTTATAATAAAGAGGTTTTGCTTATAACAACTAATGAGATGCTTACCGGTTGCGGTGAATTACCGTTCTTTGATCAAAGAGTCGGTAATAAGAATGTCGCGTTCGCTGATAAGGAAGCATTAGAGTGGAAAGGTGTGTCCGTTCCGCAGTTATATCTTAATTACGAAATGCCGGATGTAAACATAATTAATGAAATGCTTGTATATATAAGAAAGCTTGCGCCTTCGAGAATTGTTGTGATAGGTGGTATGAGTATCCTTGCAAATCTTGCGGATAAGATGATACCTGCAATTGATGTCGGATTATCTCCGTCAGAGCTTGAGCCTTCGTGTGTAAGATACCAGACCTTAGGTAAAAAGCTCGAAGAAAACGAAATGTATCTTATGGAGAATATCGGACTTCCGAAGGAACACGCGGTTGAATGTATATTCACGTCGGGACTTAAAGAGCAGGAAGGAACAATGGCAAGAAGTTTGTTCGGAATCCCTGAAAATGCTTTTGTAATGACCGTTATCGGCGGAAGACTTTACGAAGAAGTGGATAAAGAATTCCTTAATATGCTTGAAAGTATATGGCAGGATGATTACTTTATTCTTTTTCTGGGACGATTCAGCCATAATGAAGAAGTACTTTCGAAATTTGAAAAAATAAGTAAGGCATATCATATTGACAGGGTAGAAGATATCCTGGCAGCTCTTGAACTTTGCGATCTATATGTAAATCCTATAAGAAGAGGCGGCGGAACATCTTGCGTAGAGGCGATGTTTAAGGGAATTCCTGTTGTAACAACAGCATACGGTGATGTGCCTGCCAATACGGGCGAAGAATTTATTGTTGCCGATTACAAGGAGATGGGCGATACAATTATGCGTTATTACAATGATATTGATTTCTATCGTGAAAAGTCCGCAATTGCGAAAAAGCGCGCAGAAATTCTTCTTGATACGGATGGTGAATTCGTTCGTATTATGGATGAAGTGGAAAGAAGAGAACGCGAAAACAAATAGACAAATTTTAGTGTTATTATAAAGGATAGTTCGGAAAATGAGGAGGCGGTTATAATATGCAGATGGAAGAATTACTGAAATTCCTTACCTATCCCGATGTGACGGTAGTTGATGCATTACAGAAAATCGATAAGAACTCACAGGGAATCCTTTTTGTTATCGATAAGAACAATAGATTGATAGGTTCTATCACCGATGGAGATATAAGAAGATGGCTTATTAAGACGGGTGACCTGCAGGCCAAGATCGATGGCCTTATGAATAAGGACCCGAAATTCTTATACAGCAATAACATTGGTAACTATAGGGAATTCTTAGCCAAGTATGTAATAAGAACAGCGCCTGTTATATCGCCTTCAAATGAAGTGGTTGATATAGTATTCGCTGCTGACGGTTACGAAGCCAGGGAAAAGGATATGAAGACCTTGCAGAACGTCCCGGTTGTCATTATGGCCGGCGGCAAGGGAACGAGACTTTATCCTTACACGAAGGTCTTACCGAAGCCTTTAATTCCTATCGGTGATATTCCGATTATGGAGCGAATCATTGATAAGTTCAGAGATTACGGCGTTACGAACTTTTATGCAACGCTTAATTATAAGAAGAATATGATCAAGTCCTACTTTGCGGACGTAATGCAAAATTATACACTTAAGTACGTAGAAGAGGATGAACCGCTTGGTACCGCAGGTTCACTTCATTTAATCGAGGAAGAATTCGATTGCCCGATCATCGTTACCAATTGCGATATTATGATTCATGCGGATTATGCGGATATTTACAAGCATCATATAGCTTCGGGCAATGAGCTTACAATAGTATCCGCGTTAAAGAATATAGTTGTGCCTTACGGTGTTATTAAGTCTAAAGAAGACGGCGTCGTAACCGGTATGGAGGAAAAGCCGAAGTTATCGTACTTCGTTAATACCGGAATGTACGTCCTTGATCCTAAGCTTTTGAAAGAAATACCGAAGAATACCTTCTATCATATGACAGACCTTAGCAATGACTTACTTTTCCAGGACAGAAAGGTCGGCATGTATCCTATATCCGAGGACAGCTTCCTTGATATGGGCGAGTTCGAAGAGATGCGCCGTATGGAGCAGAAGCTCGATATGAAATCATAACAGGGCAAAAGCGCTCTGAATTTACGTATTATTAATCATAAGGAAGTGATTGTATGGAGAATATTATCTTAGTTGGCTCCGGCGGATGTATGAGGGAGCTTTTGTGGCAGATAGAAGAAGCAAATAAGAGAATGCCGCGATATACGGTCTTAGGATATATAGATCTTGTTGAGGACCTTGCTATGGATGCGGTCGGACATTGTAAATACTTGGGAGACGATGATTATCTTCTTAACCTTCCGATGAAGACCGGTGTAGTAATATGTATCGGCAGTCCGGAGAAGCGCCGTGACCTGGTGGCTATGTACAGACAGAATCCGAACCTTTACTTCCCGAGCATCGTATTATCGGATGAGGGAATGGCGCCTGATTATTCAATCGGTGAGGGTTCGATTGTAAGCCGTGACTGCACGATATCAACGAATGTAACCATAGGAAATTTCGTATTCGTTAATATCGGTTCCATTGTATGTCATGATACGGTAATAGGTGATTATACAACACTTGCGCCGCGTGTTACCTTATGCGGTAACGTCGAAGTCGGAACCATGTCCTATGTGGGCGTAAGTTCGACGGTTAAGCAGGGTATAACAATTGCTAACGGCGTAACAGTCGGCGCAGGTGCCGTGGTTGTTGATGATGTAGATAAGTATTTAACCGTAGTGGGTATTCCTGCGCGTCCGTTGTAGGCGCTTTTACGAAGTGGGACTGATTACGGGGTATTGAGGTAAGTATTATGTGGCGCGTGTGTGTGGTAACTTCTACCAGAGCAGATTATGGTATATTGTCGGGATTGATTAAGAGGATCGATGCGGATCCCGAGACCGAATTAAAGCTTGTTGCAACGGGAATGCATCTTCTTAAGGAATTCGGCGAGACCTATAAGGAAATAGAGAATGACGGATTAACGATTGATGAGAAAATCGACATATCCGAAAGAGGCGATTCTGATGCGGCGGTATCAAGAATGGCCGGTAATGCTACGCGCTATTTTACGAATTACTTTGCGAAGAATCGTCCTGATGTAGTTATAATCCTTGGCGACAGAACGGAGATGCTTGGTGTGGCTACAGCTGCACTTATCATGAATATTCCGATTGCGCATATTCATGGCGGTGAGCTTACATTCGGTGCGGTTGACGACGCGGTTCGACATTCTTTAACCAAGATGTCCCGCATTCATTTTACAGCATGCGCTGAGTACAGACGGCGCGTGATCCAGATGGGTGAGAACCCGGAGATGGTATACGACGTAGGCGCAATGGGTGTGGAGAACGCCCTTAAGATGGAAAAGTTTAACCCGGAAGAAGTACGGGAAAAGTTAGGATTTGATGATGATAAGCCGTATGTAATGGTAACTTTTCATCCTGAGACACAGAGTGTCTTGGGTGCGATGCTTCAGATACAGCCGCTTTTAAAGACTATGAAGGCGCATCCGGAATATAATTATTGTATAACGAAGGCCAACTCCGATGCGGGTGGAATCAGCATAAATGAGCTTTGGGAGAAAGAGTGCGAGACTAATTTAAACTGGAAATTATTTGCATCGCTGGGTGCGAAGCTTTACTTAAGTGCGGTTCGAGATTCAGAGTTTGTAATCGGTAATTCTTCAAGCGCTATTTTAGAAGTGCCGTCGTTTAAGATACCTTCGGTAGATATCGGCGATAGACAAAAGGGTAGAATTATGGCGCCGTCAGTTATTCATGCGGATAATAAGGAAGACGCTGTTAACGCAGCTTTCCTTGAAGCTGTAAAAGCTCGACGCGAGAACAGATACGCTGATATGCCAAGTCCGTTCGGTGACGGCAACACCGCAGATCGGATCTTTATGTATCTTAAAGATGCATTAAGGGAAGGAAAATTAAACGGAAAGAAAGAATTCTACGACATAGATTGGGAATAATATGAAACGAATTGCAGTAATACCGGCTCGTTCCGGTTCTAAGGGACTTAAGGATAAGAATATTAAAGAGATGGCAGGTAAGCCGCTCATGGCTTATACGATTGAAGCTGCGTTATCATCAGGTGTATTCGACGAAGTTATGGTATCGACGGATTCCGAGAAGTATGCAGAGATTGCACGTTCTTACGGTGCAAGCGTGCCTTTTATGCGTTCGGAAGAGACATCAGGTGATAAGGCAAGTACCTGGGATACGGTTCGTGAAGTAATAGGAAACTATAGAAAGCTTGGAGTTGAGTTTGATGTGGCTGCTGTTTTGCAGCCGACGTCTCCTCTACGTACAGCGGACGATATACGTAACGGTGTAGAGCTTTTTGACAAGAATAATGCTTCTGCGGTAATCGGCGTATGTGAGCTTGAGCATTCAATCAATATCTGCAATACATTGGGAGAGAATAATTCCATGAACGGTTTCTTCGATTCGAATGTATCGGGAAGGCGGCAGGATGCAGGGACATATTACAGGATTAACGGTGCATTGTATATACAGAGGGTTTCGGATCTTATGAGTAAGAAGAATCTCTACGGGGAAGGCTCTTATGCGTATATAATGGATAAGAAGTCGTCGATAGACGTGGATGATGAAATGGATTTTAAGATGGCGGAAGCGGTAATGAATTGGGTTTAAAGGCAGGTATATCTTATGAGAATGCTTGAAAAGAGCACGCTTGATGAATTGTCGAGAATAGTTGATGATCTTGAATTGCTTATGCATAATATCGGTGATGCCGGGTTGTCCCCGGACATTGAGGATGTGATAAAAGTTGCTATGATGCAGGTTAACGATGGATTATATGCTTCGCCTGATATTAATCTTGCTGCCGTAGATGTGGAATTTGATATTGAGAACGTCGCATGGGATGCAATGGCGGTTCTTAAGGCGATGATTCCTGTTTGGAGACTTAGCTTTAAGAGGCGTTCAGGATTAAATGTCGATTCGAGATTCTGGTCAATATATGAGTATTTTAAATATATCGATCGAGATAGAATTATAGCTAATTCAATCAAATGGTTTAATACTTATAGCGAGGAGTACAGAAGGCAGTATATGTCACTGCCGATGAGATATACGTTCTTGACCGGCAGACTTGACGTTGATGCTAATGATTATTCTTTAATTGAAATATATACCGATATGATGCAGTCTGAGATAGAAGAGTATAAGTGGTTTTATGAAAAACTGTCTGATTACAAATCAAAGGAACTGCTTGTTGGAATTATAAGGTATATGTTTACTTTTAATCTTGAAAGTCTTTCAGGGATAACCGAGAATATTTTTGAGGATTATTATGATCTTGATCTTGTGCCGCCGGGCTCATGTGAAGTTTTTGTAGACTGTGGCGCTTTTATAGGTGACTCGGTTTTGAGCTTTATAAAAGAATACGGCAGGGATTCATATTCTAAAATATATGCTTATGAAATAGATCCTAAGAATGTTGAGAGCTTTAAGCATAATTTGGAGGGATTTTCCAATATTGAAATAAGAGAAAAAGGAGTAGGTAAGGAAAAGGGCGAGCTTTTCCTTAATATTACCGCGGATGGTGAGGGCTCACGCCTTGCGGAAGCGGGAGAGAACAGGGTTACTGTTGTATCGCTCGATGATGATATTGAAGAACCGATAGACGTAATCAAGATGGATATAGAGGGCGCCGAAACCGACGCTTTGATGGGTGCAATAAAGCATATAAAGGAGGAAAAACCGAAACTTCTTATATGTACATATCATAAACCCGCGGATATTTTTGAAATTCCCAAGCTTATTGAATCGATGCGAAGTGATTATAAGTTTTATCTTCGCTATAACGGAAGAGGAATTTGGCCATGCGATTATGTGCTGTTTGCGGTATAGGAGCAAATTGCGCCATCCTTATGTGAGCGCAGGAGTTAATAGTAATAACACGCATTGCTGCGCTTCTTATAGAAGCTCTCGCAATGCTACCCACATGCGGATTCTGCTAATTTGCTTTCGCAAATTGCGTCATCCTTATGTGGGGGCGGGTCTTGAAAAAATAAGAGACGGAATGTGCAAGCACATCCGTCTCTATTTTTTAAGACCCTGTTATTACATATATGTATCCATCATCATTCCGGCGTACATTGATGTTGCGTACGGTGCACTGAATTCTCTGCCCGGATTCTTGTATGCTACGACTACTTTGTTCATGTAGTCTACAGGGTTGATGGCTATCTGAGATGCTCTTGCGGCTGCTGCATTCTTGAATGCGTTAAGCTCGTTGAAGATCGCACCTGTCGTATCGGCCTTAACCGCTGCACTTAATGAGTCGCGGTTTATCACAACCGAACCGTTATTCTGAACCATAAGTCCCATTGATTCCAAGCGGTCTCTCATGCCGTTAGATATAACTGCCATATCGTGCCTAAGCTTCGAGGAGCTCGGATTCGATGATGCGTCGTACTTATTGGCGATAGATAATGTTGAGTTAAAAGCGTTAACCAGGCGGGATACATTCTCCATTATTGCATCAACGTCGTTCTCAAATCCGACTGTTGCGGCGTCGCCATCATCATGCTCACCGAGAAGAGTAATTTCGAACTCTTTATTAATGGTGAACTTGTTGGCAAGTGAGTGATGCTCCGCACCGTTAAGGATAAAGGTTGAACTCTTGGCATCTTCGGTAATCGCATCGATGCCGAGAAGATTCATTGCAACCTTGGAACCTGTATCGGTACCCGGGGTTATGTTAAATAAGAACTTCTCGTCCGCTGTAAGACCTGTCTCCTTGGAGGAGAGCACAAGTGCTTCACGTCCGTCGCTGCCCTTATTGATCTTCGCGTCAACACCGACGTTGGCGGTATTGATAAGCTTGGCAAGCTTCTCTTCTACGTCCTTATTGGTATCCGTACCGGCTACCGTAAACTGGAACTCGTAAGTACTTGCAGTATTCTGAAGATCGAATGTATAGACACCCGCGGTGAAATCCTTTCTTGAAGGATCGAGATAATTACCTTCGTTGGTCTGACCTGTTGCCAGATTCTTAACCGATAAGGTAAATGTATCCGTAAGTTCACTCGAGTCGCCGTCGCCTACGTAATTAACTTTTACGTGAGCCTCGTCTGAAGATGCTGCAACTTTCTTCTTGAATAAGCCCTTCTTAACATCGTCAGGAGCCGAAAGCGAATGCGCAGTCTTTTCGAGATTCAGGGAAGCTTCCTTAAGGTCGATAGCAAATTCGGAGGCGTTGCCTTCTTCCATGCCAAGGACCTTATAAAGAGGGGTGTTCTTATTCACTTTGACCATTTGGTTGTAAATAGAGCGCAGCTCACTCTTCTTATGAGTATCATAACGGTTATACGTATTATTACCGTACGTACTAAGATAATAATTATAGATAGTATCAATAGCTGCCATAAGATTCCCCCTCCTTTCTTCCTTGAAATTACGGTACAGATACCGCAGGGTATAATAAGTCCATTTACTCATATACATCATACTATATGCGTGGAAAAAAGTACAGAGAAAAATATGAAAAGTTCACACTTGTTTCACATGATTATGGTATGGCCAAGATAACCATACTTGATTGCATATATATTTTACGCCCGAAATTAAGCGGTGTCAAACGATTCTTTGCCTTTTGCTTCATTGATTTAATAAGGGAAAAGATATATAATTTTATTAAGATATACGCGAATTTTGACCATAATAACGATATTGTATTTCGCAATAAGTTAGGAGGATTATGAAAACAGTTATTTTAGCCGGCGGATTCGGAACAAGAATCAGTGAAGAGAGCCATCTTAAGCCTAAGCCGATGATTGAGATCGGTGACCAGCCTATATTATGGCATATTATGAAGGAGTATTCCTATCACGGATTTAATGATTTTATTATATGTGCAGGTTATAAGCAGCATATAATCAAGGAATACTTTGCAAATTATTATTTATATAACAGTGATGTGACTTTTGATTTTACCGCAGGCGGCGATATGCAGATTCATAATAACGTATCGGAACCGTGGAAGGTTACCATAGTCGATACGGGATTTTCAACAATGACCGGCGGTCGTATCAAGAGAATCAAGGATTATGTCGGAGACGAGCCGTTCTTTATGACTTACGGTGACGGAGTCTGCGATGTTGATATGAACGATCTTCTTAAATTTCATAAGGAACAGGGCAGAATAGCAACCGTAACCGCCATCCTCGCCGGTCAGAGATTCGGTGTATTTGAGATGAATGAAAGCAACCCCGATATTGTTGATGAATTCCGGGAAAAAGCCGACGAGGACGGAGCAAGAATCAACGGCGGATATATGGTATTGGAGCCTAAGGTATTCGATTATATAGAAGGCGACGATACCTTCTTCGAAAAAGAGCCCATGCGCAATCTTGCTAAGGATGGACAGCTTGCGGCATATAAGTATGATGGTTTCTGGAAGTGCATGGATACCGCAAGAGAGCGAGACGAATTGATTAAGCTTATTAATGAGAACAAAGCACCTTGGATGAAGTGGGCAAGATAATATGAGATGGAATGATGAGAAATCTGCTCGTGATGAGATAAAAGCTCTTGTCGCAGAGTATTACGAACAATTTCATAAGAAGGACGGTAAGTTTACACCGGGCGAGAGGATCGGTTATGCAGGCCGTGTCTACGACGAGCGTGAGATGTGCTCACTTACCGATGCCATGCTTGATTTCTGGCTTACTTCCGGAAGATTTACGAAAGAATTCGAAAAGGAACTTGGAGAATTCTTAGGCGTTAAGTACGTAAGTCTTGTTAACAGCGGTTCATCCGCGAATCTTCTGGCCTTTATGGCATTGACTGCGGCAGAACTTGATGACAGGAGAATCAAGCCGGGCGATGAAGTGATCACGGTGGCTTGCGCTTTTCCAACTACGGTAACACCGATTATACTGTATGGTGCGGTTCCTGTCTTCGTCGATGTAACGATTCCTCAATACAATATTGATGTGTCTTATCTTGAAAAAGCATTAAGTCCTAAGACTAAGGCTGTAATTATAGCGCATACTCTCGGCAATCCTTTTAATATAGAGGCGGTAAGCGCTTTTTGTAAGGAACATAACCTGTGGCTTGTTGAGGATAACTGCGACGCGCTTGGGTCAACATATACGCTGAACGGTGTGACAGGCTACACGGGAACTTTCGGAGACATCGGAACTTCGAGCTTTTATCCGCCGCACCATATCACAATGGGCGAAGGCGGCGCGGTATATACCGATAATCCGCTTCTTGACAAGATTGTGCGTTCATTTAGAGACTGGGGAAGGGAGTGCTCCTGCGTATCCGGACAGGATAATCTGTGCGGCCACCGCTTTGATGGGCAGTTCGGAAAGTTACCGTATGGATATGACCATAAGTATGTATACAGTCATTTCGGATATAATCTGAAGGCAACGGACCTTCAGGCCGCAATCGGTGTAGAGCAGCTTAAAAAGCTCCCGGAATTTACAAAGAAGAGAGCGGAGAACTGGGAGTATCTTCGTAATAAGCTTAATTGCTTGAGCGAGAAGATAATCTTACCTGAAAAGGAAGCCGGCAGTACTCCTTCCTGGTTCGGATTCCTGATAACCGTTAAGCCGGATTCGGGAAAGAGCCGTAACGAAGTAACAAGATTTCTTGAAGATAAGGGGATTCAGACGAGGTTATTATTTGGCGGTAATTTCATCTTGCAGCCTAGCTTTGAAGGAATGAAGGAAGGAACAGATTACAGGGCGTTAGCGCTTAATAATACAGAAGTTGTCATGAATCGTTCTTTTTGGATAGGCGTATATCCGGGAATGACGAAAGAGATGCTTGATTATATGGCACAGCAGTTGATTGCCGCATTTGATAAGTAGCGGGGGAATGCGTATGTTTGATTTTTCGTTTTATAGAGGTAAAAAAGTTCTCATAACAGGACACACCGGGTTTAAGGGCTCGTGGCTTTGCTGCATCCTTGCAAATCTTGGTGCCGAAGTTATCGGCTATTCTTTATATGATGAAGAAGAGAATCGCTTGTTTGACCTTTGCGGCGTTAAGAATCAGATTACGCATATTGTGGGCGATGTAAGAGATTTGGAGCATCTTAAAGAAGTTTTTGCCAAGTATCAGCCTGAGATAGTAATTCATCTGGCGGCACAGCCAATCGTTCGAATTGCGTATGAGAAGCCGGTTGATACTTATACGACCAATGTAATAGGTACGGTTAACATTCTTGAATGCGTGAGACTTAACCCGTGCACTAAGTCATTTCTTAATGTAACTACGGATAAAGTATATGAGAATAAAGAATGGGACAAGGGATATGTTGAGACGGATCCCCTTGATGGATTTGATCCTTATTCCAATTCAAAGTCCTGTTCCGAGCTGGTGACACACAGCTACAAGAAGAGCTTTTTTGCAAAGGGACTTACTGCGATCTCTACGGCGCGTGCCGGTAATGTCATAGGCGGAGGAGATTTTGCAAAAGACCGTATAATACCGGATTGCGTAAGGGCCGCAATGAATAACGAACCGATTGTTGTTCGTAATCCTCATTCAACAAGGCCGTATCAGCATGTGCTTGAGCCTCTGTGCGCATATCTTCTTATTGCAATGAAGCAGTATCTCGATAAGTCATGCGAAGGATATTATAATGTAGGACCTGATGACGGGGATTCGTTTGAGACCTGTGCGATTGTCGATTCGTTCGTAAAGTATTGGGGTAACGGATTAAAGTGGGTTGATAAGAATGATGGCGGACCGCATGAAGCTTCCCTGTTAAAGCTTGATTGCACCAAGATTAAAAGCGCTTTTGGCTGGAAGCCTAAGTGGACACTTGACAAGGCGGTGCAAATGGTTGTAGACTGGACAAAGTGCTATATAGATGGCGGTAATATAAGAGCTTTAATGGATACCCAGATAGAAGAATATATCAATAGTTGAAAATATTTCTTGACATAGACCTATTATCCGTGATAGTATATTCTAGCTATGGAAGTAGGTCTTTTTTTTATGCCTAAATTCAATAGAAGAAATTTAGTGGAGGTGGAAGTTTAATGCGCACAAGAATTACATTGGCATGTACAGAATGCAAACAGCGTAACTACAACATGACCAAAGACAAGAAAACTCATCCGGACCGAATGGAAACGAAGAAGTACTGCAGATTCTGCAAGACTCATACGTTACATAAGGAAACAAAGTAAGGTCAAAGGAGAAGATTATGAGCGAAGAAAAGAAAACAAAGACAACCTTTGCGACAGGTCTTAAACAGGAATTTCGCAAGATAATCTGGCCTAATAAGAATTCTCTGGTACGCCAGACAATCGCAGTAGTAGTCGTTACCGTAGTTTTAGGTTTAATAATTGCGGCAGTTGATTACGCAGCACAGCTTGGCATTGATGTCTTAATGAGTTTCTAAGGTAGATAAGGAGAATTTGTATGGCAGAGGCACGCTGGTATGTAGTTCATACTTACTCAGGATATGAGAAGAAAGTAAAAGCAAACATTGACAAGGCAATCGAGAATCGTCATCTTGAGAATGAGATTCTTGAGGTAAGCGTTCCGGAACAGGACGTTGTTGAACTTAAAGATGGAGTCAGGAAGCAGACAACCAGAAAGATGTTTCCCGGCTATGTGCTGATTAAGATGGTAATGAATGATGACACATGGTATGTGGTCAGAAATACCAGAGGAGTTACCGGATTTGTCGGTCCGGGATCTAAGCCGGTACCATTGACAGAAGAAGAGATGGCAAATCTCGGTATCAAACGTGAGAACATTGAGGTTGACTTCGAGGTCGGTGAAGTTATCACCGTTATCGGAGGTGTATGGAAGGATACGGTTGGTCCAATCGCTTCCATTAATGATCGTAAGCAGTCGGTTACAATCAATGTCGACATGTTCGGTCGCGAAACACCGGTAGAGATAAGTTTCGCAGATATTAAGAAGATGTAAAGATGTTTTTTAGTAAGGAGGCAATTCCAAATGGCAAAGAAAGTAGAAGGATATATTAAATTGCAGATCCCTGCAGGCAAGGCAACTCCGGCACCGCCAGTTGGTCCTGCACTCGGACAGCATGGTGTTAACATTGTCGAGTTCACCAAGCAGTTTAATGCAAGAACAGCAGATAAGGGAGATACGATCATCCCTGTTGTAATTACAGTTTACGCAGATAAGAGCTTTAGCTTTATTACTAAGACTCCTCCTGCAGCTGTACTTATCAAGAAAGCTTGCAAGATTCAGAAAGCATCCGGTACTCCTAACAAGACCAAGGTAGCTACTATTACCAAGGCTCAGTTAAAGGAGATCGCAGAATTAAAGATGCCTGATCTTAATGCAGCATCAATCGAAGCTGCTATGAGCATGATCGCAGGTACATGCCGTTCAATGGGCGTTACAGTAGAAGAGTAACGTGTAAACTGAGCGCAAGCGAAGTTTGCCAAGGCAAACTGCCCATCGTGCTTTAGCACGATTTTAAATGGCAGTTTTTCAAATATAAGTTTTGAAATAAACTTGAGTTAGTTGACAATTAACGTGGGAGGGTCCTCTCCCGATATAACCACAGGAGGTATATATTCAATGAAAAGAGGAAAAAGATATGTAGAAGCTGCAAAAGCTATCGACAGAGCAACGCAGTATGAAATAGCTGACGCAATTTCTTTAGCAAAGAAGTCAGCAGTAGCTAAGTTTGACGAGACAATCGAGGCTCATATCAGAACAGGTTGTGACGGACGTCACGCAGATCAGCAGATCCGTGGTGCGGTTGTATTACCTCACGGAACAGGTAAGAGCGTTCGTGTATTAGTATTTGCAAAGAACGAGAAGATTGACGAAGCATTGGCAGCAGGCGCAGATTACGCAGGCGGCGAAGAGCTTATTCCAAAGATTCAGAATGAAGGCTGGTTTGAATTTGACGTAGTTGTTGCTACACCGGACATGATGGGTGTTGTAGGTCGCTTGGGACGTGTCTTAGGACCTAAGGGCTTAATGCCAAACCCTAAGGCAGGTACAGTTACAATGGACATCACAAAGGCTGTTAATGATATTAAAGCAGGTAAGATTGAGTACAGACTTGATAAAGCTAACATTATCCATGTGCCAGTTGGAAAAGCATCATTTACAGAGGAACAGTTATCAGATAACTTCCGCGCTTTAATGGATGCAATCATTAAGGCTAAGCCGGCAGCACTTAAGGGCCAGTATTTAAAGAGCGTAACACTTGCTCCTACAATGGGACCTGGCGTTAAGATTAACGTTAACAAGCTTGCATAAGGCTTTATAATTTGTTTAGCGCAGAATAAATTATAACTTTTGGATTGACATCTATATAATGTGATGTTATAATCACAAGCGTGTCAGATGACACGACGGTTTCAGAGAGATTTGAAACTACCGAAGACAGCAGGTGTTTTATACATAACGCATGCAACCTGCCGAGGATTTTATGAATTGTTTTGTTTATAAGCCTCTTATGTCTTCGCGACATAAGAGGTTTTCTATTCATAAAGCCTCAATATTAATAAAATAAGGAGGTACAATTATGGCAAAGGTAGAACTTAAGGCTCCTGTCGTTGAAGAGATTTCGAAAGTAATCGAAGGCGCAGCAACAGTTGTTTTGGTTGACCATCGCGGACTTACTGTTGACGAAGATACAAGATTACGTAAGCAGTTAAGAGAAGCAGGCGTTTCATACAAGGTATACAAGAATACACTTATGAAGCGTGCTTTCGCAGGAACAGAATTCGAAAGCTTATCCGCTAACCTTGAAGGACCTTCAGCTATGGCTGTTTGCAAGGATGATGCAACAGCAGCTGCAAGAGTACTTGCAAAGTTCGCTAAGGAAGCTCCTGCATTAGAGCTTAAGGCCGGTGTTGTAGAAGGTACATACTACGACGCTAAGGGTATTACACAGATCGCATCAATCCCTGGAAGAGAAGAACTTCTCTCAAGATTACTTGGATCTATGCAGTCACCTATCACAAATATGGCTCGTGTACTTAAGCAGATCGCTGAAAAAGGCGCAGAAGCTTAACCACGGAATTTAAGATTTGAATCAAAAGAAACTATTTCATTAATTGATTAATTTACAAACGGAGGTAAATTTAAATGGCAAAGATGACTACAGCTGAATTTATTGAAGCTATCAAAGAGTTAAGCGTATTAGAGTTAAACGAGCTTGTTAAGGCTTGTGAGGAAGAGTTTGGCGTATCTGCAGCAGCCGGCGTTGTAGTAGCAGGTCCTGCAGCAGGCGGTGCAGCAGCAGCTGAAGAGAAGGATGAGTTCGACGTAGAACTTACAGAAGTAGGCGCTGAGAAGGTTAAGGTTATTAAGGTTGTTCGTGAGCTTACAGGTCTCGGCCTTAAGGAAGCTAAGGACGCAGTTGATGGCGCTCCTAAGGTACTTAAGGAAGGCGTTTCCAAGGCAGAAGCTGAGGAAGCTAAGAAGGCTCTTGAAGAAGCAGGCGCTAAGGTTACACTTAAGTAATTTAACCCCTATTCTAATAACAAAGTCATTTATAAGAACCGAGGACTACCTCGGTTCTTTTTTTATGTTTTTACGTACTAATAATAGAAATAGGTATTCGGGCCGTAGCTATCTGATGCGCCCCCACGGACGAGCGTGTTGAGCCACAACATCTAGCCGTAGATTTCTTAAATATTGTAGTTGACGTAAGTCTTGCTATTGTGTTATATTATAGGTTGCATTACTTTGGAGACATAGGCATATTCTGCGCTTTTTTAGGGCGCATATCTATGCGAAAAAGCACTGCAATAGCAGATTTTCTTAGAAGTTTGTATGGGCAGCCGACCCTTTATCCTGGCGTAAGGAAAGAAGCTCGAAATAATACGAGAGGTGAAACGTCGATGGAAAAAAACAGAATACGACCGGTCAAAGCCGGTAAAAGTGTTCGTATGAGCTTTGCGAGACGTAAAGACGTATTGGAAATGCCTAACCTCATCGAGGTTCAGAAGGATTCCTATAAGTGGTTCGTCGAGGAAGGCTTGAAGGAAGTGTTCGATGATATCTCCCCGATATCTGATTACAGTGGACACTTAAGCTTAGAGTTCGTTGACTTCAAGCTCTGCGAAGAGGATAAGAAGTATACGATCCCTGAGTGTAAAGAAAGAGATGCTACCTACGCGGCTCCTTTGAAAGTGAAAGTAAGACTTCACAATAAGGAAGCTGATGAAATTACAGAACATGAGATCTTCATGGGAGATCTTCCGTTAATGACCGAGACAGGTACATTCGTAATTAACGGAGCTGAGCGAGTTATAGTATCACAGCTCGTTCGTTCCCCTGGTATCTATTATGATATTACTCATGACAAGATCGGTAAGACCCTTTATGCATGTACGGTTATCCCGAATCGTGGAGCATGGCTCGAGTATGAGACAGACTCTAACGATGTATTTTCCGTGCGTGTAGATAGAACCAGAAAAGTTCCTGTTACCGTGCTCCTTAGAGCATTAGGATACGGAACCAACCAGCAGATTATCGAATTATTCGGTGAAGAGCCGAAGATCATTGCATCAATCGCAAAGGATCCTTCGTGTACAGCTGAGAATCCGGAAGGTTCATACGAGAAGGGCTTACTCGAATTATACAAGAAGATAAGACCGGGCGAGCCGTTATCGGTTGATTCCGCCGAGAGCCTTATCACAGCTATGTTCTTCGATCCTAGAAGATACGACCTTGCTAAGGTTGGACGTTATAAGTTCAATAAGAAGCTTATGTTCAGAAACCGTATCGCAGGCCATATTTTAGCTGAGGATGTTGTTGATGTAACAACAGGAGAAATCTTAGCAAGCAAGGGCGAAGAGATTACACGTGAGAAAGCTGACGACATCCAGAATGCTGCAGTACCTTACGTAATGATTGACATTGAGGGAAGAAGCGTTAAGGTTCTTTCATCAATGATGGTAGATTATACCAAGTTCGTTAAGGTAAGCAAGAAGGAAGCAGAAGAGCTCGGCGTAACAGAGCTTGTATACTATCCTGTATTAAAGACCATCCTTGAAGAGAATGGTAAGAAGCTTGCAGATATCAAGGAAGCAACCAGGAAGCAGATCCACGATCTTATTCCGAAGCATATCACAGTTGAGGATATCGTTGCATCCATTAACTATAACATGCACTTAGAGTACGGCATCGGTAACAGCGATGATATCGACCATCTTGGTAACCGTCGTATCAGAGCCGTAGGAGAACTTCTCCAGAACCAGTACAGAATCGGTCTTTCAAGACTTGAGAGAGTTGTACGTGAGCGTATGACAACTCAGGACTTAGAGTCAATTTCTCCGCAGACATTGATTAACATCAAGCCTGTAACCGCTGCTGTTAAGGAGTTCTTCGGTTCATCACAGCTTTCACAGTTCATGGACCAGAACAACCCACTCGGTGAGTTAACACATAAGAGACGTTTATCAGCCTTAGGACCCGGTGGTTTGTCACGTGATCGTGCCGGATTCGAGGTTCGAGACGTACACTACTCACATTACGGAAGAATGTGCCCGATTGAGACCCCAGAAGGACCTAACATCGGTCTTATCAACTCACTCGCATCATTCGCAAGAATTAATGAGTATGGATTCGTTGAGGCTCCATACAGAAAGATAGATAAGAAGGATCCTGAGAATCCGCGCGTTACAGACGAAGTTGTATACATGACAGCGGATGAAGAGGATAACTACCATGTAGCACAGGCTAACGAGGAGCTTGACGAGAAGGGACACTTCGTACGTAACTCCGTATCCGGTCGTTACAAAGATGAGACACAGGAATATGAGAAGTCAATGTTCGATTACATGGACGTATCTCCGAGAATGGTATTCTCAGTAGCTACAGCTCTTATTCCGTTCTTACAGAACGACGATGCTAACCGTGCCCTCATGGGATCCAACATGCAGCGTCAGGCAGTTCCGCTTATGACAACAGAGGCACCTGTAGTAGGAACCGGTATGGAACCTAAGACAGCAGTAGACTCCGGTGTCTGCGTAGTTGCCAAGAAGGCAGGTACTGTTATTCGTTCAACATCTAAAGATATTACTCTTAAGTATGATGAAGACGGTACAACAGAAGAATATGTATTAACCAAGTTCCAGAGAAGTAACCAGTCCAACTGCTACAACCAGAAGCCAATCGTTGTTAAGGGCGACCACGTTGAAGCAGGCGAAGTAATCGCAGACGGTCCTTCAACAGCAGGCGGCGAGCTTGCCCTTGGTAAGAACCCTCTTATCGGATTCATGACCTGGGAAGGTTATAACTACGAGGATGCTGTATTACTTTCAGAGAGACTTGTACGTGATGATGTATATACTTCAATCCACATTGAAGAGTACGAAGCAGAATCACGTGATACCAAGCTTGGACCGGAAGAAATCACAAGAGACGTACCGGGCGTTGGTGATGATGCGTTAAAAGACCTTGACGAGCGCGGAATCATCAGAATCGGTGCAGAAGTTCGTGCCGGTGATATATTGGTAGGTAAGGTTACTCCTAAGGGAGAGACCGAGCTTACATCCGAAGAGCGTCTCCTTAGAGCCATCTTCGGTGAAAAAGCGCGTGAAGTTCGTGATACTTCTCTTAAGGTACCGCACGGCGAGTACGGTATCGTTGTAGATGCTAAGGTATTTACAAGAGAGAACGGCGACGAGCTTGTACCGGGCGTAAATCAGTGCGTACGTATCTACATCGCACAGAAGAGAAAGATCTCCGTCGGTGATAAGATGGCAGGTCGTCACGGTAACAAGGGTGTTGTATCCCGCGTATTACCTGTTGAGGATATGCCGTACTTACCTAACGGTCGTCCGCTCGACATCGTATTAAACCCACTCGGCGTACCTTCTCGTATGAACATCGGACAGGTACTCGAGATTCACTTGTCGCTTGCAGCAAAAGCGCTCGGATTCAACATTGAGACACCGGTATTTGATGGTGCTAACGAAGTTGATATCCAGGATACACTTGAACTTGCAAACGACTACGTTAACTTACCGTTCGACGCTAAGGAAGCTAAGGCTGAAGCAGAGAAGAACGGCGAGAAGTATGATAAGAACGCACCTACTTTCGAGAGCATCCACAAGGAAGAGCTTTTACCGGAGGTAATGAAGTACTTATCAGAGAATCGTGATCATAGAAGCCTCTGGAAGGGCGTACCGATCTCCAGAGACGGTAAGGTTCGTCTTCGTGACGGACGTACCGGTGAATACTTCGACAGCCCTGTAACTATCGGACACATGCATTATCTTAAGTTACATCACTTGGTTGATGATAAGATTCATGCACGTTCCACAGGTCCTTACTCACTTGTTACGCAGCAGCCTCTCGGCGGAAAAGCTCAGTTCGGTGGACAGCGTTTCGGAGAGATGGAAGTTTGGGCACTCGAAGCTTACGGTGCAGCTTACACATTGCAGGAAATCTTAACAGTTAAGTCCGATGACGTTGTAGGACGTGTTAAGACATACGAAGCAATCATTAAGGGCGACAACATCCCTGAGCCGGGAATCCCTGAGTCCTTTAAGGTATTACTTAAGGAATTACAGTCACTCGGTCTTGATGTTAACGTACTTGATGAGGACGGCAATGAAGTTGAACTCTTAGAGAGCAGCGAATACGGCAACACCAACTTAAATGCAATCATTGGTAACGACATGAATAATGACATTAACAATGACAGAGGATTTGCTTTCGCAAGCGACGAAGATTTCAATGCCAAGGGCTTCTCAAAGAAGGAATTCAACGAAGATCATGAGCTTGTAGATTCTGAGGATGAAGATGATTCATACATGGAAGACGGCGACGATTACGACGAAGATTCCTACGATGATGAAGATTAAGGAGGGATGCCAAGATGACAGATATAGCAAATAATGAAAATTATGAACAGGTGTCATTTGACGCCATAAGAATTGGCCTCGCTTCACCGGAAAAGATACTTGAGTGGTCTCATGGAGAGGTTAAGAAGCCTGAGACAATCAACTATAGAACTTTGAAGCCTGAAAAGGAAGGACTTTTCTGCGAGAAGATTTTCGGACCATCCAAGGACTGGGAATGTCACTGCGGAAAGTACAAGAAGATTCGTTATAAAGGTGCAGTCTGCGATCGATGCGGCGTTGAAATCACCAAGGCTTCCGTACGTCGTGAGCGTATGGGACACATCGGACTTGCAGCACCTGTATCACATATATGGTACTTCAAGGGTATCCCGAGCAGAATGGGTCTTATCTTAGACTTATCTCCTCGTGTACTTGAGAAGGTATTATACTTTGCTTCATATATCGTACTCGACAGCGGAGACACAGGACTTGTATATAAGCAGATCCTCTCCGAGCAGGAGTACAACGAAGCTGTTGAGCAGTACGGTTCAGGCGCATTCCGTGTTGGAATGGGTGCAGAAGCAATTTTAGAGCTTTTAAAAGCAATTGATCTTGATAAGGAAGCAGAGCAGCTTAAGGCTACACTCGAGAATTCCTCGGGCCAGAAGAAGGCACGTATCATCAAGAGACTTGAAGTTGTTGAAGCATTCCGTGAGTCAGGCAACCGCCCTGAGTGGATGATTATGACGGTAATTCCTGTAATTCCGCCTGATCTTCGTCCTATGGTTACTTTGGACGGCGGTAGATTCGCAACATCCGACCTTAACGACTTATACAGAAGAATCATCAACAGAAACAACCGTCTTAGAAGATTACTCGACTTAGGCGCACCTGATATCATTATCAGAAACGAGAAGCGTATGCTTCAGGAAGCTGTTGATGCATTAATCGACAACGGCCGTAGAGGTCGTCCTGTAACAGGCCCCGGTAACAGAGCATTGAAGTCCTTATCAGACATGTTAAAAGGTAAGACCGGACGTTTCCGTCAGAACTTACTCGGTAAGCGTGTTGACTATTCAGGACGTTCCGTTATCGTTGTAGGACCGGAATTAAAGATTTACCAGTGCGGACTTCCGAAGGAAATGGCTATTGAGCTTTTCAAGCCGTTTGTTATGAAAGAGCTTGTAGCTAACGGAACAGCACACAACATTAAGAGCGCCAAGAAGATGGTTGAGCGTGTTCAGCCTGAAGTTTGGGACGTTCTCGAAGGAGTAATTAAGGAGCATCCGGTTATGCTTAACCGTGCACCTACACTTCATAGACTTGGTATACAGGCATTTGAGCCTATCCTTGTAGAAGGTAAGGCAATTAAGCTTCATCCGCTCGTATGTACCGCGTTTAACGCAGACTTCGACGGAGACCAGATGGCTGTACATCTTCCGTTATCAATGGAGGCACAGGCAGAGTGCAGATTCCTGCTTTTGTCACCTAATAACTTACTTAAGCCTTCAGACGGAGGCCCTGTAGCGGTTCCTTCACAGGATATGGTCCTTGGTATCTATTACCTTACAATGGGCCGTATGGTTGACCATTTATTAACCGACCCTACACTTAACAAGAAGGATTATCCGAAGTTTACATCTGAGGATGAAGTTAGAAAAGCTCTTAAGAGTGAGAAGAAGGATCGCCTTGAGGCTACAGATTTGATCGTATACTCTCCAGATGGAGTAGAAGCACACGAAGTTATCTGTACACCAAGAGAACTTCTCGGTATCTATTATGGAAGCACCAACCTTGCACTTCTTGCATATGAGAACGGTGAGATTACATATCACCAGAGAATCCATGTAAGAAGAAAGGTTACAGGTGAGGACGGCAAGGTATATGAGGGAATCCTTGAGACTACACTCGGAAGACTTATCTTCAACGAGATTATTCCTCAGGACCTTGGATTTGTAGACAGATCTGAAGAGACACTTATGGCTGATGCTAAGAAGCATAAGTGGAGCAAGGAAAAGATCGAAGAGGAGCGTATTCAGAGACATATCGCACTCGAGATCAGTATGCAGGTAGGTAAGAAGGAATTAAAGAAGATCCTTGAGAAGGTTATCAATATCCATGGC
>JAEEGF011021050.1_pt1 | contig 29880 bp, 28 predicted proteins | sample 9134171 | NCBI WGS metagenome assembly JAEEGF01 (sample SAMN16246542, study PRJNA631951) | gut metagenome | biome: gut microbiome; feature: rumen; material: AP-attached | host: Bos | place: Iran: Karaj | collected 2018-10 | reverse complement strand
GCCTTGGCCAGATAGATATTCATGAACTCGTTCCAGGATCCACTTTGAACTATGTTTTCTTTGTGGCATAAAAACCTCCTAAGTAGTTTTGGTTATTTACCTTGTCTACTTAGGAGGAATCATATCATTAGTGTGGCAGCCCCCTGACTCTCTGGTGAATTCACTTTATTCTATATTTTTTAGTGCTACATCAAGCGGAATTCTCTTGATTCTTCTAAAATCCACTAAAGAAACAACAGCATATCCAATAAGAAGATAGATTATGGACATGACCATGGATTCAGGTTTCATGTAAAATGCGAAATACCCATCCATCTGAAGCATAAAAACATGGAATATCCATATCATAAGTCTGTAGCCTATAACAAAACTTATAATCGAAAAAAGGACTACAACTATAGCTGTTGGAACGATATAGAGACTCCCAATCTCAGTGTTTTTAAAACCTAGTATCTTAACCATTGAGATCGAATTCTCATTTCTCTCAATTATGATCTTTGCCAGCAGATAGATAAGGGATGCAGAAAGAACAATAAGCGCGTACTTAAAAACATCCATAAAGCTTCCCATAGAATGCATAAGCTGCGTTGTGACCTTCACAATATCCTCTGAAGTTATAACAGTTGCAATGCTTTGCTCGTCAATATCCGTGATCTCATTTTGTGAGAAAAATCCGGAAAACTCCTCATCTTCTCTTTCAAAAATCTCATTGAAATCTTCAGCATGTATAAATGCTGCAATTCCACCATCATAGTCAACGATTCCTATTACATTAAAGTCATAGGTCTTGTTTTCATATTCAGCATTAAGTGTAATCCTATTTCCTTTGGACAGTCCAAATTTCTTTGCAAAGGCGCTTGATATATATACATCTCCGCTCTTAGTAGCTTCTTCAAGCAAAATGTAAGAACTGTTTTTCTCAATTCCATATACCGTAACGCTCTCATCTCCACCGCTGCCCATTCCTTCCCGGAATGAGCTCTTTTCTTTTGGATACAAAAGAGTGATCATGCTAAAGCGTTCAGCTGAGCCTTCCGAGGTTTCAATATTGTTTCCATCCTCATCCCTATAATCCATAAGCATATACTGATATGGTGCAAACATCATATCCGGAGCAATCTTCGCGTAATGGGTAAGTGAATCGGGAAGCCCGAAAGCAAAGCACAGCATAAGCTCTATGAAGATCACACCAAATATCAGCACCAGATAATTTGGCATGTTCTGGAAAAGAATCCTTAATCTGAACCTTCGAAGGAAAGACCATCTGGGAAGTCTCATAGCCTTTGTACGTTTTGTTTTTACAAGGTCATGTCGAAGGAATTTTAATGGGCTTAGCTGCAGTTTTTTTACAATAACAAAGAGATTGATAAAAAACATCAGAAGCAACGGGATTATCGTTGTCTTTATCAGCGCTGTATTGCTCCATACCGCATGGCAGGTCGGCAGACTATAGCTGTTATAGTATAGATATACAGCCAGATCCTTAAATGCTGTATAACCAAGCACATTTCCTATTATTGCACCAAGAATCGTAACAACAACCGGCATTGACATATAATGAACAACCATTTCTGATCTGCTATAGCCTGAAGCACGTAAAGTGCCTATGACAGAAGCTTCTTTATCTATAGTATTGCTGATAATTATGGCAAAAATAAATGCGATTACACCGATAAGAATATAGCACAAAATGCTGGCGCCAACTGAGTCACCTTCAATATCAGAAACGGCGAAGTTACTGGCCTGACGAAGGTATTCAGGAAGATAATCCTCTATTTCATTATCATTAACCAGTGTCTGTGTGATAAGTGCCTTAAGAAAGTTATCGGAAAAATCCGCCTGTTCTATCTTGGTCATTGGCTGTGCATCATACTTATAGGCATAATTGTAATGAATCCTTGATCCGAGTGTTGTGAAAGCCTCAGGTGTTACCATTGCGACATCAAACCCAAAGGCATCAAACATCAGATCCGTGTTGGATTCATGAAGAGTAAGATAATTCACATAGGATAACAGGCCTACAATTTCAAATTTCTTTTCACCTATGGTTATAACATCTCCAATGCCAACGCCCACATTGTCTGCATGCATTCTGTCGATTGCAATCTCATTGTCTTTCTCAGGTGCCCTGCCTTCGTTAAAAGAGGCCTTGTCTATTTCAGAGTCACTCTTATAGATTCTGACCGTAGCATCATCATTTCCATCGCTGTCAAAGTCTTCCGTTAGCTCCCTGTAAAAGTGCTCATAAATAGTCACTGGCGCAGCAGTAAAGTCCTCATCATTAAGATCATACCTGTCAGCGACTTCATCCCACTGCTCGTCAACTTTTTTTATCACTTCCTCGTGAGCCTTCTTATAGGCATCATCTACTGCGTTCTTATACTCATCGGATTCTTTTGCCTCTTTTAATGCTTTGTCAAAAGAGTCTGTCATCGCCTTTTCAATCTGTTCCCTGACAAGCTTTTCATCCGTTATGCCAAAGGCTGCACACTGCGCCCGAGCTGTCTCTTCAATGGCTTCTGTCACCTGTTCATTAAGTTCATCTTCTACAGCTTTCGCAACCTCTTTATCTGCTTCTTTATTTCCTTTGTCTATATAATAGGCTCGAACATCAGCTTTTTCCCCTGAGCTGATACCATCAAGAAGCTCCTTTGATGCTCTTTTTGTCAGTTCGAAGTTTCCATCTTCAAGATTAAGGTTCTCTCTGCCTGCATAGACTGCCTCAAGCATACTGTCATGGCCTACGTACATTCCGGATATCACACCGATCATAATAACCATGAAGATAATGATAACCAGATATTTGTGCCAGTCTGATTTCAGTTCTCTTGGGATTCTTTTAATAAGTGGATTTCTCATGGCACATTCCCCCTTACCACTCAAGATCCACAGCAGGGATTTTCTTTTCATTTATATCGTTGTGGCGCACTACTCCGTCTCTTAGCTTGATCACATGATCTGCCATGTTCTTGATTGCCTCGTTATGTGTGACCATGATCACAGTACTGCCGTATTTCTTATTACAGTCCTCAATAAGAGCCAGTATTTCTTTTGACGTATTATAATCTAGTGCTCCTGTAGGTTCGTCGCACATTAAAATATCCGGATTCTTGACTACAGCACGGCCGATAGAAACCCTCTGCTGCTGCCCTCCGGATAGCTGATTGGGATATTTATATTTGTGATCCTGGAGGCCCAAAGTTGTTAAAACTTCTTCCACATCAAGAGGCTTGTCTGAGAGATATGCCCCAACTTCGATATTCTCCTTAACATTTAGATTAGGGATGAGATTGTACATCTGAAATACATACCCCAGATGTTTGCGTCTATAAAGAGTAAGCTCTTTTTCATTCATCTCCTCAAGCTTATCGCCATTTATACTCACATAACCATCATCGGGGGTATCGATGCCACCTATGATATTAAGCAGCGTAGATTTTCCGGAACCGGAAGGACCCAGAAGCACACAGAACTCACCCTTTTTTACAGTAAAATTCATGCCCCTAAGGACATCCTGTCTTGCTTCACCTGCTCCAAAGCTCTTTTTTAAATCTTTGATTTCAAGAAATTCTTTCATAACCCTTCTCCTCATCCTACAATGTTAGCAGCTGCTAACCAATTATATTACTAATGTGTTTTGTTAGCAAGCGCTAATACATCTGATCGAAAGCTAGTTATTGGTGAGTTATTTTGCATAGGGGCTGTCGCACTAATTAGTGGGGCAGGCTGGCTATGAAATGTCTGCAAAACACAAAAACCGAGCTTCGAAAAGCCCGGCATTTGCTGTAAAATTAGTTTATGCAACTAAACAAAATCTTACAAGGAGATTATACAGTATCTAGTTTTTGAGGGGATTCTGGTGATGGATATCAAGAAGAAGATAAGTGACTATTTTCACAGTGAGGGTTTTAAGAAGAAGTTCATAGTGATGCTGTTGGGCGTTGTACTTATGGGCGTTTTCTTGTCGTTTCTGATCGAGGTGAGCCTCGGAACGGATCCGTGTTCTTTCATGAATCTTACAATATCCAAGCGGCTTGGGATTCTGTTTGGAACCTGGCAGGTGATACTCAATTCAATCCTTTTTATCTTTGTGATCTTGTTTGACCGTCACCAGATTGGGCCGGGAACTGTGGCAAATATGGTGCTCATAGGATATATATCGGATTTTTGCAGGTGGATATGGGGGAAGATAATTCCTGATTTTGTTTTTGACAATTGGCCCTATAGAGGGGTGGTCTTTGTAGTTGCTCTGCTGGGATTTGTGGTGGCGGCATCTCTTTACATGAATGCAGACATGGGCGTTGCCCCTTATGACGCGGTTCCTATTATCATCAGTAAATTGGGACTTAAAAAAGTGCCATTCAAATACATACGAATATGTTTTGATGGCACTATCGTACTTATAGGTTTCTTGCTTGGTGGGAAGATTGAACTATGCACCATACTAATGGTATTTCTTCTGGGACCCACTATTACTGCGGTTGGAAAGTATCTGAATAAGACGGTGTTTAAGTTTTCGTGATGGTCAGGCTTTGGCCTTGGAGAACATTCCACGTATAACTGTTCCGGCGACGGATTTGGATTGTGGTCTGTACTCCTTGCCTGAGAGGATGAGCTTTTCGACCTTAAGGTCCTTGAGGTGGTCAGAAGGGGTAGTGTAGGGGTTACCCGATAGAATGACCATGTCTGCCACTTTGTCTTTTTCCAGGGAACCTCTGTCTCTCTCGTCAAAGGTTGTGTAGTATCCGTTATAGGTGCACATCCTCAAGGCGTCGCGGACAGAAACCGACTCTTTTGCATTGCTGTGATTGACTGCCTTGTGGAGCCACATGATAGGGTCGGGGTCGGTGCAGGGTCCGTCGCTTCCGAAGGATACGATGCATCCGGCGTCCAGGAAAGTGCGCACGGGATTGAGTCTTGAGTTCCTCTCAGGGCCCAGGATGCTCTCGGTGTATTCGGAGGGTTCCTGTCTCCAATTGTCAAAGGCGATCTGCATGGGGAGCTGGATATGGTACCGGCGGCAGATCTCAAGGCCCTCCTCTGTGGGGAGGCAGTCGTGGATGATGCCGTGTCTGTGGTCGTCTCTGGGGTAGTCGTCAAGGGCTGCCTTGAGCGCCTTGGTGGCCTGGTCAAAGGCTTTGTCGCCTATGGCGTGCATCTCTATCTGAAGGCCTGCTCTGTTGGCGGCTTTGCAGAATTCTGTAACTTTCTCGTCGGAGTAATACAGGACTCCGTTTCCACCGATCTCATCAACATAAGGTTCATTCATTGCGGCGTCGTGGGAGCCAAAGCATCCATCCAGGGCGCATTCAAAGCATCCGCCTATCCTGGGAAGGTGCCTGATTGTGGCGACTTTGGTGTTAAGGGACTGGGGGAATACTCTGATCTGAAAGCCGTGCTGTAAGCTCTTGGCCACGAGTTTTTCCATGGTGACGTCAAGGTTTAAGGGGAAGCCCACGCCGCTGACGGTATGGATCATCCCGATGCCTTTGGAGGCCTGGTAGTCCACGGCGCTCTTCATGTTCTTGATAAGGGTTGGGATTGAAATTGAATTGGTTATGAAGTCGGATACAGCAAAGAAGGCTTCCTGATTCATCTCTCCGGTATCGGGGTGGTAGCCTCTGAGGTTCTTGACTTTATTGTCGACGAGTTTAAGGAGTGCGCTGTTCACCACGCAGGCGTGGCCGTCGTACTTGACCATGAATACGGGCTTCTCAGCGCAGACTGAGTCGATCTCTTGGCGGCTGACAAGTCTCTTTTCCTCAACAGAATAGGGTGATGCGCCAAAGGCGATCATGATTTTTTCTTTGCATCTGGGCTTGAAGTCCTTGATGTTCTGCAGGATCTCCTCGTTGGTGCCACATTCCATTACGTTGAGTCCTGCGTGGAACTGGGAGAAAGATGCAAAGTGCTGGTGTGTATCGCAAAATGAAGGAATCAGGGCGCGGTCACCCAGGTGTATTGTCTCCGCGCCGGAGTAGGTCTCCGGGAGGTCGTTGCCCACGTAGATGATCTTGCCCGCGTCCTCCACCAGGTATCTGACAACGTCGTTGTCCTTGTTAACTGTAAGAATGTTCCCCTCGTATACTTTCATGTCGGTCCCCCCTGTTATGATGCTGATTTGTTTATTGTATCACGTATGAATGAAATGGCGTAAGGGGGAGTTACGGGGCGGCTAAACGGAAGTTGTAGCTGGGGACGGAGTGGCCTCGCGGAGACTGGAGACTATTCAAAATAGAATCTCTCGGACGCTTCGCTCAAACTCTCGAATGTTGAAGGGCACTCCTTCCTCTTCAAATGTCAGGATCAGGTTATTGCCTACGTATACTCCATTTCTCCTGTAATCTTCCAGTTTGCGAAGGCTCTTTTTCCTGTATTTCTCATCATCCATCTTGCCCATGTGCTCATGGTAGATGAGCTTTCTGGCGCTCTTCTTAAGGATTGTAAAGTCAGGGTAGACTGCCTTTCCCCCGTGGAGTTTGAATTTGCACTCGTACCTATATGGGATGCCTAACTCGTAGTATAGGTCGGCGATCAGCATTTCGGACTTGGATCTGACAGTCTCTCCGCGTTTGGTGGTGTAGATTTTTTCATCCGGCTCGTAATCACTTTTGGTGTATCTTTCCTGTTCCCAGGCCCTGGCAAATTCTTCATTGCTCATCAACGCCGGCGATACGAGGAGTTTTCTTTCGGTCTTGAGGTGGTCATATACGGATTCTGCCGTAATCATAGCAGCCGCGTCGGTGGCATGATTGGACCTGTCGATCAGTGCAATCTCATCATTGGCGGCGCGGATGACGCTTTTGAGGTAGTCTTTTTGAGCCAAGAGCTGTGCGGTTTTCAGTTCTTTCTGGTTGATGTATTTCCCGCAGGTGTCAGAAGGCTTGACTATCTTGTAGTACTGGGGCTTGCCCTTGCAGTGTGACACACGGAGCTTGCCCTCGGGGAGGCGCTCGATTAGGCCTTGGGATTTCATGATGACTGTTTCCAACTCGGCTTTCCTGCTGTCGAGTTCTTGCAGGATTTCAGTGTAAGTTTTCATTGTAGATGTTTGTTCTCCTTGTATTACTTGTTTTTCTTGGGTGTTGGGTGGTGGGGGATGCCAGTGATTTGAGATTACCCGGGGTCTGGATTGCCTGGGGCGCCCGGATAGCCCGGAGTGTCCGGATTTCCCGAGATCCGGATTACCTGAATTGCCCGGATTTCCTGGTTTACGGATAAGAGGACCTGTAGCGGATTAGCTTATCTGTACTTTTTCGGGGTTTTTTGGTTGGGATGACCAGGTTTACGGATAATTAATTCAAGTATCAATCTTCTTATACGTAGACCTCTCGCAGCGAAGAGCCTGAAAGGCGAAAAGTACAGATAGGATCATTATTCGGAGCTTGTCTTATCCGTCCTTCACAAAAATCCACTCTCAGAAAACAGCTCTTTTCCCGAAATTGAACGGATAAGGGGATCTGTCATGTGCATTCTTATCCGTAATGCGCACCATTGAATCCATCGAAACCATTTAAACCATGGAATCCATGGAAACAACTAAAACCATTGAAACCACTAAAACCACTAAAATCACCAGTTTTTCCACCAAAACTACCAACAACATAAAATGGGTTTTCAGTCCTGAAGCAGGACCAGAGATAGCGCGTGTGCGCTGATAGATTTGTCACGGGATCCGCGCGATCACGGATTCTCAGATAACAAAATCACCAATAATTAAACAGTGCCGTGAACCAAAAAGACAAGGCCCATTTGCGGCACGCAACTGATAATAACATACCGGACCTTGTCATTCAACACCTATAGCTGTACGGCTGTGTTTATCCAGAATCGTTTCATCCTGCAGCCTTCGACTTCTATGATGTTTTCGAGTTGTCCGTTGTTGGCGAGGATGGTTCTTTCGCTGGCGACGTTGTCTTCATCGCAGACCACAAGCATTTTCTCAATGCCCATTTTGCCGGCGTTGAGCACGTTGAGCCTGAGCATTTCAGTGGCGTAGCCCTTTCCCCGCTCGGAAGGTCTGACGGAGTACCCGCAGTGGCCGCCCCAGGAGCCGAGGATTGGATGGTTGATATGATGACGGAGGTCTATTACTCCCACCAGTCTATTGTCGCTTTCTCGAATCGCAAAATATGTCGTGGATGGAACTTTGGCGCCGACCTGCCCGCAGGTATCAGCGTCTTTTCTCAGGTTACAAATATCGATCCATTCACGGGCCGTTGCGCAGTTCCGAAGTCCGTTGCAGCCTGCGAACTGGTTGTCATTGTCCCTGTCTGCTTCAAGGACTTCATTTTTGAAGTCTTGAAGTTCACTTTCTTACCTGTCGTTTGCTTCTGTCAGAAAAATCAAGTCGTGCCTCCTGTTACTAATTATGTGGTTCTACCGGGTCAGTAAATCTTGTCGATCTTGCCGTCGATTCCATACATGTTCTTAAACGCCTCGAGATCGGCGTTTCCGCGAATGAGCATGACTTCCTCAAAGGCGCCGGAATGGATGTCCTGAAAGCCTGCAACTTGCTCGCCGTTGCAGATGCTTGCTTTGATCACGGGGCGCCGGTTCTCATGGTCATAGGTTTTCTGCGGGTTCTTTCTTCTGAAAAACATACAGGAGCCTCCTAAGTTAATAACAGATTATACACAATAGTATTGTAATCGCAAAGATGTTATCTGACTATAATCTAAAATATAACTCTATATATATTCAAAAGATAAAATAGTGTACAATATTCCTTAAAAGGCGTGGGGACGCCTATTAAGACTGGTTACATTGGGGGACAGAAAAATGAAACACATAATCAACAAGCTAATAGAAGCCAAGCAAGATGAATATCGTGAGCAAGTAACATACTTTAACAGCGCAATCCAAGGACTCGATAAAGCCTTAGAATTAGTTCCTCAATACTTCAAGCATTTCAGCAAACACGATGGTTCTCATTCCAGAGAAATAGTGAGTCATATCGAGAATGTACTTGGGGAAGAAAACATTAAAAAGCTCTCATTGAGTGATCAGATGATGATCATGTTGGCTGCCTATGCTCATGATATAGGCATGGTTCTCGATCCAACTGAAATAGAAGCATTATTTTCACGCGAAGACCTTTCAGATGTTTTAAAGGCCAATCTCGATACGAGCTATGATGATTTTAAAGGAATCATAAGCAGAATACTGACAAAGCACGGGTACTCGACTCCTGAAGATGCATTTCAAATGTATAAAGACGTTGAAATTATTATTGAAAACACATTCAGGCGGGGTCATGCTCAGAAAAGTGCCCAGATAATTATGGAACATGCCAAAGAGCAAAATACAGAAGATTCTCTGAGGGAATTATTACATTTCAGAGGCTTGAAGCATCTGGCAGATATATGCGCAGCACATGGAAAAAGCCCCAAAGAGATACTGGAACTACCCGCTCAAGAGAACGGCATGTTTGGAGATCATTATCATCCTCGATTTATTGCATCTCTTTTATGCCTTGGGGATTTATTGGATTTAGATACCGATAGATTCGATGATAAGTTATTGTCGGTTGTATCGGAAATGCCATCGCTTTCCTCATTGCATCAGAAAATGAATCACAGTGTTATAAGCAAATCTGTAGATGTCGGAGTTATAAAATTATCTATAGATTGCGAATCTATACAAGTTTATAGAATAGCACGTCAGTGGACCGATTGGTTAAAAGAACAGATCACGTTCATGACCATGAATTGGGATGAAATAACGCCTAATGAAGATATTCGCGCTCCCAAATTAAAAGAATGCATTTTAACAATTAATGGTGATGAAAGGCTGACGAAGTTTGCTGATACTAAAGTAAAAATAGATGCCGCCAAAGCCACAAAGTTACTGCAAGGAAGTAACATCTATTCAGACAAGAGGGTCTTTTTAAGAGAAATAATCCAAAACGCCATTGATTCCTCTTTGATCCAACTATATTTGGATTGTGAAAAGAAGTTAAAAGATAAAGCTTCTTTCGAAGATGTTGTGGATCTAATAGACAGGGATCGGATTCATATTCACGATTATGACATTGATGGGAAAATTTTTATTGAAGATGAGAAAATAAAAATTACTATAGCAGACCACGGAACCGGAATAAGCACCGATGAGATTAGTTCCATGGCCGCTCTTGGAGGAAAGAGCAAGAATCTAAAAGACTTAATCGGAAGAATGCCTGAAGTAATCAGACCATCCGGTGCATTTGGAATTGGACTACAGTCTGTCTTTCTTGTAGCTGATAGCATTGTGTTCTATACCAAAACAGAGAATGATGCTCCCAAGATAATCACGATGGAAGATCCTACTATATCCGGTTTTGTTTATGTTGAAGACTGCTCCAGAATAATGGAGAGAGGGACCGAGATTGAAATAACTATCAATAATAACAAAATCTTGCAGCGTGGTTCTTTTCCTACAGTTAACCATTCCCTTATGATCCCCGGATCAAATGAATATTATTTGAATTGGTTAAAGGAAGGATTAGAAGAACAATATTTTTGTGTCGATGGACGCATGAGCAGGACCATTAATGACTATTTTAAGGTGCAGTTTAAGGTGATTTTACCCAACGCTAATACTTACGAAATCACAAGGCAAAGTTTACTTGATAAAGAAGATGTTCATTTTGACAATTTGTTTATTACTTCAGAATCAATGGAACATCCAATTCTAAAGCTTACCGAAGATGAATTGTTATACTTAAAGTTTGATCAAAATAATAAATGCCTTTTTCAAGCGACATTGCCTTTAAATGAAATCTATTTTAATCCAGATGGGCATTACATGTACACTGACTTCAATGATGGCAACTTTATAAAACGGCAAAGCGTATCATATAGAAATAATGTTATTAAAGATTCTCTTATGTTTTTGCCAGCCTTTTCCGGTGTACAGTATTTTGGTAAGATTCTGAAATATAACTTAGATATTTTATCCAGTTCGTCAGAAGATATCTTGACGTTAGACCGAACCAAAATACGCAATGATTATTTGCAAATTGTAACCAACATGATACATGATGAAATAGATATAATGTGCAAATTTGTAATTGACGAATATCTAGATATAAAGACATGTCAGAACGAAAACTTTGTGTTTTGGCTACATTACATGGCACTTTCTGCCGACTATCGGGTAATAGAAATCGTAAAAAAATATGCGGATGTTTTAGCAAATATTAAAATCACATATTTGTATGACCCTTTTTTACCTGAAACAGAAATCGATGTTCCACTAATAGATTTAATTAATAATGATTTTTACATAATAGAAAGTAAATGTGATAAAAAATGGATTCCCGACGGTATATTGGATAAAACTATCCAACCGTTTGATTATTCAAAAAACATGTGCTTCTCTATGCCTAACCCGTTCGATATGATAGTTAGGAAAAAAAGGGCATTCAGCCTATCAGCTGATAAACTATTATTTCATTTACTACCTTTCGAAGTTATATCGGTTATCATCTCCTCACGCAATGATGAACTAGTTTACATTTACAAAGTAAAGAGATTGAATGGAGAATCGCAGTCGGACAGCTTTGAATATCCCGAGTTGCATAGCGTGTACATTTTTTGGTACGCTTTAAACCACAATAACGAAACCATTCATATGCTGGAAGGTTATGAATCCCTTGACGTATCTGAATATGCTGCAGACAGAATGAGTCTGTCCATGGGTATAGATCCGCCAGCAGTTATACCTATTAGGATACAAGATGATATCCGAAATCGATTAGTTGAAGATCTTATAAACCAACGCCATATAGATATAGACTCTTATATTGATTCAATTAAAAACTCCGAACAATATAAGAGAAATATTGATTTAATTTCTTACTATCATAATGACATATCAAAAGAAGAGATAGAAAAAACGTATTTAACATACTTATCAGAACAATTTCAGCTTATAACCAAGCCGGAATATCGCGAATTGTATAGTATTCCAAATTTGCATTAATGTCTCCAATATGGTTTTAAAACTAACAAAAAGTGATTCATCTTAGCAAATAATAAGAGTAAATGGTGATGTGGATTCACCATTTACTCTTATTTAAATTACAGACAATCCCCCTCGCACAGCATTCGGTATTTATCACACTTTTTCAGGAGTTCGTCGTGGGTGCCGCTGGCAAGGACTCTTCCGTCATCGATGAAGAAGATGATGTCTGCATTGATTGTGGTGGAGAGTCTGTGGGCGATGATGATGACGGTCTTCTCGCCATGGAGGTTGCGCAGCACCTCCTGGATTCTGGCCTGGGTTATGTTATCGAGGGCGCTGGTAGCTTCATCCAGCATGAGGATCTTGTAGTCCCTTAAAAGGGTTCTGGCTATTGCAAGTCGCTGGCACTGGCCGCCGGACATGTTGGTACCGCCCTCGCCTACGATAGTGTCATAGCCATCCTCCATTTGCAGAATATCGTCATGGATGCATGCTTTCTTACATGCAGCAATCATCTCATCTTCCGTCATATCAGGCTTAACAAGGCGGAGATTGTCTCTGACACTTATGTTAAAGATGTAAGGTTTCTGGCTCACTACAGATATGTTGGAACGTATTGTTTCCTTGCTGAGCCTGCGGATATCAATGCCGTCAATTTTCACCTGACCTTTATTAGTTTCATAGAGTTTGCTGATAAGGTTAATGGTGGTACTTTTTCCGGAACCGCTTAGACCCACAAAGGCAACGGTAGTTCCTGCAGGTATGAGCATGTTCATATCCTTTAAAACATCTCTCGATGCAGCGGTAGGATCCGATGACTTGTAGGCAAAATAAACATGCGACAGCTCAACCTCGCCCTTCACGTCTGCAATTTCGGTATCCCCGAAATGCTCTTTTGAAAAGTGATTGCCCTGAAGGATTTCATAAACACGCTCAGCTGAGAGATTAAAGTCTCTGACAAACTCAAGAAATTCCGACAATGCGGCGATTGCCGATGTATCAAGCTGAGAATAATAATTGAACAGAATTATGGCAGTAACGGAAGTGATCCCTCCGGTACTTATGAGGTACGCCAGAAGGGCCATGAAGCCCAGGTACGCCACTGCACCGATTTCCATTCTGGTGAGTCTGTAAACCCAGGAGCGGCCCTGCATGTGAAGGCGGTTATCATTGGCAGTGGTGATCCGCGCAGCAAGTTCAGCCTTAAAAGCTTCACCGCTGTTGAGGATCTTCACATCGGTGGATCCCTTTACCATCTCACTGACAAAGCCCGTGAAGCGCTCGTTGGACTCACGATATATCCTGTCCAGGATGGTAACTCTTTTACTTCTGAATCTCTCTAGTATTCCCTGCATTATGATCAGCGCAAGGACAACTAAGAAAACATAGGGACTGATGATAAAGACCGCACCGAGGATTCCCAGGTAATTGAGCAGTGTTGTGCTCATGTCGGCCAGAGTATTAAAGCCTGTTGCAAGTCTTGTGGTGTCACTTGTAAGCCTCTCAATAAAGAGGCCCGTTCCGTTTTCATCAATGCTGCTCTTGGTGATCCTAAGCGCATTGTCCACAAGTGCCTCTTCCAGGTTGGAGAGTGTTTTGTTATACACGATGTTATAGCTTCGATTGGCCAAAAACAGCACAAAATTGGATACGAGTCGCACTCCGAAGATTGCTAAAGCTATCAATAGAATCTGCTCAAAAATGCTCTCTGTGTAGGCAACAATCAACCTTGCCGTAAGAACCGGTGCCAGGATCGAAAGTACTACCCCAATAAGCTGACTGATGACTGCGATAAAGAAAAACTGCCTCTGACCATGCATGTATTCCCAGGAAAACTGCAGGTTTTTCAGCATAGTTGAATAGATCACGTAAGTGATGGTAACCCGGTTGTATCCCGATTTGTAGGACCATACCGGCACACTATCCATTCTGCCAAGAACTCTTCCAAGTATTTCTGACCCGGAGTCCATGGGATTAAACTCCTCCCCGGGGATCATAAGTCCGGTTTGGAGATTCCCATTTCTGATCCGCACAATAAGCTTAAAGGGCGTATCCTCCCCGTACTTATCCCTGTAGGCCAGCAACACTTCTTCAATGACAACAGACAACTGAATCCGGTTAGCTTCATTCAGTCCGTTCTTCTCAGAAAAAAGAGCTGTTCTCTCAATTGCCTCACCTATTTTCTCTGAAGTAATCCTGCCTTCAATTTTCATTCCATTTCCTCAAGATACTCATCCAACTGTCTCTGTGCTTCATCCAGAACCGCTTGCAGCCCTGCTGTGTACATAAGCTCTGACATTTCCTTCATGGTGGCATCCGGATCTGCAGTGCCTGTTACAAGCTCAGAAAAGTAAGTCTCATATATTGCATAGAGCGCAGCCCGCTCCGCTTCAGTACTTTCTCCGTCAAAACTGAAACCGTTTGTATCGCTCTGTTTCGCTGTTTTATAGCCTTCGTAGACTTTTTTCCATTGATCGGGATCTGCCAAAACCTCTTTTCCCGCGGAAACTACTGAGGCACTGATGGCAGGACCGGTAACAAAATTGTCAAGCAAATACTTATCACTGCCTGCATCCGTTCTTATAACCGTATCCTCGTAGTATTCAAAGTGCTCGCCTTCAATGCCGTAAGCCAGAAGGTCCCTGAATGCCCTGTCAGTATAAAGAAGTTCCATATACTTAAGGCAAGCCTTGACGTTTTCTTCGGAAGCAGCGGCATTTATGGCGATAAGGGATCCCTGCTGAGTAGCCCTTGACATGTTGGGGCCGATGTAGCGGACCAGCTTAACGTTAAAGCCTACCGTCTGGGGATCAGACCATCCTTTGTAGCCTGTCCAGGCGGTGCCGGATCTGACCGGATTAAGAAGCGAGTATGGCAGTTCTGTAGTGGTGGCCGCATCGGGATTTATGTACCCTTTTTCATACCAGCGATGTAGGCACCGCAGCATCTCCATGTATTCCTCATCTTCCCATATAGGTATTATCTTGGTGCCTTCCGGGGTTCCCGCTTTACTGTAGGGGATTACAAGGTAACTTGATACTATCCTCTCATGTACCTGGAACATTCCGGTGAGGCCGTTTTCTCCGAGGTAGAGAGGATATGAATCAGGGTAGTCGTTTTTATAGGCTTCCAGGAATGACTCCAGTTCTGAGAAGATCATCTCCTCAGGAAGTGTCATTCCTTTCTCTGTCTCGAAGTAGTCACTGTTTAATCTGAAGAACACTTCGGCTCCCAGGTCCTTGAGCATGGGGACGCCGTATATCTTATGATTCAGTGTTCCGATCTGCCACCAGGGGTCTATGGCATCGTAGAGGGCCGGAGCTGTTTCTTTTGCCAGATCTGTTATGTCGTAGTAGTAGCCACGCCGTGCATTATCATCAAAGTTGTTGCACCAGTCGCAGGAAAAGGTCATATCATAGTACTCGCCCGCAGTCATATCAAGGGCAAACTGATCATCGGTTTTAAACTGAATGTCCGCAGTCACGCCTATTTCTTTTGCGCTTATCTCGTTGGCCTTCTCGAGAACCTTAGGGAAATCCTCCGGTACCTCGCCTGTTGAATAAACCCACCACACAATGTTTGTGGGGGAGGCATCTGCAGCGGCCTCACTGCCGGTCCGGGGCTTCCCGCCTGCACATGAAGTAAGTATCAACATCAGTACCAATGGAATAATAAGCTTGCGAGTTCTTTTCATCGTCTTGTTCATGGTGCCTCCTTTGTGATGTTTTGAGTTTTGCCTACTTTATGGCTCCTATCATCATGCCTTTTGCAAAGCGCTTATTTATCATGGGATAAGCAATTATGACCGGTATGGTTATGATCACAACTACTGCCATCCTGAAGGTTTCCGTGGGGATCCTGGCCACGATGGCTCCTGATATGTTGTCGTTTGTTGTCATAAATTCCGCGTTTTTCTGGATCGAGTAAAGAACATACTGAAGGGGGTACAGTTCTTTATGCTCAGGTCTTATGTATATCATGGCGTAATACCAGCTGTTCCAGTATCCAAGGCCTTCAAAAAGCCCTATAGTCGTAAAGATGGGCTTCGACAGCGGTATTACCATTTCCATAAATATCCTGAAGACGCCTGCTCCGTCTATCTTGGCGGCATCTATGAGCTCGGATGCTATGTTTTCCCTGAAATAGGTCCTCATGACCAGAATGTACCAGCTTGAGCAGGCCTGCGGAAGGATCAGAGCAAACAGGTTGTTTTTAAGGCCCAGGAGCTGCGTGTTGACCACGTAAGAGGCCACCAGTCCTCCGCCGAAAAACATAGGTATGATAATCAGAATAGTATACAGTTTCCTGAAGCAAAAGCCGCTCTGACTGAGGACGAAGGCCATGGTTCCTATGAGCCACAAGGACAGCATTGTTCCCAGCACGGTTATGGCAATACTGAGGAGAAAGGACCTGCCGATATAGTTCATGCTGCCCAGCAGATACCTGTAAGCATCCAATGACCATTCACTTGGCATAAAGCTGTAGCCCTTGGAGACAATGGACGTTTCAGCGGAAAAGGAAATGATCACAACAAATACCAGTGGCAGAATCGTGAATATTGAAACCATGATAGCGATAAAGCATAGGAAAACATTTGTGAAGGGCCTGACTTTACTCATACTATTCCACCCTCAGGATTCATCTTCTTGACAACAGCATTGGCCACAACAAGGAAAATACAGCCTATCACGTTCTGCATGAGGCTTGCCGCGGCGCTGTAGCTATAGTTCGCCTGCTCCATCAATGCCTTGTATGTGTATACATCAATTGTTTCCGTAACCTGAATGATGGATCCCGAATTGCGCGTGGCCTGATAGAACAGCCCAAAGTCCGAGTTGAATATTCCGCCCAGGTTCAGAATCAGGATGATGAGAATTATCGGTTTTAAAAGCGGGAGTGTTATATATCTGATCGCAGAGAAAACAGTGGCGCCGTCCACCGTAGCGCTTTCATATAAAGAAGTATCAATAGAAGTGATATATGCCATGTACATTACAGTGGCATATCCAAAGCTTTTCCAGATGTGCGTAAAGATAAGGATCGCAGGCCAGACAGAAGGAGTCTGGTAGAATTTTATGGGTTCAAGGTCAAGGGCTGTCAGTGCTCTGTTGAACAGTCCCTTATCTGTTGCAAGAAATGCATAGAGGAAGTAACTGACAACAACCCACGACAGAAAGTGCGGCAAAAGAGATATGGTCTGCGCCAGGGTACTGAGCTTTTTGGAGTAGATATATGACAGCATGATAGCCAGTACCACCGGAAGGATCGTATCCGCCAGTATAAATACCAGGTTATAAACAAGAGTATTGCGGACCACTGCCGAGATCTGGGGATTAAGGAACAGGAACCTGAAATTCTCAAGTCCCACCCAATTGCTGTTTACAAACAGGTTATAGATAAAGCTCTTTCCCGGGACGGGATGGTATCTTTTAAAAGCAATAATGATTCCAAAAATCGGAAGATAACAAAACAGTACATACCAGATGACTGTTGGCAGGGATAATACGATTAGTCCGATGTTAGAAGCCGAAGATTTTTTCATCCACTGTACTCTCCCAAGCAACTATAGTTTAAATCCCGGCACAGGGCCCATCTCTCAGAGCCAATGTGCCGGGATAAATGTATTACTTCTTGAACAAACCGCCTGCGAGGTTCTTGATGTCGTTGAGATCAAGTTTGCCGTCTGCTACTGCAGCCTGAACTTTCTTGATGTCGTCTTCAGAAACATCAATGTTGGCTTTCTTGAGAAGCTCAACGCCCTGCTTGGGGTCTGCCTTGGCAACCTGTGCCATTAACTCTTTGTTACCGCTAATCTTTTTTACAATTTCAGCAATATCTGCCATTTGCACCTCCTCCAACAACGATAAAACGTTACCTAATTATTATACTATAGTTATTGACAATAAGCATAGCCCGCGCAGTTTCATCCGTTTAATTTTCCGGGATAGTCATCTCTTATACCCGCAGTCTGTCTTTTCGGGCCCATCGATTCCTGACTCGTAATGGGCCCGAAATTCCATGTTTATCTCGCGGATTTCTTTTTTCCCATCGATATAGTCCTGGTACATATCGGCAAGCCCTGACATGCATCCGTCGCAGGAGCCGCTGATGTTCCCGATGGACTCGGCTACTATCTGCTCCCTCTGTTCTTTCGTTGTGTCTTTTATCAGAATTGAATTCATCTCTGCTCCTTCTGAGCCTCGGCGTAAAACGCTTCCAGCTCTGCCCTGGTATCTTCAAGGGCTTTAAGCGTGCTCTCGTTCGTTGACGGGAATTCAAACATCTTGTAGATGTAGCCCTGTTCCACGGCTATTTCCCAGCTCTTTTGATAAACAAGTTCAAAGGCCAGGGCTATGTGTCCGATGAGGTGCTCGGCCGGTGACTCCATGACATCGCGCCTTACTGCGTGGTGCTCCCTGACCTGCTCCATGACCTTCTCGGAAACGCCCGAGGAAAAGAGCTCATCCCCGGAGACGTTGTATATCTCTTCCATAGGGGTCTCCACATTGACCCGCAGGATGTCGACCTTGTCCGCGTCACGGAGTATGTTGCAAAAGACAAGTGTCTTTCCCGAAACTGAGCTGTCGATCCTGTACTTATTATGCTGTCTGATGACGGTCTCCATCATGGCATCCATGGATCTGTCGCTGCAAAACTCGCTGATGAGATGCGCATCTCCAAAGAGAAGGTCCGCTCCGAATTCAGCATGATCAACGGACTTGGAATCTATGAAAGTGTTGTATCTCTTTACCTGCTCGAATCTTCCGATATCGTGAAGCATCCCGGAAAGCCAGGCAAATTCTATGTCCTCGCCGGATAAGCCGATTGACTTGGCAATGTCCTCGCAGTTCTGTGCCACACGATATGTATGGGCGATTTTCAAGGCAATCTTGGGATCCTCAGGGTCGTAATTTCTTGTATAGGAAGCAAATTGCTCCCTGACTTTTTTCCTATCAATAATCATGTTATCCTCGGCTCCGGTCGCAGTGATCAGAGCATGATCTCCATATATCTTCTGTAGGTCTCAAATCCAACAGACTCATAAAACGCCAGCGCGTCCCGGTTGAATTCCCACATGTTCAGTTCGATTCTATCAAATCCTTTTTCTTTTGCCAAACGTACTTGTGGTAAAAAGAACTTTGCTGCTGCGCGTCACAAAATGATTGACACCGCAAGCCTCATAAGTACTATTAATTACAAGGTTTACAAATTTGGGGCCGGGGAGGGCCTCGTTCAGCGGAGGATTTTGGGGTATGGAAAGATTTGATGAGATCAGGTATGAAAGGCCGGACTTTGGGATTCTGAAGGAGCGTGCCAAGGCTGTTGAGGAGGCCGTGAAGGCCGAGGCTCCTTTTGAAGAGATCGATAAGTTGTATGACGAGCTGCAGAACTATGGGAACTATTGCTTGTCAATGGCCACTTACAAATACATCGAGAGCTTTATCGACGGAACCGATGAAGAGGTGAGCAGGGAGGCTTCCTATGTGCTGGGTGAGGTTGCAGCCAGCAATGCTGCCTCCTTGAATGAAGCTCTTTTGACAAGTCCGTACAGAGCGCATTTCGAGGAAAAGAACGGCAAGTTCTACCTGGAGTCTATGGAAAAGAAACAGGCTCTTTTCCGCGCCGGAGAAGAGTACGCGGTTAAGGAGCAAGAGATCCTGGCCAAGATCCACAAGCTTGCGTCGGATATGCTGTTTGATCTGGACGGCGAGAAGGTTTCCGCCTCAAAGCTCGGCACTCTCAAGAATTCTCCGGATGCGGAGGTTCGCAGGAGCGCAAGGCACGCTGAGAGAGTGGGTTTTGCCGAGAATGGCGAAGCCTTTGGAAAGCTCCTGGGCGAGCTGGTTGAGGCCCGCCACAAGCTGGCTACGGCTAACGGTTTCAAGAATTACCTTGAGTACATAAATATAGTTAAAGACAGGCTCTCCTATGGCGAGGCCCAGCTGCGGGAGTTTTCGGATAATGTTAAAAAGATAATTCTGCCAATCGTTGAGCAGAACAACAAGGCCCTTCAGAAGCGCCTGGGGCTTAGCACTTATACAACGGATGATACGGATGTGTATTTCACCGACGGAAATGCCATGCCCGCCAGGGATGACCTTGATTTTGCGCAGGACTGCATTCAGAAGATGTACGACGACATGAGTCCTGTCCTGGGAAATACCTTCAGAAGGATGCGCGATAACGGCTATCTTAAACTGGATTATTCGGACAAAAAAGTGACCGGCATCGCCTTCTCCGTTGAGATGCCTCAGCAGAAGATTCCCTTTATCTATGCCAATTATCTTGGCAGCTGCTCCGATCTGAACGACATTATCCACGAGAGCGGCCATGCCATGCAGATACAGCTTTCGATTGATAAATATGACGACCAGGACCTTCATGGCCAGGTGCAGGATCTTAAAGAGGTTCCGTCCAAGACCATGGAGCTGATTTCCCTTGAATATGCAGATCTTTTCTTTGGAAAGGATGCTGAGAAATACAGGCAGGGGATGCTTGCTGAGTTTCTTGATGACATCTCCGGCTATTGCAAGTGGTTTGATTTTGAGACTTTTATTTATGAGAATCCCGATGCAACAGCTCAGGAGCGAATCGATAAATTCAATGAGCTCTATGAACTGTACGCACCGGGAGTTGAGATCATGGATCGGGATCTTCTGGCCCGCGGGGCCGCGCTTTACAGGGGCTTCAATATTTTTGGCCTGCCTCGCTATGTGATCACCTATTCTCTGTGCAATCTTTCCGCCATTTACCTGGCCAACGAGTTCAAGAAGGACAAGAAAAAGGGCACTGATCTGTTTATAAAGCTGGGCGAGATCGGCGGCTCCATGGATTATAACGAAGCCATTTCATATATGGGGCTTAAATCTTCGTTCTCTGAGGAAGTTATCAGAGAGGTTGGAGATTTCCTGGCAAAAGAGCTCCGACTTACCCCTTAACGCTTTTCTGCAAAGAGATTTCTGATTCTGCGGCGGCTTCCAATATCTTCACCAGTTCAATTCGAAAACGGTCTCTTCGCCAACCATGTCGCCGTTGCGCTTAAAGCCAAAGGACTCATACAAATGAATCGCCTTAACATTGCTTTCTTTGGTGGAAAGCCTCATGTTCGTGGCGCCATTGTTTTTGAAATAATCGATTATCTGAATAAGTGTCGCTCTGCCGAAGCCTTGCCCCTGGCGCTTTTCATCTATCATGAATCTCCAAAGCCAGTATCTGTCGTCGGGATCCTCATACTCAGGTTCAAAGGCGAACATGGTAAATCCCACGGGTTCATCATCAGCATAGATGACAAAAGGCCTCGCGACATCAGCGTGTTCCCGGGCTGCCGCTATTGATTTTTCGTTGGTGTCAATGAACCCGGCCTGATCGTCAGCCACCTTCAACATTATGCAGTCTTCAGTATTGGATTCATCCAGAGGTCTTAATTCGATTTTCACCCCTATTACTCCTGTCGTTGCCTTTCTAAAATCCATTTAGGTCTCAACCTTTCACCCCGCCACGAATCAACAGTATTGTCCACGAATCCCCCAAATCACAGCTGTTCCATGAATATCATAGGATGCGCTGTGCAGAACGGTGTTTCCTTCATGTAAAGTCCCAGAGTCTCGTCGTTGTCATCCATGAGGACCACCGACTCAGAATCTATGCCGGGGAACAGCTCTTTAACCTTGTCCATGACTATCTGCGGCTTCCGGGCGGCATCAAGGGTGTAGAAACAGTGCGAAGCAGGGATTCCATAGAGTCTCTCCACCATCTCTGATTTCCACGCCTCATGGCCATGTGGCTCTCGTGAAATGCAATAGATCCTGTTCATGTCATGCCCCTTGATGTAGTCATAGAGCGGTTTCAGCCGCTTGCAATCAGCATAGATATTCACATCTCTAAACTCGGGCGTATAGTCCAGCTCATGATGTGCATGATGCTCACCGTAGTTATAGCTTGTAAGCGTTCCGTCTATATCAAAGAAGACCACAGTCTCCGGATTGTGCAGTATTTCCCAAATCTTACTCATAGTCCCATCCTCAAAATAAGTATTCCTGAAAAATGATTGATTTCATGCCGGATTATCTGTGCCGTGAAACCGTTCGTTCCACTTTCACTTGGCGCTGCAGATGTAATCCCAGCTGCAGTCTCCGCAAATGTCGCTTCTGATACCGGCATCAATGATTTTCTCCCTAACCAGTTCAGTAAACCCGGCAAAAGAAATTTCATCACCCTCGGCTAATCCGCAAGTCTTCAGGACTTCTTCGTCATATCTTTTGACCTTGTCGGCAGTGGTGCATACTCCTGCCTCATTGTTGGGGCAGTTCTCGCAGACAATATCTGTCTCGACCTGGAGCTTGATAGTCTGAGACGGATCCACTTCCATCTCCCTGATGATCCGGCCCATGTGGTCCGTGAAGTCTTCGCTGTATCCTTTGCCTTCATAAAACTGGAAACACATCCCATGATGTGGCCGTAAAACTCTGCTCATGTTACTTCATTATCCTCTCTGATGAAATGTTTTCACTTCGTCAACAGCTCTTTTATCAGTTTCCCGTTTGACACCGGAGTGTCTGTCAGATCCTTGGGGATAGCCAGCTCGATGGTGACATGGACCCGCTCTTTATTCCTGCGGGTGCTGTCCACCTTGGTTATGGTGGTGTGGGCCTCCACATCAGGATCCTCAAGAAGCGGCAACACCACGTAGTACAACTCATCCTCGTCAAAAGAATAAGTGTCATCCTTGATGAAACCTCTGAAGGAATAGACTTCACTGTTCTCGTCCTCACGGATCTTCTTACCAATCTTCCGGGCAGCGTCAGCCGGAAGGATATATTCCTGCATCATTAGATGAAAGATGTCTTTTACCTTATCCGGAGCAAGGGCGGCATCATGATCAGTCATCACGTCTTTGCAGGCCTCAAGAACGCTCTTTGTAAAAAGAGGGAACTCCTCCATGTCAGGGTCCCAGACGAATTTACCTCTTGCCATCTTGGAGGGCGGCAGGGCCTCGTCGTAAATCTTGAACTGGAAGAAGACGTTCCTCTCTGAGAAAGCTCTTTTGTTCTCAAAGGCATCCCAGGTAAACTCATAAGGCTCCGGGTACGTCTCACCCTCAGATTCCCTGATCTTCCTGTAAGCCTCGATGACCCGGCGGATCGTCTCGTCGTCTTCAGGATCTCTTTGGCCGGAGGGATCGGAGTCCGGGTGGTACATGATGAGGAGCTTCTTGTACTTCGCCTTGATCTCTCTGTCTGTATTCTCTTTGGATACGCCAAGTATCTTGTATGCTTCCTTAAGTGTCATAGCAGCTTCCTGGTGTTGAACTTTTTTACAACTTTCCCTTTCTTACTTGTAAAACTCAAGGGCAAACAGAATCGCCAGTATCGAGATTCCATCCATGGTGCGATTATCTCTAAGGAGCTCTTTGACATCATCTATCGGCATCCATACCTTATCTGCCACTTCATCCACATCCCGGATACTGTCCTCAGACTCAACTTTGGCTGCAAACACGTGGCAGACCTGGTCTGACATGCCATTTGCAGGATTGTGTGAACACAAGAAGCGCAGGTCCTTTAGCGTACAGCCTGTCTCCTCAATCGCTTCCCTTCTGGCGGCGTCTTCTTTAGATTCTCCGTCTTCCACCCTGCCGGCGGGGATTTCCCATTCCAGTCGGCCCACCGTATATCTCTTTTCCCTGATCATCAGGATCTCGTCCTTGTCATTAAAGATCACGATACTGACGGCGTTATGCGGATGATGCAGCTGATGATACTTGTCGATCACGTACCCGCTTGGAAGTTGCACCTTATCGGTGTAAAGGCAAATATAGTCGCTTTCGTATATTGTGGTTCTCTCCAGCCTTTTCGGCAGAGCAATTTTTTCTTTATCCATTAGTGCCCTCGGTTTCTATTTTTCTAAAGTATATCCTTCACCTGCAGTCTGCAGCAGAACTCATCTTTTACTATAACAGAAAAAGAGCCATCTAACAGTATCCTGTGTACTGCTAAAAGGCTCTTTATTTCGCGCTGAGATGCGAAATATGCCTTATACAAGAGAAATTTCTCAATTAGGGCATACCTCACCGGGTTGCAGAACTGCGCTGAAACGCAGAATATGCCTTATACAAGAAAAAAATGGTCAATTAAGGCATATCCTGCTCTTGTTCAAAGCGGGCAATCGACAGAAAACGAATAATAGTATGCCCTTAGAAGGAGAATCTTCAAACCAAAGGCATATTTCCCAAAAACGTGGATGGTAACTCATTAAACATTCTGCTGCAACATTTTGGCTTCATCGTATGTTATTATAATAGACACTTATTTGTAAGACTTGTTATCAAAAACCTGGAGACTATGAGTCAACAAAAGTGCACCTTTCCTGGGTGGAAAAACGAGAAACCGAAATATCCATGCAGGAAAAATGAAAGGAATCTGACATGACCAGAAATGGCTCTCGCGTAAATTATACAGATGATGACAAGAAAAACCTTGTCATAAGACTCCATACTCCGGAAGAAATAAAGCTTAGCAAAAAAAGCTTTGCCAAGAAGCGGTGGAAAAACCGCATTATAATACTGCTTATCTTCTTACTGTTTCTCTTCCTTTCAATTCATGCTTCCGGCGAAAAAGCATGGTTTTGGCTTGTAGGAATAACCATGCTCATTGCAATCTTTTGGATACATTCAGAGCTTGTTACCATTCCCGGTGCAAAAATTGCCGGAAGCCCTCATTATGTCGAGCTATTAGTCTCACAGAAACTGGGGGTGGAATTTTACACCAACGTCAGAGTTGAACATTACACCGGTGAGTTTTTCTACCCGATCCAAGCCATTGACACCACATCCAAATATCAGTGCCTCTATTATCTTTCTCAAGATGAATACAACATCGCTGAGCCCGGGCAGACAATTAAGGTGAACGTCCTCCTTAAGGATCTGGCGCCGAAGCAATGATCAGGCTTTTCTCAGCTCTGATTCACTGTAGTAGCAGGGAACCGGGCATGTGGAATTAACTATAGATGTTTATCTAACATTCATGTTTGACAAGCGTCAAATATTATGATATTTTATATTCATCAAACAATTGTTAGACAAATATCTAATATAGGAGAGTCCACATGAAAGCAGAGATTCGTGAATTATTCCAGAACAGAAACTATCGTAAGTCCTTATCAGCAGAGCTCGTCAACCGCTTCGGTGATTCGGTGGATGCCATCGCTTCTTCATGGATCGTATATGAGATCACAGGTCAGGCCAGCTGGTCAGCTCTTATTTATGCCCTGAACCGTATCCCCACAATTTTCCTGACTCCCCTGGCAGGTCCCTGGGTAGAGCGTCAGAACAAGAAGCTGATCATGGTGATCACAGATCTTATCAGGGCTTTGTGTGTAGGGTTCCTGGCAACAGGACTTCTCATGGGATTCCTAAATGCACCGATTATCGCTGTGCTGAGCCTTGTGATCTCCAGCGCAGAGGCCTTCAGAGTCCCGGCCGGAACAGCTCTTTTCCCTCAGATTGTTCCCGATCATCTCTATGGCGAAGCAATGTCTGTCAACAAATCCTCTTCCGCTATCGTTGAGCTTGTAGGTTCAGCCGTCGCTGCTGTAATAATCGCTCTTATCGGCAGCTCAGGTGCCATCTATGTCGACATGATGACCTTCATACTTTCAGCTCTCATCATCTTATCAATGAAGCTTAAGAATGACAGTAACAAGACCGCCGAGCATTTCAATGCTTCCGCATATATGAAGGATCTTAAGGATGGCTTTTTATACTGCGCAGCCAAGAAGAGGCTTGTTGCCATCACCATGATCATTCTTTTCTTAAACGGAATTCTGGTTCCGCTGAACAGCCTTCAGACTCCTATGGTCACCGAACTGCTTCGCGGCGATGCATTCTTTTTATCAGCCTTTGGTGCTACCTTCGTTGGCAGCATGCTTGTTGGTTCACTGATTTTCCCTATGATTTACAAGCGTTTAAATACCAAAATGGTACTTGCAATGGTTTCAGTTGTTATCACCGCTGTATATTTCATTCTCGTTGCCGGATCACCGCTTTACACCAATTATTACGTTGCTCTTGGTGTCCTTGTTGTACTGACCGCGATTCTTGGCCTTGCTATAACAATCGCTAACATGTTCCTTGGTGTTGAAACATATCGTATAATTGATAAAGAATACCTTGCAAGAGCATCAAGCATCGGAAGTGCCCTTGGATCAGCCATCATGCCCGTAACTGCAGGACTTATCAGTGGTTTACTTAAGTTCTCAAATGTGGCACAGATATTTCTTGGCGCCGGGGTTGTGGCTATCGTGTTCTGCATCGTTCTTATTGCAAAAGGTAATCTTGATGAAGAGGAAACTACAGCGACAGCAGAAGCTATGGAGGCAGCATGAATCAGTTTCATTTAGAAATACAGTACGTACCTGAAAGTATTACATTACTTAATATGATTGCTCAGCCGGCAGGCTTTGAAACAGAATATATGAACAGAATTGCCGCAAGATATGGCATTACCCCTGATGAGGAAGCCAAAAAGTATGTGGAGCTGATCCAGGAGATTGAGGACGTTGCCAGAGGAGAGTTTTCCAAGGATTCTGAGGATATTCGCTTTTTCTGCGGCATGCAAAATCATGGCGACAACTTAGTCTCTTTTGCCAATATTATGATGCTGGCCGGGAAACGCGCACAACGGGAGAGCTCTGTCTTAAAATATTATGATGAGCTTAAAGGTCTTTCCGAAGCCGAATACTCCATAGATTTCTATAATGAGGTTAAGGCATTTGGCTCCCGCACTGTAGATGAGGAGGCTGAAGGCGAAATATCCGCCCTTGAGATATTTGATCTGATACAGCAGATGGATTTTTCAGATGCTGAAAAGCTGCAACTGCAAAAGCTTTTTATCCATCATGCGGAATACTGCGAGAAGTTTGCCTCCCTGATGGAGCGTTCAGCCAAGGTTATTAAGAAGTTTGAGAAAAAGCTTATTGCTAAGGGAAAAAGGGTAGCTGAACACTTCGAGAGTCTCCTTGGCGGGACCTCACTGGCAGCATACATAATGAGGGAGTTCTATGTTGATCTTGAAGCCGAGGATACTTTCGAGGAATGTGATGTCTATATTTCTTATTTAAGGAGTGCTTCAATGGGATTTTCTTTTGAAGGAGGTTCCAGGCCCTCTAAAGCCACGGTCAACATTGGGGCTATCTTTGACCCATCCATCAGGATCGGGGACCTTATGAAGAACCTGGCCACCCTCGACGAAGACAAGGTGCTCTCGATGCTCAAACTCCTTGCAGATAAGAGTAAATTTGAAATTTTGTCAGCCACAGTGGACAAGCCCGCATACGGTGCGCAGCTTGCATCAATGCTGGGGCTTACCACTGCTACTATATCACACCACACCTCAGCTCTCCTTGATCAGAATCTTTTGACCCTGGACAAGGTAGATACTAAGGTGTACTACCGTGCTAACCCGGATATGATCCGCGCCTTGATTAACTATATCGAGAAAGAATTGTTGCGTGAATGAGGATCTGACATCACAAAAGGAGAAACTGTCTCCCATTCACTCTTGTATTCGTCAGCCTCACAGGAATAAGCCGCTTTCAGGAACGGATAATGCTCTTTTGCATGAACTATTCTTGAGCCCTTGCGCTTATTACAGTTCTTGCACAAAGGCAGAAGATTTCGCATATCGTCCGTTCCACCATGGTACTTGGGTATATAGTGATCTATCGTCACCTTGCTGTGTACAAGCGCTCTGCCGCATACTGCGCATACCCCGCCTGTTTTATCAAGTATGCTGCTCTTCACATGCGATTTCTGAACCTTTATTCCCCTCATGTAACCCCCATGTTTGTTCCCAGTGCCTTCAGCATCTCCATCGCCTTGGCATAGGATTCCCTCATCTTCTGTGGATCATTTGTTGCAATGCCCTGGTTCTTGGCTCTTTCAAGCAGATCTTTATCATCGCAGATAAGCAGGACCTCACCCTCACAACCGGAAATGTAATCAGGCGCATCAGATAAGCTGATACGCACAATTTCAGCATGGTGGCGTTCCTTGAGCATTGCTATCTGTTTTTCAAGAACATTATCTTCTTTTTCACTTAAGCATAGAATGATTTTAGAATACACTATATTTTTCCTTTCTGAAAAACCGGCACCCTCATAGCATCTCTTAGCTCTTATGTTTTTGCACTCCTTGGCGCTACTCCAGGTCGATGATAACCACTTCGGGGTGGTTGAAAAATCTGGGGTAGGGCATTCTCTCTCGGCACAGTCCCCTGCTTACAACCATCTCTGTTCCGTTTGAAAGCTTGTATAAGCCGTCCACAAATTTGGGAAACGATCCCTGATTGGGCGCATGTACTCCCATTTGGGTAAAGGGGATTTTCCACTGTCCGCCGTGGGCGTGTCCGCACACAACAAGATCATAGTCATACTTAGCATAAACATCGCCCTTCTCAGGTCTGTGAGAAATTAAGATCTTGTAGTTATCCCGGTACTCGTCACCGCAATCCGCCTGTTCAAATTGCTGTGTCCATTCATCCATGGTCATGTATGTGGGATCGTCGACTCCCGCGATGACTATGGTATTGCCTCTGACCTCAAGGGTGTCATAGTCTCCATCCAGAGCCGATACATTTTTTGACCTCAGGTACTCTTTTACCTCATCCTGCTTGTTGCCCCAAAACTCATGGTTGCCTGTAACGTAGTAGCAGGGATATTTGTCGCAGATCCCTTCTATGAATAGTCTGGCATTGTCCTGAGCGAACCTGTCATCAAAAATGTCTCCCGAAAGTAGAACGGCGTCCACCCGGGCATCATCAATCATTTTTATGAGCCAGGCCTGGTTTGGGCCGTAGTAGCAGGAGTGAAGATCCGTGACAAGGGCGAACCTGACGGGAGAAGTGACTTTTCCCTCTCCGTCTGCCTTGATGTGCTCCGTGACCGGAACCTCGTACCACGCTGTTGCCGCCAGTAAGACAAGTAGGATTATTATGATTATTGAAATGGTCTTCTTTTTCATATAGGCATACCATCTGTTGGCGTAATGTTCTTAATGTTATTGTTTCTAGAGCCTTCTTTTATTCATTTTCAGATGTAGTCAAAGATTCCTTGAATGGCGTCTGTGATATTTATAATGTCAGTATAATGTATCCTATCAATCTTCGAATAACCCCTGATATTTAAATCAAGGAGTGCCATTTTTTCGCATTGCACATAGCCTTCTACGTCTTCAGTTTTGATATGTATATGTAAGGGGCCTGCTTCCCCTTTTTCAAAAATAGGACAGCCGATTATCTCAAAAGTCTGATTAAAGAAATCCTTACTCACAATAAGAACCGGTTTCTTGATATGTTCAATCTTTAGTATATCCCCCTGATGCAGTTCTTCCTTCATTCCCAAATCTCTCTTCCTATCGGCTCACCCCAGTCAAATTCGCCGTCTAAATGGAGCTGCCCACCATATTCTGCAGCACGTTCTTCCAATGTTCTATGTCTAAATGGTTTAACAAGCATTATCATGCCATTGGATACCTTGATATCGAGAACATCATCAACTGAAACAGCTGCTTCCTGAAGCACTTCTTTGGGTATTCTAATTCCTTGACTATTTCCCCATGCTTTAACTTGAGCTTGCATAAGCAATACCTCCTTTGTATATACATTGTATATCCCCAAGGCTAAAAAATCAACTTATTCATTATGTTAGTCCTCCTGTCTCTTGATGAACCCATCGTAGTCTATGACGGAACGTGAGAGTCAATAGATTTTTAATCTTTAATCTGTTTCCATGGTCTTACTTTGCCGATCCAGCCGTTCTCATTCCAATACTTAAAATCGGTGTACTCAGGATTCTTTTTACCAAGGCTTGTCTGCAGCATTCTTACCATGTAGAACTTTGTTTTCACCATAACATTTGTATGAGCCGGTTTATCATAAT
>JAEEGF012450298.1_pt1 | contig 29884 bp, 28 predicted proteins | sample 9134171 | NCBI WGS metagenome assembly JAEEGF01 (sample SAMN16246542, study PRJNA631951) | gut metagenome | biome: gut microbiome; feature: rumen; material: AP-attached | host: Bos | place: Iran: Karaj | collected 2018-10 | reverse complement strand
TACCGGTTTTACCTGATGGAGTTCATTGTCGGCAGGCAGATGGAAGAGACGCCTGAAGATGAATATAAACTGGGCGTTGCTTCGCGAAAAATGCATTCACTGCAGGGATATCACGAAAAATCTCCGATGAACCAGAGCAAGGAGAAATACTATTCCTGGTTCAGAGACAGGGAATTTGTGAAAAAATATGATGAGATCCTGGATGAGCTGCCTGATTTTGAAAAGCTGGATCAATGCTTTGTACACACGGATATAGGACCGCATAACGTGATGATCCGGACTAACGGGGAGGTTGTTTTCATTGACCTTGACGATGCGGGTATCGGGAGCCGGTATCTGGATATCGGATGGCCGTTTATCATGCAGTTTGTTGATTTCAACCATGACACGGAAGAGATGAAATACCGTTTTGATCTGGCAAAGAGTTTCTTAAAAGGTTATTACAAAGATGAGAGCATTTCCCGGGAAGAATTTGATCTGATATTCCGGGGAGCCATACAGATGCATATTTCCTACATGCAGGATTACGGGCCGTATGCGGTGGATTCTCTCTGGAAAATACTGAGATTTGGAATGGAACAGATGGAAGCCCTTGAACTTCTTGCAGAGTGAAGGTATAAAAAGCCGGATCGGATGAATGATTGAGAAAACCGAAGGGAGATACCCATGCCGTTAGTCAGAGTGGATATTGTTAAAGGAAAAAGGAGTCGATGGGGACAGGTCATTTTGACTCGTCTTCGATGAGTCAAAATGACCTGTCCCCATTGACTCACACCTTTGATTCCGGAATATAAGAGGATAAGAGATAATGGAAAATAGTGAAAAAATAGTGAAAAATTAATGGGATTTTCAAGGCCGTTCTGCTATAATATCATCGAGGTGAATTAAGATGATTAAAGTGGTTCTGACAAATGAGATATTAAAATATATAACCGAAATAGATAAAAACAGATACAAGGTTTCTTCCGTAAAACTACCAAGGTCTGTATCAAGCAGACTGCGGAAGAATTCAAAGAAAAAGAGTTCATATGCTTCAAATAAGATAGAAGGTAATCCCCTCTCTGAAAAGCAGGTTGATGAAGTAATAGAGCGGGATGAAAGAAAGCATTTCCTAAAGCCGGAACAGGAAGTGCGCAATTATTTTCTTGCATTGAATTATCTGGAAGAAAAGGTAAAAGAGAAAGAGCTTTTTTCTAAAAAACTGATATTGGATGTCCAGAAATACGTTGAAAAGGGAGCATCTAAAGAAAAAATCGGACTAAGAGGAGCTATGCCTCCAGGAGTATTGTTTGCCGTTTATGATTCTCAGACTGGGAATCCTGATTATATTCCCCCAGAATACCTTGATATACCAGAGCTGCTTGATGAATTAGTCGAGTATGTAAATACCACTGATGATCACCCGTTAATAGTCGCAGCGGTCGTACATTATCAGTTGGTTACGATACATCCGTTTGAAGACGGAAATGGTCGAACTGCACGTTTGCTTTCCGGATATATTTTGGATATCAATGGATATGGATTTAATGGCATCGGTTCATTGGAAGAATACTTTGCATATGACATTAATGAGTATTATGAATCGATACAGATGGGTTTGCCGGTGCTTTATTACTCCGGAAGAAACAATCCGCCTCATCCGGAAGTATGGGTTAATTATTTTCTGAGGATGGTGCTGTTGTATTCCAATAAGATTTGTGAACTGTCAGAAAGTTCTACTGAGGATGAAGTAAGCGGAAGCTTATCATATTTAAAGGGTAAGGAGAAGGAACTGCTCCTGTTTTTGATAAAGAGATATAAAGGAGAGTTTACGCCAATCGAAGTCAGCCGTGAAATAGGGGTGACAAACAAAACGATAATTAACAGATTGTCAGTGCTGGTGAAAAATGGTTTTGCGGAACCTTTATTGGTAAATCAGCGCATCAGATCCTATGAACTTAGTGATTTTACGAGGGATAACGAAAAAAAGATAAAAAAGATGATTTCATAATTAGCATTAGCGGAATCATTATAATGACCTCAAAAAACGGAGGTACATTACAATGAATCAGGAAACAGAAAATTACATTATGCAGAGGATGTTAAAATATCTGGATAACAGCCAGATGATCAAACTGAAGGATACTTTGGATGAATCGCTGAGGCAGTCTGTGGATTCAGGAAACCTTGTAAAGAAACACTTCAGTATGCATCAGAGCACTTGCACATAGATCTTGATGAGATTCTATTTGTTGGTGATGAAGAAAAGGATCTTCGCACAGCAGAGAATGCAGTTTGTGATTTTATGTATATAGATAATTTCCTAAAGACGTATGATATACAGAAGGAAAATTGATGGGCTGACAGTAGTGAATTAGTGCATTATATCGGAATATATGTTACAAGAGGAGAATTGTATGATACTACTGGTTGTAGATACACAAAAGGGTTGTTTTAACGAAGAACTATAATACTAATGGAAAAAGCCATTGGAATCCATATTATTTCGTTGACAAATTATCATAATTAAGATAAAATTATGATAATAAAAACTAAAAGGAGGTTATCTATGATAGAAATTAGACCGGTTTCAGATTTAAGGAATAAATTTACGGATATTGAAAAAACTGTCAAGAATGGTGAACCTGTATTCTTAACAAAGAACGGATATGGATCGATGGTTGTGATGAGCATTGAGACGTACTCAAGGCTAAGCAGAAATATTGAGAAGGCGTTGGATGAAGCAGATCAATACGCAGATAGTACAACGGAAAGAAAGACACATGAGGATGTCTTTGGTGGAATAAGGAGAATGATTAATGAGTAGAATTACTTATTCGTTAAGGTATCTCCCGCTGTTTTATAATGATTTTGAAGAATGTGTTATGTACATTGCAGATGTGCTTTGCAATAAGGAAGCTGCAAATAATCTTGTAAATGAAGTTGAAAGTGCAATACTAGAACGGCTAAACAATCCGGAGTCATTTGAACCGTATCACCCATTAAAGGAACGTAAGTATCCATATTATAGAATTTATGTAAAGAATTATACGATTTATTATGTTGTGATTCCGAATGGAGATAATAAAAAGATCATGGAAGTACGACGTATGTTACATAATCTTCAGAGGAACTCTTAGATGTGTTTCTCGCAGCAAAACGGCTAGAAGGGCGGTCGGATTCAAGACCGTGGACGAAAATGATGATGAAGAATACATTATGGTGTGCGAATTATGATTGAGACACCATTTGAGATAAGCGGGAGATAACAATCATATGATTTTGAAAGGAAAGAGAAGAATAAGATTTTGGGCAATTGCAATCTCTGTGATTTTGCTGCTTGCAGTACTTAGTACAACGGTTTTTGCAGATGATTTTACTAATAATGATAATAACCAGAACATATATGATAGGATTGATGAGTATCTTTCTGATACTATACCCAAAACACATTTTCCATCATTCTCTATTACAATAGTTGACAATGATGAAACACTTCTATCAAAAACCTATGGAAGCGGTGGAAGTTCTGATACGCCTTATGTTTTGGGCTCCGTGAGCAAGTCGTTTACAGCGTTATGCATAATGCAGCTGGTTGAACAAGGAAAAGTGTCACTGGATGCACATTTATCGGATTATCTTCCAGATGCAACAGATGGGGATAGAATCACTATTCTTCAGTTGCTAAACCATACGAGTGGGCTGGGAGAGCATCAGAATCTGACAAATTTCAGAATTGTAAGCGAACAGGGAGTACATCTGTATGCCAATGTGAATTATTCATTGCTCGGCGAAGTTATAGAAGCAGTCAGCGGTACCTCATATGAGGAATATGTAACTGAAAATGTTATAAAACCTCTTGACATGAACAACACTTACGCTGATCCAGATAAAGCAACCGGTCTCATTCAAGGAAATGAGAATTGGTTTGGATTCAATGTAAAAACGGCCCCCCAGTACTGCGATGCGGATGATACGTGGATAACTGTCCCGGCAGGATATATTACCTCATCAACTGAGGATTTGGGCAGATATCTTCAGATGTATCTTAACGGTGGTGAGAATATCTTATCTCCTGAAAGCATAAACGAGATGTTTTATAACAGCGTAGCGGTAGAGGATGAAATACCTTACAGCTACGGAATGGGATGGACACTTATAAATGAACCGTTAAAACGTTCTGCGCTTCGTCATAGCGGGCTTGTCGAGACCGGAATGTCTTGTATATATATTCTTCCGAATGACAATATTGGCGTGGCAATGACAATCAACACGAACGACTACTTTGTGGGTACTGATTTTGCTGACAGAGTAGGCTGGGGTGTTATTCTAATTCTTATGGGAGACGAGCCGAATCAGATAGGGTCGAATGAATATGTTATGAGACATCTTATGTATGATGGAATATACCTGGCGGTGCTTGTTGTTGCCCTATTGCCGTTAATTATGATTGGCAGGTATAAGAAACGTCTCCTAAAAGGAAGAAATTGGAAAATTGCCATATGGTTAATAGCTCTTCATGTGGCGTTTCCGGCATTTATATTAATGTTGACTGGAATTTTCTTCAAAACACCGCTATGGGTAGTAAAGGCATTTGTTCCGGATTTGTTTGCCGTAATTATCGCTTCGGCATGCTTGTTATTTGCATGTGGGGTTATAAAAGCAATTTTATTTATAAACCCTAAAGTCACTTTAGATAAGGATGCGGTATAAATATCAGTTGACAACCTCTGTAATTAAAATATAATATTATTATAAAAACATCCTACAGGAGGTGGAGGTTGTTAACAGTATATTATGGAAGTGTTTTAATTGCAGCGCTTTTATGTGCAATGATTTATATATTTATCTGGCACAAGCATTTTGATATTAATTTTACAATGATATTTTCACTTATACCGATATCATGTATAGGTTATCTTGCATCGTCAAAGGTGGAAACGACAGAGGGTGTGGTTATTGCATGGCAGATAATATATATTGGAGGTGTTTTCCTTCAGTATTTTATCCTGATGAGTATTTTTAACCTATGTCAGATTGAATTATCAAAATGGCTGCGTACTATGGTTTTTGCCGTATGCGCACTGACTTATTTGTCGGTTATTTCAATTGGTCATTTGGATATTTTTTATAAGAGCATATCAGTTGAACTGATAAATGGTGAAAGGGTGATTACGAAGGAATATGGATTTATGCATTCTTTTTTCTATGTTCTGTTAGCTGCTTTGTTCATCGCGGGAATATCTACGATCATTTATTCCTGGAAGAAAAAGAAGGATGTTCCAAGGAGGATACTTATACTGCTGGTAATTCCAGATGTGGTATGTGTTTTTACGCATTTAGTTGTTCGCAATATTTGGATAAATGAAATCGATTTTGTGCCACTTGGATATTTAGTTGCTGAAATTGTGTATCTGCTTATTGCAATCAGAGTTAATCTGTACGACATAAGTAGTACAGTGATAGATTCGTATGTGCACGAACAAAAGGTAGGCTATCTATCGTGTGATTTTAAGCGTAGATATCTTGGCAGTAATGATATAGCAAAGGAGCTTATTCCAGAGCTAAAGACATTGGCAGTAGATGATAAGATAGAGAAAAATCAAGGCGTAAAAAAGATTTTTCATTACATTAAGAGCTTTAAGGAAAATGAAAATAATAACGTCTTTATTTATACTGTACATGACAAAAATGGAAATGAAGAAAATGACAGATACTACAATGTAAATGTAAATTACCTTTACGATGGAAATACAAGACGAGGATTTATAATTACACTGTTAGATGATACTGCAAATAGAAAGTACATCAGGCTTATCGGTGACTATAATGATAAGCTGCAGAGTGAGGTTACAGAAAAAACAAAGCACATTGTTGAGATGCATGATAATCTTATCATGAGTCTTGCGGTAATGATTGAAAGCAGAGATAATTCTACAGGTGGTCATATTAAAAGAACCAGCGAAGGAGTAAGAATTTTAGTTGATGAAATAAATAAGCTAGGAACCTTAAATCTTTCACCTGAATTCTGCACTGATGTGATTAAGGCAGCGCCTATGCATGACCTTGGAAAGATTGCGGTAGCCGATAATGTACTAAAAAAGCCGGGACGTTTTACTGATAAAGAATTTGAAGAGATGAAGAAGCATGCAGCAGAGGGCGCAAAGGTCATTCATGAAATACTACTCAATACAGATGATGAATCATTTAAAATTATCGCAGAGAATGTTGCCCATTATCATCACGAAAGATGGGATGGCAGCGGATATCCAGATGGGCTTAAGGGAGAGGAAATACCATTAGAGGCGAGGATTATGGCCATAGCAGATGTATATGATGCGCTTGTAAGTAAAAGAGTTTATAAGGAAGCCTATGATTTTGAAAAGGCAGATCGCATTATAGAAGAAGGCATGGGAAGCCAGTTCGATCCTGCACTTAAAAGTGCTTATGAAAAGGCAAGACCTAGGCTTGAGAAATATTATTCGGGAAATTGATAGGGACCTATAAGAATAAAAATAATATTATATTATAGTTGTGTTTTTAACCTGATTATGATATAATGATTACTAAATAATTCGTTTATAACATAGTGATGGCAAACTGTGTTTGAAGAATCAATTATTTGAAATTGCACAAAATAAAAAAATATGGAGGTTAATGTATGAGGTTTTTTGTATGTGAAACATGTGGTAACTTTGTAGAAATGATCAAGGATGGCGGCGTTCCAATGATGTGCTGTGGAAAGGCAATGAAAGAACTTATTCCTGGAACATCAGATGGTGCAGTAGAAAAGCATGTACCTGTTTGCAGCGTAGATGGAAATAAGGTTACAGTTACTGTTGGTTCAGTAGAACATCCAATGGCAGATGTACATTATATTGAGTGGATTGCTCTTGAGACAGCAAAGGGCGCTCAGAGAAAGGTTTTAAATCCTGGTGATAAGCCATGTGCTGAATTCACATTAACAGATGATGATTCTGTTGTAGCAGTATATGCATATTGCAATCTTCATGGTTTATGGAAGGCTTGATAATTGGTTAAAATTATGGTCTTTACAAATTATATATAATAATATATAATTGCCTAAGTGATGGGCGAGATGCCCGTGACTAAATAACAATAGAATAAGTAAAATCTTCAGGGCAGGGTGCAATTCCCTACCGGCGGTAAAGCCCGCGAGCAGCATGAAAGTGCAGCAGATTCGGTGAAATTCCGAGGCCGACAGTAAAGTCTGGATGAAAGAAGATGGCATTTTTATCATGGGCGGTTTGGTTCAAATCGCTATGGTTCATTTGTGTTTTATCAAAAATTTCAAAGGCTCTGTGATTATTTCGCAGAGCCTTTTTTTATTCTTTTTGATTATATATATGATTATATATATGATTATATATTTGATTATATATATGATTATATATATTTCTTTGGTAAAAATCAGCCGGATTTCTCATCAAAAAATGAATGTTTGACCAAGGGGTGAAGTGTATCTTTTTATTTGGTAAATATTGTAAAATTATTGAGATTTACTTATGGAAGGAGGTATTATTGCACGATAAAGAATATATGGAGAGGGCAATAGAGCTTGCTAAAAAAGGAGCAGGCTGGACTTCTCCGAATCCACTAGTTGGAGCGGTTATCGTAAAGGAGGATAGGGTAATAGGCGAGGGCTATCATAAGCGTTATGGTGGCCTTCACGCTGAAAGAGAGGCTTTTTCTTCGCTGAAAGAAAGCGCAAAGGGAGCAACCATTTATGTTACCTTAGAGCCATGCTGCCACCATGGACATCAGCCACCGTGTACAGATGCGATAATAGAACATGGTATTTCTAGGGTTGTAATAGGATCAAGAGATCAGAATCCTTTGGTTTCAGGAAAGGGAGCAGCTATATTAAAGGAAAAAGGAATTGAAGTCGTAGAAGATTTTATGAGAAAGGAATGTGATAAGTTAAATCCGATATTCTTTCATTTCATAAAAACAAGGCTTCCTTTCGTAACAACAAAGTATGCCATGACCTTAGATGGAAAAATAGCTACAAAAACCGGTGCATCAAAGTGGATAACTTCTGAAAAAGCAAGGGAGCATGTGCATAAACTGCGCGGAAGATATAGCGCCATTATGGCAGGAATAGGAACGGTGCTTGCAGATGATCCTATGCTGAACTGCAGGCTAGAGGGAGCGCATCAGCCGGTCAGAATAATAGTAGATAGCTATTTGAGGCTGCCGCTTGATTCTCAGATAGTAAAAACTGCAAATGAATATAGAACTATTGTGGCCTGTGCTAATAGTCAGGGTGTGGAAAGTGTTGAAAATATAGTAAGTCAGGGAAATACTGCAGCGGGTGAAATGAATGGAGTATCCCTCAGAAAATCTGCAGATAATGTAAAAAAAGAGATAAGTAATGAAAAACTGAACGTGAAAAAAGAAGTTTTAGAAAAAAACGGAGTAGAAGTGTGGGAACTTCCAGGGAAAGAAGGAAGAGTAGACCTTTGGAAGCTTATACAGAAAATAGGCGAAGCGGGAATAGACAGTATATTAATAGAAGGCGGCGGAGAGCTGCATGAGAGTGCCTTAAGGGAAGGCATTGTAAATCATATATGTGCGTACGTGGCACCGAAAATATTTGGCGGAGCAATGGCAAAATCACCGGTTGAAGGAATAGGCGTTGATGAGCCGGGTGAAGGTGCACTTTTAGAAAATTTAAATATTACAATACTAGGAGAAGACATACTTTTAGAATATGATGTGAAAGGAGGGATGAAGGGTGTTTACAGGAATTGTTGAAGAAACAGGAAAGATAATAAAGATGGCACCGCTTGAAGGTGGAAGCCTTGAAATAAGGGCAGAAAAGGTACTTGAAAAAACTAAAATCGGAGATTCCATAGCGGTAAATGGCGTCTGTCTTACTGTTACAGCACTTGGTGCTAGTAGTTTTAGAGCTGATGTAATGCCAGAGACACTTAGGAGATCGGGGCTTGGCAAATTAAAGATAGGAAGCCTTGTAAATCTAGAAAGAGCAATGGCAGCAGATGGAAGATTTGGCGGACATATAGTGAGCGGACATATTGACGGAACTGGTGTCATAACAGAAAAAAAGAGAGAAGAAAATGCAATCTGGATTACTATAAAAGCTTCATCTGAGATAATGGATCTGATAGTTGAAAAGGGCTCCATAACAATAGATGGAATCAGCCTTACAGTAGCAGGAGTAAGAGATGATGATTTTTCAGTTTCTATAATTCCTCACACAGCAGAACACACTACACTTGTAGAAAAGAAGGCGGGCGAGAGTGTTAACCTAGAAAACGATATGCTTGGAAAGTATGTAAAAAGGCTGTTAGGAAGACATTCATTAAATCAAGCAGGGATTATGGATTCAAGCTCTGATAAAGGGCACGGCTCCAATATTACAATGGAATTTTTACAACAGAATGGATTTTTTTGATGTTTGAAATAATGTTTCATATGGGAAAGGGTTTTAGTAAATGGATTTCAAATACAATACAATACCAGAGGCTTTAGAAGCACTCAGAAATGGTAAAATTATTTTATGTACCGATGATGAGGACAGGGAAAATGAAGGCGACCTTATATGTGCAGCAGAGCATGTAACTACACAGATGCTGAACTTTATGGCAACACATGGAAAAGGTCTCATCTGTACGCCAATGTCAGCGCAGCTGGCACAGAAATTGCAGCTTCCTCAAATGGTCAGGGATAACACCGATAATCATCATACAGCTTTTACTGTATCAGTAGATCATGTCGAGACAACTACAGGAATATCAGCTGTAGAGAGAGCATTGACCTGTAGAAAGCTGGTAGAGGACGATACAAAGCCAGAAGATTTAAGAAGACCAGGACATGTATTTCCGTTGACAGCAAGATTTGGAGGCGTACTAGAAAGAGCAGGCCATACTGAGGCAACGGTGGATTTATGCCGTCTTGCAGGGCTTAAGGAATGCGGCCTTTGCTGCGAGGTAATGAGCGATGATGGAACTATGATGAGAAGTAAGGAACTTCAGAAGCTAGCTAAGGAATACGATCTTTGTTTTATAACCATAAAGGATCTTCAGGATTATAAAAGAAGATATGAGCAGCATATGATGCGCCAGGCGAGTGCAAAGCTTCCTACTGATTTTGGAGAGTTTCAGATTTATGGTTATGTAAATGACATAACTTCTGAGCATCATGTAGCACTAGTGTGCGGCGAAATAGGTGACGGCGAAGATGTACTTTGCAGAGTGCATTCAGAGTGCCTTACAGGTGACGTTTTCGGATCACAGCGCTGTGACTGCGGAGAACAGCTCCATGCAGCAATGAAAATGATTCAAAAGGAAGGCCGCGGAATTATTCTATATATGAGACAGGAAGGAAGAGGAATAGGACTTATTAATAAGCTTAAGGCCTATGAACTTCAGGAAAGAGGCAGAGATACAGTAGAAGCTAACATTGAACTTGGCTTTGCGCCTGATTTAAGAGAATATTGGAGCGGTGCACAGATATTACAGGATCTTGGAGTAAAGTCCTTAAGGCTTCTTACTAATAACCCAAGTAAGATTTATGGCCTCGAAGGCTTTAATTTCTCAATAAAGGAAAGAGTGCCTATCGAGATAGAGGCAGGACCGAACGATGCATTTTACTTGCGTACAAAGCAGGAAAAAATGGGACATATTTTTAAAAAAATCAAAATAAGTTAAGAGAGGTAAAAAAAGATGATTCAGAAATTAGAAGGAAAAGTAGTAGCAAAAGAGGGAATGCGTGTAGGAATTGTAGCATCAAGATTTAATAGCTTTATAGTTGAAAAGCTTCTTGATGGAGCAGTAGACGGACTTGTTCGCCACGGCGTTGCAGAAGAGAACATTACAGCTTGCTGGGTTCCAGGTGCTTTTGAAATACCACTTGTAGCACAGAAGATGGCAGCAATGGAGAAGTACGATGCAGTAATATGCGTAGGGGCAGTTATCCGTGGTTCAACATCTCACTATGATTACGTTTGTAATGAAGTATCCAAAGGCATTGCAACAGTATCACTTCAAACAAAAAAGCCAGTTCTTTTTGGCGTAATAACAACAGAAAATATTGAACAGGCAATAGAACGTTCGGGTTCAAAGGCCGGAAACAAGGGCTATGAATGTGCACTTGCAGCCATTGAAATGGTAAATGTCTTAGAGCAGATTTAGTGATTACCCACTAAATTTGACGAAGGGGCAAAAGGAAAGTTTATCTTTTTGAAGAGGAAACTGATATAGTCTAGGAGAGGGGAAATAAACTTTTCACTTCAGATGAGAAAAATAACTGCTCTCGAATGTTGCAAAAATAGCCGATTTGAAGTATAATGGAGTAGATTGATGAGGTTTCGTGAAAAATAGAACAAGGAGGCTTTTTATGGAGCAGGAAGTGTGTACAAGAATGCCGATGATCGGAGATACGGCACCAGAATTTAGATGCATTACCACAAAAGGAAAGGTGAATTTCCCGGGAGATTATAAGGGAAAATGGGTCCTGTTCTTTTCACATCCAGCAGATTTTACGCCAGTATGTACAACAGAATTTATTGCACTTGCAAAGAGATATAATGAGTTTAAGGAAATAAATACAGAATTACTTGGATTATCTATAGACTCACTTCACTCACACCTTGCTTGGGTAAAGAACATTTCTGGCATAAACTGGAAGGGTGAGGGTACTGTAAAAATTCCATTTCCTATTGTAGCTGATATAAGTATGAAGGTTGCTAATATGTATGGAATGCTACAGACTGTTGCAAAAACTCAGACAATCCGTGCGGTTTTTGTAATTGATCCAGATTCAATAATTCGTGCAATTCTCTATTATCCAATGTCCACAGGTAGAAATATAGATGAATTAAAGCGTGTGATTTTATCGCTTCAAAAGCATGATGCAGATAATGTTTCGACACCAGCTAACTGGACACCAGGAGATGATGTATTAATGGGTTCACCTCTGACTCTTGAGGCAGCAGAGGAAAGAGTTAAGGATGCAGGTGATGATGTAATTGCATATGAATGGTATCTAACTGCAATAAAGGAAAAAAAGGCTGAACCTATGGAATTAGATTTTAAGGAAATAAAGGATAAAATATGGCTTGAATCAGAAGATGGAAAGACAATAGCATATATTGATTTTCCGGAATTTGAAACAGGAAAGGTTGAAGTAACCCATACCATTGTAGACCCATCACTCCAGGGAAAGGGCATAGCAGGAGAACTTACAAAGAAAATGGCCCAAAAGCTTATAGCAGAAGGAAAAAAGGCTGAGCTTACATGCTCTTACGCAGTTAAGTGGTTTGCAAAACATAGAGAATATGAGGCAGCCCTTATAAATCCAGAAGCAGAATATGAGAAAGCCGGTTCACAGCAAGGAATGGCATGTGGAATTCCAAAACACAAAAAGTAAAAATATTAAAATCTCTAAAAAAGGGGCTTCGCCCAGATGATTTAATCATCTAAAGCGACAGCCCCTTTATGTTAAATACAGTATTTCAGCGTGAAAAAAGGGACTCGCACTAATTACTTAGTGCGGCAGCCCCTTTTGCTTATAATGCCTCCTTTTCCAACTCTATTTTAGAAATAAGGGATTGAATATAATAAAAATGCATTGTATAATTTGGCTAGGAGGTAGGCTTATGGAGAAAATAGTAAAAGAACTCTTTGAAATGCAGGATGAGAAATATAGGGATTTTCAAAGCGCACTCATTCCAGGTAGTGATTTAGAAAAGGTAATAGGTATAAGAACGCCGCTGCTAAGAAAGTATGCAAAGAACCTGCCTTTAGAAGATGCTAAAGCTTTTTTATTAGAACTGCCCCATGAATATTTTGATGAAAATCAGTTGCATGCTTTTATTGTTTCTGAAATAAAAGACATCGATGCTTGCATAAAGGAAGTAAATACTTTTTTGCCGTATGTAGATAACTGGGCGACCTGTGATCAGATGTCACCAGTTATATTTAAAAAGCATAAAGACAAGCTTTTAGTGGAAGTAAGGAAGTGGATTGATTCTAGTGAAACATACACGGTAAGATTTGGAATAAAGATGCTTATGCAGCATTTCTTAGATGAAGATTTTAACTTAGAATATCCTGAAATGGTGGCAAAAATTCAATCAGAGGAGTACTATGTTAAAATGATGATAGCATGGTATTTTGCAACAGCTCTAGCAAAGCAATATGATAGTGTAATACCGTTCATAGAAGAGGGAAGATTGGAAAAGTGGACACATAATAAAGCAATTCAAAAAGCTATAGAAAGCTATCGAATTACTACAGAGCAAAAGAAATATTTAAGAACCTTGAAAAAGTAGTATGGTTTTAACAATCCCAAAATAGAAAGCAAAAATAACAAGCAAAAATAACAAGCAAAAATAACAATTGAATTAATAGACAGAGAAAACCTTGACTGAAAACAGTCAAGGTTTTTTGCCGTTTATATTAAAAAAAATACCGCTTGTGTCAAAACTATTTAAATTGAAGAAGGTTTATTGTATTCTTGGCTCATAAATAAAAAAAAGGAGAAAGGCAATGAACGAAAAAGCTATAGTAATAAGTAATTTGACAAAGAAATATGGAAATAAGATAGCGGTTGATAATTTGTCTCTAGAGGTAAATAAAGGAGAACTTATATCACTTCTTGGAGTAAATGGAGCAGGAAAAACCACGACAATAAAAATGCTCACAGCACTCACAAAAGCAGATGCAGGAAAAGCTGAAATATATGGTCTTGATGTGGAAAAAGAAAGCGATAAGATAAAGCCAATTGTTGGAATTTCAACACAGGATACGGCCGTAGCAGAAAACCTTACAGTAAGAGAAAACCTGAAATTTATGTCTGACATTTTTTATGAAAATTCGATGGATGCAGATGAAGCTATTGAAAAATTTGGTCTGGAGGAATATAGGAATACAAAAGCAAAGCAGCTTTCAGGAGGCTGGAAAAGGAAATTATCAATAGCAATGGCCATAGTCGGAAAGCCTAAGGTATTGTTTCTTGATGAACCAACACTAGGTCTTGATGTAATAGCAAGAAGAGAACTTTGGAGAGAAATTGAAAAGCTAAAAAAAGAAACGACCATAGTTTTAACAACTCACTATATGGAGGAAGCACAGGCCCTTTCGGACAAAATAGCGGTAATGATAAAAGGAAAGCTATCGGCATTTGGAACATTAGAAGATCTAGAAAAAATGACAGGAAAAAAGGGATTAGAAGAGGCATTTATTAGTATTGTAGAAGGAATATAGTATTTTGAAGTTTTAAATAATACTGAAAGCGATTTGGAGAAAAAGGCAATGGCTTTTAAAAATAATAAAATATACGAAGGAAAGCGCAAGGTGATAAGATGAAGAGAATGATGGTATTTTCAAAAAGAAATTTTATTGAAATGTCAAGAGATGTTCTAAGCTACATTTTTTGTGTGGCATTTCCAATAGCAATGCTGATAATAATGTCAGTAGTGAATTCGAGTATTCCTAAACAGGCAGGAGTAACGATGTTCAGAATTGATAATTTAGCAGGTGGAATAGCGGTTTTTGGACAGACTTTTGTGATGCTTTTTACAGCAATAGGAGTAGCAAAGGATAAAAACGGATCTTTCTTGACAAGACTATATGCAACTCCAATGAAAGCGAGAGATTTTGTTTATGGATATATAATTCCTATGTTACTTGTGGCATTCATTCAGGTGATTATGTCGAATGTAACTGCATTTATAATATCCAGGGTTCAGGGCTCTGAATTAAAGATATCAGGCCTTTTATTAAGTACAGTTATGGTGCTTCCATCTGCACTTATGTTTTCAGCGATAGGAATGATTTTTGGAACCTTGTTTAATGAAAAGGCCGCACCGGGGCTTTGTTCAATAATCATTTCACTTGGCTGCTTTATAGGCGGAATCTGGTTTGATGTTGAAGGTGTAGGTGGAACCATAGAAAAAGTGGCAAAGTGTCTTCCATTTCTTTATGCAACAAAGGTTGCTAGAGCGGCAATAGATGTTGATTTTAAAAAGGAAAACTTTATAATCCCTATGGCAGTGGTGTTAATTACAGCCCTTGTATTAACAGTACTTGCAAGTTTTGTGTTCAGTAGAAAAATGAAGAAGATAGTTTGACTTTTTTGCAGCTCATTATTATACTTAATGTATAGAAAAAAATGTATTTTGAAGGCTGTAAGGAGCTGCTTATGATAATAAAAACTGAGTTAGATAAAAAATATAAAGAGATAGAATTACATGTATGTAATGAAGATGTAACCGACAAGGTAAAGGAAATCGTCGGAGAATTGCATGAAATATTTGATGAAAGCCTGCAGGGAGTAGATGAGAAGGGGAATAGATGTCAGCTTCGCCCTGCAGAAATTGTGTCTTTTTATTCGGAAGGTCAAAGAGTAGTTGCGCTCGGTGGCAGAGAAAAATACATTGTTCAAAATAAACTTTACGAATTAGAAGAGGAGTTTGGCAAAAGCTTGTTTATCAGAATATCTAAATCAGAAATAGTAAATGTGAAAAAAATAAAAAGTCTTGATATGAGCATTACCGGAACAATTCGAGTCATCATGAAAAATGATTATGAAACCTATGTATCAAGAAGAAATGTTGCCCGCATAAAAGAAAGATTAGCGAAAGGTACTGAAAGAGAAGCAGCAGCGAATATGAAAGGAGGCAGAAAATGAAGGAAATGTTCAAGAGAGGAGTTGTGAGCTTTTCAATTTCTGCTTTTATAGGACTATTAGTGAATTTAATTATAAATATAATATCAAATCATTATGCAAATAAAGCTGGAGATTCAGGATTTATTGCAATGCCACCAGAGTTTTTATCTATGTTTCCTACACCGGTCATTGCAGCGTATGTAAATGTGCTTTTGTATGGATTAATCGGCTTTACCTTTGCTTTTATGACCTTTGTTTATGAAATAGAAAGATTGGGCTTTTTGTTTCAGAGCATTATTTATTTCTTCTCTACCTTAGCAGTGGCCCTTATAATTACTGTGTGCATATGGCAACTTCACCATAATGCCATAGCCTTTGCAATGACACTTACAGGTTATTTTGTAACCCATGTTATAATGTTTGTAGTGGAATATAAAGAGCTGAAGAAGGATATCAAGATGATAAATAGCATGATTGAGGAGTAGCGCATCGCTTTGCGATGAACTGAGTCTTTTGAAGGTGAATATAGATTTAGAGTGAAAGGGGCTGTGAAGCCTTTAAAAAGAAAATTGCAGTGAGCACTTATGTTCACTGCAATTTTTTGTATAATTAATTTATGCTAATGAATTATCCATGTATTGAAATTTGATGCATCAAAGGTTTAGTATGTAGCTGGATTAATTCTCTTAATTGTTGCTTCATCAGATAAATCCGTATCTTTAAGTAGATTTACAATCTTATTGTAATTCGACTTTTTAGTTTTAACATTTAGAGTTAATTCTTTATCTAAACCATTAAAAGCAGTACTTGATATATTTGTTATGGTGCCCGGAATTGTAATTGTTTTTACCTGGCTGTATTCGCCCCTAAATGGACTATCACCAATTTCAGTAACCGTGTACTTTTTGTCATTATAAGTAAGTGTTTGTGGTATTGTAATAGATTCACAGCTTGTATTAATTAAAGCTAATTCAAGCTCGGAATCATGGACAAGATATTTTACATTCTGTACTTCCTTATAATATTTATCGTATATTATTGCTTCAAGCCCAGTTAAAGTGTTGTTAATGTAATATGAACAAATCGTTGAATATATGCCTTCATTAAAATGAGTTGCATTTGAAAAATCCTGCAATGCTTCAACGCCCTGCGCCACCTTTGAAGATGTCTTTGATATATGTGCCGCATTTATTTTATTAAATACAACTAGTTCGTTTTTCCAGGTGTACCAGGTTACATAACCATTATATAGTACTGGCTGACAATCCGAAAGACTTCCCTTCATTTGATATACTTTAGTCTTCTTCTTACCTTTGCCATCAATAAGAGTATAATTAACTACTCCAGCGCTTTCCCATAAAACAATAAATCTATCATCTGAAAGTTTTACCATTTGAGGAGTGCTTACATTAGAATCAGTGCTATCGTATTTTGTAAGTTTAACCACCTTGGATTTTGATTTTAAATTCTTATCCACATAGGCAACAAATACATTTCTAACAGATCTTGGATTATTAAAATCATCTATCTTATTACCTGCTACAATATAGGTATCCTTTGATATTTCAAATCCGCCTATTTCAACACCTGTATAGTTATCTCCATTGGCGCCTGGAATGTCCATGAGACTTACGTATTTTCCGGAATTATTTTTTGCGCTCAGTTCAGCTGAACATTTATACAAACAGATTGCTCTAGCGTATGCATCACCATGGTCTATTCCAATAAAACTGTCGCCATCTATTCCAAGAAACTGATTAAAAGAATGACTTACATAACCAGTCGGTGTACGTTTAACCATTACAGCTGAATAAGATATCTTCTTTTTCTTTGTATTAAAACTAATAGTCACATTGGCCTGATGACCTGAATACATCTTATGGCAGGTGCGCACATAGAGATAATCCCCTTGAGTCACCATTCTAGCTGAACCAGCCTCGAAGGGTACCATAGTATTAGCTCCGTAAAGGCTGTCACTTCCAAGTTTCTTCCATTTACTGCTGTATTTGGTAATTCTATATACCTCTGCGCTATCGGAACATTCGTAATTTGTTTTACCTGTTAAGACATAGAAATTTTTACCATCTGTAGCTACTGCTCCAAATATCGGAAGCTCTAGGTTAACTTTCTTAGTAGAAACTAATTTATAGTTATCATCATAGTATTCTATCAAAAGCTTGCTCTCTATGGCACCTGCCTGAACTCTAACCAATCCATTTTCAGTTACAAGAAGGTTAGAATACATAACATCAGACCAGTTTTGAGGATAGTCCTGATAATTTTCATTTGTACCTTTATATGTCTTTGCATATAATGCAGATGGTGCGCCGCTTACAGAGGTAAAGGTCATTACTGCTGTAAGAGCAAGCACTGCCCCTGCCTTTATAAATCTAGTTATACTTTTCATATATTTCCTCACTTTACTTAAAAACAACTTAACTACAACATAAATTATAATTCGTTTGTGTAATATTGTCAATTGCATGGTTTACTGTCATATGAATTATATCTCAATCAACAGATGGAGGTGCTCATTATCAGAAAGTCAGAATTATTAATGGATGAAAAAAGAAAAATTCACCTTACAAAAATGTAAGATAAAGCTCTTAATTTGTCACACAATTCGATGTCGTCATTTTATTAAAGATAGTATAATTGTGTCAACAAATACGAAAGGAGCTAAAAAACTATGGAACTTACAAAAAAGCATTACATGAACATACCTATGGAGGAAAAACTTTATAAGAGATCAAACTGTGAGAAAATAGCAGAAGAAATCATTTCTGATGGAAAAATTATTGGTATGACAAAAAGTCAGCTTGCATGTGAATTATTTGCACATGCGTATGTTTATTACAACTTTAGATTTGTTCCAAAGTTTTTGGGCAAAAATAAAGTATTTAAGAGCCTTTATAGAAGTGTTTCAAATGGCGTTGACTTAGAGGATAATGGTGATACCTTTGTAAGAAGGATTGCATATAGAATCATCTGGGGAATGCTTGCACTTCCTCTTTGATTTTTATCTTAATCAAATCTTAATCAGATTAACTATTTTTTCTTAAAGTGTGTTGGAGTATAATATAGGAGCGTTAGGAGCAGTAGTAAAGGAAACTGATAGAAAGTTTAATGAGTTGTGCCAAAAACTAATAAATAATTATTGAGGGAATAATATGATTTTTTCTATTAAAACTAAAGTGATAAGTATTATTAAAAACCCGATATATGCGATTGGATTGATAGTAATGCTAGTCTTTTTATATATGCAGTGCGGCAATTATCTTAATATCAACTATATGCCTGATAATTCACAAATCATGCCTGTTGATAGAGAAATGCTCGGTGATGCTGATGTAATGGATGGATATATTCCAATGACTGAGGAAGAATACTTCAATGAACGAATGAACCACTTACGTGATGACCTAATCGAACATGTTGGAATGGATGAAAAGAAAGCTAATGAACTGATTGATACCGCTCTTAACATGGATCAACATGATGCGATGGAGTATTTAGAAAAAGAATGTCAATTTATGGCTGGCATACATGGGTATTTTAGTTCGGGTAATGGCATAAAACTTGGAACAGTAACTGAAATCAATAAATATATTTTTGAAGCCCTTGATAGAGAAGATTATATGGATTATTTGGGGCGCAAGTATATAGATTATCTTGGGACTATTTTTATGTTCTTTTGTATAATCATTTATCCGTTTTATTATGCTTATGATAGTAAAAAAGATATCTATGAGCTTCTTCATACTAAGCCTATATCTAGTAAAAAGTATATCATTACACAGGTATTAGGCGGTTTTCTGGTTGGAATAATAGCTGTTGTTGTAATAACAATAATTGCTCAAGGTTTCTTGTTTTTTAGTAAAGATAGGTTTGACTTTGCAATAAGTACCGCAAAAATATGGAAATATACTTTATGGGAGATGATTCCTGCCATAATTTACATTTCTTCTGTATTTCTTTTCTTTAGTATTTTATTCAAGACTCCGCTTCCGGCAATTCCGTTTATTTTCATACAGATACTCTATTCAAATTCTGGAGTAACATCTGCCAATGGAAATTTTATATATAAACACCGAATAGGTTCCATTATGATAAGATATCCGGAACTATTTTTTGAAACACATCTTTCTGAAAATTTCTATGGTAAACAATTATTTCTGCTTGCATTAGGTGTAATTGTAATGATCACATCTGTCGTATTGTGGGAAAAGAAAAGGGGATAAAAATCGGCATGAAGGGATTATCACTCGGAAAAATAATGACTTATATAAAAGTATCTCTTCCATGGTATATATGCATTCCTGTATTCTTTTTCTCTGTTATATTTCCTATTATGTTCGGGTGTGACACATACCAAGACATAGGTATAATGCTGGACAAAAGCTTCAGTATCATTGCCATAATTACATTTTCAAATGTTTGGCATATTGAGATACAACAAAAAACGGTTGAGGTGTATAAACTATTACCGGATAGGAGTAGGATAATAGATATTTTAAGAAGGATAGCAATAAGATTTATATTTTTGAAAATCATGATATGTATTTGCTTTATCGGCTATTCGATAAAAGGGATACATATGTATGACACTCAGGAAACAGGGGCGTCTATGTGCATTTACGCTTTCCTTTCTATAGAATCAGTCATACTACTGTTTGGCTCAATTAGCTTTTTTTGTGTAAATATGTTTAGTAGTTTGGGTATGGGGATAGGAATAGGTATTGCAGTATGGATGATTATGATTTCAAATGTTGCTTCAAAAATGCCTGTATGGTTTAATTTCTTCGCATATGGTGTCAGAGCCGACTGGTTTAAGGGAGCTATAACAGCGACAGCTATTGGGATTTTGTTATTTATAACTGGAACAATTATGATCAAAAAAATCAATTACAAGGATAATGTATAGAGTTATGACGAACGGATGCAGGTTTCGTCATACTATAAGGCAATGTAGAAACATAAAAAATTCGATAACGGATATAATGTTGAAAGGATAGCTAAATGAATATTCAGATTGAAAACATTTCTAAACAGTTTAAAGATAACAAAGCGTTGGATGGTGTAAGTCTTGAGATTGGAGAAGGAATATTCGGCCTTTTAGGTGAAAATGGGGCTGGAAAGACAACGCTGATGAGGATACTTACAACATTGATAGAACCTACAGATGGCAATGTGATAATATGCGGCCAGAAGCTTTGTGCTTCTAACAGAGAAGAAATAAAGAAAATGATAGGCTATCTCCCACAGGAATTGGGACTTTATCCTTCACTTACCGTAAGGGAAACTCTAGATTATATCGGAGGATTATGTGGTCTAAATAGTTTAGAAAGAAAAGCAAGGATTGACTCTCTATTGGAACAAACAAATATGCAGAGTCATCAGAATAAAAAAAACAGACAATTGTCGGGAGGAATGAAGCGCCGAGTTGGTTTGATGCAAGCGATGCTTACGAATCCAAAGGTTTTGATTGTGGATGAACCTACGACGGGACTTGACCCCGAAGAACGAATAAGAATCAGAAATCTTTTAGTAGATTTTTCCAAAAATAGAATCGTCATCTTCTCGACTCATGTAATTGAAGATTTGACTGCCACTTGTTTAAATCTTGGAGTACTAAAGAAGGGGAAAGTTAAGTATCAGGGTACTATCATTGATATGATGAAGAAAGCTGAAGGTCATGTATTTCAGACAATTGCAAAAGATGAGATGGAGATGAATGAATTAAAAAGCAGATATTCTATCGTTAATAGTGTCTTTGGCGAAGATGGATATAAGGTCAAGTTTATTTCTAGAAACAATCCTGATTTATCAGATGTGATTAACGCAGAGATATCTTTGGAGGATGCATATATTTTTCTAAACAGCATATACGACTGTGAAAAATAGTTTTTTGCTCAAAAAGCATTCCATTGGTGAAAACACAAAAAATGTGAAATTTGATTTTCATCTTAATCAAATCTTAATCAGATTAACTCTTTTTTCTTAAAGCGAGTTGGAGTATAATATAGGAGCGTTAGGAGGAAAAAAGAGCATGCAAAACATATTAATATGTGACGACGAAAGAGATATTGTAAATGCGCTGAAAATATATCTTTCTGATCCAGACTATAAAATATTCGAAGCCTTCAATGGAAAAGAAGCGATAGAAGTATTAGAAAAAAATGAAATTCATTTAATATTGCTAGATCTTATGATGCCTGTGATGGATGGGATTACGGCTATGGCCAAAATACGAGAAACAAGTAATGTTCCTATAATTGTGCTCACTGCAAAAAGTGAAGATACAGACAAGATTCTTGGCCTTAATGTAGGAGCAGATGATTATGTAACCAAACCATTTAATCCATTAGAGGTAAGAGCAAGAGTGAGGTCGCAGCTGCGCAGGTATTTAAAACTAGGTGCAGGAGCAGTAATAAAGGAAACTTACACTAATGGAGGCCTTGAACTAAATGATTTATCAAGGGAAGTTTTAGTTGATGGAGAAAAAGTGCAGCTTACACCAAAGGAATATGAGATATTGAAGCTTTTGATTTCTAATCCTAATAAAGTTTTTTCGCCTAGCGAAATATATAGCGAAGTATGGAAGGAAAAGCCTTTTGGTTCGGATAATACAGTGGCAGTACATATTCGCCACCTAAGAGAAAAAATAGAAATAAATCCGGCGCAGCCACATTACATAAAGGTGATTTTTGGACAGGGCTATAAAATGGAAGGGGAACGGAGAAAATGAAACGATTTGTAAAAACGCTGCCAGGAAAGGTGTTGCTGTTTATATTATGCGTAGTTTCAGTGTGTGTACTTACGGCAAGTACAATTCTAGCTTTATTCTTTACATTTGAAGATGATTTGAATGTTTATACGATGACAAGGAAGGAATACCAAGATACATATGTAAGTAATGAATTAACATCATACAGCTATGTTATAATGCACAATTTTGATGGAAATGGAAGCAAGATGAAATCTCTCTTAGGAGAAGGGATTGAATATCAGATTTATGGAAATAATAAGATGATATATCAGTCTGAAGGATATACAGAAGATTCAGGCTATGTGTATGAATTTACATACGAAGAAACTGATTTTGAAAGAGAACCGCTAGGGCAATATACTGGTGAAAAATATAAATCAGATTCAGGCTATAATTCATATAAGGTTAAATTAGGCGTTGATAAGGATTCTAGAATTGGAAGAAAAATAGAAATTAAAAATAATTTCTGGGGCATCTTGTATGATTTTAGATACTTAACATATGCAGTTGCATTAATCAGCCTTGCAATAAGTATATTATGCTTCATCACTTTAATGCACTCAGCAGGAAGAAGAGCGGATAAAGAGGAATTTGTAAAGGGACCTTTGTATAAAGTGCCATTTGATTTGTTACTTGCCGTATGTGTAGTTTTAGGACTGTATGTAACTTATGTAGTAGATGATAATTATAGTGGACATACCAGATATATCATGTTCGTATTTGCGGCGGTGATATACATTATAGGTGTGATCATGCTGATAGGCTTATCTGTGAGCGCGGCAAGCAGAATAAAGCAGGGCGATTTTATAAAAAATACAATCATATATAGATGTATACGAATCATAATTAAGGCGCTTAAGGAATGTATTAGCCTTATAAGCTATATCCCATCAGTTCTAAAGAGTGTATTAATAATAGCTGCAATTATATTTTCAAATGAAGTATTATATTTATCGGAAGTTCCTGAGTTATTCTTCATGTTACAGGTAGGAATAGCTATCGCATCACTTTACGTCATTGTTATGATGAAACGTCTTCAAACAGGCGCAGAGAAGCTTGCTAAAGGAGATCTTTCTTATCATATGGATACTAAGGGAATGGTGTGGGATTTAAAAAAGCATGGAGAAAATCTTAATAGCATAAGAGCAGGAATGAGCATTGCCGTTGAAGATAGGCTAAAGAGCGAGAGGATGAAGACGGAACTTATCACAAATGTTTCACATGACATAAAAACTCCTATCACTTCAATAATTAACTATGCATCTTTGATAAATGATGAAAAAACAGAAAATCCTAAAATATCAGAATATACGCAGGTGCTGATAAGACAGTCTGAAAAACTAAAAAGACTTGTGGAGGATTTAGTAGAGGTTTCAAAGGCTACGACCAATAATTTAGATGTTCTGCTTGCTCCATGTAATGCAAATGTATTCATACAGCAGGCGAGCGGTGAATACGAAGAGAAGATGAAGGCATCTGAACTGACCATGGTAACAAGTGTTCCGGATAAAGAAGTAAATATTATGGCTGATGGAAGAAGAATGTGGAGAGTGTTCGATAATTTAATGAATAATATCTGCAAGTATGCTCAGCCTGGAACTAGGGTATATCTTTCACTAGAAGAAAAAGAAAAGTGCGCAGAAATAACCTTTAAGAATACTTCAAGGGAAGCTCTTAACATGACAGAAGATGAATTAATGGAGCGCTTTACAAGAGGTGATTCTTCAAGAAATACTGAAGGGAATGGATTAGGGCTTGCTATAGCAAAGAGCCTTGCTGAACTTCAGGGCGGAAAACTGAATGTAATAATAGATGGAGATTTGTTTAAAGCAGTGCTTAGATTTCCGGTAATAGAGTAGGTTTACGGTTTTATGTTTGGATTTTTAATAATAGGGTAATATTTAGTAATAGATCAATATGTATTTAATAATAGGGTGATATTTAGTAATAGATCAATATATATTAATAATAGGGTGATATTTAGTAATAGATCAATATGTTTTTATAATAGGGTGATATTTAGTAATAGATAAATATGTATTTAATAATAGGGTGATATTTTTTGGTAAAAGGGAATTTTATAGTAATAGTGTGGGAGTGAAAGTGGTTAAATTGGAAAATATATAAAATGTAGTTGACTAAATGACAATATTGGTTTATATTTTTCATTCGGGAGCAAAATTTTATTATATATTGGGAGAAAAATAGAATTTTGAGGTGAAAAATGGATAAGTTAAAGCCAAAATTGTTTTCCGTAATGAAAAATTATACGGGTGCGCAGCTAGTTAAAGATGTAATAGCAGGAATAATAGTTGCAATTATAGCGCTTCCACTTTCAATAGCGCTTGCAATCGCATCGGGAGTTGGACCAGAAGCAGGTATTTATACAGCCATAGTAGCAGGCTTTTTTGTATCATTTCTTGGTGGAAGCCGTGTTCAGATAGCAGGACCTACGGCAGCCTTTGCTACAATAGTAGCAGGAATCGTTGCAAAAGATGGAACCCAGGGACTTATGGTAGCTACCATAATGGCAGGTGTCCTGCTCATAGTTATGGGCTTTTGCAGATTTGGAAATCTTCTTAAATATATTCCAGATCCAATAACAGTAGGCTTTACTGCAGGAATAGCAGTAACTCTTTTCATAGGTCAGATCAAGGATTTTACGGGAATAGTATATCAGCATGGTGAAAAGCCTATTGAAACAGCAGAAAAGCTTGAAGCAATCTTTGCAAACCTGTCAACAATAAATTATCAGTCAGTACTTATCGGTGCATTAGCACTTGCCATACTTATTGTATGGCCTATGATATTTAAAAAGATACCAGGTTCATTAATAGCAGTAATAGTTACAGCAGCTATAGTAAAGGGCTGCGACCTTGAAGTAAATACAATCGGAAAGGCTTTTGAAAATATACGTACAGGTCTTCCAGGACTTTCAATTAAGCCATCAGTTTTTTCACTTGCTATGGTTCGTTCACAGTTTTCAAATGCCATAACGATTGCACTTCTTGCAGGAATCGAATCATTATTATCAGCGGTAGTTGCGGATAGTATGATAGGTTCAAAGCATCGTCCAAATATGGAGCTTATCGCACAGGGCGTTGCAAACATTGGTTCAGCTTGTTTTGGCGGAATTCCAGCAACAGGAGCCATTGCGAGAACGGCGGCAAATATCAAGAACGGTGGACGTACTCCTATCGCAGGTATGGTACATTCAATTTCACTTGTACTTGTAGTAGTATTTTTAATGCCACTTGCAAAGCTTATTCCAATGCCATGTATCGCAGCTATTCTTTTCCAGGTTGCATACAATATGAGCGGCTGGAGAGGTTTTGTAAAGCAGTGTAAGTTTGCGCCAAAGAGTGATATAATCATATTAGTTACAACCTTTGCACTTACAGTTATCTTCGACCTTGTAGTAGCTATAGAAGTAGGCATTGTACTTGCAGCAGTTCTTTTTATGAAGAGAATGAGCGAGGTTACTCAGGTAGAGGGATGGAAAGAGGTGGATGCTGATAATGATCCAGATAGCATAACACTTCGTGAAATTCCCAAGAATACACTTGTATATGAAATATCAGGTCCTATGTTCTTTGCAGCAGCAGGAAAGATTCTTCAGATATCTCCTAAAAAGGATACCAAGGTTCTTGTAATAAGAATGAGAAGCGTAAGTGCCATAGATGCAACTGCAATGAATAAGCTTGAGCTTTTATATGATGATTGTAGGGCAAGAGGAATTCAGCTTGTTCTTTCACATGTTAATGAGCAGCCACTTCGTGTAATAGAAAAGTCAGGCTTCTATGAGAAAGTAGGAAAAGAAAATTTCTGTGCTCACATTGATGATGCCCTAGAACGTGCTACAAAGCTTGCAGGCGAGGATAAGAAAGAAACAAAGAATGACGAAAAGAAAGACGAAAAGAAGTAATCCGCCCCTGTCAAGTAGACAGCGTAAAAAAAATAATCTATATAATAACCAAAAGCAGTCTGTGCAATTTGTGCAGGCTGCTTTTTGAACAGTTCTATTATAACAGCATATGCAAATGCGGAGTGCAATTCAGCCACGCAAGCGATTGACTTCTTCGGGGCGGATTAGTATAATAAAATTGAAGGTGGGCGGATAAGCCGCCATGTGAGCTTAGTGACAGAATACAGTGATTTTCGTATTAGTGAGGTGTAGTATGGAGATATTCGAGCGAATATTTGTCGGTGTACTATTCGGGGTGCCGGGTGTGATTATTATTGCATACAACTATTATCGTGTTTTTTCTTTTTATTTTCTTCCACACAAAAAAATGGCTTCACCTGCATATATAATTGGAGGGATACTTGGTGCAATCGGAGTTGTTGCTATTTTAGGTGATGAATGGAAAAATAAATGGTATTTTATTCTGATACCGATAGTTCTCGATTGGGGCTTGTGTATAGTTTCTTTCATTAGCTCTCTGCTTTATCCTGTTACAAAAGATATTAAAGAAAAACATAATGACAATTGTTTTAAAGAAAAAACTGTAAAATGAGGATAAAAAGCAGATGGATATAAATGATGTGGTGGGGTTCTTTACCAAAAGTATTCCCAAAAGTATAGAAACTAAAAACACAAGTCACGGAGATGATGACTTTAGAGAAACCTTGCTCGTGGATTTTGGAAATGAAAAGATTGTGGTCAAACTTTCCTCAAATGGATTTACAGACGAAAAACATCTTGCACTATGGGAAAGGATTGCTAAAGAGTACCGTGACCTCGGTTATTACTGCCCGCAGTATATTCGCGCTTTGGATGGAAGCTTTCCGACCATTTTGTATAAAGGCAAAAACTGTATAGCATGGGGGGAGGAGTTTTCAAAATACAGATCCGCAGAAGAATTGATAAGTGACAAGTTTGCAGATACTAAGCTTGTTAAGGACGGATGGTATACGTTTTTGGAAGATGCCATGATTATGGATGCTAAAGTAGCGTCTTGTCATTTTGATTATACGAATCTGCCATCGGCTTATTGTATGTTTGAAGTGTTTGACCCTGCTGATGAATGTGACGAAACTACAGAAGATGCTAAAAAGTGGCTGGCAATTGCGAAAACTCTGCCTGAGAAATATTCGGACAGGGTTGAGCGGATATGGAATAATTGGCTTGAGGCAAGACGGGAACTCGAAAAGATCTATCACAAATTACCAACATCGGTGTTTCAGGCTGATATAAACGATACCAATGTTTTGCTGGATGAAGACGGTAATTTTAAGGGCATTTATGATTTCAATATAGGCGGAAGGGAAGTTTACATAAACTATATTATTCGACAGGCTCCGTATGTTTCCACTGCCGAAAACTACGAAAGACTGGAGGAAGATGATACTTTTCTTAAGCGTGTGCTTCATGCTTTGGATATCGCAAAGAAGGTATATTCGTTTTCTGATTTAGAAAAGAGAGCTGCTCCTCTTCTTTATAAATGTATACGGCCTTTGTGGTGGCACGCTTCAGTCGAATTAAAGGAAGCAGACACTGATAATACTAAGATTCAAAAACACTTAGATGCGATAGAATACGAGCAGACAAGAGACATTGATTTTATAAGTCACATGTAACACTAGGTATACAGTTTTAGTCATAGTTGGTTTTAGAAAAAAGCATTTCAACAGACCGATTGCCCATACAGTGTTATTTTGTGTTACTGTAAAATCTTTCCCTTGTTTTTTTCCTTATCAGCGCTCGTAAAGCGCTATGGGATGATATAGCATTCCCAATCGAAGTTTGTAGATCGGAGAAATGATGAATGGAAAAGCTAACGAAACAATATCATTGTTTATAAGTAAACTATCTGAGACTACAGGTTATAAATACTTGAAGAGCAGCAATTCACTGAAGAAAACGATTGGTCAGATTGTATTTGAAGTCATATTTTTTTCGTCAAAATGGAATGATGACAATAATATTGAGATAAATGCTGACTTTCGAGTTTCATACAAAAAATACGGTGCTACATCAAGCATACACAGTATTGTAGCCAGTAAAGGTTTTCAACCTGGCAAGGAATATTGGTATGATATTTCAAGTAAAGATAAGTTTGAGGAGGTATTGAAATATTTTGAAATGGAGCTTCAGACAACAGCTGTAGATTTGTCTAATAGATTTGATAAAGATTTTAAGGATGCGTGTCAGTATCTTCTCGAAGAAAAGTTTAGCGAGTATCATGTGTTTTTCGATTTCCTTATAGATGTTCTTGGGGAAGAAAGCGTAATGTATCGAGTGAATGAATTTATAGAACAATTAAGCGATTCTGACAAGCAACAAATAGCTGATTATAAAAAAGGTGTCAAGAATAAATCTTGGATGTTAAATAGATCTAATATGAAATTTGTTGTGGATAATGGATATATATAAATTTGTTGGGATGAGCATTATATTGCGGAATAATGTACAATGATAGCTTTTTTATGGAGGAAAAATGAAGGCAGAACAGTTATGGACAGATTATTGCTCCAAAAAAGGAATAGATATAAATACCCCTTATGAAGCGTGGAGCTTTGGCGAAGATGAAGAAGGAGATGACCTTCTCCGACTAGTCCTTGCGGGAAAGAAGTTTGGCACAGCTAGTCTCTATGATGCATACGAAGCAGAAGATGCTCTTGATGAGCTTCCTAAGGCAGGTGATTACAGCGTTTTGTTAAATAGTAAGAATGAAGCTGTATGCGTTATAAAAAACTACGATGTATACATAAGAAAGTTTAATGAAGTGCCTCCTTATCACGCATATTCTGAAGGAGAGGGTGATAGATCCCTTAAATACTGGAGAGAGGTGCATAAGGAGTTTTTTGAAGAAGAAGCGAAGGAAGACGGAATTGAATTTACGGAAGAATCCAGAGTTGTATGCGAGAAGTTTTCTCTTGAATATACTTTGGGAAAAGAAACTACCGCTGACGACGAACTTCTTTTTATAGAACCTTCAATGGTTTTTGCAGACGAAATTACAGCTTATAGGCAGGAAATGCTGGATGTGGATTCAAGTTTTGATGGATGCTTTTCTATGAAAAGAATGCCTGATCCAAAGGAATATGTAGACTATTGTATAGGCTGGGCGAATCCGAGCAGAGTTGCAGATGAACATGGTGCCTGGGGCAATGTCCTTATGGTATTTAGGAAATCCGATATGAAAATGGTAGGTTGTATGCAGGTTCACAACGTTTTAACCCAGCGTATGAAAGACTTCACAGGTCATGTTGGCTATTCTGTTAGGCCATCAGAAAGGGAAAAAGGATATGCTAAAAGAATGCTTGCAAAGTCTCTTGATTTTTTAACGGCTTTTGGATTTAAGGAAGTATACGTTAGTTGTGTGCCAACGAATATTGCAAGCAGGAAGACTATTTTGGCTAATGGTGGAGAATATATTGAGACAAAATACCTGGAGTGCGATAATGTAAATCTTGAACGGTATAGAATTTGCATATAATAGAAATTGTATTGCAGTATAAATTCTGAGGAGATAT
>JAEEGF010158763.1_pt1 | contig 29888 bp, 23 predicted proteins | sample 9134171 | NCBI WGS metagenome assembly JAEEGF01 (sample SAMN16246542, study PRJNA631951) | gut metagenome | biome: gut microbiome; feature: rumen; material: AP-attached | host: Bos | place: Iran: Karaj | collected 2018-10 | reverse complement strand
GATAGGCACCATAGATGCTAATGTCTATAGAGCATTTGCCAACAGCTTTTTTGCGCAGCAGAAGCGAGAAATGTCTGAGGAAGCCTTCATCTACTTGTATGATATGGTTGACGGTCAGACGTGGTATGTGCAAAAAATCCTCAACCGTCTCTACCGCACCCCAAAGGGTAAACTTGACCAAGAAGATGTATTCAGAGCGACCGACAAGATTCTGCATGAACAAGAAATTAACTACCAGTCCAACTACAATCTGCTGACCGACAACCAGGCGCAGTTGCTGACTGCCATCGCCTGCGAGGGCAAGGTCAACGCCCCCACGTCGCTCGATTTCATCCTCCGTCATCAACTCCCTGCTCCCAGTAGTATCAAAATGGCACTGAAGTCGCTTCAGGACAAAGAGTTTCTGTTCTACGATACCAAACAGGGCTACATAGTTTACGACAGGTTCTTTGGCATGTGGCTTAAGAGGCTGGCTTGTCTGTAGGATAAATTGTAAATGATCAAAATGAGCAAGATGATACTTGTAGTTGATGACGATAAAAAACATCCGGCCCTCGCTGAAGCTCATACTGGAGCGCAACGGGTATGAGGTGGCCTTGGCCGAGGGGCCGAAGGAGCCCTCTCGAAATCCCCTGCTATGAGGACAAGCTGGTGCAGGAGGTCGTGTGGATGATACTTGAAGCCGGGCATGAGGGAAGCTTCGAGCATACCTCGCACGGATTCAGCCCCAACCGCAGCTGCCACACCGCACTGCTCGGCATCCAGAAGAATAGCTGAAAAACATTCGACCTGTGCTCTATTAAGGTCTGTGATATTAACTGCATCAGCATTGCCCTATTTGGACAGTTCTTTTTAGGTGTGTTCTTTGAAAAATCCCAATAGATAGGATTCACAGACACGCCCAAACTTTTCATTGAGCGTTTACCGTCTTTGGCTACTCTCACCATTATGGGGGATTCGCCATTCTTTAAAATTTTGAACTTGTTACAAATTACCGAAATTGCAGCTTCCATAACTTTTGGTTGACTTCACGGTTGACTTTGAAAGTCGCCCATCATGTCACCCTGAGACTACGCAGAAAGCGTATAAAAAACAAAAAAGACTGGGAATCATCTGATTCTCAGCCTTCCTTGCTTGGTCGGGATTACTGGACTCGAACCAGCGACCTCGCGCCCCCCAGACGTGTGCGCTACCAACTGCGCTAAATCCCGATCCTTGCTCGCAGTTATTTCTGCTAAGCGGGTGCAAAGGTACGACGTTTTTTTGAATCGTCCAAATTTTTTCGTCACTTTTTTTGTTCCTTCGCAAAAAAACATTAACTTTGCACTTAATTATGACAGAATACAGACTTACAGCTCCTGCACGACTCACCACAACGGTGAAGTTGCCTGCATCGAAGAGCATTTCTAATAGGGCGCTGATCATCTATGCGCTCTCCGGCTGCAAGGTGCTGCCCGACAACCTGAGTGACTGCGACGACACGGAGGTGATGATCCGTGCACTAAGCGAACATCCGCAAACCATCGATATTGGTGCTGCCGGCACGTCGATGCGGTTTATGACGGCATTTCTGGCTGCCACAGCCACAGGCGAGCATATCATCACAGGAACGGAGCGCATGAAGCACCGGCCCATCAAAATACTGGTCGATGCGCTGCGCTATCTTGGCTCCCACATCGAATATGTGGGCAACGAGGGGTTTCCGCCGCTGCGCATAGCCGGACGTCACCTGCAGGGTGGCTACCTGGAAATTGATGGCAATGTGAGTTCGCAGTACATCTCGGCCTTGCTGATGATTGGTCCAGTATTAGACAAAGGACTGGTACTGCACCTGAACGGCGAAATCATTTCACGCCCCTACATCGACTTGACGCTATGCACGATGCGTGAGTTTGGCGCTGAGGCAGAGTGGATTTCTGTTGACACGATTGAGGTGAAGCCGAAGCCTTACGTCCCTACATCTTATTATATAGAGAACGACTGGAGTGCCGCCAGCTACTGGTATGAGATGGTGGCGCTGTCGAAAGACATGGATGCTGAGGTGAAGTTAGAGGGCTTAATGGACGGCTCGAAGCAAGGCGACTCTTCCGTGCGCTACATCTTCAGCCTTTTAGGTGTGAAGACCAAGTTCAGCTCGAGACGCGCCGGTGTGCCTACGACGGTGACTCTGAAGAAGAGCAATCACTTGGTGCCGCGACTGGAATATGACTTCGGCAATTCGCCCGACTTGGCACAGACCTTTGTGGTGACATGCTGCGGTCTGGGTGTCCCATTCCACTTTACTGGCTTGCAGACGCTGAAAATCAAAGAGACCGACCGCATCGCCGCATTGAAGGCGGAGATGGCGAAGCTGGGCTATAACCTGGTTGATGCCAATGGCTCAGAGTTGTCGTGGGACGGAGTAAAGACACCAAACACGCCATTCAACGCTCCTACTATTATTGACACCTACGACGATCACCGCATGGCGCTGGCCTTTACTCCGCTTTGTCTGCGACGTCCTATCGTCATCCGTCAGCCGCAAGTGGTCAGCAAGTCTTATCCCCGCTTCTGGACAGACCTTCAGGAAGCAGGTTTTAAGGTGGAAGGCTGAGGGTGGAAAGAGGAAAGTGGCAACCCTACTGACGCCCGCCAAAACCGCCACCGCCACCAAAGCCGCCGCCGCCAAAGCCACGGCCACCACGTCCACGGCCTCCTTCACGTCCGCCACCTTCACGCCCGCCTCCTTCACGTCCGCCGAAGCCGCGCTCGCCGCCGCCGTTGCGCCCGCCGAAGAAGTTGAGGCGGTAGCTCACGTGCAGCATAGCATAGCTGGTGATGGCGTTCACCTCGGTGTCGCGCCATCCGTTGGCGTTGACGGTACGGCTGAAGTTTGTCTGCTCGTGCAGGATGTCGTACCACTGCAGCATGATGACAAGACGCTTGCCGCGAAGGAAGCCTTGGCTGAGCTGTGCATTCCATATCAGCTCGTCGGTATTCAGCGTCTCGTCGCTATAGCCGCGCTTACTGTAGACGTGGAAGTCGGTAGAGAGGTTGGTGCCCCAGGGGAAGGTGATGCGGGTGTTGCCTCCGTAGTTGTAGTTCCACGTCGTGAGGTTGCGCGATGCCTGCAGCTCATTTTCTGTGCGGGCGTAGGTGGCACGGCAGTTCAGCGACACGTTCAGCCATTTGTTGCGGAAGCTGAGCGACACGTTAGGTGAGAAGTTATAGGTATGAGTGACGTTACGGTCGGGTATAGCCGTGCGGTTGAGGTTGACATAGCCTATGCGATGGTTATAGCTGCCGTCTATGCCTCCGCTGACGTCCCAGCGGTTCAGTGTGTCGAGGCCTATGTTGAACGAGGCGCCGCCTCGTGCGTTCCAGTTGCCGTTGATGTTCTCAGGCCTTGAGATACGTCCGCCGGTGCTCTCGTTATAGGTCACGATGTTGCCTATGGAGTTGGTGGTCACCTGCCAGCTGGCGTTGGTACTGAAGCTCCAGTGGCTCTGTGCCTTGGGTATCTGAAATCCAAGGCTGTCTTCCACGAAGCGCGGTGCGCGCTGTTTCTGGAAGTTCACCGACAGGTTGGTGTTGAACGAGGGCTTCAGTCCCGGGTTACCCATTGAGATGTTGAGCGGGTTGGTATCGTCGTAGATGTCCAGCAGCTGGGTGATGCTTGGCTGCTGTGTCTGTCCTCGCAGCTGCACCTGCAGGTTGGTCTGCTGGTTGAAGCGGTAGCGCATATTCAGCGTGGGCGACATATTGGTCACCGTGCGCACGGTGTCGACGGGCACGCCGAGATACTGCTGGACATAGTGCGAGCGCTGTGGCTGCAGGGTCACGCCCACGTTCATGTTCAGCTTCTCACGCACCATGCGCAGCTGCACGTCGACGTTCTGCCCATACTCTGTACGCTCGGAGTAGCGGCTCAGACGGTCGCTGAGGTACATCTCGTAGGGATTGCCGAGGTAGCCGAAGAGGGCGGTCCACTCGCGGTATTCGTTCAGCACTTCAAGGAACTGCTCGTCGCTGTAGTCGGGGAAATCATAGGTCGCGGGGTCGTTTTTCTGATGGCTGTAGCTGTAGCGGTAGTTCAGCTGTAGGAAGAGTCCCTGTGCGCCGAATGAGCGCTGTCGGTTGCGGTTGCCGAAGGGACCGCGGCCTCTTCCTTCGGGTGAGCCGCCTAACGCTGTGTCGACAGGTTCGGGCTTGGGCAGGAAGGTGAGGAGTGGCTCAGTATAGGTGGCGCCGATGGAGTAGCTGAAGTTGTTGTTGTCCGACAGCGTGTAGCGATTGGTCTGATAGGTAGAGTCGTTGCCCTGCTGGTTACGCGTCTGATAGAGATGTACGGCCGAGAGGTTGGCGTTTCGGTTGTCGCCGCTGCTATAGTTGAAGCTTCCGCTGACGGCAATGTTGCGTCCCTTGTTGCCGAAGCGCCGGTAGAGTTGCAGCAGCGAGCTGATGTTTTTGTTCTCGCCATAGCCCAGCGACTTGTTCTGGCGGTCGTTGACGATGAGTCTCCTCTCGTTCATGTAGGCACGGTAAGGAGCCGACAAGGGGTCGTTGCCGATGGTGTCATTGACGTAGTCGAAAGGGTTGGCATTAAACGATGCTGAGGTGGAGAACCCTCGGCTGTCGTTAGAGCCGAAGCTGACGTTGGGCCGAAACGAGAGATTGGTCAGCGTGTCGATGGTCCACTGTAGGTTCATATTGCCCGTCCAGCTGTTGTTGCGCTGATAGCTCTGGCTGACGCTGTTTGAGAAGGCTCCGCCGCGTGTGTTGACGAAGTTCTCCGAGCCGTTGCGGCTCCAGTTGTCCGTATCGCCGTGTGTCCAGGTGACGCGTCCGCTCATGCGCAGCTGTCCTCCGTTCTCCTTCCGTCGGCTCTCGTAGCTGGCGTCCAGTGCTCCCGTCTTCGTCTCGCGCTGTCCCTGTCCGTTGCCTCGCCCTCTGCCGCCTCGTCCGGAGAAGTTGCGGTCGTTCACGTTGTTGGCATTACCCATGAAGGTGTAGCGCATGTCGCCGAAGGGCTTCATGGCCGTGAGGCGTATGCCGTAGCGTTTGTCCGTGCCATAGCCCACGTCAGGGTTGGCCTGTATACCGTTGCGGGCGCTGCGCTTCGTGGTGAACTCCAGCACGAAGTCGTCGTTGCCGTCGTCAACGCCGGTCATGCGGCTCAGGTCGCTCTTCTCGTCGTAGGCCTTCACCTTGTCGATGACATATGAGGGGAGGTTCTTCATCACGGCGTCATTGTTGCCCGTCATGAAGTCGCGGCCGTCCAGCTTGAATTTCCTCACGTCCTTGCCGTTGATGCTGATTTTTCCGTTGTCGTCAATCTTGGCACCGGGCAGCATCTCCACCAGCGCCTCGATGACCGACCCCTCGGGCACACGGAAGGCATCGGCGTTATAGACGATGGTGTCGTCTTTGATCACCATCTTCGGCAGGTTGGCAATGGCCACTGCCTCGTCCAGCACCACGCTCTCCGACTCCAGCAGCAGGTTGGGGACGGTGGTGGCACGGCTGGCCTGCACGCTGACGGTTCTTGTCAGCGCCTTGTAGCCCAGGTAGGTGGCCTTCAGCAGATAGCTGCCCGGCGTGACGCCGCTGAACGTATAGTCGCCCTGCACGTTGGCCAGCACGCCGGCCACATAGGTGGTGTCGTTCTTTCCAGTACGGTAGAGCTGCAGTGTGGCACTGGCCAGCGGGATGCGGCTGTCCTTGTCTGCTACGTGTCCTTTAATCGAGGCCTGCTGTTGGGCACGGCAGACGGAGGTGCCCAGAAGCATCAAGAAGAATGTGAGGCAGTATCTCAGATGAATCATGTGTTGGCAGATATGCGCATTAGTGTCGTTTCATCTTTTTTGACGGTCTTTTGCAAAGAAGGTTTAAAGCCGTCATCACTTTTTTTGCGCAGATGCCATTGTCCCTTCTATACATTATTATATTAGGGGTTTTCAGGAGTTAAAGGAGTTAAGGGAGTTTTCAGGGGTTTTCAGGAGTTAAAGAAGGGAGGGGATGGCTGCGCATTGAGCTATGCGGTGGGCAAGACGATAGCTATTGTACCAAATGAGAAAATTTACAAATTTGTTTTTCTTGTTTTTATTGGTTTTTTCTCAGGCCGCGTAGCGGTATCAACTCACCTAATTAGCGGCGCAACGATGTCTTTTCATCCGCACAGGTCGGAATTTTCTGTCGCCCCTCCGGCCTTTGTCTCTAGGGTGAAATCAATGGTAAAGGTATTGTCTTTAACTCCTTTAACTCCTTTAACTCCTAAAAACCACTCCTTTAACTCCTTTAACTCCTAAATGGGGCTTTAACTCCTAAAAAAACTCCTAAAAAAACTCCCAAAAAATCAGCTTACCTCAGCCTTAGCTGGTCGCCTACACGGATGGAGTAGTCGGGCGTGAGACGGTTGAGCTTGTAAAGCTTCTTCAGGCGGATGCCGTAACGCTGGGCAATGAGGTACATCGACTCGCCTGCCGCCACCGTGTGTAAGTAGCCACGCAGCTCTTTGGGTGCACGGCTCTGCTTCTTCTTCAGCCACACTATCTCACCCTCCGCCAGCACATCGCGCTTGTCACGCTCGTTGTAGCGGGCCAGCTTGCGATAGGAGATGCCCACCTCGTCGGCTATGGAGCGGAAGGTGTCGCCGCGACGGGCGTAGAGGAAGTAGTTCTTGTTGTAGATGTAGATGGGATGCAGGGGCTGTCCGTTGGGTGAGGCATCGCGGGCGCGGTCGACCATGAACTTGTCGTAGGAGCGGGCCTTGTCGTATTTGTTGAGTTCGTAGCGCTCAATGATGTCAATCAGGCTCTGGGCATAGCGCGGATTGGTGGCATAGCCTGCCGCTTTCAGCCCGTTGGCCCACCCTTTATAATCGGTGATGCGCAAGGAGAAGAGGCTCTTGTAGCGCTGGCCTGTGGCGAGAAAGCGTGAGTGGTCTTCATAGGAGTCGTAGGCTGAGGGATAGGCACGGAAGCACTCGTTGTGCCTGTCGTCGTCGCGATAGATGGTGGCGCCGCTCCATCCGTGACACTTGATGCCGAAATGGTTGTTGCCGCTGGTGGCCAGCGTGCTTTGCCCGGCAGCCGACTCCAGCAGGCCTTGCGCCAAGGTGATGGAGGCCGGCACCTTCCACTTCTGCATCTGCTCGATGGCAATGTCCTTGTATTGCTCAATGTAGCGGGTGTAGGAATTGGACGGTTGAGGGTGGAGGGTGGAGGGTGCGCCGAACAGAAGGATGAAGAGCAGGAATACGCTCCTCAGCTCCCCTACCCTTCCCCTGGGGAGTTCGTTAACGTGATAAAGCATTTTTTTTAGGAGTTAAAGGAGTCGATTTTTGGAGTTAAAGGAGTTAAAGGAGTTAAAGGAGTTAAAGGAGTTAAAGGAGTTAAAGACAAATGACTAATCCCTGAAAAAGCCGCTTGCTACCGACTATTCCCTGAAAAAGCCGCTTGCTACCGACTATTCCCTGAAAAAGCCGCTTGTTACCCGAGGGGAGGCAAGAGGCTCATTCTTTTCCTGGTGTGCACGAATACGTGCACCACCCGACCCGGGGGCGGGGTGGGCTTTTCCTGACGTGCACAATGCGTGCACACCCCTCAAATCTCTTCGCACTCCTTCAGCCAGAGGGCACTGATGGCATCGCTGGGCATGCGCCAGTCGCCGCGTGGCGAGAGGCTGACGCTGCCCACCTTGGGACCATCGGGCAGGCAGGAACGCTTGAACTGCTGATTGAAGAACCGACGGCAGAACGTTTGCAGCCAACGCTTGATGACTGCATCGTCGTAACGCTCCTTGAAGGCATGCTGGGCCAGCATGAATATCTTTGCCGGACGGAAACCGAGACGCACCATAAAGTAGAGGAAGAAGTCGTGCAACTCGTATGGTCCCACCAGGTCTTCTGTTTTCTGCTGTATGTTGCCGTCGGCATCGGCCGGTGTCAGCTCTGGCGAGATGGGCGTATCGACCACATCGAGCAGCGTGTCGCGCTGAGCCATGAATGACGGCAGCTGGGCCACATAGCGTATGAGGTACTGCACCAGCGTCTTGGGCACTCCGCCATTGACGCCATACATCGACATGTGGTCGCCGTTGTAGGTGCACCATCCGAGTGCCAGCTCCGACAGGTCGCCCGTGCCGATGACCATCGCCCCCACCTTGTTGGCCACATCCATCAGTATCTGGGTGCGCTCGCGTGCCTGCGCATTCTCGTAGGTCACATCGTGCAGCTGCATGTTGTGGCCAATGTCCTCGAAGTGCTGCGTCACCGCCTTGGCTATGCTGATTTCGCGCTGCGTGATGCCGAGCGAGTCCATCAGGCTGACAGCATTCTGGTGGGTGCGGTCGGTAGTGCCGAAGCCAGGCATGGTGATGCCGATGATGCCGGAACGCGAGAGGCCGAGGCGGTCGAAGGCACGCACCACGACGAGGAGCGCCAAGGTGGAGTCGAGACCACCGCTGATGCCGATGACGGCCTTGTCGCAATGGGTGTGCTGCAGGCGCTTGCACAGGGCAAGGGTCTGGATGTTGAGAATCTCTTCGCAGGTGTGCGCCATCTTCTCGTCTGTGGGAATGAAGGGATGGGGATTTACCTGCCGCAACAACTCGAAGTCGCGCGGCGTGGTAGGCTTGGCATCGATGACTTTCGCCACAGAGGATGACCACATGCGGAAGGTGGTGTTGTTCTGTCGCTCAGAGCGCAGTCGGTCGACGTCTATCTGCTGAATGCGCAGCTGCGGCTCCAGCGAGAATCGCCCTGCCTGTGCCAGCAGCCGTCCGTTCTCGAAGATGAGGGCATTGCCGCCATAGACCACGTCCTGCGTCGACTCGCCATAGCCGCAGCTGGAGTAGACATAGCCGCAGATCATGCGGGCACTCTGCTGTGCGAGGAGCGACATCAGGTAGTCGTGCTTGCCAATGAGCTCGTTGGAGGCCGAGAGGTTGAAGATGATGTCGGCACCGGCCAAAGCCAGCTGATTGCTGGGCGGCAGCGGAGCCCACACGTCCTCGCATATCTCTATGCCGAAGCTGACACCGTCGCAGGTGCGGAACAGCTGCGGCTCGTTGGTCACGGCCACGGGGCTTCCTGCCAAGTATATCTGCTGTTGCTGCAGGTCGGTGCTGCTGGCAAACCAGCGTTTCTCGTAGAACTCGTTATAGTTGGGCAGGAAGGTCTTGGCCACCAGTCCCAGGATGACGCCGTGCTGCACCACAGCGGCACAGTTGTAGAGCTTGGAACCGATGCGTACCGGCAGGCCCACAATGGCGATGATGTCAAGCTTGCGGGTGAAGTCGAGCAACACGAGCAGGCCTTCCTCGGCCTTGTCTAACAGCAGCTGCTGGCGGAAGAGATCCTGACAGCTGTAGCCTGTGAGCGACAGCTCGGGAAAGACGATGACTTCGACACCTCTGCCTTCAGCCTGGGCAATGAGGCTCTCCATCTGCTGCACGTTGTATTCCACGTCGGCCACTCGTACACCTGGTATCGCGGCGGCCACCTTGATAAATCCGTATTTCATAGGGGTATTTTGATTGTACGTTAATATGATGCTAAGACTGTTTGTTTCATGTTTTCCTCCTCAGAGCAGATAGCCATGCTTCTTCAGCTGAGTCTCAAATTTGCGCACGTCCTCGGTCTTCACCATCAGGCGGTAGCCCTCGGCACGTATCACGAGCTGGCGCAACACAGGGTCGGTGGTGATGAGCTGAATGAACTCTCGGTTATCGGGGCTGAGGGTGTAACGCTTGTAGCTGATTTTGTCTTCCTGCAAGGGGTGGCAATGCTGCAACAGCTGCTGGAAGAAATCTTTCCACAGTAGCGGCAGCTTGTCGGCAATGAACTGCTTGAAGATACTGATTTTTCCCTCCACGTCTTCGCGGCTGTAGCAGTTGGCGAGGAACGACATGGGCGATGTCTCGAATCGGTTGGCCGAGATACGCACGCTGGTGTCCATGAGCAGCTGTGCATAAGGATTGGGCTCCACCAGCGAGCGTATGATGAGGCGATCGGGGTCAAGCTCGAAGTAGGCGATGTGCTCCATCTGAGGTGCCTCATAGTGGATGTCAAGCCCCAGCGCGTAGCGTCCCAAGGGGGTGAGGCGCAGATAGTCCACTTGGTCGAAGGGCGAAAGGTGACGGCAGACACTTTCGTTGAGAGCTACCTCGGCCATGCCCAACGAGCAAAGCATCAAGGAGAAAGCCTGCAAGCCAGTATACCCGAAGTCGCGCACATAGCGTTCAACGGTGATGAAGTGCTTGGCATACTCGTTGGTGAGCTCATTGACGGAACGCTCATCGGCGGGGTGGAACACTATGGTAGAGAGGTGCGAGCTGCTGCCGTCGCTCTCCAGCTCGGTGATGCTCAACATGATGTCGATGATGCCCACCCATTGTTGGGGTTCATCCTTGAGATACTTCAACATGAGCAGGCAGAGGCGGGTAAGACGGCTCCATTGTGTCATGGTCTGCCGCAAGCCCTTGATGTGCGGATAGAACCATGCGGGCAGGTAGGAATCCATCTTCTCGAAGCTGCTGAAGATGTCTTTCAGCGTGTCCTCGTAGCTGGGAATCTTTTTCTTTGAGTTGCTTTTATGATGCTCGTTAAGGGCCAGCACCTGCATGTAGTTGTAGGCTCTGATGTTCTGCCGGTATTCGTTGTTGTCTTTGGGAAAGATTTCTTCGAGCGCCACTTTCTTGATAGCGCGCTTCATGTCAGCAACGCCAATTCCCTTTTTCTTCAGGGGCAGCTCGCCTTGACGTATCAGACTGCTCAGCAACTTGAAGTTGGAGATGCTGTCCTTCTCCATTTCCACCGTGCGCCATTGTGTGTCTGCCGGCAGTTCGGCCAGCGTATTGACCTTTTCATCGAGTTCAGGGAAGAAGTAAGGGAAGAAAATGCCTCTGAGGGTGGCGGAGATGGTGATAAAGAACTCCGTTTCGTGGTAGTAAGAATACTTGCTTAGCTTTTCCGAGAGATGCGAGACAGTCTGAAAGAATGCCAGCTCACGCTTGTTCCACGTGGTGCCGGTACTGGCATAATAATAGGACCGTCGGTTTTCATCGAAGAGACTGCCGCTGACGTTCAGGTATTTCTTTGCCGATGCATGCGAAACGTAGTTCTTCGTCAGCACCTTGCGCCACAGCAGGCGCAGGCCGTCGGAGAGCGAGTCGACGTAGGACTGCATGTTCTGATGGCTGGCAAAGATCAGCGCCACGCCGCGAGCGATGTCGGTCTTCATCGTCGACGATTTCATCATATCAACGGCTTCCCAGGCTTTCTGCGCTGTCTCACCGGGCCTGGCACGCAGGATTTCACCGTAGGGCGAGAACCAGGGAGTGAAAGCCTCGGCCATGCGCAGCAGCTGTGTCTTGTTGTGGGTGCTCTCCAGCTTGGCTATCATCGCGTCCCACAGCTCGCGTGGAGGTTCTTCCAGCACCAGCGTAGGTCGAGGGGTATAACCGAATATATCTTGATATGGCATAAATTCGTGAAAAGAGTTTTATTGGAATGTAGAAAGTAGACTCTGCTGTGAAAGCGTCATTGACCAAAGATGTACTTGATGTCCTCCTCGGTGAGGCGCTTGGTGATGGCGGCATCGCCTGTGATGAGGCTGTCGGCCAGGTCTTGCTTCTGCTGTTGCAGCAGCCGGATTTTCTCCTCTATGGTGTCGCGTGTGATAAGCGCAAAACTGAGCACCTTGGCCTTCTGGCCTATGCGGTGGAGGCGGTTGATGGCCTGTTCCTCGGCAGCCTTGTTCCACCACGGTTCAAAGATGTAGACCGTGTCGGCCACAGTAAGGTTGAGGCCTACGCCGCCCGTCTTCAGCGTCATCAGCAGGGCTCGGCATCCGCTGTCGTTCTGGAAACGCTCGATGACGGCGCGGCGGTCGCGGGTGGAGCCGGTCATCGTGGTGTAGTCGATGCCCAGCTCGGTCAAGCGCTCGCCCACCAGCTCGATGCCGGCGATGAAATTGAAGAAAATGACCACCTTGTGCCCGCCTGCCACAGCCTCCTCCACCTGTTCGCAGAGCAAAGGAATCTTCGGCGAGGCAATGGCGCCGTCGCTGAGACTTTCAGGCACGGAGGCGATGCGGCGCAGCTCGGAGAGGGCTTGAAACATCATCATCTGCGACTTCTCCAGCCCTTGCGCCTTGATGCTGCTCTGGATGGCCTGCTCATAGTAGCTGCGGCGCTCCTCGTAGAACTGTGCATGACTGGGCTCCATCTCCACGTAGAGCGTCTGCTCCGTGCGGTCGGGCAGTTCCTTCAGCACGTCTTTCTTCAGGCGGCGTAGCATGAAGGGGAATATCTTGCGGCGCAGCGACTCGGTAGCCTCCTTGTCGGCTTGGTGCTGGATAGGTGTGGCATACTGGCGGTTGAACTCTTCAGCCGTGCCCAGCATGGCCGGATTGAGGAAACGGTAGAGGGAATAGAGCTCGGTGAGGTTGTTCTCAATGGGCGTGCCGCTGAGCGCCAGGCGGTGGGCACCGTTGAGCAGGAAGATGGCCTGCGTGGTCTGCGACTGCAGGTTCTTGATGTTCTGGCTCTCATCGAGGATGATGTAATGGAAGTGCTGCTGGCGGAACTGCTCGATGTCGTTGCGCACCAAGGCATAGGTCGTCAGGATGAGTTGCTGCTTCATGGCCTCCTCCAGGTTGCGCTGCGCCCCGTAGTAGGTGTAGTAAGTCAGCTGTGGCGCAAATTTCTTCAGCTCGTCCTGCCAGTTGAAGAGCAACGAGCGGGGCATGACGATGAGGGAGGCCCCCAAAGACCCTGAAGCCCCCCCTACTGCCCCCGAGGGGGCTTCATTTGACTTGAGGGCGGGCTTGCCAGCAAGAGTGTCCCCCTCGGGGGACGAAAGGGGGGCTTTTCTATACACTTTCGTCAGCATGGTGATGGCCTGCAGCGTCTTGCCCAAACCCATGTCGTCGGCCAGGCAGCCGCCGAAGTTGTTGTCGTAGAGATACTGAATCCACTTCACACCCTCTTTCTGATAGTTGCGCAGCTTGGCGTTGACGCCCGTAGTCGTCAGGCGCTTCGAGGCCAACTGGTTGAAGCCCTCATAAAACTCCCGATAGTGCTTGAAGGTCTGCCCTTCAAGTTTCTCGTTCAGCAGGTCCTCTATTTCAGGCAGGTCGAAGAACGACACCTTCACCTTGTCGCCTTTCTCCACCTTGCGGAAGATGCGCTCCAGCCGCTTGACGTAGTGTTCGTCCACAAGGCCGCGCTGGCCATCACTCAGGGTGACGTATTTCTGCTTGTTGTACTGCTGGAGGAACGAGCGCAGCGACATCTCCGCGCCGTCAATATCGATGGAAGCGGTACCCTCGAGGAAGTTGATGCCCGACGACAGCTTCAGGTTCATCTTCGGCACGATGGGCTTCACCTTGTATTCCTTCAAGCGCTCGGCTCCCAACAGCTGGTAGTGCAACACCAGCTTGGGCAGGGCCTGCAGCAGGAAGGGACCGGCCACGTCCTGGGGGATGATGAACTCGCCGTCGCTGTTCCACACATCTTTCGCCATCGTCTTCGTGGGTGCACAGCCTACGATGGTTTTCCGCAGCTCCTCCTCGTCGCCTGCCACGTCGCTGTGCACGATGCGCCGCAACAGCACCTGCCGCTCCATAGTCAGCGTAGCCAGGCAGGTGAGGTCGAAACGCTGCGCAAAGTCGGAGTCGGTGCCGGGAAGGGTGTAGATGAGGCGAAGGTAGAGAGCCATGTCGGCATCCACCTTCTCGATGATGATGGTGGGAACGGTGCTCACGGTCTGCTCAGAGCGCACCAGCGTGTAGTCCTCGAAATCAAGATCGACATTGTTGATGTAGCTGTAGAACACAGAAAGATACTGCTCTACCAGCGTACAGGGGAACATCTCGTTGAAAAAGCCGATGCGCAGATAGTTCTCGCCAAGCGAGGCGATGGGGCAGATGGTGTCGCCGATGAGTGCGAAGACATCGCTCAGCAGCTCGAAGGCCTGTGGCTGCTGGCCTTCAGCACGGGCCAGCAGAGAGGGGATGTATTGTTGGCCAGACTCGTTTTTCGTGATTTTCAGCACAATGGTGGCCGGCTCCTGACTGACCTTCAACGGCTTCAGCGAGTCGTCGACCAGATTGTCGCAGCGCAGCAAAGCAAACAGCAGGTAGGGATAGTCGTGCAGGCGGATGCTCTGGTCTTCAGCCGTGTCCCAGCTGATGCGCATGGCCTGTTCCTTCTGGATGTTGTCAATGATGCGCAGCACATTGAACGTCTCGCCCTGATACTGCTTATAGTCGGCCTGCACTATGTCGCCTTTCCCGTTGACCACTGCCACCGTAGCGGCGGGAGTGGACAGACGGTTTGCCACATCCGTAAAAGACAGGCGGAACAGCACCTTACCGCTGCTGCCCCTACCCTTCTGCACGTCTGTGGCATGGAAGGCGTTTTTATGAAACTGGCTAAGGAAATCGTTTGTCATCATTCTGTCGTTTTAAGCCATTCCTCAGCCTCAGATAGGGTGTCGAGCTTGCCCACGTCGAGATGACGGAGCCCTTCTTTCACACAACCTACGATGCGGCGGCGATGGCAGATGCTGAGATAGAAGTCCATGATGGGGAAACGCTCGGGGAAACGGTCCATCAACGGGAAGAGACGGGGCGAGAAGCTGTGGATGCCGCTGAAGGCAAAGGCGTAAAGCTGAACATTCAGCTTCGGGCTGTGAACAAGCAGCATGGGTTGCGCATCGGCAGAAGGACCAATGGTCTGTGGGGTGCGGTCGATAGTCAAGTCGGCTTCGCGGAGCCAAGGGAAAGGGCTCTTCACCTCGCCCGTGTCAATGTTGGTCCAGCCCATGAGGCGCATGGCGCTGTCGAAGAGCAGGTAGCGCTTCGTCTCACGGCGGCTCACCAGGAGCACGGCATCCTCGTCGGGCAGATGCTGGCGCGAGAACCAGCCGAAGTCCACATTGCTTAATATATCTACATTGTGAATGAGGATAGGCTGGTCGTCGGAGAAGAGCGGTGCAGCCTTCTTCAGTCCTCCGCCCGTCTCGAGCAGCTGCTGTCGCTCGTCGCTGATACGCACCAGCGGAGCATAGTCGGCAGCGGCCACATGCGCCTCTATCTGTTCGGCAAAGTGATGCACGTTCACCACGAAGCGGTCGTAGCCCGCGTCACGCAGCTTGCCGATGACAATGTCGAGCAGCGCCCGGCCTTTCACCTCCACCAGCGCTTTGGGTCTATGGTCAGTTAAAGGCTTCAGGCGCGTGCCCAAGCCTGCGGCAAAAATCATGGCTTGTTTCATCGTGTTCAATTCTCTTATCGCCTGCAAAGATATGAAAAAAAACAGAAAGACCGAAAGAAAGATGTATTAAATTTGCATCACCATCAAAATAACTCACAGAACAGCGAGAGGGAACACACCGCTTTGGTGCGTCCCCTCTCCTGCTGTCCGGTTATAGTCAATTGGCCGCCGCCGCTCCTCCTCCCCCAGAGGAGGGAAGGGGTGGTGCCGTTGGCTTAGTAGTTCTCCTCTTCTTCATCGCCCCACACGTTGCGGCGACGGCGAGAAGCTCCTTCACCATTGTATTCCTGTTCAGTGAATTGCACATTTTCATAGTCGCTGGGATTAGAGGACAAGGTCGATCCTGCTGACATAAGCTGTGCCTCAATGAGTATGATGCTGGTCTTTGGCGAAATATATCTCTTTTTCATAATCTTTTATTTTACTTGGAAACGAGTTTCCATCATTTGAATCATTATTCTTAATAATATCATTTCTCACGGCTTTGGGCTTTGCTCGAGCCTGTTCATGTTTGGACAGGCTCGAGCAGGCCCTGTTTGCTGCTTACTTAACAACAACCTTCTTGCCGTTGATGATGTAGAGTCCCTTCTGGTTGCCCTTCACCTTCTGACCCTTCAGGTTGTAGAGCGTGCCTACCTCCAGCTCGCCGTCAGTAGTGATGGCGCCGATGGCTGTCGTGTTGTCATCGAAGTTGATGGTCATACGAGCCTCACCTGTGGTAGTGAAGTAAGCACGGAAGGCCTTCAGCGAAGCACCAGAGCCAGCCTTCGCAATCTTGGCCTCAGGAGTCAGCACGTAGCTGCCAGCAGGCAGATTACCTGCGGTGATGGGAGTATAAGTACCTGTGAAATTGACGTTATTCTTGGTGACGTTAGGAGTGCCCGTGGATACCCATGCGCTGGGGAAGAAGATATCTTTGAGGTCGTTCACATCGATGGTTTCGGGGATGTAAAGGAGGTAAGGTGTCTTGGCTTCCATACCATTAGTCAGTTTGATAGCCTTGAATCCCAGACCGTCTGAAGTAGAATAGCTATTGAATTCATATACCTTAATACCTTCGCCAAAAACAGCTACGGGATCGCTCACAGCGAACGGCAGACAGATGGTGTTCCAGCCGTTGATGAAAGTGCGGTTCAGGACAATGTGGTTAGTGCCAGAATTGATAGTGTTCTCTGCAGTCTCTGCATAAACAACCACAGCGTTGATAGTTACACTCTTCGTTGTGCTTGTAAGCTTACCGCCTTCATAGGTTACAACAATCTTGGCAGTTTGTGTGCTCATGGCCTCAGTGGGAGTGAACGACAACTCAGCTGTTGTCTCAGCGTTGGCAGTCAGAGTCATTTCTGCAGTAGCCATCATGTTATCACCGAAATACAGCGTTGCAGTGGCAGTCTCTTCCTTGCCCAGCTTCTCCTTCACAGTCACGGTAGTGGTGTACTCCCTGTTCTCATAGCCGTTGGTAGGAATGTCCACAGCAGTAATCTCCGCATCGTGCGCAGGAACGAAGCGCTTGAAGCCTTCAAAGTTGTCGAGATTGTAGCCCATAGCCTGGAAACGGAACTGATAAACGCCAACTGCATCAACAGTGATAGTGAAGGTACCCTTGTCGCCATTAGGAAGTGCTTGGTAGGTCTTCGCATAATCTGTAGGATAATATTTGACTGCTGACCAAGATGCGCCTCTGTCGGTTGACACTTGATAAGTAATGGCAGCACCAAAGCTACTGGTAATCTCATAATCGACAGTAAGCTCTTCGTTTGCATCAGTCACTTCGAGGTAAGGAGTGTACAGGTAACCAGATCCAGAATTACCTACTGCTTTACCATCGGTGATGCTCCAGTTATCCTTTGTCCAGCCTCGGGCCTCAATGTCTGCATCAGCGAACTCCTCGCTCCATACGTTGGGATTCTTGGCGTAAGCCATAGCGGAGATAATCACGTTAGCAGCCTCGTCGTAGGTCGGAGTGACAGTGATGTTGGCGGTCTGGGCGCCATAGCTACTAATGCCGCTGTAGTTGAAGGTCACGTCGAATGTCTTGCTCTCACCGGCAGCGATGTCGGTCAGCTGGGCGGGAGAAACGGTGAACTGCTCATTGTCGCTTGCGATGTTCACGGTCAGCTGGCCAGTGCCGGCATTGGTCACGGTAACGGTCTTCGTGTCGTTGGCTGTAAGTCTGCCGAAGTCGATGGGCGTGGCGTCGATGCTCAGCTCAGGAGCGTTGAGGCCCTGGTCGCTGCCGCTGACGTTGATAACGAAGTCGCCATCGCTTGTGGTCACGGTGACAACAGCCTCCTGCACACCAGTACGTGTGCCGTCGTAAGTGCGCGTAATCACAAGGTCGAAGGGAACGGCAACGCTCGCAGTCCAGTTGGTGCTGTAGGCAGCAGCTCCATCGCCAGTGATGACCACATTCGTAATGTTGATGGTGCCTGCGCCAACATTGGCAAAGTTGTAGGTAACGGTAGCATTTTCATTCAGTTTCTCACCGAAGTCGTAGCTGGTGGGGGAAGCGACGGTCTCCTCATTCAGGGTCACAGCCAGATTGGGAGCATAGGTGAGGCCAGCAATCTCATCAATACGTACATAGTATCCCTTAAACTTCAGGTATTTGGTAGTAGTGGGTATACCAGTTACAATCAGATTTGCGTATGAGCCATAAGGTATTTGGCTTCTCGATATATATTTTTTTGCCTCAAACACGTCCCAGTTGGTACCGTCGGCAGAACCATAAATCTCAAGATAGTTGTTGTCATAATCATCATAGCTGGTAGCACTGATGACAAGCAGGTCGCCTTCTGCAAATTGCAGTTTTGGTGTGGTCAGTTCGGCTGAATAAGTGCAATAGGCCTTACCATCGGCAAAGCTCCATTTGCTTGATGCGTTGTTGCCCCATCCTGCGGGCAGTTGGTTGTCGTTGAAGTCAACAACCATAAGTCCTTCAGGCACCACAGCACCAATCACGGTGAACGTCACATCCTCCATGCCAGTGGCACTGACGGTAATCTCTGATGAAAGGCCTCCAGTCTGTGCAGTGCCCATCGTGATAGTCACTTCCTGGCTTGCACCAGCTTCAAGCGAGGTGGGAGCGCCAGAGATTGAGAATACAGCACTATTTGAGGAAGTCACGTTGATGCCTTCCAGCGTAGCGCGGCCCGTATTGGCAATTGTAAAGGTCTTTGTTGTATTCTCACTAATAGCGCCAAAATCGAGCGAAGCGGGCTGCGTGACCACCATCTTAGGCTCTAAAGGAAGTTCACCGCCATAGAACATACGGATGTCGGCCTGGGAAGCATTGATTGCAATATAGTAATTACCTGCAGGAACGCCAGTAAATTCGAAAACGTTCCAGTCTGATGGGTCGAGTGTAGGCTCGTCATCAAAGTTTGTCCACGTAGTTCCATCTGCTGAATACTGCATCTGCAGATGCTGATATGATGAGTTGCTTGTGCTATAGCCTTTAGCCTCCACAAAGAATTTCTCACCCTCAGCAATCGTCAACTTAGGAGTTATCAAACGAGAATTGTTTGAGAGATAATAAGATGTAGTATATGCGCCATTTGCTTCGGAATAGTACCACGAACCTGTCGTTGTCCAGTCTTGGGGAAGGGCTGTGAAACCACTCTCGTAAACTTTGTCGGCATCGCGAACAGTACCGCTCACGTTGATGGTGAAAGCATCAACACTACTTGCAGTTGGAGTAATTGTCACGGCCCCCTGTGCTGTTGATGTGGGCATAGTAACTTTCAGCGTTGCCTCAGCGCCAGCAGCAATAGTTGCTGTTGTTGGGCTTACACCATAGCCGCCAGTTGCAGCGATATTAACTGTCACACTTTCTGTTCCTGTATTCTTCAGCGTAAAAGCTTTCTCTGTTCCAGCTGTTGCAAGCCCAAAGTTATATGAATGGCCTGTTGCCAACTTCGAGTTGCCATCAAAAACGGCTAAACCAGGACCCTCAATAATATCTTCATAACCAAAAGTGGTTCTAGGAAGAAAATTTCGAGACGCATTATATGCGTATGCCGCAGAAGAAACTTCTTTACCTTTAAAAGTAATGTCATAATAACCGGAGGCGGTAGGATGGTTAAATTCTACCAATAAATTACTTCCCAAATAACTATATGGTAAGTCAAATGTTATAGTAACAATTTTATCAGTTGTATTTGGAGTGATAGTTCCTGAAAAGACTTGACTAAGGTTGGTCTCTGTATCAAGATTATTGAGCGTGTTAGCCTCAGTTTCTCCTAAAGACACTATCCAATTTGTCATATCTCCTTTGCCGCTGTAACCAAAAGAGTTGCAGTAGAAAGTCATAGATACAATATTCTTTCCTTTTAGGCCTTCTAGGACATCGGCTGGAAAGATCATTTGATTCTTTTGAACCTCGTCGCCATAGTACCCATAAAATGGTACGTATTTATTGGTGGTATCTGTTTCGTCATAGACGGTCAGTTCATCCGCCCACGCTTGCGTCCCGCCGAACAGCGTCAGGAGGAACGCGAATAATAATGATAGTTTTTTCATTGTTGTTGTTTGCTTTTAAATATTAGTAATGTTTAAATCATAAGCATTGGAATGAGAAAACGGCACAAGACGCTCCCAAGCCAATAGTGCATGAGAGCGTCAGGTGTATAGGTAAGTGAAAACACATCATAAGCAAAGAGCTTTACAACCGCACCTTCACCACTTTCGTGCCCACCTTGACGATGTAGAGGGCACCGCCGTCGAGGGTGATGTCGGTCTGGGCGGCACTGAGACGCTGTTTGCGCAGCTGACGGCCATCGGCAGCATAGACGGTGACGACATCGCCGGCTGTGGCGTTGATGATGCGGATGCCGTTCATCGTGCCGAGCACCTTGGGCTGCTTAGTGCCGATAGCAGCTTGTATCTCCGTTTCCGTCATCTTCTCGTAGGTCACGATGAGCTGGTTGCGGGCAGCGCTGACAGCAGGCGTGATGACGAAGTTGTTCTCTGCGGTCAGCTCATTGCCGTTGAAGGTGGCGCTGTGCAACTTCCATCCCTCTGCGGGCTGCAGGAAGTAAGTGTACTGCTTGCCTATCTCTGCCTGTTGCCAGATGCTGCCGTTGTCGGCGTGCTGCAGGGCGATGTAGACGCCGTCAGTCGGCTCTTCTATCTCATGCTGGAAAGGATCCTCACTGGCATTGTCGCTGGGGTCGTCGCCGTCAATCCAGAGAGCTGAGAAAATCCAGCGGTTGGCTATCTTCGACACGCGTTTGGTCTCGCCGGTGTTGACGTCCACCTCATAGAGGGCGGTGTCGTACTTACCATTGGTGCGCCACTCCTTGTCGCTCAGGTTGCCCCAAGAGCCCCAGTCGTTAATGCCTTTGCCGCTGTTGTAGTAGCCCACCCAGTACATCTTGTCGGGGTTGCTGGCAGCGAAGCAGGCAGCCTGACGGCGATACTGCGAGCAGTAGCCCGTGGCCGGCACGAGAGGCTCATAGCTGGTGTACGCCTCGCCGTTCTCGTCTTTCTTCTGCACGGCAGTTCCCTTCAGCAGCCCTGTTGCCAGGTCAAACTCCCACAGCTGTGCGCCTGTCGGCTCATTGTTGATGCTGTACATCTTGCCGTCGTCGCCGATATATCCGTTGGCTGCGCCGCTGGTCAGAGCGAAGGCTCGTCCCTCGCTGTTGATGGCGAAGGTGATGAAGTTGCGGTAGTAGAGGCCATGGGTGACAGGCGTCACCTTCATAGTGCCGAGGTCGATGGTGCAGAGGGCATAGCCTGCGTCGCCGTCGGACATGTCGGCATCCTGGTCTTCAAAGTATTCGGGGTCGCTGGTGATTTCCTCGGGCAGGCTCTGTCCTGTGAGATAGAAGAGTCCATAGACCTTGCCATCCTTGGGGTTGTAGCTCATGCCGGCCGACTCCAGCGTGGCACTCTTCGGCAAGACTTCTGTAGAGAGGAGGTCGCCGGTCTTAGCGTCCCATGTGCGCACGGTGAACAACTGCTCGTCCACGGTCGACTGCTCATCGCGTGACATGACGGTGATCAGCTTGCCGCTGACATAAGCCGCGCCAGAGTTGCCATACATCAGGTTGAAATTGTTGGCCCATATCTCTTTCTCATTATTACCTTTTATCTCCGATGCCACCACAGGAGGTTCTTTCTCGGGCGTGGAAAGCGTCGTGCCGTTCCAGTCCATCTTGTAAATACCGTTATCAACGATGAAGATGGCCTTGTTCAGTTCGCTGTTCCATCCTAAGTAGGAGGTCGTCATCTGTTCGCCATCGTCATAGCGATTGTTATGGCCTATGCCCTTGATTTTTACGTTTTGTGCCGATGTCATCGTGCATACCAAGGCAGCTAAGGCCAGTGTGGTGAAAAACTTTTTCATTCAGTAAATAATGTTAGTAATTAGATTTCAACTTGTCGTTTTTTTCGCTGCAAAATTAGCATTATTATTTTACAAATATGCATTTTGTATGCAAAAAGATATTTTTACTTCTCTTTTTTAACCACATTTAACTACAACGTGCGCATTTGTAACGGCTCAGTCCTCTGAGTATGTTTGTCTAGCTTGAATTATTCTTGCGTCCCTTCGGCAGCAGGCACATTTACGTTCTTGGACGAGCCAAGCGGCAGAGCCGAGCGTGCGCCGCAGGCAAAAGAGAAGGAAATGGTTTGGAAAGAAATGAGAAACAATTAGAAAGAATTACATTCAAAAATAAGAAATAATATTTTTTGGCAATGATATTGCAGTTAGCTTTTCTATGAATTTCAACCCATGTGAGAATCCTGCAGTTTCAAGGCATCATGGGTTTTAAAAGTTTCCTGCCGAGAAACCATCGGTTTCTCGGCAGGAAACCAAAGGTTTCTCGGCAGGAAACCTAATGCATAAAAGCCCCAGATGGCAAAAAGACACATGCTGTACGGATGGAGTGACATAGTTGCGTCGCTATCTATGTGAGTTGATACCGCGAAGCGGCCATGATATACTAACCAGCTGCCGACAGCCGTCTATCAAGTGATAGAGACTGTCGGCAGCGATGGCAGCATGCAGCGCGGCAAGATGCCGAAACGATAGTATGTACGTGAGAGCGAGGATGGCAGTTACATGTTCATGCCGCCATCCACCTGAATGACCTGTCCGCTGATGTAGCTCGACATGTCGCTGGCCAGGAACACGGCGCAGTTGGCGATGTCGTCGACGGTGCCGCCGCGGCGCAGGGGAATCTTCTGGCACCACTCCTTGCGCACCTCCTCGCTGAGGGCCTGCGTCATGGCAGTGTCGATGAAGCCGGGAGCGATGGCGTTGGCACGGATGCCCTTCGGGCCCATCTCCTGACCGATGCTCTTGGCCAGGGCGATGAGACCGGCCTTAGAGGCAGCGTAGTTCGACTGGCCCGCATTGCCGTGAACACCCACCACCGAGGCCATGTTGATGATAGAGCCGCCACGCTGGCGCATCATCACCGGCACGCAGGCATGGATGAAGTTGAAAGCCGACTTCAGGTTGACGGCTATCACGGCGTCCCACTGCTGCTCACTCATGCGCAGCATCAGCCCGTCTTTGGTGATGCCGGCATTGTTCACCAGAATGTCGATAGTGCCAAACTCCTCCTTCACCTGCTTCACCACCTCTTCGGTCTGAGCAAAGTCGGCGGCATTGCTGGCGTAGCTCTTGGCCTTCACGCCCTTGGCGGCAATCTCCTGTTCTGTCTCTTCATTCACGGCCAGGTCGGTGAACGCAATGTTACAGCCTTCCTCGGCAAACTTTAGCGCGATAGCCTTACCGATACCGCGTGCTGCACCAGTTATCAGCGCAGTCTTTCCTTGTAATAATTTCATTTTGTTTCGTTATTTCGTTTTATGACGTTATGGCGTTATCCAGTTATTACGATTATAATTTGCCATGCTTGCCCAATGCACCATAGACAAACTTCGCCACCTGCGGCTTGGTGTCCTCCTCGCGCATGCCGTGGGCTATGCGGCCATAGATGTATGGCACCTCAAGGCCCTTGATACAATAGTGCGTGATGTCGGCTACTAGATTGACGTTCTCAATGTCGAACTCGCCAGCCTCCTTGCCCTCGGCAAAAACCTTGCGAAACAGCTCCACCTCGGCCAGGTCGAAGTGCTTGCGCACCTTCTCCACCATCCAGATGTTGCGGAAAAACTCGGCACGCAGGTTGCCGTTGCGCACCACCGTCTCACGTATCATGCTCAGATGGGTGTAAATCAGCTCGATGACCTTCTCCTGCGGACTGATCTTTCGTGCGGCCACCTCGTCGAGCTTGTCGCTGAGACGCTCCAGCTCAGTCTCAATGACAGCGTAGTAGATGTCATCCTTCGACTTGAAATAGGTGTAGAGTGTGCGCCGACCCTTGCCCGAAGCTTGGGCAATGTCATTCATCGTGGTGTTCTCAAGGCCGTTCTTGGCAAAGAGCTGGCGAGCCACGTCTACCAGCAACTGGCGGGTCTTCGATATGGACATCTTTTCTATTTACGGTTTGACGATTTACTAGTTCAATATGTGGTCGGTTCGTTTTTTTTACAGAATGCTATATATGGCAGGTTCGTCTTTTTACAGATTGCACACCACTGATAGCGTGTGCAAAAGTACGCATTTTCTTCTTATCGTGCAAGTTTTTACGCAAAAATGTGGTGAAAATGAAAAAAGATGCAGAAAAATTTGCTTGTCTCAAGAAAAAGCAGTACCTTTGCACCCGCAAAATGAGAAACATCGCGGAGTGGAGCAGTTGGTAGCTCGCCAGGCTCATAACCTGGAGGTCGCATGTTCGAGTCCTGCCTCCGCAACTCTCAGAAGCCCGATACTCATCGGGCTTCTTTCGTTTTGCTACGGCAGCACACTTCACATGCTCCCGGTCGCAGTTCTTCGCAGAGCGAAGCGTCCCTTACGGGCCGAGCGCGAGTCCTGCCTCCGCAACTCTCAGAAGCCCGATACTCATCGGGCTTCTTTCGTTTTGCTACGGCAATTCCCCTTCTCATAATCCAAAAATGTCATTTTCCAAGATGTACAAATAAACAGGGAAAACATTCTATGTGTTTTGGATTTTTTTTCTTATCTTTGCACAGTAATTAAAAAGAAAAAGCCATTATGACGGTAAAAGAGGTGTTCGAACTGCGGAAGCAAGGAAAGATAGAGGAAGCCTATGAGGCCATACGCCCGATGTACGCCGTGCATCAGGGTAAATATACGACGCTGTGCATGTTCTGGACGGCAAGCGACATCCTGAAGAAACGCATCAAAGAACTGAAGGAGCTGCAAGAGCAAAGCCGGGCGTGCACTGACCCTGCAGAATCGCGAATGAAGTCGGCAGAACGCCAGAAGCAGTCTGACGAAGCGGAGAAGATATTCAAGGCTCTCCTTCGCGTACTCCCGAACATTGACGACAAGGACGGGAAGGCACTCAGCAGCATCCTCCACGCGGCCGTGGCACTTGACAAGGAGGACAGAAACTTCAGCATGCTTGGTTTTGTGGAGCAGTTGAAAGTAGAACGGTTGAGCGACGAAGACTGGAAGACCATCGTAGCGCCAGCCGCCGCAGGCACACCAAGCCATCCCATCACCTCTGTTGCTCAGCAATTGCTCACCTGCGCATTCCACGAACTGCAGGAGCAGGTGTATGGCGACTTCGTGACGCGGAGAGCGCCACTGCCACACGACGACGTACTGGCCAGCTGCCTCAAAGTGATGCCTCTGCTACAAGAGGCCATGCGGCGCAATCCGCGTGACAAGCACAACCAGCGGTATATGGCCGTTGTCTATACCATCATGGGCGAGCGGGAGAAGGCCGTCGCCATTTACCGGCAACTGCTGAAGCGCAGTCACGATAGCTATCTTTATGCCGAACTGGCCGAACTCACTGATGAGCCGGGGCCGAAGGCAGCGCTGTATGGTCTGGCCATACAGAACCAGCGGCAGGAGAAGTTCCGCACCGGCTACCGCCTTGAACTGGCTCGCCTGCTCATAGACCGCGACAAGCGCCGTGCTGCATACGAACTGAAGAAATGCGTCGATACCCGCAAAGCCTTGGGCTATCACATCACCCGCGACATCGAGCAGATGCTCCAGCAGACGGCAGGCATACAGCCCGCCACCGACGCCGAACAACAGAGCTTCTACAAGAGGATGGCAGAGAAATACCCTTATTAGGGCTTGAGCGCTACCTGTTATTTCTCAAAATGCTGATAATCCTTCATGGTGCGCCAATGCCCTCCCCAGGTAAAGCCATGCTCGATGAATAGCCGATAGCACAAGTCGCCCTCCTCAATCTTGTAGGGAAACGTCTTTGAACGGTCCACGTACGGATGGCTGTTGTCAGGAGACACCAACCGCCTACCGTCACGGCTGCGGCGCACATAGGGATTGTAGCGCGTATTGATGTCTACTGCCATACCTCGTGCATGTTTCGACAGCTTCGTAGTGCCGGGAACGACGCGAAAGCAGAACGATGATGAGTTGTTGTCGCGCATAGACAGCTCGTCGTCGGCTTCATAGTCATCGATGAGCCGGATGTGCTCAATGGGATAATGGGCGTCGTAAAGCCGGCGGAAGATGTCGAGCAGATCTTCGGCAATAGCCTTGTTGCACACCATCTCGCCGTGCAACACCGAGTCCTCGGCATTGCGGTGCAGCACACGCAGGTGGCGCAGGTCACTGCGCGGCGTGGAGCAGTTGGCAGGGAAAGAGCGCCCCTGCATCCGTTGGAACAGTGCATCGCTGATGGTGTCGATGGAAAAGCCGCTATCTTGTGCACATGCCGGTAGAAGTGCCATACAGGCTAAAATCATCCATGTTATTCGTTTCATGTAAGGCCTTTTTGCTAGAAAACAATGCTTTTTGGTGCAAAAATACGAAGATTTTTTGTTTTTCTCAAAAAAAATTGCCAAAATATTTGCACGGTTCAAAATTTTGGCGTACCTTTGCACCCGCAAATCAGAAATGACGCGCACTGCTTCAGTAGCTCAGTTGGTTAGAGCACCTGACTGTTAATCAGGGGGTCGTTGGTTCAAGCCCATCCTGAAGCGCCTTAAAAATCAAGGAGTTACGAGAAATCGCAACTCCTTTTTCGTTATTTAGAATTTGTCCTGTGAACTACTGGTGAACTGACAGCTCATACAATCAAGGATGAGCATCGGGTATCGGCAACCCTCATTCGGCATCGTGGAGCGCACCATTTTAACATTTCCCCTTTTGGAAAAATCGTGTCTTTGGGCTGAAATCGGACTGTTAAACTTTCCAAATTTGGGGTTTAGAGAGTCCTTCCTACACCGAGTTTGGCTACTTTTACATGCCGCCAACTGACGGCAAAAGACTATTTCGTTTGTTTTCATTGCTGCTTCCATTACTCAAACAAATCCTTTTCCACTGGCTGCTTTCTGCCCTTCTCCATCGGCTCCAGTGACCAACCGAAATAGTTCTTCAGATTCACCTTCAGGGCATAGTCAACGATGTTGTTGTGCTTATAGGTAGGTGTAGCCCGCTGGAACTTGGGCTGACCCTCCTTCTCCTTAATGACTTCCATCACCTGTACATAGCCTTCGTAGAGGTTCTGAGCCTTCTGGCGAATCTGGCGCATGTAGTACCAGACCTCTTCATCCTTCATATACCGACGTAGCAGGGCTTCAACGGCTGTTTCCTGATTATCTTTCGGCAAACTAAGCCAGGGACTTTTCTTCACTTTCTGTTGTGGAGTAAGATGCCTTACCACCACGTCCTTTCTTGGCTCCTTCCTGATAGTCGAACCAGAGGTTTGAGTGATAGCAGCCGTAGAGTTCAAACAATTCCTTTTGTGCCACGTCCAGGATTCTCGTCTTGATGTCCTTAAAACTGGTATAACTGGCAGGGGTGATGATGCGCTTTGTCCGTGGATCGCGTATCTCGTCGAGATTGAAGATGCGCCGAAAGTCGGTCATCTGTATAGGCAACACCCGTTTCTTGAAGATATTCCCAGCATCTTCCTCCGTCTGGCTGCAGAAACGAAAGTCACCACAGAACTGACTGCAAAGCTCATACATCTTCTGAGTATATTTCGATCTGAGCAGCATGGCTGTACCGAGGTCGAAGGTGGTGAACGACTTGCTGATGTCAATCAGATAGGGCATTATCTCTGGCGATACACGTACATCGTATAGCCCCGTCTGTTCGTTGTAGAAGAAGGAATCCATCTATTACAAATACAATTTCCGAGTATGACGCAGCTATGCTGGTAGGTATGTCTGAAAGCGAATATTCCGATTACATGAAAGACAAAACGGCAGTAAACAAAGGAAGTGACTTCGTTTTCACGAACATAAGATACCAGGTAAAGGCAAACCGACCAAGTGGCAAAAAAGGGAGTTTTGTTACTATGGTTCCTAAAGCTACAAATTATGAATGGGATAGGTTGATTTGGATTCTTTATGATAAGAACTTTGTGATGCAGGAAGCATGGGAGTGGGAAGTAAAAGACTACAAATTGGCTTTTGACAACATAAAGGGATTATCTCCCGATCATTACAGGAAAGGGCGATGTCTGTATAAAAAATAAGAAGAATGACCATAGACACCACTAACATGTGCTCCCACCTGCAACGGAAGCTGTTCGATGAGGATGGCATCTACCATCCTATATGGATAGAGATGCAGGATGACCCAGAACTGACTGCCGTAGTCCGCTCACGTCAGTTGCACATCTATCGCAATGGCAAGAAGATTCTGGTGCTGGCAGGCAAATCCGCTCCCAAAATCATCAGAGAGGATCCTATCTGCGAGTTAGCTGTTTGATAGCAGGATAATCATTCCACTGACTCCGATATAAGCATAGACGACATATCGGAACGCCCGATTGGGGATGCGCTTGAAAACGTATGCACCAAGGGTTGTGCCTATGATGACACCGCCAAGGCCAAAGCTGTAGCCTGTCAGGACGGTTGTTGTGAAGAAACCGTTGTAGGCCCGAACCAAGGTCATCATTGCATTACCTATCAGGAAGTACGTTTGCGCCATTGCCATATAATGTTCCTTGGTGGGTTCCGACTGAATGAAGTAAAGCACCGCTGGCGGGCCTTGCATCCCAAAGAAGCCTCCCATCAGTCCGCTCAACGTTCCGGCTACCACCTGTACCCGTTTCGTTGTCGGCAGCTTTATCTTCTTGCTAAACAATGCAAAATAGATGCTGATGACAATCAGTGCCACGCCAAGAATCTGTCTTAGAATGTGATCTTCGATGCGTGTTAGCACAAAGATAGCCATAGTCGAGACAATAATAAAAGTCAGCAGTATCGGCCACATACGCTGCCAAGTAACATATCTTCTGAGCCGCCATACGATGACCGCCGAGGTAGTAATGGCCAGAATGCCCGACAGGGTTGTCGCCTCGCCATACGTTGGCATGAAATATGGTAGCATCGTCATGATGAAGATACCAAAGCCGAAGCCTGTTGTGCGCTGCACGAAACTGGCTCCGATACTCAGCAGGAATATGGCAATCACGATGCTGCTCATTTAAGCCAATATCTTCTTCGTATACTTCTCCCTCAGTTTCTTCGGCAGTTTGCTCAGCACCAGTTCGTACGACTGGCGAATCCATTGCTTAGTCAGTTCGTCATCTATCCTGTCCAGATAAATATCGTTCCAATGCGTCTTGTTCAGATGATAGGCAGGACGCACACTCTCATAGTGTTCACGCAACGACTGTCCGAACTCAGGTTCCAACTTTACCGCACAAGTAGGTTCCGGCGACTCCAGCCAGATATGCAGGAATATCTTCCCCTCGATACGAAAAATCAGCCAGTCAGGACCGTAAGGCATATCCTCATTGGCTCCCGCCAGCGTCAGCGCGTATTCACGTACATCTTCTATGTTCATGGCCTTCCTTGTTTTATACAACGTCTTTAGATAACCGTTCTAGTGCTGCAGCATCCAGTCGATACACCGTACAATCGTCAATAGGCACGGCACCAAGTGAGCGATAGAAGTCATTGGCAGTCTTGTTCCAGTCAAGGCTCATCCACTCCATCCGTCCGCAATGGTGCTCACGGGCCGTCTTCACCAGATGCAACAGCAAAGCCTTCCCATAGCCCTTGCCCCGATGTTCCGGCCACACAAACAAGTCCTCCAGATACAATCCTAGGCAATCACCCCGTCCTCCATCTTGCCAAATCGTGCAATGCCCCTGATAAACTCCAGCAGCAAAGGCACGTCCTGCCGTTCAGCCTTGCGAATCATTACCTTCACATCCATACATTTACAATATCAAATGTTTCATTTCGTGTCCTCCCCACCGACTGTCGTTTACGTATCTGAAGCCAACAGAGGAATACAGTGCCTCACCGTCTGGGTTGCCCTTATCTAACAAGAGTCCGACACAGGGCAGATGCATCGCGTCAGCCTTTTCCTTCGTAGCCAGAATCAGCCGTCTGGCGATGCCCTGTCTGCGATATTCGGGCAGTACGGCCAACGAGTCGAGGTAAAGTTCTCCCGCCTGCGTCTCATCGTCCATGCTGGAATTGTCCTTGCCGACATACTCCTTGGCAGCCTCGATGAATGCTCGCCGCAACTCATGAAGCATGCTGCCGTCATAACTCACCGATATGCCAACCACCTTTTCTCCATCCATCGCCACCAGCGTGTTCCGATAGCTGTATTGCGAGTCTTCCCGATT
>JAEEGF011694316.1_pt1 | contig 29892 bp, 24 predicted proteins | sample 9134171 | NCBI WGS metagenome assembly JAEEGF01 (sample SAMN16246542, study PRJNA631951) | gut metagenome | biome: gut microbiome; feature: rumen; material: AP-attached | host: Bos | place: Iran: Karaj | collected 2018-10 | reverse complement strand
ATTTTCCAGTTGCTGTTCGGTTTCAGATACAGCGTCCGCGTCGTGGGTTCGGTCGACGGGGAAGGCGGCGCGGACGGTGCCGCGGTAGGCTGATAGACGACCGCGACGCCCGTCGGACCGACGGTGCCGCTGATCTTCCCGCCCGAAACGGTAAAGACGTTGCCCGTGATCTCGTCGAGATAGCAGCCGCTGCTCATCAGATGCGCGTCAAGGTTGACCGAGCCCGCACCGTCGAGCTTCACGATCGAAACGCCCGCGTCGCCGCCGTTTGTGCCGCGCTCGATCCAGGTGACCATGGCAGCCTGATCGGAGGTGAACCATTCGCCCGTGCCTTTGTAATGGTTCTTGAACTTGTTGACCGCCGCGACCGCCGGGGATTTCCAAGTCAAGTCATCACTTGCCTTGCCCATGGCCTCATTCGGACGGGCAAGATAGAGACCGGTGGAATCGGCTCTTGCGCCGACGATCGCCCATGTTCTGACGATATTATCGGACTGCACGCCTCTGGAGCCGCCGCCCGCATAGCCGTCCTCATAGGTGTCGTGCGATTCCGCCCAAAGAACATAACTCTTCGGCGAATTGCCGCGCGTATAGGTGTTGATTGCCAATTCGCCCGCGTTCTGGTCGACGACCGCGCCGCGCGCTCTGTTGCCTGCCTGGCTGTCGGTCAGCGCCATATAGGTGATGTATTCGTTCACCCAGGAATCGGAACCGGAGCCGCTCAAAGATTCACCATAAATGAACAGATTGTTTGCGCCCGCATAGTCACGAATCCCGTTGAGCACGTACGGCCAGAAGTTGCTGCCGCATCCGTCGTCACCGGGGAGCTCGATGTGCTTTGCCGCGTCAAAGCGGAAGCCGTCGACGCCGCAGTCCACACATTCTTTCAAAAGGCGCAGCACCTTCTCCTGAACCGCCTCGTTTCCGGTGTTCAGGTCCGGCATGCCCATCTGATTCTGCGTCATATCCCAGCGACTGTCATCATTAACGCCGGCTGTGCTCGTATGGAAATAATCCTGATTATAGAGCTCCGCATCGATATTCGGATTGACTTGGTCCCATGCGCCGCCGCCCGTTTTGTTGGCAACGTGGTTCGCAACGATGTCGACGATGACGTAAACGCCCTTCTGTTCCGCCGCGTCACAGAGTTCCGTCAGATCCTCCTTGGTGCCGAGCCACGAGGTGGCTTTGCCGTTGACCGTCGGCGCGATGCGAAGACCCATCGGCTGATAGAGTTTCCACCAGTTTCCGGGTTCATCCCACCATGCGGCATTGTAATCCTTCGGCTGCTGTACCGGCGAAGTCTGCACAGCGACATAGCCGGCTGCCGCTATGGCATCGATGTTGGCTGTGATTTCGTCATACGACCAGTTATAGCAATGCAGAATATTGCCGCCCTGTACGATTGCCTGGTCGATGGGCTGCGCGTCCGCGACTGCCGCCGGCTGAATGCCGGCCACGAACAGCGAAGCAACCATGCAAAGGACCAGCAACAAGCCGATCGATCTCTTTTTCATACGTTTGCCTCCTCCAAGATGTTGTTTTGCGAAAGAACTGCGTGCATCAAACGTCTGCAAACAATCCTTCTTTTACGAATATATATTTTACCGTTCCTTTACGAAAAAATCAAGTGCTTTGAGCGGGTTTTCGTGCCGTTTGCAACAAAAAGATAAGAAAAAACGCCGCTCGGGCGTTTGGGTCGGTCTCCCGTCAATTCTGTTCCTGTCCGTTTATGACGGCGCCGTCGGCGAAGGTCAGAACGCGGTCGCAGATGGTCAGCGCCGCAGGCCGGTGCGTCACGATCACGACGGTCTTGTCGGTCATGGCGTGCAGGTTCATCAGCAGCCGCTTTTCGGTATCGGCGTCGAGCGCGCTTGTCGCCTCGTCCAACAGCAGCACCGGACTGTCGGAAAAGATCGCTCTTGCGATGGCAATGCGCTGCATCTGCCCCTCGGAAAGGCCCGTGCCGCGCTCGCCGAGCAGCGTATCCGCGCCGTGATCGAGCTCCGCAACGAATCCGTCCGCACACGCGATTTTGAGCGCGCGGTCCAGTTTTTCCTCGTTGTGCGCGTCGTCCGGCTTCGCAAAGCTGACGATCTCGCGGATCGTGCCGCTCATCAGGCAGTTCCCCTGCGGCACGTACGCGAACAGGCGGCGGTGCACGGACGAAAGCGTGCCGCGCGCCCCCTTCGTATCGGTATACACGCGCGTGCCCGCGTCCGGCTGCATCACGCACATCAGAAGCTTCAGCGCAGTCGATTTGCCGCAGCCGCTTGCGCCCGTAAACGCAACGTATTCGCCCTTTCGGACCGACAGCGACAGATTGCGCAGCACGACCGGCATCTCGGCCTTGTCGGGCTCCTTCACCGCGTCGTTCGCCGGGTAATAGGTAAAGCTGACGTCTTCGAGTCCGAACGAAACAAGCTCGTTTTCATAGAATTCGGTGATCTCGGCAAGGCTCTTTGCCTCGGCGCCGTCGTCCTCGAAACTCTCCGCCTCCATCAGCCGCTCCGCGCTTGCGAGCATCGCATAGTAGCGTGGCAGATAGCCCGTGATGTTGGCGAACGGCGTCTGGATCTGGGAGATGAGCTGCGTCATGGCGGTCAGCGTACCGAAGCTGATCGTGCCGATCAGAATCCCGTAGCCGCACCAGCCGACGCCGAGCAGATACATGCCGGTCATGACCGCGCCGAACCCGATGTTGCACAGGTTGGAGAAGCGGATCCTGCGCATGCGCGCGCGCTTGTGCGCGTCCAGATACGCATCGGCCTGTGCAATCGTCTGCGCTTCGGCGGCGTACGCACGCAGCATGAACAGACTCGAGATGCGCTCCTGCAGGAAGATGCGCAGCTTTCCGTCCGATTCCTGCACGCGCTTGTGCAGGCGCTTCATGACCTTGCGGAACAGCATCGTGACCAGCGCCAGCAGCACGCCGGTCGGCAGCAGGATCGCCGCAAAGACCGGCTCGAGCGCAATGATCATGACGATCGCGCTGACGAGCTTGACCGCCATGCCCGCAAGACCCGGCACGATCTCGACGTAATCGTTGGCAATGACGACGGTGTCGTTCGTCAGGCGGTTCATCCACTCGCCCGAATGCACCGCCGAAACGCGCAGGTAGTCCTTTTTGAGCAGCGCTTCGGTGAGCCGCCCCTTAAACACGTTTTCAAGGGTCGCTTTGGACAGTTCGTTCAGCCAGCGGATGATCGCCCGAAGCGCAAGCTGTCCCGCCGTCAGCGCAACCGTCAGCAGGATGTACCGCCAGAAGCCCGGCGCGTCGCCCGCAACCGCCGCGTCCACAACGCCGCGCAGCAGGAGCGCATACAGCACGCCGGACGCCCCGTGCAGCGCCTGCACGAGGATCAGCCATGCGATATACCACTTTTTTCTGCCCGGTACCCGGAACAGCCATCTGCGCGCGGAGTCCTTCATTTGATCAGCTTCTTGATCCCCCGAATCAGTTTTCCCTTGAGTTTTCTGTAAAAAATGCGGACCGGCATGCACCGGAGCACGTACGCGGAGTACAGCCGGTAGCGCTTCTCCGTGACGCTGTGCGCCTTGCCGCCGCGCACGTAGCCCGTCATCACGCCGAGGATCTGCTCCTCGCGGATGCCGTATTCCTTGCTGACGCAGTTGTCGCCGAGGATCACATAATCGTCCGGCCGCACCTCGATCACGCGATGCAGCACGTACTGATCCGGCGGCCGCGTGTACAGGACGACGTCGCCGCGCCTGCAGCGCTCCGGTCCCTTCTTCCGCACGGTAAACAGGTCCTTGCCCTGCCGAAGCAGCGGCATCATGCTGACGCCGACGTTCGTGTACGTCAGGCTTCCGTAGCGGTCAAGGTATTCTTCAAACGAAAGTCCGTCCTTATTCATCCAGCGCACCGATACCGCGAAGCTTGTCGAGAACCGCTCTGACGTCGTTTTCGACGACGCCCTCCGGCGCTTCGTACTGCGCACGGATCGCAGCGACGATCTCCTCCTCCGTCGTGTCGGTTTTCAACTGCTCCAGAACCTGCCCGAGCGTGTTGTTGCCGCGCACGATGCCGGAGAACGTCGCCCTGCCCGTGGGGACGAGCAGCGTCTCCTCATTGATGGTGTGCAGTATAAAGTCCTTATTCAGCTTCATGTGCTTCTCCTCTCATTGCGTTGTAGGAAACCTGTGCGGCCTCGGGCTCCATGTTGCAGCCGAGCCGCCAGAGCGTGACCGAGCCGATCAGCCGGTCGATCAGCGGCAGCGTCCTTGTCATCGCCGCGCCGTCCCGCGGCCGGTAGATCTGCTGCAGCATCATCGGGTACGCGTCGCCCGGCGTGATGCGGCGGATCGTGTTGCGCCCGGCGCGCTCCAGAATGCAGATCGCCTTCAGCGGAACCGCAATGTTGGTGCTGAGGCGGTGCTTTCCGTCCCACGGCGTGCCGTAGATGATCGGGTCCGCATCGGTCATGCGGATCAGCGGCTTGTCGTCGTTCACCATCACCGCGCGATCGCCGAGCATCTCGCGCCACAGCCGCGCGTGCGTGCTTTTGCCCGTGCCGCTTTTGGCGGTGAACAGGTACGCTTCGCCGTCGACCGCCACGCACGAGCCGTGCATCAGGACCGTATCGAAGCGCGGCATGGCCTCCGCTATCTGCCGGTAGACCGCAAGCGTCTCCAGATATCCGTCCCAGTGCTGCCGTACGGGCCGTCCCTCGCGTATCGCGTCGCGATCGGATTTGTCGCGTTCAAAATCGATATCCGCCTGCGTGATCTGTACGGACAGATCGACCGGCGCGTCCTCCGTACGGTAGGCTTCGCAAAGCCGGTGCACGTTCGGATGCAGCGACCGGATCTCAATGGTACGATCCGCGATACGATACAGGTTTGTCATGTTCTTCCTCCAGGTGCCGTCCGGCACAGGTTTGTCCCTCTCGCCCGCCGGCGCCTTCAAGGCTTTATGAGAGGCTTCCCCTTGAGGGGGCGCGGAGATGAGCGCCCGCAGTGCGGGATGAAGCGAATCGAAGTGCGGGTCGAACAGGAAGCAGTAGGCGCCGGCGCCGCACTGCGGCCATGCGAGACCATTCAGCTGCCCCGAAGGGCTGATGCGGTGTCGTCCGATGCCCCTTATCCGCCTCGTTCCTCGGCATCTTTCCCCGAGGGGGAAGGCCTTTGCCTCGAAATACGAAGGGGCGAAAACGGATGTTTTCGCCCCTCTGTGTCTTGGTGATTGACCGGTTCAGGGCAGTTCCGGAAGCGCGATCCCGTTCAATGCCGTGTCCGGCCGGTTTCTTGCTTACTCGTTGTATGCCTTTGCCGCCATTGCGTAGTAATACAGCGCGCAGACTGCGTTCTGTGCAGCCGCGTTGTCCGCATATGCTTCGGATGCCAGCAGACGGCCGACATAGGACAGCGCGCTGACGTTGATCGTCTGGGCATTGTCGCCTTCCTCTGCGGTGATCGTGAACGTCTCCGCAAGCCAGGCCGCCTTGATGCCCTTGATCTCGACCATGACGCGATTGCCCTTCTGCGTCTTCACCAACTGGGTTTCCGCGTCCCACGCGACGTCTTCATTATCCGGCATCACATTGACAGCCACGCTGTTAACATCCAGCATCGAGCCGTCCTCATGCGCGAGGAAGATGCGGATCGCGGTCTCGCTGTCCAGCACCAGCGACATGGACGGCGCCTTGAATGCGCCCGTCGTCTCTGCCGTCATCTGGTATTCCGCCACCGCCGACTGGACGGTGCTGACGGTATAGCTGCCCGTGTACGGATCCTCCATCATCGCCGCATAGTCCGTGCCGAGCGTCCAGTGGTTCACCTCTTTGAGGAAGAGCTGTACATAGTGGCCGTAGTCCGCAAGGGCATGAATCAGTGCCGTCGTCTTATCCCGCAAGGTCTCGTCGTTAATGCCGGTCGTGCCGTTCGTGACTGCGGTGTCCCATGCTTCGACATACTGCTGGACGGAGTATTCCTTCGTCGCGATCGCAGTCTCGCCGATGTTCAGCGTCGCGGTGATCGTGTCGGCCATCTGGATCGCGTTCACCTTGCAGGCAAAGCCGTAATACCAGTTCGCGTTATGGTTGTTCTCATCCAGCGCAAGCGGTCCCTTGTCGATCAGGTCTTTGCCCTTGCCGGTGATTTCGAACGATACCTTTGCCGCGGCCTTCTCCTCCGGTTCAAGGCCGGACAGATCCACAAAGAACTGCACGCCGATCTGGCCGGAGAGGATCAGGTTCTGGGTCTTGAAGAAGTCGCGGTCTGCGATGTAGAAATACCCGCCGAACGCAGCCCAAGCATCGACATAATCCGTCTTGAAGTAGATCGTGACGTCACCCGCATGCGTGGCGTCGACGGTGTACTGATTGTCCATACCGTCCGGATACCAGGCATCAATCACGCCATTTGTGATGTGCACGACCTTAATCTGCTGTCCTTCGGTAAGCTTCGTGTAGAGCATGTACTCTCCGTTGCTGCCCGGGTTCGGCGTAAACTGCTTCATCAGATCGACATCACCGACCGTCCAGTCCGGTCCGATCAGATAGTATCCGTCGGGCGCGGGATCGACCAACTTGTAGAGGTAGAAGAACTTTGTATGCGAATTCGTCTTGTAGCAGGAGAAGCGCTGGACATCGCTGTTGTAACGGATCTGTCTGCTGATTCTGTCGCTCTTTGCAGTTGCGCGCACCATGCCGTCCGTACCGATCGCAACGACGAACTTGCCGTCTGCGGTGACCTCCGTCTGGAATCCCATATAGTTTTGATCCGTGCCTTCCCCGGTCGCGCACAGATAGCCGTTGAACCCGTCGTGGAAGGTCCAGCCGTCCGCCGCGCTGCCGCCGAGCGTCAGCTCAAACACCTTGTTGTCCGACGCAGATGTTGCAATCTGGGACTGCGGCAGCTCAATCTTGCCGTTGTTGATCGTGACGCCGACAAGTTTACGATAGTACGGTACACTGGTTTCGTTGTATCTGGGCTCGGCCAGCGCCCGTGCAGCATTGTCGCTGTCGACGCCGACCATAATGTACTTGCCGCCCGCAGCAAGCTGGCCCTCGTTGGTGACGAGCTGATAGGTTTTGGTGTTGTTCGTCCACTGCGCAACGAAGGTGGTATCGCCGGTCAGCTCAACCTGCGCGCCTGCCGCATAAATCTCGCCGTTGCCGTCCTGAATGGTCCAGCCTGCAAACACGAAGCCTTCCGGTGCGGTGAATCCGCAGGCCGGGAGCGTGTAGTTGGCGCTCGTGGTCGTTACGGGATCCATCGTGCCGCTGCCGCCGTTCGCATCAAAGGAGACGTTGTAGGTAACAACCGGCGTCGGGCCTTCGCCGTCCTCGGAGAAGAACTGGAAGGTATAGATGCCCGTATTTGAAGTATTCAGGGAGTACACGGTAAAGTATCCGTTGAAATACTCAATATACTGCGCGGCGCCGTTGTAGTTTGCGGAGTCACACTTGATGTAGTAGTTGTCTGTACCGGCAGCCGCGGTCTCAAGCTGGAACAGCGTATTCGCGCCCTGCTCGGAAACGAACTGCACGTTCGTGCCGTCTGCCTCGAGATACTTGCCGTCTGCAGTGGCAAAAGTGTACTTGCCGTCAGCGACCGAAACTATCAGGCGAACCGCCTCATCAGGCACCGCAAGAACGTTGTCGGTCAGCGTCGCATCGATTGAAACAAGCTCATGCTTCTTGTTGTTGTACAAGAAGTCCTTGGCTGTCATAACCTTGCCCGCAGTCGGATAATAGATGACAACCGTATTGCCATTCGCAGGAACGCGCTTCAGCCGCATGTCGGTCGTCTGCGGAGCGGGGATCTCTTCCCACTGCGCGAACAGCTCGACATTTCCCGTGATCGTGATGGAGTCGGTCTCCGCCACGAGCAAATCGCCCGCGTTGCCGACCTTCCAGCCGGTGAAGCGATAGCCTTCCGGCGCGGTGAAGCCGTTTGCCGGAAGCGTGTAGACCGTGTTCTCGGCCTTCGTCACGGAAGCCATTTCACCGCTGCCGCCGTTCGCATTGAAGGAGACGGTGTAGTTGGTGACCGGCTGCTCACCGTTCTCTACCAGCTTATAGATGTAAACGGCTTCTTGTCCGCTGGAATAGCAGCTGAACAGAAGGTTGGAATTGTTATAACGAATACAATTTCTGGTCGTGTTTGTATCAATTGCCTTGATCGTAGCTCCGTTGGAAGAAGCGATCTCAATGGTCCATTTGCCTGTATCAACGAGTTGCTCTTCGGCAACCACTTTCAAATAGTTGCTGCCCGTTCCGCCCGCGGCATACAGATAACCGGAATTGACGGAATCATAAAGCGTCCAGCTGCCGGTGCTGCCGCCGAGCGTCAGCTCAAACGGCTTTGTTGTATCGTCGTTGCTTGCTGCAATCTCCGTTTCGATCTTCAGATTGCTGTCGATCGCGACAGAGGCAGCGCCGCGGTTATTGCCCTTATTCCGGGACAGCGCATATCCGCTGCCCGCTTCACCCTCGCTGACGATCAGCAGCTTATTGCCTGCTTCGAGCGCGTAAACATCGGTAACAAGCTGATAGGTATATGTATCACCTGCAGGTGTTTCTTCCCAATGCGCATAGACGGTCGTATCTGCGGTGAACACGGTGCCGGTCGTGATCTGATCACCGCCCGTTGCCGCTGTGAACCAACCGAGGAAATTGTGGTCTGTCCAAGTCGGCTCCGGTAAAGAGGTCAGTTTACCGTCGGTGCCGGTTGTCGCGGTCGTATTCGCCGTCAAACCGCCGTCATTGTAATCAAACGTGACGGTATAAGTCTGCGGCTGGGGATCGTCGCCGGAGACGTTCTTGTAGAATTTTGCAGACTTAAATTGAATATATTTGTTAGAGCTCGTACTATTAGTCACATTAAAGACGAACTTATAGTATGCACCCGTTGCCCATTCAGTTCCGGCAGTCGGAGTAAAGGTGATCGTTGAATCAGCCGAAATAGAAGTTATTGTCTGCTGATCGATGACATTTGTAAACGCATCATCACTGGCTACAATAAACTGTAAAGAGTTGGCTGTTATATTGATCGTACCAAGCTCCAGTTCCACCTTTGAGATGGCGTTGCCCATAGCTTTCGTAGAATAAACCGGACGATCTGTTGCGGAGGAAAGATTCTTGCCGCCGATACGCCAAGGATTCATCGAAACGTTGCCCGTGACTATCCACGTCATGCTGTTTTGTGTAATCGTTCCTTCGTTGGCATAATTCTGATTGCTGCCCGTTATTGTGCCATCCAAAGTGTAGAACACTTCTTCATCCGCCAGCGCCACTGCGGGCAGCAGGCCGAGGACCATTACGGCCGCCATCAAAAGTGCCAAGAGTTTCTTTGTCTTTGTCATTGATTATTCTCCTCCCATATTTTTAAGTCTTTATGATCGGGTTGCCCTTACGGGATCTCCGGAAGCTCAATGTCTCCGCTGCTGTCCGATCCGGTCGGCGTCGGCGTCGGCGTGTTCGTCGGCTTCGGCGTGTTCGTCGGCTTCGGCGTGTTCGTCGGCTTCGACGTGGTCTTACCCGTCGCGCCCGGCGTGGTCTTACCCGCCGCACTCGGCGTGGTCTTATCCGCTGCGCCCGGCGTGGTCTTATCCGCTGCGCCCGGCGTGGTCTTATCCTCCGGCGTCTGCGGTGCTTCACTCGCCGGTTCCTTTGCGGGTACGGTCGCTGCGGGCGTCCCCTGTTCTTCTCCTGCAGGCAGCGTCGGCAAGGCGTCGCCGTCGCCGTTGCCGCCCGGAACCGTGATCTCGTCCTCTGTAACGTTGATCGGTTCGCTGCTGTTCTCAACGGGCGGCTCGGTCACCGAGGTGATCCCGCTCTCGTCTTTTGACGTTCCTCCGCAGCTGCCTGCGCACCCGAGCATGCACAGTGCGAGCACGAGTAAGCACGCGATGCTGAGCCGTATGGATCTATGCTTCATGTCAGACCTCCTCATTCGGTCGGGAATACCGTGATACGTTTCCTTCCTGTTTTGCGACGAATCGGCGCTGCGGGCATACTTCTCCCTATGCGCCTTTTCATTCCGATATATTATATCACAAGCGTCTGTGTGCCGCAAGACGAAACGCGCAATTTCTGATGTATATTTTCCCCGCGCCGCCATCCTTCCCTGCGGGTTTCGGAGAACGAATCGTATTGCGGAGCGCCGGATGATGTGCTATACTACGGAATGAAGGGAAGGTGTTTTGCACATGAAACGGATCCTGGCCGCTCTGCTGCTCGTATTGCTGCTGCTCGGCTGCGCGGCAAAGCTCGAGCCCGTTCCGGAACGGAGCACGCCGGTCGATCTGCCGGTCTATACGCTCGAGCCCGAATCGCACGAGGACACGCCGTGTCCGGTCGACGAGGACGGCGAATACTGGACCAAGGACGAGGTCGCGCTGTACATTCATCTGTTCGGACATTTGCCGAAGAACTACATCACCAAGGCCGAAGCCGAACGGCTCGGCTGGTCCGGGGGCTCGCTGGAGCCGTACGCGCCCGGCTGCTCGATCGGCGGCGGACGCTTCGGCAATTACGAGGGTCTGCTGCCCGCCAAAAAGGGCCGCACCTATACCGAATGCGACATCGGCACGCGCGGCGCAAGAAGCCGCGGGGCCAAACGCATCGTATTCTCAAACGACGGACTGATCTACTACACGGACGACCATTACGAATCGTTCACGCTTTTATACGGAGGAGACTGATATGGAATTCATCATCATCGACGGACGGCGCATGACCTCGATCGAGCAAACGCACGAATACCTTGCAAAAACGCTGCGGCTGCCGCCGTACTACGGACGCAACCTCGATGCGCTGCACGACTGTCTCACCGACTTCGGCCGCGGCGTGTGGATCATCCTGATCAACGGCGACGCGATGGACGCGGCGCTCGGCGAATACGCGGGGCGGCTGCGCCGCGTGCTCCTCGACGTCGGCAATCTGCCCTATGCCTGTCACTTCGTCGAGCATCTGTCATAATTCGATATGCAAAAGCCGCCGGGAACCCGGCGGCTTTTTGTATGCGATGCGTCAATCTGCATACAGCAGCTCGTACACAAAGTAATCGTCCTGCACAACGCCGTCGATCATATACGGCCAGCCGCCGTCTTCCATCGTGAACTCGATCATCGCGGTCACGCCGTCCAGCGTGCGGACCTCGGCAAACTGACGGGATTCATGGAAACGGGTCATGTACAGGATCGTTCCGACCGGGAGCGTCGCCGCTTTGCCGTCGATCGTGCAGGGCAGCTCGCGCTTCAGCTGCAAAAACCAGCCGTAATCTCCCAAAAACTCCTCGTAGTCTGCAATATCCTCTTCGGACGGCTGGCTGACGTAAAGCCACTCGCTGTCGGGCGTGAAGTGTTCGCCGTGGCAGGGTCTGCCTCCGGTTTGCGTGCCGAGCAGATCGGTGCCTTCGATGCGGTGGAGCGCGCCGTCGCTTCCGAGATCGACCGAAATGCCTTCCAGCGTTTCGCCGCGGACGAACTTGCCATTTTCGATGTGCAGCTCGATCGTGATGTAGTCGTCGGAGCCCATGTCGATTTCGACCACGAGATTCTTATACGGCGTATCCGGATCCAGATCGATCAGCATTGCGCTGACAAGCTCTGCACCGTCCTTCAGCGTGATCTTGATCTTGCCCGCCGTGATCGTCGTTCTGTTCTTGTTAAAATCGAGCTTGAACGAGATCTTTTCCGCCTTTCCGTCGCCGTTCAGGTCGTAGGTAAACATCTGCCCTTCCTTCTTGTTCTTCGGGTTCATGGTGTACATGTTGTACACGACGGGCAGATTCGAATCGTCCTTGATCGCCTTGGTCGGCTTGAAGCTCTGCGGCACGCCGTAGATCACCTGCGGCGTGGGCTTCGGCTCCGGCGTCGGCACTTCGGTCGGCTCCGGCGTCGGCGCTTCGGTCGGCTCCGGCGTGGGCGCTTCGGTCGGTTCGGGCGTCGCTTCCGGCGTCGGCTCCGGCGTTTCGTGCACCTCGGGGGGCATTGTTTCCGGAACGTCGGGCTCCGGCGTCGTCTCCGGCACGGACGTAACGGCGGCGATCGGTTCCTGGCTCTCCTGCGCGATCGGCGTCTCCGGCTCGTTCTTTGTGCCGCATGCGATGCTCAGCGTCAGCAGCGCGCACAGCAGACAAATGATGATTCGTTTCATGGCGGTTCGTCCTTTCTTCGGATGATGCAACAGTATATCATATCCGCGCGGTCTTTGCAAATGATTCTCTGCTTTCCCGTTTAACGGACACGTCCTGCCGGATAATACAGATGAAAACAAACGGGAGGACATGAATATGCTGAACCGGATCCGCTATCGAATTCTGATGCTGCGTCTGCGCGGCGAGATCGCGCGCCTTGTGCGCGAGGAGGAACAGCCCGAAGCGGCGCGCGCGGAAAAGTATAAAACCGCACGGGTGAACGCTTGCAAAGCCTGCGGAAGTATTGTATAATACAGGCATAAAACCGTTGCTTCGACTGCTCTGTCTTTTGGCGCTTGTGCTGCTGCTCGGCTGTGCAGGGCTTCATGCCTGCGTCCATGCGGACGAGCCGGACGCGCTTGCCGCCGAAAAGGACGCGCTGTGGGAGAAGCTGCGGTCGATGCGGCCGGCCGATTCGCACCCGGACGGCGACGCGCTGACGGTCGTTGTGATCGACGTCGGACAGGGCGACAGCATCCTTTTGATCTCTCCGGAGGGCAAAACGATGCTCGTGGACGCCGGACCCGCGGACGCCTTTGACGCCGTCGACGCGACGCTTCGCGCAAACGGTGTGGAATCGCTCGACATCGTCGTGGCGACGCATCCGCACGCGGACCACATCGGCGCAATGCCTGCGCTGCAGAACGCCTATCCGATCGGCGCGTACTATACGAACGTCGATCTGTACGGCGGCATGACAGTCCCGTGGGCGGACAGCTGCACGGTGACGGTGCTCTCCCCGATCCCGTCGTACGACGCGCCGGAGGAGGTCAACGATACGTCCGTCGTGCTGCGCGTGCGCTGCGGCGAGACCGCGGTGCTTCTGACCGGCGACGCCGAGGCGCTTGCCGAGGGCCGGATGCTCGACACGTACCCGCAGTCGATGCTGAAGGCCGACGTGCTGAAGCTCGGTCATCACGGATCGTCGTCCTCGTCGTATTACGCGTTCTTCCTCGCGGTCGACCCCGATTACGCGGTCGCCTCGTGCGGGAAGGACAACGAGTACGGACATCCGCATCTTGAAACGCTTTCGCTGCTGTATGATACCCGTACGGCGTTTTATCGCACAGACTGCGACGGTTCCGTGACGTTTTGGCTGAACGGCGAGACCGTTTCCGTCGACTGTTCCAGAAAGGAGATCCCATGAAAACCTGTCCCGTTTGCAACCAAGTCCTGAACGATCAGGCAAAATTCTGCTATTACTGCGGCGCGTCCCTGCTCGGCGATGTGCAGGAGGCGATCGTCCCCGCACCCGAGCCGGAGCCCGAGCCCGAGCCGGAACCCGCGCCCGAACCTGTGCCGGAACCCGTACCGGAGCCCGAACCCGCGCCTGTGCCCGAACCCGAGCCGGAGCCCGAACCCGCGCCTGTGCCCGAACCCGAGCCGGAGCCCGAACCCGTACCGGAGCCCGAACCCGTACCGGAGCCCGCGCCGGAGCCTGTGTTTGTTCCCGAGCCCTCGCCCGCGCCGGTGTTTGCGCCGACGCCCGCGCCCGAACCCGCCGCGCAGGAAGCCCCCGCGCCTACGCAGGTGCTTGCGACCGATACGCGGCTTTTGATGACGACCGCGGGATACATCTTTACGCTGCTGCTCTTCTGCATCCCCGTCGTGGGCCTGATCTTCATGCTCGTGTGGGGCTGCGGCAAGACGAAGAACCTTTCCCGCAAGCGCTTCTCCCTCGCCTGCCTCATCCTCCGGCTGATCGGCTGGATCATCCTGCTTTCCGCTGCGGTGTTCCTGCTGATCTGCTTCTCCGGCAAGTTCGAGGCGCTGTACAACGCCGTCGTGCCGATCCTGTTCCCGTAATCCGAACACGCAAAACTCCCTCCGGAACGTTCCGGAGGGAGTTTTTATTTGTCGCTTCAGTTTGCCTTTTCCTCAAACAGCACGCCGTCGCGGATGCGATAGGTGACGTCCGCGCGCGAGGAGATCTCGGGATCGTGGGTCACGACCACCACGCAGTAGCCCTCGTTGTGCGCGAGGTTTGCAAGCAGGTCGATGATGCGGCGGCTGTTCTCCGTGTCCAGGTTGCCCGTCGGCTCGTCCGCCAGCATCAGGCGCGTGTCCATGCTCATCGCCCGCGCGATCGCGACGCGCTGCTGCTCGCCGCCGGACAGCATGTTGGGAAAACGGTTCAGCACGTTCTCCGGCAGTCCGACCTTTTCGATCAGCTCTTCAGCGCGCTCCCGCGCCTTCTTGCCCTTAAAGCCGCGCAACTCCATCGGATAGGTCACGTTCTCCTCGACCGTCAGAAGCGGCAGCAGCCGGAACGACTGATAGATGACCGCGGCGTTCTCGCGGCGGTACCGGTTCAGGTCGATCGACGACGTCGGCTTTCCGTTAAACAGGATCTCGCCCTCGGTCGGCAGCATCAGCCCCGCCATCAGCGACAGCAGCGTGCTCTTGCCCGAGCCGGACTTTCCGACGAGCGCGTACATGCTGCCCTCCTCAAAGCTGCAGTTCACGCCGTTCAGCGCGTTCACGGTCTGGTATTTGTTTTCATACCGGTATTTGACATTGTTGACTTCGATGATTGCCATAGTCGTTTCCTTTCAGTCGTTATTCGGGTTCGGTCAGGGACGCGTAGGACGGTTTTAAGAGTCCCGCGATCAGACACAGAACGGTCGCAAGGTTCCAGATGAGCCAGAACGCGCCGCACAAAATCCACAGCATCGGCGTCGAAACGGGGCCGAGCAAGGCTGTCAGACCGACGCCGAGCCCCACGCCCGCCGTACTCAGCGCCGCCTGTTCAAACGCGAAGTTCAGCACGATCCGGTACGGCTGCGTGCCCATCGCGCGCATGACGGCGATCTCCTTCCTTCGCGACAGCGTCAGCAGCCACGAAAGCGCCAGCCCGATCACGCCCGCAATGATGTACAGCGCGTCGTACAATACGCCGACGTACTGGATCTGCCGCTCCATCGAATGCGTCGTGTTGAGGTACATCTCGTCCTCAATGACGGCGAAGGGCTTTCCCCGCTCGCCGGAGCGGACCCGGGCAAAGCCTGCGTCCTCCAGCGCCTGCCGGAGCGCATCGAGGTGTTCCGTCGTGTCGAGCGTAAACCGGAAGCTGTCTAAATTGCGGCGGGCAATCGCGCCGGACTCGGTGTGCGCCGAAAGGATCAGGCTGAAATCCTCCGTCGCCGATAGCCCGAGCGTCTCCATCCACTCCTCCGTCGTGACGGTCGCTCCGTCCTCCGTCTCAGGTGTGATCGCCTCGTCGGAGTTTGGCTCCTCCGCAGGCTCCCCGACCGGTTCTGCGGCCGTCCCATCCTCGTCGCCGAAGTCCGTATCGAAGCGCGGATCATACCCGACCGGCGAGAACAGAATCGGCTTCGGCGCGGCCGACGCATAGCTTGCGACGATCCTGACGTCGGCGGTCCCGAGCGCAAGCCCTGCGCCGTCATACAGGATCCGCACGACGTCGCCGAGCGAGAGTTCGTTCTCCTCCATCAGCCGTTCCGGCATTGCCAGGATCGCCAGATTCGAGCGAAAGCTCGCATCCGAATACCCGTCGAGCCAGCGGATATCCTTGTCCTTCGCGTAATGAAAGACCGGGCTGTCCGCAACGGACGAGGCGTCCACCCAGCGCATCCCCTGCGAAAGATTGTATTCCAGCCCCGCCAAAGCAAATTCGTTGGTGGGGATCTCATAGTCCGGCAGCGCGCAGTCCGTTCCGTCCGCACGCCTGACGGCCCCGACGATGCTGCAATGCGCGATCGTGTCGGTCACGCAGCTTTCGACGATCAGCCCCGACCGCAAAAGTGCCTGTTCATTCTCCTCCGGGATCAGAAGCCCGTCCGTCATCTGTCCGGTGATGTCCGTCGCAAAGCCCGAGATGACGGCGTTGTCCCGATAGGCCGCAAGCTGCTTGCGATACCCATCGAGCGAGGCGGTGAGCCGCCCGAAAAAGCCCGCAGCGATCAGGCACAGCAGCAGGATCGCCGATGTCCGGACCACGCCCCGCCGCATGGAGAGCATGCCGTACTTCAGAACGCCGGAGAGCTTTGTGCGCTTCGCTTCCCGCTTCGGCAGCTTCGAAAGCACGATGCGCCGCCGTTTCCGGTCCGTCTGCCCCTTATGAAGGCTGCGCGCGGTCACCGGCGCCGTAAAGAGCGCGGAACCGGCGATCAGCGTCAAAGCCGCTCGCAGATAGACGCCGATCGGGATCGACGGCTCGAACGCGAGCGTTCGGATCAGCGACAGCCGCCCGGACGAATAGCGCAGGTCCCGATCCGCAAACTGTGTCGCAAAGCGCTGCAGGACCGCTATGGTCCGCTGTTCGAGCAGTTTGCCGATGCCGCAGCCGATCGCCGCGGATACGACCGCGAGCAGCAGCGCGGCGCCGAGGTAGTACAGAAGCACGTGTCCCCGTCCGCCGCCGAGCGCGCGCATCGTCAGCGCGGCGTCCCTCTGCCGCGAGACGAACAAATAGCTTTGGAGCAGATGCACGGCGACCGCCAGCAGCAATGCAACCGCGAGAAAGACGATCGAAAGGAACATCAGCTCCTTCATCGGCTCCGTCGCCGCCGCATAGCCCTGATCGTAAACCGTGATCCGAAATCCGCTTTCGTTCAGCGCGGACGCCTGCTCCAAGAACGTATCCGCGCCGTCGTTTTTCAGCCGGAACGTCCCGAGCCGATACCCGGTGACCGGCATGACCGCGTTTGTCGCCGCGTTTGCGTCCGGAAGATATACGCGGTACGGATCGTCGTCGGTGTCCATGTACACGCCCACGATCTCATACGCACCGGCGTCCGTCTCCGTCCACGTGTCGGGATCGTGATACAGCCCGTCCGACCGGTACACGGCCAACTCGATCCGATCGCCGACGCCGACGCCGATCGCTCCCGCAATGCGATCCGGCAGAATGCACACGTGCGCGCGGTCCGCGTACTCCCGTTCGGTGAACACCCTGCCCTGCGAGAGCGTTCGTTCCTGCTGCTGAAACGGCAGCACGTCCTCGATCGACGCCGTGTACTGCACGCGGCAGCAATCGTTCTGCAGGCGAAGCCGCTCCGCATACCGGATGTACACGTCGCAAAGCGTCTCGTCCGCGTCCGTGTCGGTGATCGCTGGCAGCCAGACTGTCCGTCCGGCCTCCCGAAAAGAAGCCGACGACACCAGAAACCACGGATTCGGCGTACTGCCTTGGAAATACTGTCCCGTCACAACATACGCCTTGTTCATCTGAAGCGGCGCGTTGTCGGGCAAATACGCATCGTCGACGCGGACCATGATGAGCTTGTTCGTATAGTCCTTCTGCGAGTAGTACGTTTCGGATACGATCGCCATATACACGCCGAGCCGCGCGTCGTACACCGGATTGGCGATTCGCAGCACGGCGCGGTCCGGATTCGGAACAAACACGTCCCAGCGATGGAATCCGCCGATGATCGCCGCCGCGCTGCTTTCCGGCTCGAAGGCCAGAACGCTGTCCGACGCAATCAGCGCGTTCAGCCGATCCGCGTTTGCTTCGACCGCGTCCGCCGTTTCGGGGTCATACACGGACATGTCCGGATAGTCGGCCCCGATGTAATCCAGCGCGGCGACCGTATGGAAGTATGCGTCGCATTCCCCCAGATAGCCGCTCACCGCGGAATACACGCAGAAGGATACGCTCAAAAGCACCGCAAGCAGGATCAGCACCGCGGAAAACAGTGCGGTTTTCCACGGGGTCCTGCACAAACTCTTGATTCCGTTTTTGATGGCTGTCATCGTCTGCTCCCTTTCGGTTTTCTGTTTATATGACGCATGACAGTCAAAAATCTTACACGGAATCCGAAAAAACCGCCGGACCTGTTACTCGGGTTCGGTCAGGGACGCGTAGGACGGTTTTAGGAGTCCCGCGATCAGGCAGACGAGCGTCGAGAGATTCCAGATCCCCCAGAACGCGCCGCACAGGATCAGCAGCATCGGCGTCAGCGTGCAGCCCGTCAGGACCGCGATCGCGCCGCCGAGCAGAATGCCCGCAGCGGACAGCACCGCCTGTTCAAACGCGAAGTTCAGCACGATCCGGTACGGCTGCGTGCCCATCGCGCGCATGACCGCGATCTCCTTTCGTCTCGAAAGCGTCAGCAGCCACGAAAGCACCAGTCCGATCACGCCCGCAATGATGTACAGCGCGTCGTACAATACGCCGACGTACTGGATCTGCCGCTCCATCGAATGCGTCGTGTTGAGGTACATCTCGTCCTCGATGATCGCATACGGCCTGGATCGATCGCCGGATTGCACGTACGTGAAGCCGGAGTCGGCCAGCGCCTGCCGGAGCGCATCCAGGTCCCCGGCGTCGCGCAGCGTGAACAGGAAGCTGTCGTAGGTGCGGCGGGACGCGGCGACCGAATCGGAATTGCCGCCCGAACCGTAGCCGGTTTCCCTGTCCTGAAGCTCCTCCATCACATCCGCCGTCGGATAATAGCCGATCGGCGTGAAGATGTACGGCTTATAGGAGTCGGCCGCGTACGAGGCGACGACCTTGATATCCACGGTCCCGCATGTAAGGTAGGCAAAATACATCGAAGGCGCATCCGTGAACAGGATCCGGATCGTATCGCCGAGTTCGATTCCCTTCTCCTCCATCATGCTCTGCGACAGCGCACAGATCCTGTCCTTTCCCGTAAAATCGGCGTCCGAATAGCCGTCGAGCCACGCGATGTCCTTGACCTTGACGTAATGGAAGATCGGACTTCCCGCAACCGACGACGCGGCGATCCACTTGGATTGCGAATACAGCCGGTCGATCAAGGTATCGAACGCGAACGATCCTCCGGACGGGATGCGGACCTCCGGAAGCGCCTGCTCCGTCCCGTCCGCCGAAACCGCCACGCCGACTACTTCGCCGTATGCGATCGTATCGGTGACGGTATCATCCGAAAGCAGATCATGGCTCCTCAGCTTCTCGATCGGCCATCCCCGAATGATCAGCCCGTCGATGAGCTGTCCCTGGTAATCGGTCGCGAAGCCGGTGATGACCGCGTCGTTCCGATACGCCTCGAGCTGTTTGCGGTATCCGTCGAGCGAAGCGGTCAGCCTGCCGAAGAAGACAGCCGCCATCAGCGCGAGCAGCACGACCGCGACCGTGCGGATCACGCCGCGCCGCATGGAGAGCAGCGCGTATTTGAGAACGCCGCCGAGTTTTGTGCTCTTGCCCGCGTGCTTCGGCATGCGTTCAAGCACCGCTGCGCGCTTTTTCTTTTTCTTATGCGTATCCTTCAGGCTTCGCAGCGCAAAGGCCGCAGTGAACAGCAGCGACCCCGCGATCAGCAGCGCAGCGGACAGCAGATACGTTCCGACGCCGATCGACGGCTCGAATGCGAGCGTGCGCGAAAGCGACAGACGGCTGCCGGAGAAACGAAGATCCTCATCGGCGAACTGCGACGCAAACGCTTTCAGCGCATCCATGACGCGCTGCTCAAGGAGTTTTCCGATCACGCAGCCGATCACCGTGGAAACGATCGCAAGCAGCAGCGCCGCGCTGAGGAAGTACAGCACGACGTGCGTACGCCCGCTGCCGAGCGCGCGCATGGTCAGCGCGCTTTCCTTCTGCCGTGAAACGAACAGATGGCTTTGCAGCGCGTGCGCGACGAGCGCAAGCAGCAGACAGACCGCAAGGAAAATGATCGAGATGAACATCAGCTCGCGCATCGGTTCCGTGGCCGCCGCGTAGCCCTGATCGTACACGGTCACGCGGAACCCGTAGCTTTGCAGCGGCTGCGCAAGCGCTTTGAACTGATCCGCGCGGTCGTTTTTGATCCGGAAATGTCCGAGACGGTAGCCCGTGACCGGCTGTATGCCGGTCTTTGCGGCGTTCGCGTCCGGCAGGAAGATCCGGTACGGGAACTGTTCGGCGTCCTTATAGATCCCGACGATCTCGAATCCGCCTTCGTCGACGGTTTTCCACATGCCGGGTTCATACAGGTCCGTATCCGACGAATAGACCGTCAGATCGATCCGATCCCCGACCGTCAGTCCCTTCGCGCCCGCGATGCGATCGGAGACGACGCAGGCATGCGCGCGGGCGGCATATTCCTCCTCGGTGAACAGCCTGCCCTTGATCAGGGTGATCATCTGCTGCTGGAACGGCGGATAATCGTCCAGCGACGCGGAATAATACACGCGGCAGCTGTCGTTTCTCAGGGTCGCGATCTGCGCAAAGCGAAGATAGGCGTCTCCTGCCGTTTCGTCCGTATCGGCCGGCGTAAACGGCGCGAGCGTCGTCAGCTCCCCGTCCTCATAGAAGCGGACCTCCTCCGCAAAGAACCACGGATTGTTGGTCTGCCCCTTAAAGAATCGTCCCGCGGCGTAATAGGTCTTTCTGTTTTCCAGCTTTTCCGCGCCGCCGGCAGGCATCCGGTCGGCACGGACATACATCAGCGTGCCGTTGTAATTCTTCGTGGAATAGTACGTCTCGGCCACGATCATAAAATACACGTCGTGACGTTCGTCGTACAGCTGGTTGGAAAGCTTAAGGACCGCGCGGTTCGGATCGATCACGGAATTGTCCCATCGATGAAGCGCGTCGACAAGCGCGACCGTATTGCTCTCCTGTTCAAAGGAGATCACTTCCTCCGACCGGATCAGCGCGTCCAGCTCGTCCCGATGCGCCGACACGGCTTCGACCAGCGCCGGATCGTACACGCTTGATATCGGATAATCGTTCCCGATGAACTCGAGGTTGGCGATCGTGTGGTAGTACGCGTCGCAGTCCCCGAGATACCCGCGCACCGCCGCATAGACGCACAGCGAAACGGTCAGCAGCGCGGACAGCAGGATCAGCACCATGGAAAACAGGATCGTTTTCCACGGCGTCCTCAAGGTGCACTTAATTCCGTTTTTGATTGCCGTCATCGTGTTTTCAGCCTTTCATTCTGCAAATATGCGTGTGGCATGCCGATCGGAAGATAAGCATACCATGTATTCTCTGTCCCGTCAATGCAGTCGGTCCCGTCCCAGATCATCCCTCGCCGGTATCGATCCACAAGGCAGGCCGGACCCCGTAATACGCCAGCCAGAGATCGACGTCGAGCGTGGAAACGGCGCCTTCGATGGTGATCGTGGCGGCGTGGTAGTTGGTTCTGTAGACGTTCCGCAGCCACCATCCGCACGTGTCTTTTCCGTCGATTTGGTACGTGCTGCTCGTCATCGCGCCGCGCGCGATCGCGTATGCGGTCGGCGCGCACCTTCTTTTCGCGTCCGCGTCCATGTATTGATGGGCTTCCGCCGTGCTCAGCAAAAACACTTTGCCGACGACATCCCGGATCCTGCGCTGTTCATCTTGGCTGAATGCGCTGTTGTAGAACGTGTCGTTCAGCCACCTGCAAAGCGAACACTCCTCCCAGGAAACGGCTTCCGTCGATGAAGTGTACTGCATGCAGTCCAGCACATACCGGCTGATCACGAGGACGCCCTCGCTGTCCCTGAAGAGAACCAGCCATTCGATGTCTTCCGCGCCGTTCGAAGGATCGTTGTCCTGCTCGTACGCGCCGAACAGAACGTACTCGCCGACCGCGGCGTTTCTGAGCCTGGCTTCCTTATACTGTTCGTAGATATCGCTTGCCCGCTTTGCGCTGTCCCGATAGCCGTCCAGCGCCGCCCAGATCGGATATGCTTCGTCATACTTCCCGTCCTTTGCGAGCGTCTCGGCTTCTGCATACCGCTGTTCCCTGAACGCCGCTTCGCACGCTTCGACCCGTGCCGCGCTGTCCCCGTATCCGTCCAGCGCCGCAAACGCCCCGGCTGCCGCCTCGTATTCGCCCGCGTCGTAAAGCGCCGCCGCGGCGCCGTACCGGCATTGCGCAAGCATCGCTTCGCTGTCCCGGTACCCGTGCATCGCCTCGAACGCGGCGATCGCCTCTTCGTATTCGCCCGCGTTGTAGAGCGCCATCGCTTTGGCGTAGCGCACGCCCGGCAGAATGACCAGCGGCAGCAGAACGGCGAGCGCGATCAGGACCGCAAGGACCGGCAGCGCGACGATGAGCGCCTTTTTCCGTTTTTTCGTCCTGCGTTCCGCTTCGCTGCGTTCGGCTTCCTCCTTTTCTGTGAGCGCCCTGATCCGCTGCTCACAGACCGCGATCTGTTCGTCCGCGTCACGGAAGCCCGGAATCGTCCGAAAGAGCGCGATCGCCTCGCGCTGCATGTCCGCGTTCTTCACGCCGCGCATCTTCGCGCATGCAGTTTCGTAGATCCCGTCCTTCTGCGTCTCCGTCAGTACGGTCTGATCCTTTGTTTCCATGCAGTGCCCTCTGTCCTTTCCCGATCGCCGTCCGGACCGCAAAAGCGGATCCGTCGGTCAAATTCTGTTCCCGCGTATGAACGCCTTTTCAAAGGCGGAAGCCGCATCAGCCGTCGCCGACGTCGACCCGTATCGCGGGGCGAACCGCCGTATTCGCGTGATCGGCGCTGTACCCGTGTAAGCTGACAAACCCGGTGCTGTCGACGATCGCGATGTTGATGCTCTGGATCCCCGGCGAACGCAGCCACCACAGGCAGTGCCCGTTGGCGGTGCAGATGTTTTCGAATCCGCTCTGCGCATTCGCGTATGCGGTCGGCTTGCATTGTCTCGCGCTTTCCGGGTCCATGTACCGAACGGCCTCCGGAATGCTCAGAAGAAACACCCTGTCCTCCGTGTCGTTTCCCGCGGGCGTCGTCGTGTAGCTCGGGTTCCGGTCCGCGCTGACGTGCGTGTTCAGGATCCGGCTCTGTTCGTCTGCGCTGAACGCATCGTTGAGAAAGCGCTCATTCAGCCAGGCGCGCAAAGCGCATTCCTCCCACGTGACTTTCTCAAGCGCGTCGTGATACGGCCGGCAGTCGAGCGCATACCGGCTGATGAGAAGCACGCTGTCGCCGTCCTTCTCCAGCACCAGCCACTCGATGCTTTCCTTTCCGTTCGATGCGTCGTTGTCCTGCTCGTACGCGCCGAACGTCACAAAATCGCCGGCCTTTGCTTCCCGGATCCCCGCGATCTCCTGCGTCTCGCATTCGTCCGCGTCCTGAAGCGCCGTCGCATTGGCGCGGCGCACGCCCGGCAGAATGACCAGCGGCAGCAGAACGGCAAGCGCAATCAGGACCGCAAGGACCGGCAGCGCGACGATAAGCGCCTTTTTCCGTTTTTTCGTCCTGCGTTCCGCTTCGCTGTATTCGGTTTTTCCCGCGATCTTTTCCACGTCCGGTCCTCCTCCGCCTCCCGTTTTTTGTTCGGGCCGCAGCATGTGTAGACTATATTATATCCATGTATATCGCTTATTTCAAGACAATCGCCGATTATATGTCGACCTAAAATCAATCTTCGAGGACGCTGTAGTAGCCCTTGTACCGCAGCCGCTCGATCATGGCGTGGAACTCGTCCTCATCGAAGCCGTCGCCCTCCTCAAGCCACCATTTCACGATGGACGCCAGGCTGACGGAATAGATCTTGATGAACAGGTCGTATTTCTTCTGTTTCTTTTCATCCTCCGCCTTCAGAATGGTCTGCGCGGCCATCTTCTTTTCGATCTCGTCCGCAAACAGAAAGAACCCGTCGAACGGCTCCGTCCTGACGTTCAAAATCCGCGTAAGCGCGGCGCGCCGCTGCACGATCCACGCGAGCAGCTTGTCAAAGAGCGCCTTTTCGCTGTCCGTATCCCGGGCGATATTCCGGTCGAAAAACGGCTGAAACCACCGGTCGACCAGCGATCTGCACATATCCTTGAAAAGCTCGTCCTTCGAACCGCAGAAAAGATAGAACGTCGTCCGGTTGATCCCGGCGCGTTTGGACAATTCCGTGATCGTGACGTCGCAGTATTCCTGTTCGTTCAGACAGGACAAAAGCGCCTGTCTCAGTTTTTCAACCGTACCGACGGAATCTTTAAGCCGTCTCATCGTCATTTCCTCCGTTTCGGATCCTTTTGTTTATCATACCACAGCCGAACGGAAAACGCCACAGCGGGAATCAAAAAAAGAGACGGGATGTACCCGTCTCTCGATGGTTTGGATCGAATTATTTGATCTCGCAGGTTGCGCCGACTGCCTTGAACGCTTCGACGATCTTCTCTGCGTCTTCCTTGGAGATGCCTTCCTTGACGGCCTTGGGCGCGTTGTCGACAACATCCTTGGCTTCCTTGAGGCCGAGGCCGGTCTGCTCGCGGACGACCTTGATGACCTTGATCTTCTCCGGTCCGATCTCCTTCAGGATGACGTCGAACTCGGTCTTCTCTTCGACTTCTTCAGCTGCGGCGACGGGGCCTGCGACTGCGACTGCGGTTGCTGCTGCGGAAACGCCGAACTCTGCTTCGAGCGCCTTAACGAGTTCGTTGAGTTCCAAAACGGACATTGCCTTGATATCGGCGATCAGTTGTTCCTTATTCATGATTTTTCTCCTTAAAATTTTTTTTTTGATTTTGTGGTTTGTACGGCTATGCCGTTTCGGTTGTTATGCTTCCGCGGAAGCAGCGTTCGGATCGAGCTTCTTCGCGATCTGGTCGAGCACGATTGCGAGACCGGAGATCGGCGACATCATGCTGCCCAGCATACGTGCGATGAGCACTTCGCGGCTCGGCAGATCTGCGATCGCTTCGACGTCGGCAGCCGTCGTGACCTTACCTTCGACGATACCGCCCTTGAATTCACACTTCTTTGCCTTCTTGATGAAGTTCTTGAGCACTCTTGCGGGGGCCACCGCATCGTCGTAACCGAATGCGAATGCGTTGGTGCCGTGGAGCATATCGTCTGCGCCCTCGAGACCGAGCTGATCAAAAGCACGGCGGACACAGTGGTTCTTCAGAACGACATACTCAACGTTTTCCTTGCGCAATTCGGCACGCAGCGCGGTATCCTCGGCAACGGTCAGTCCGCGATAGTCGAACAGGATAACGGACTTTGCCTTCTGGACCTTGTCCGCAACCTCGGCGACCTTTGCAGCCTTCATCTCGAGAATCTTTGCATTTGCCATGGTTGCACCTCCTTGTAATGTGAAAAGCCCTCCGTCGCAGAAACGGAGGACTCGAAAACAAAAGGTGCTATCGGGTCTACCTCGGCAGGATTTACACGCAACGCGACACCGGCTGTCTTTGGCGACGGAACTTAACCTTAGATATAATACACGCTCCCCCGCACTTTGTCAACCCTTTTTTTCAGATTTTTCCGGACTCTTTATAGAGCCTATTCCCCGACGGAATATGCGATCCGCAGAACGACGCCTGCGTCCATCGACAGCGTCACAAGTTTCTTTTCCTCTCCGCGCTGCACCGTGAGCGTTTCGGTCGGCTCTGCCAGCAGGTTGATTGTTCCGTTCTCATTCGGTTCCGTAAAACAGGAATGCTCGATCCGCAGCTCGATCGCCTCTTCCGTCACGCTGCTTACCGTGATCGTCCCGTCGTATTTGCTGTCATAAATCACGGTTCCTTCCGCAACGTCCTCAAACGCTGTGACAGTCGGCTCCGGCTGTTCTTCCGTCCATCCGGTCCACCATTGCTCCGTCAGCGTCACGGCTGCGTGAAGCTCTGCGCCCTTGCATGCCGAAAGCGCCGCGGTCATAGCAATCAGGATCATCCGGCACAGGATCTTTCGTTTCATTGTTGTGTCTCTCCTTCTGCAGGTTCTGTAATAAAGACAGCAAAAAACGCAAAAGTGTTACAGTTTCACCGGATAAATCCGAGGTAAAAGTCCAGCGCGTTGTAGAGCATGTCGCCGGAGCAGACCTGCACCGAGGCGTCGGTCAGGGACACCGTGGCGTCCTCATAGAGATCGCGGGCCTTGGTCAGCACCAGCACCGGCACGATCTCGTACCCGTCGCCGAAGATGACGTCAAGGTATTCGCAGTACTTCGCGCACTGATCGACCTCCTCCTGCTCGATCCGGTCCTTCATCTTGAATTCGAGCGAGAACGCGTACCGTTTTGTGACCAGCAGCACGTCGGCGTAGATGCGGATATGCTTCGATTTTTTGATGCGCAGCTCAAAGACGATCTCCCAGTTGTCGGAAAGCTGTTCGGGATAGCCGAACTCTTTGAGATCGCGGAAGAGATCGCGCATCGTCTGCCGTGCGTCCGCGAACGAATGGAACAGCCCGCGCGTGTCGTTGAGGTTCCGGCCGACGTTCTCGCAGCCGAGCTTTAATAGCTCCAGAAAGCGATGCCCGTCCATGTCCATAAACTCTTTGACCGAGGAATAGAAGCCCGCAAACTCCGCCAGCCCGTAGTGCGGCCGCGTCTGCGGGATCTGCGCATGCCAACCGTATTCGTCGTCCTGCCAGCACAGCTCCTTCATAAACGGCGACGCGTACAGGAAGTGGTTGACGGTCGACGCGTCGGCGCGCACCGCGCGCGCAATGTCCCGCGCCTTGATCCCTTCCTCGCTCCCTGCGATGCACATATAGATCTTTCGTTCGATCGGATCCACCCTTGCCATTGCCGTTCCTCCGTTTCCCGTATTGTATCACGCGGCGGCGCTTGCCGCAAGGACCGATTTGTGTACAAAAAATGTACAAGATGTGGCTTTTCCGCTTGTTTTTCGATACCATATATTGTATAATGAAGAAAAAGATTTCGGAGGGGGCTATGCGCGTTTACTGTACGGAGGAGCTGCACGCTTCGGGCGGGGACGGAACGTTCTATCTTGCAAAGGCGGAGGATGCGCTCGATGCGCTTCTAGCGCGCTATGAAAACAGCGTACGGCTCATTTACCTCGACCCGCCGTTTCGCACGGGCGAGTCGTTCAAGATGAAGATCGGCAAGGGCAAGCAGGCGCAGACGGTCGTGCTGTATGAGGACAAGCTGGACGAGCAAAGCTACCTGAAGTGGCTCGAAACGATCCTCCTGGGCTGCCACAAGCTGCTGGATGCGCGCGGCTCGATCTATCTGCACCTCGATTACCGCATGTCGCACAAGGCGCGTCTGCTGCTGGATCAGATCTTCGGCGAATCGAACTTTATGAACGAGATCGTCTGGGCGTACCGCTCCGGCGGCCGCGCGACGCGCTGCTATCCGAGAAAGCACGACACGATCCTCTTCTACCGCAAGACGAAAAAGGTCCTGTTCAACATCAAGGCGGTCGGCACCCCGCGCGGGCAGGAGCGGCGCAACCATATGAAGCGTTTTATCGACGAGAACGGCCGCGTCGGCTTCTCGATCCGCTCGAACGGCAAGACCTACACCTATTATGAGGATTCGCTGATCTACCCGTCCGACGTCTGGTCGGACATCGAGCATCTGCAGCAGAAGGACCGTGAGCGGACCGGTTTTCTGACGCAGAAGCCCGAAGCGCTCTTAAAGCGCATCATTGCTGCGTCCAGCGAGCCCGGCGATCTGGTGCTCGATCTGTTCTCCGGCAGCGGCACGACCGCGGCGGCGGCAACGCGGCTCGGCAGGCGGTTCGTTGCGGTCGACCAGAGCCCCGTCGCCTGCGCGCTCTTACGGCAGCGGCAGCTCACGATCACGAGCGAACCGACGCTGACCGAGACCGCCGCGCACAACCTTTCGATCCGCTATCCGATCGACAGGACGCCCTGCCGCATCCAGACCGAGCTTCTTGAAAAGGGCGGCCGCCCCATGGTGCAGCTCAAGAAGGTTGCGTTCTCCTCGGCGGAATCCGCGCCGATGTACGTCGCGACCGGCTATGTCGACGGCGCCTGCTTCCACGCGCTGCACGAAAACTGCACGCCGAAGCTGCCGGTCTCCCTCCCCCTCACCAAGGACCGCACGCCGGTGCTGCACGTCGTCGGCGTCCGCGGCGAACAGGCGTTCTTCACCCTGGAATAATCGATCGCATACGAAAAGGAGCCGGTTTTGAACCGACTCCTTTTTGCTTACTTGAACATGTCCTTCAGAGGACGCTTTTTGTTCTTTTGGACGACCGGACGGCCTTCGAGCGCGGCAAGCTGTTCCAGAAGCTCGCGCTCCTGCGCGGTGACCTTTTTCGGGACCTCGACGTTGACCGTGACGAACAGATCGCCCTTGCCCTGCTGCTGCAGCCGCTGGATGCCTTGATCGCGCAGGCGGAACGTCGTGCCGATCTGCGTGCCGGCCGGGACGGTGTACTTGATCTGCCCGGTCAGCGTCGGTACCGTGATCTCGCCGCCGAGCACCGCCGTCGTGTACGGGATGTTCATATTGAGCAGCAGATCGCTGCCGCGGCGCGTGAACTGGGAATGCGAGCGCACGGAGATCGTGACGTAGAGGTTGCCCCTCGGACCGCCCTTGTAGCCCGCGTCGCCCTCGTTGCGCATGTTGATCGTCTGCCCGTCGTCGATGCCCGCCGGGATCCTGAGCGACAGCCGCTTGAGTCTGCGGACGCGTCCCTTGCCGCGGCATTCCGCGCACGGCTCGGAGATGATCTTGCCGGTCCCGCGGCATGCGGAGCACGGACGCGTGATCGTCGTTGCGCCGAACAGCGTGTTCTGCTGCATGCGCACCTGACCCGTGCCCTTGCACGTCTGGCAGCGCTGCGGCTGCGTGCCGGGCTTTGCGCCGGTGCCGCCGCAGATGTCGCAGACCTCCTCGCGCGTGACGCTGATCTCCTTCTCCACGCCGAACGCCGCCTCTTCAAACGACAGCGTCAGGTTGTAGCGGATGTCGTCGCCGGTCATCGGCGCGTTGCTGCGCGTCTGCGACTGACCGCCGAAGCCGCCGAAGATCGTGCTGAAGATGTCGCCGAAGCCGTCAAAGCCCGTCGCGCCGGTGAACGGATTGCCGCCGCCCATCGTCGGATCGAACGCCGCGTGCCCGAACTGGTCGTACTTCGACCGCTTTTCGGGATCGGACAGCACCTCGTAGGCCTCGTTCAGCTCCTTGAACTCGGCCTCCTTTGCGGCGTCGCCCGGGTGCAGGTCCGGATGACAGGTCTTTGCTTTTTTGCGAAACGCGTTCTTGATGTCCGCGTCCGAGGCGTTCTTCTCGACCCCGAGCACCTCGTAATAATCTCTCTTGCTCTCCACGAATCTACCTCACGATCGGGCAGACGCCTGTCTGCCCGATCCGTTCCCTGTGAAAGTGTGTATGATCAGTCGACCACCGTGTAGTCCGCATCAACCACGTCGTCCTTCGGCGGCTGCTGCGCGTTGTTCGGATTCGGCTCTGCGCCCGGCTGTTGCTGCGCCTGCTGCTGATAGATCTTGCCGAAGACCTCATAGCTGACGTTCGTGCACTTCTCGGTCTCTTCCTTGATGCGCGCGTCGTCGGTGCCTTCGAGCGCCTTCTTCAGGTCTGCGACCGCCGCTTCGACCTTTGCCTTGTCGCCCGCGTCGATCTTGTCGCCGAGCTCACGGAGCGTCTTTTCGGTGGTGTAGACCAGCTGGTCCGCATGGTTGCGGTTCTCCGCCGCTTCCTTGCGCTGCTTATCCTCCGCCGCGTAGCGTTCCGCTTCCGCGACCGCTTTCTTGATCTCGTCCTCGTTGAGGTTCGTGGACGCGGTGATCGTTACCTGCTGCTGGTTGCCCGTGCCGAGGTCCTTTGCGGAGACGTGCACGATGCCGTTCGCGTCGATGTCAAACGTGACCTCGATCTGCGGTACGCCTCTGGGCGCCGGCGCGATGCCCGCAAGCTGGAATCTGCCCAAGCTCTTGTTGTACTGCGCCATCTCGCGCTCGCCCTGCAGCACGTGGACTTCAACGCTGGTCTGTCCGTCCGCCGCGGTCGAGAAGATCTGGCTCTTCTTGGTCGGGATGGTCGTGTTGCGCTCAATGAGGCGCGTGAACACGCCGCCGACGGTCTCAATGCCCAGCGAAAGAGGCGTGACGTCGAGGAGCAGGATG